>Ash_p2__coassemble_755_pt1 | contig 83160 bp, 64 predicted proteins | sample Ash_p2__metabat2_low_PE_010 | metagenome-assembled genome bin Ash_p2
AGGCGGTTGGCCACATTGCCTGTAAAGTCCAGGTTCTGTGGATGCAGTTGGCAGAAATTGGTTCAACAAGCCGGTACGCTGAAAGGACAAGACGACTGGGAGCAGGAGGCAACTGCCGGCTACCAGATATGCCGACGCCGCCTGGCTTTTGAGCGCGCTGCACTCTACCTGAACTTGACCTTTGACAAAACAATGAAACTGGCCGGCATATCGTTTACACCGGCACCGCTGCGCAAAACACCGCAACCCCTTCAGCCCGAAGCTTTGCCCGATGGCATTGAAGAGCAGACGTTCACAGTGAGCCACGGCGAGGTTGAACTGCCCGGACTGCTGACACTGCCCACTGCGCGTAGCGGTAAACTGCCGGCCGTAGTACTGGTGCATGGCAGCGGCCCAAACGACCGGAACGAAACAATCGGACCTAACCAACTCTTCCGCGAGTTGGCTTATGCTCTGGCCGCCAAGGGCATTGCCGTGGTGCGCTACGATAAACGTACGCTGGTGTATCGCGACAACTTTGAAGCCGTGAGCAACGGGGTTGTGAATTATGACACCGAAACGGTTGACGATGCCATACAGGCCCTTAAGCAACTGGCAGAGACAGACGAGATTGATGCCTCACGCCTTTATGTGATTGGCCATAGTCTGGGTGGCATGCTGGCTCCCCGCATTGTCAATTACTCGCAGATGCCGGTGGCTGGCATTATCGGGTTGGCTGCTCCCGCCCGCCCGTTCGAAAAAATGCTCAACGAACAGCTACGCTACGTTGGCCAGGTTAACGGACTCAGTAGCAAAGAGGCTACCCAAAAAGCCAAAGAACAAACACAAGCCATCATGCTAAAATTGCCAAAGGCTTACCTGGAGTGCTGCAAACAATACAACCCTCTGGCCTCGGCACGCTCGCTCCAAAACCTGCCCATGCTCTTTATTCAAGGCACCCACGATTACCAAGTGACGCGCACCGACCTGCTGCGCTGGAAAAAGGGGCTGCATAAAAACACAGCCGCACGCTTTGTGCTGCTGCCCGAAATTGACCACCTGATGCGCCAACTACCCCAAATGGCCGTACCGGCCGACTACCAGGAAAAGCATCCCGTCAGCCCACTGGTAGTTGAAGAAATAGCCACATTCATACTCCAAAAATCTAACTTCCAATAACATCATAACTCCATAACACCATGACTAAGCACATTGTTATGTTTAAATTCCGCGACGACGTACCTGCCGACGTACGCGAAGTGGCCCGCACTGCCTTTAAACAAGGCATTGAAGCCCTGCCTGCCGTAATACCCTTTATACGCCAGGTACATGTTGGCTTTAATATCAACCCTAACGAGCAATGGGACATTTGCCTGGACTCGACCTTCGACTCGCTCGACGATGTGAAGGCCTACAGCATTCACCCGGCACACAAGGCTGTTGCGGTTGAGTTGATGAAACACATTGCACAGCGTGCCTGCGTAGATTTTTAATAGCCTGCACAAACCTACAATGCAAAAGGCGTGCATCGTATGCCGGTGTAGAATTTTATACATCAGGTGTACGTGTTTCGACATTTGGCATATTTTTTTTGACATCAGCGCATGGTACTCAGCTCCGCTGCAATTGAAAAATGCATTTTACTGATTCGATAAAAAAGTGTATCTTTGTGTAAGTTAAAATGCCCATAGGTATCTTGGTTCAACGGGCCGGCTTGTTTGAGCAAGCCGGCCCGTTGTATATGTTTTTACTCCACGCTGCACCCAAAGTAAAAATGTAAAAAATACCCCTCAAAAAGGGATTTTTGGCTGCACGGAACGCAATTTCTGTCGCAGCGATAGAAAATTCTGTCGCAGCGATAGAAATTTTTAACGCCGCGACAGAAAAAACTGAGGGCCGAACATCACGTTGAAGTCCGTAGTGCTGCTTGCTAACGCCCATACGATTGAAAAACGGCCAAAAGCACTACACGCAGAAAATGGTACAACATGAATTAAAAGAGCGTCGATAAAGAGCTAACAAATAGTACTTTACGGGCTCAGATTGAGCGCCAAGGAGCATTAGCCATATATTTACAGATTTTTAATGCTTCGTTTTGCTTTGGCAGACCCCTTATAAAATGCTTCCGGCCCCGCACAAGCACAAGGCTTGACGGGGCCGGTGGTTAAAAACACGCAGTTGTGCAAGCACTGCCCTGAAGGGTTCATGCAGCCTTGCGCTCAACCGGTTTACTTGTTAAGGTATGCAGTTACGTTCTGCTCAATGCGTCCGAGCACATCCTGCTCATCGGCAGGAACGAACTTCGATCCGGTGATGTGCTCGTAGAGTTCGATGTAACGCTCAGAGATGCTCTGCACTACCTCGGGAGTCATTTCGGGAATCTTTTGGTCGTTAGCACCATGAACCTCGAAACCATTGTTCAAGAGCCACTCGCGCACAAATTCTTTGGAGAGCTGCTTTTGTGGTTCGCCGTTTTTGAAGCGCTCCTCGTAGCCCTCGGCATAGAAATAGCGCGAAGAGTCGGGCGTATGAATCTCGTCCATCAAATAAATCTGTCCGTTGTGCTTACCAAATTCATATTTGGTATCTACCAGAATCAGGCCGCGCTTGGCAGCAATTTCGGTACCGCGCTCAAAGAGAGCCAGCGTGTACTTTTCGAGTAGTTCGTACTCCTCGGGCGTAGCAAGTCCTTTGGCCAGGATTTCCTCTTTAGAGATGTCCTCGTCGTGTTCGCCATACTCTGCCTTGGTGGTCGGTGTTACAATGGGTGTGGGGAACTTTTGGTTCTCCTTCATGCCCTCGGGCAATTTTACGCCGCAAATTTCGCGTACACCACTTTTATAAGCACGCCAGGCGCTACCGCAAAGATAGCCGCGAACAATCATCTCGACAGCAAATCCCTCGCACATCAGTCCTACGGTAACCATGGGGTCGGGGGTAGCCTGCTTCCAGTTGGGGCAGATGTCGGCAGTGGCATCGAGAAACTGGGCTGCAATTTGGTTGAGCACCTGTCCTTTAAAGGGAATGCCCTTGGGCAAAATAACGTCGAAGGCCGAGATACGGTCGGTAGCAACCATTACAAGGCGGTCGCCGAGATTGTACACATCGCGTACCTTACCATGATACACACTCTGCTGTCCGGGAAAATTGAATTCGGTTTGAGTTAAAGCTGACATAGTGAATATTTTGAGGTTGAAAAATAAACAAATAAACAAAACCTGCACAGCGTTGCGCCTGCAGCACAGGCAGAAGCCCTCTAAGGGTTTTTGTCTGACTGCGGTTCGTCTGCACAGGTTTTTCTTGCCTCTTTGGCACGCGCATCCTCTTTGGCATAGGCCTCGACAATGCGTGTTACGAGTTTATGGCGGATGATGTCCTTTTGGTTCATCTCGATAAAAGCAATGCCCTTTACTCCCTTTAGGATACGCTGGGCCTCGGTGAGTCCGCTCTTTTGCGAAGCTGGCAGGTCTATCTGCGTACAGTCGCCGGTAATAATCATCTTGGTATTCCATCCCATGCGGGTCAGGAACATTTTGATTTGAGCGGTGGTCGTGTTCTGCGCTTCGTCGAGAATTACAACTGCATCGTTGAGCGTACGTCCACGCATAAAGGCCAGAGGTGCAATCTGTATAACGTTTGCATCCATGTATTCCTGCAGTTTGTTGGCAGGTATCATCTCTTGCAGAGCATCGTAAAGGGGCTGAAGGTACGGGTCTATTTTGTCTTTCATATCGCCGGGCAGGAAGCCGAGTTTTTCGCCCGCCTCGACAGCCGGACGACTCAGTATGATTTTCTTGACTTCCTTATTCTTCAAGGCCCGTACAGCCAGTGCTATTGCTGTATAAGTTTTGCCTGATCCGGCAGGCCCTACGGCAAAAATCATGTCGCTGGTACGATAAGCCTCGACCAGCAGGCGCTGGTTCTCGCTTCGGGGAGTGATGGGCTTTCCGCCAGTGCTGTATACAATCACCTCGCCCGAAGGCTCGTTGTCTTGTATACGCCCTTTAACCGCCTGCAGGATGTCTTCCTCGGTCAGACGGTTATATTTGGCACAATGCTTTTCAAGACGGTGCATCAATTCGTCGAAAGCCGCCATTTCCTCCTCGACACCGACTACACGCACCACATTGTCGCGCGCCATGATGCGCAATTTGGGACACAGGGCTCTGAGCATGCGGATGTTGGCGTTGTTTGCGCCATAAAACAATACGGGATCGGCCTCCTCGAGTATATAATGCTTTTCTATCATCAGTAGTTTTTGCTTTCAGTTCGGTCTGCCGCTTTACTGGTTGGGGCATGACGCGGTTACGCGATGCAAAAGTATATAAAAACTATCAGAAATAAGGCCGCTGGCGACAATAATCTGCTATTAAGTGTGCGGTTTGGTTTGTCTTGCCTGCCATCTTACCATACTACTTAAAAAGGCGTCTCCCCGCGCGGCCACTACCATACAAAACGAAAAAAGGAAGCATAGTTGCTGTCTGCTGCACTTTTTTTACTACTTTTGTGGCTCATATCCTTACTTGCAGTCAAAGGGAGTTTTCTTCCCGAGACGTTGTTTATAGATCTCCCCTTCCGCTTACTCATGAAATATTCGTTCACCAGCCACCGACACCACTTTATGCTGGTATTCTGCGCAATTGTTACTGTGCTGTACGTATTTAAATGTATGCACCCCGAACTCGGCGAAGAACTAAACGCAAACAACCGCACCATTCGCCATACGGCAGCTAGCAAGGCAACCGACAGCATCGACATACAGGCAGCCTACGTTGATAGTTTGTTGCTGCAAAAACGTCCTCCCCTACAGTTACTATGCGCCGATGGCAGCGCCGTACGCAACCGCGTGCGCTCGGTACCACGCTTTGAAACCAGTTTTCCCGATCTCAACGATGTGCAACTGGCTACGGCCAGACGCATTGGCATTACGCACATCGAAAACCGGGCCGAAGCACAGAAGCGCATGGACAAACTGGTTTTTATAGGCGATAATCCGTTCTATTCCATCGAACAGCTCCACCAATCCATCCCCTATCTTATACCCCGTGCCGCTACTCTGCTCAACGAAATTGGTCGTGCCTTTAACGATTCGCTCGTAACCAAAGGTTTTGAACCACATAAGCTCATTGTAACCTCGGTGCTGCGTACTCGCGAGGATGTAAACCGCCTGCGCCGCGTCAACAAAAATGCCTCGGAAAACAGTTGCCACCAACACGGCACGACCTTCGACATTTCGTACAATCGCTTTTTGCAAATTAATGCCGACGGCAGCGACTCTGTGCGTTGGGTTACGGCATTTAAATCGATTTTGGCAGAAGTGTTGCGCGACCAGCGCGAAATGGGCACCTGCTATGTGAAATACGAAGTGCACCAATCGTGTTTTCATATTACAGCCCGCTAAAGCACTCTCACGGCAGTTGCCATAGGCTTGTCAGTGCTACATCACTAATCAAAAAGCCAGTGCCTTTTTACATGCTGACGCGTTGTAAAAAGGCACTGGATAATTTTTTAATTAAATTAGAAACAATGGGTAAATACTCCGCAGAACGATTCTCCGAAGTAGGTTCACCCTTAAACTGCATGCCACACTTGATGTCTGGCCAGGCTACCACCCATAAACCGGCATCAGCAAGGAGCCAGCGAGGTTTGCACAGCTACTTTGGCTTGACGGCGTGCCTCGGATTGGTTGTCGGACTCAGGCGAATACAAACGGGCAAATGCACGAATAAACTTCAGACTCTCTTCGCGCGGAGAGACTTGCAAAGGAGTAATATGCTTCATAGGCCGCAAAAAATAGGTTTGTCGTACATTCCTATTAACGCGCTCCGGGCCATTTTAGTGTATGATATGCTGAATATTTCTGCAATAATCCCATTTGTTGCCTCGGAATGCCTCCGGCAAGTATACATAATGGTCCTAAGAAGAGAGCTGGGGATTCAAATTACCATTCATCGAAGCCTAAGAAGTGCTGCCATATCAGACAGAAAGTAAGATGTGGTTGGCCTCGGCCATGCGGCGCATGTTCATAATGCCATAACGCATGCGGCCAAGCGCTGTATTGATGCTAACTCCTGTAATTTCGGAAATTTCTTTGAAACTCAAGTCCTGATAAAAACGCATATACACCACCTCGCGCTGACTGTCGGGCAGGTGGTCCATGAGCTTGCGGACATCGCTGAGCACTTGCTCGTTTACTATTTCGCTCTCACGGTTTGTATCGGCAGTCAAAGCACTTTCGCGCCATGCATTTTCGGCATCCTCGTCGTAGAGCAGCGCTTCGTTCCGCTCCGTGCGAAACTGATCAATCAGCAAGTTGTGCGCAATGCGCGTGAGCCAGGCATAAAATTTTCCATTCTCCTTATAACGCCCCTGACGCAGGGTTACAATAGCCTTGACGAAGGTCTCTTGAAAGAGGTCGTCGGCCACATCATCGTTACGTACAAGATAAGAAATATAAGTATAGAGTCGGTCTTGGTAACGCTGCAAGAGAACGTCGAATGCTTCGTTGTTGCCCGAAACAAACAACGCAACCAGTGCATCGTCTGTACGCATAGTCAAATTGTCCATTACTCTTGAGATTTTAGTAGGTAGTGAAGTAATGTCTGTCTATAGGCAAAAAAGTTTTATGAGTTGACTAAATGAATGAATCGTACGCCATTCATCCCCTGACAAGAGCATGAAAAACGCGCTTTTCTGTTATTTTGGTTGCTTATTGATGCGGCAAAGATAAACCTTTGTTACAAAAACACCAAGTTCGAACTACAATATTTTAGGCTGTCTTCCGTTACATTGCCGGTTATCTGCTCTGAAAAATCTTTATTTCCCTGCCTGTTTCCATGCCGCTACGTTCCACGTACACAAGGTTCACTCAAACCAAAAGTTCAATGAAGCCCACGCTCTATACCACCTACTCCGACTTTATGGCCCGTCACTTTGACGGAAAAGTGCAAAAGTTGCCCCTTGACGCTGGTGCCGGATGTCCGGTACGCGACGGTACACTCGGTACCGGGGGATGCGCTTTTTGTAACGGACGCAGTTTTGTTCCTGACCTTTGCAACCCAGCCTACAGCATTGCAACCCAAATTGAAAAAGCCAAAACCTTTTTTAAACGCAAACAATCGCGCAATGTCTGCACACACTTTTTGGGCTATTTCCAGGCAGGCAGCAATACCTATCCGCCTGTACCCGACATGCTCCCGCATTTGCAAACGGCATTACAAACTGAAGGGATTGACGGACTCGTACTGGGTACACGGCCCGACTGCCTGCCCGAAAGTTGGCTCGATGTCCTGGCCAAATTGGCCGAACACACATTTATTATGGTGGAACTGGGCGTAGAATCAATAAGCCCCGAAGTGCTCAAGAACATCGGACGCGGACACACCATTCACGCCGCCGAACATGCTATCAGAGCCTTGAACGAACGCAATATTGCCGTTGGCGTGCATTTAATTTTGGGACTACCCGGCGAAAGCCGCGAAAGTATGCTCGAACAGGCCGCATGGCTTTCAGAACAGCCCGCCGACGTTCTGAAACTGCACCAACTGCAAATACTGAAAGGGGCACGTATGGCCAAACACTATGAGCAACAGCCTCAAGATTACCACCTGTTTGAACTTACAGAATACATCACACTTGTTGCCGATTATTTAGAACGCCTCACACCCCGCATTGCTATAGAGCGCTTTGTATCGCAAGCGCCTGTATCGTCACTTATAGCTCCACGCTGGAACGTGAAAAACGATGAAGTAACCCGACGCATCCAGCAAGAACTGTTGCAAAGAGGTAGCTACCAGGGTAAAATTTACCCTAACAGCAACCCTATATTTGTTAGTTAGGAAGAACCTTTAGGCGGTTTTTGTGGCTTTGGGTTAACATACAGCCCTTAAAGTAACGGCACATACGGCACAAATAATTCAAAAAGTAAAAGCTTTAAGCGATTTTGAGTACAACGCTTGGTGTATATGGAATATTTTTACGATATTTGCCCCAATTAAACAGAATGCTTTTATAATGGAATTTTCAGCCAAGCAAATTGCAGAATATCTCGGCGGAGTGATTGAAGGCAATGAAAACGCCTCAGTCAAGACCTTTGCCAAAATTGAAGAAGGTGTTCCAGGCGCCATCTCTTTCTTAGCCAACGCGCAATACGCACACTATCTATACGATACCGACTCAAGCATTGTTCTAATCAATAAGGACTTCAAGCTTGAAAAGGCTGTCAAAGCTACGCTCATACGAGTAGATAACGCCTACGAAGCGATTGCCCGCCTGCTCACACTCTATCAGTCGACCGTACAGAAGCGCACCGGCGTCCACCCGATGGCCTGCGTTGCTGCTACGGCTGAAATTGGCGAGAATACATATATCGGTCCTTTTGCATACATTGGCGAACACGCCGTTATTGGAAAAGGCTGTCAAATTTATGCAGGGGCTGTTGTCGAAGAACGTGCCAGCCTTGGCGAAGATTGTATTCTTTACCCCAATGTATCGGTATACCACGACTGCAAAATCGGCAATCGTGTAATCCTTCATTCAGGATGCGTGATTGGCGCTGACGGATTTGGCTTTGCACCTGCGGCCGAAGGCTACGAAAAGATTCCTCAAATCGGTATCGTAACCATTGAGGACGATGTTGAAATCGGAGCCAATACCTGCGTTGACCGTTCGACGATGGGTTCTACCTATATCCGCAAGGGGGTTAAACTCGACAACTTGGTACAAGTAGCACACAACTGCGAAGTTGGCAGCAATACGGTGATGTCTGCACAAGTAGGAGTGGCCGGTTCTACCAAAATAGGCGAATGGTGCATGTTTGGCGGCCAGGTGGGCATTGCCGGTCATGCCGTAATTGGCGACCGCGTACTCTCGGGTGCACAGGCAGGCATTGCCGGAAGCATTCGTAAAGGACATGTTACCGTTCAAGGCTCTCCCGCCATTGATGCCAAAAACTTTATGCGCTCCAGTGTAGTATTCAAATACTTGCCCGAACTTCAGAGCGAGTTGAACCGTCTAAAGAAAGAAGTAGAAGCACTGAAAAACAAACAATAAAAACCGAAGAAAAGCCTTACGGAACTCTCAGGCTACCGGCAACTGCCAAAATCCGGGGGTGACCATACATCCCGACTGCCTAAACTGCCTGACTAACGGCGTGAAGCCGCTCCGCTAACAAGGCTCAAACCTGCAACCCTCTATTATGTCCAAACAAAAAACGCTGGCCGGCAGTTTCTCCTTATTTGGTAAAGGACTGCACACGGGCCTCAGCCTTACCATAACCTTTAACCCCGCACCCGAAAACCACGGATATAAAATTCAACGTATCGACCTTGAAGGCGAACCTGTCATCGAGGCTATCGCCGAAAACGTTGTAGACACTTCACGCGGTACGGTAGTAGCCAAGGGCGAAGCCCGATGCAGCACCATTGAACATGCCATGGCAGCCCTCTACGCTATGGGCATCGACAACTGTCTGATACAGGTTAATGGTCCGGAGTTCCCCATTTTGGACGGCAGTTCCATTATTTATGTAGAGAACATTCGCCGCGTCGGAGTTGAAGTGCAGAATGCCCCCAAGGACTTCTACGTTATCAAAAAGAAGATTGAGTTCCGCGATGAAGAATCTGGTTCATCCATCATCATTCTTCCCGACGAGCAATTCTCCATTACTGCCATGATATCGTTCGAGTCGCAATTCATCAACAGCCAATTTGCTACGCTCGACAGCATGGAAAACTTTGCCGATGAAATAGCCTCGGCTCGCACCTTTGTCTTTGTACGCGAAATAGAACCTCTCCTTCAAGCCGGCCTTATCAAAGGAGGCGATTTGAACAATGCAATCGTTATATACGAACGTCAGATTTCACAGGAAGCTCTCGACAAACTCGCCGACCACCTCGGTGTAGAACATCGCGATGCCACCAAACTTGGCTACCTTAATGAGCGTCCACTGGTATGGCGCAATGAACCGGCCCGCCACAAATTGCTCGACATCATTGGCGATATGGCACTTATAGGACGCCCCATCAAGGGACGCATCATTGCTACACGCCCCGGACATACCATTAACAATAAGTTTGCCCGCCAAATGCGCCGCGAAATCCGCCAGCACGAAATTCAGGCCCCCAACTACGACCCGAACGACGAACCGCTGATGGACGTTAACCGCATTCGCGAACTGCTTCCCCACCGTTACCCCATGCAGTTGGTAGACAAGGTAGTCGAAACCGGCTCCAACTACATCGTAGCCGTCAAGAATGTTACATCGAACGAAGCTTTTTTCCAAGGACACTTTCCCCAGGAACCCGTTATGCCCGGTGTACTTCAAATCGAAGCTATGGCACAGGCAGGCGGACTCCTTGTACTCAATTCTGTCGAAGAGCCTGAGCGTTGGAGCACCTATTTCCTGCGCATTAACGATGTCAAATTCCGTAAAAAGGTAGTACCCGGCGATACACTCATTTTCCGTGTCGAGTTAATGGCCCCCATCCGCCACGGCATATCCTCAATGCATGGCTTTGCCTTTGTTGGCGAAAACATTGTCATGGAAGCCACTTTCACGGCACAAATATCCAAAAACAAGTAATTCCCCCACACTCATCACATGATTAGTCCTTTAGCATACGTGCATCCCGAGGCTGTAATCGGCGAGGGTTGCGAAATAGGCCCCTTCTGCTACATCGACAAGAATGTAGTTATTGGTGCAAACAACCGACTGATGAACAGTGTTACTATATTATATGGTGCGCGCATCGGCAATGGCAACACCTTCTTTCCAGGAGCCGTTATAGGAGCCGTACCCCAGGACCTTAAGTTCAAAGGCGAAGAAACCACGGCCGAAATTGGTGACAACAACCTTATACGTGAGAATGTGACCATTAACCGGGGAACCGCTGCCAAGGGCAAAACCGTTGTCGGATCGAACAACCTGCTCATGGAAGGTATGCACGTAGCACACGATGTCGTGGTTGGAAACAACTGTATCATTGGCAATTCTACCAAAATTGCAGGCGAGGTTGTTGTCGACGACTTTGCTATTATATCGGCCAACGTGCTGATTCATCAATTTTGTCACATTGGTAGCTACGTGATGGTTGGCGGAGGAACACGTACCGGTCAAGACATTCCTCCTTACGCCATGGCAGCACGCGAACCGGTTGCCTACTGCGGACTGAATTTGGTCGGGCTGCGCCGTAAAGGGTTTGCGCCTGAACTCATTGAAAACATACACAATACCTACCGGCTGCTATACCAACGCGGCAAACTTCGCGAAGAATGCCTTAACGAAATAAGAGAAAACGTACCCATGAGCCCTGAGATAGAATATATCCTCAACTTCGTAACCAACTCTAAACGAGGCATCATCAAGTAAACCTAACGACCGACGCACACTTACCTTTAGTACGATTATGCTCTACAGAATCAAGTTCATATCCGACGAAGTAGATGGCTTCCTGCGCGAAATCAAAATTGACAGCGATGCTACCTTCCTCGACCTTAATAAAGCTATACTCGAGTCATGCGGATATCCCGACGACCAAATGACCTCGTTCTACATCTGCGATGAGGAATGGGAACGCGGCCAGCAAATTACCCGCGAGGACATGGGTATAAGCAGTGCCGACGAGGATATCTACGTCATGGACGAAACCAAACTCTCTGAGTTTATTGAGGACGAAGAACAACATTTAGAGTTTGTATTCGACCCATTCTCCGACCGTTGCTTCTTCCTTGACGTTAAAGAACTCATTCCCGGAGAGACGCTTGCCCACTTTGCCATTACCCGAGCAAAAGGCGAGGCTCCCCGTCAAATTGAAGACTTTGGTATTGACATTACTCCCGCCAAAACCAAAAAGAATCAAGTTGCTGCCGACGATGATGTTGCCTTTGACGATGATGCAGCTCTCTTTGGCGGAGCCAATTTCAACGACGACGAAATAGACCTTGAAGGTTTTGAAATCAGCGACGGACAACCTTATTAGTTTATAGCAAGACCTGCATTCAGTTCCCGGTCTAACCAGAACCATACATTGCAGACTGCACATTCTCTGCCGATTGTTGTGTGCCTGCATCTGTTCAACCATGCTATAACCATTCGTTCCATCCGTTGAAAGTGCAAGACTCCACGTTTGCCAACTACGTGCAACCGCTGTAGTCTTGCACTTTTTATTTTATTACCATACGCACAGTTGCCATGATTCCCACTCTGCTTGTAATACTCGGTCCTACCGGTGTCGGTAAAACCGAATTTGCCCTTCAGCTTGCCGAACAGGCACAATGCCCCATACTTAATGCCGACTCCCGACAGCTCTATCGCGACATTCCGATAGGTACAGCTGCCCCCACTGCAGCCGAACTTAACCGCGTACGCCACTACTTTGTAGGCACACTGGGTTTAGACGACTATTACAGTGCTGCCCGCTACGAAAGCGAGGCTCTACAACTACTCGGCGAGCTATTCAGTAAACACCAAACGTGTATACTCTCAGGCGGGTCAATGATGTACATTGATGCCGTTTGCAATGGTATTGACGACATACCAACCGTCGATCCCGACATTCGCACCCAACTCCGGCAGCGCTACGAAACCGAAGGGCTTGAACGCCTTGCTGCCGAACTTCGGCTACTCGACCCCGAATACTACGCCCAATGCGACCTGCGCAACCCCAAGCGAATTGTTCATGCCCTCGAAATTTGCTATACCTCGGGGCGAACCTTTACTTCATTCCGTACAGGAAAGAAAGCTACACGTCCTTTCCGTATCTGCAAAATAGGTCTTAACCGCGACCGTACCGAACTATTTGAGCGCATCAACAACCGCGTAGACATCATGGTCAAACAAGGTTTAATCGACGAGGCACGCCGGGTGCTCCCCTACCGCCACTTCAACTCGCTCAACACCGTAGGCTATAAAGAACTCTTCAACTACTTTGACGGTGAATGGGCACTCGACTTTGCCCTCGATAAAATACGACGCAACTCACGTGTCTATGCCAAAAAACAACTTACTTGGTTCAAAAAAGACCCCGAAGTTCGCTGGCTGGACGCCTCGCTGCCCCTAAGCCAACAGCCCCCATTAGCCGAACTCCTTGTATAAAAGCAATATTCACAGCCTCTCACTTCCAAAAAAACCACCGAAATACTTTTTGCTACAAGCGCTTTGCTGTAACTTTGCCCCGAATAAGGGTAACGTGCAACCTGCCACTCATACACAACCGGTTCTGTCAGGCAACATGGCCCCATTATTCTATCATTCATACAGGCATAGCCAGCAAACACCTTTCACCGCTCTTACGATGTATGCGGCAAAGCATTGCTCATTCCTAACAGCAACACTCTACTCTACTATACACTATGCAAAATCAATCCAAAGGAATAACCGGCAAAATCAGGGCAGCGTCTGCAACCCTTGCCAAAATGCTTCGCCGAAGCTGGGCCTGGTACAAAGGTCAGTACAAAGGCCGAGCCTGGTGGTATAAATGCCTTACGGCCACTTGGTCGTTCTTTGCATTTGTAGCCTTCTACATCTTTGCTGTCAGTTTCAACCTCTTCTGGTTGTTTGGCAAGTCGCCCTCCATCAACGACATTCTCCACCCCAAAACTGCCGCAGCCTCCGAAATCTACAGTGCAGATGGTAAACTTTTAGGCAAGTTTTTCAACGAAAACCGCTCGCCGGTACCCTACGATTCTATCAATCCTGTATTCTTCCAGGCACTCATAGCCACCGAAGACGAACGCTACTATAGTCACCATGGCATCGACTATCAAGGCCTTTTTGCTGCGGCCAAAGATGCAATGCAAGGCCGTGCCCGCGGTGCATCGACCATAACCCAGCAACTCGTCAAAAACATGTTTAGGGTACGTACACAATACTCTACCGGACTTCTCGGCAAAATACCCGGCGTAGGCATTTTAGTCATGAAAAGCAAGGAAATGATTATTGCCTCCGAGATTGAGATGTTCTGCTCCAAACGCGAGATTTTAGAGATGTACGCCAATACTGTTGACTTCGGGTCGAACGCCTTTGGTATAAAAACTGCAGCAAAAACATACTTCAACACCACACCCGCAAAACTGCGCACCGAAGAGGCTGCAGTACTTGTCGGATTACTCAAGGCCACCTCAGCCTACAATCCGCGCATCAATCCCAAAAACTCACTACGCAGACGCAACACCGTGCTGCAAAATCTATACAACCACCGGCAGCAGCTGGCCGAACACTTCAGCACCCCCTGCATACCCGACCAGGCTACGCTCGTACACCTGCAACAAACACCCATCAAGCTCAATTTCAATGTCGAGAAGGCTTACGATGGCGAAGCTCTCTACTTCCGCGAAGCTGTGAAAGAATATCTGGCCGAAAAGTGTCCGGATTTAGACCTTTACACCGACGGACTAAAAATCTACACCACGCTCGACTCACGCATGCAGCGCTACGGCGAAGAGGCTTTAGTCGAACAGATGAAACAGGTGCAGCAAAACTTTAACCGCCACTGGCAGGGACTCGGTGACCCCTGGCGTGACGAAAAAGGACGCGTCATCCCTAATTTTATTGAAAGTAAATTACGCGACACTGAGGCGTACAAAATGCTGCACGCACGTTTTCCAAATCAACCCGACTCTGTCGACTACTACTTGCGACAGCCCCATCGCGTACAACTCTTCAGCTACGACGGACCACGCACTGTGCAAATGTCTACAATCGACTCCCTGCGCTACATGGTGAGTTTTATGCACGCCGGCTTCGTAGCCATGGAACCCTCAACCGGCTATGTGCGTGCCTATGTGGGCGACATTGACTTTAAAACCTGGAAGTACGACAAGGTAAAATCCATGCGCCAGCCAGGCTCTACCTTTAAACTCTTTGTCTATGCTGCTGCCATGCAACATGGACTTACGCCCGCCGATACCCGCAAGGATGAATACATTCGCCGTGAGGTGTACGACCGCCGCCGCGACACCACAACCATTTGGCAACCCCACAATGCCAATGGCCGATTCAGCAATCGCGAAATTCCGCTCCGCTCGGCCTTTGCCCAAAGTGTCAATACCATTGCTGTTAAGTTAGGCGAAGACGTGGGTATCCCCGAGGTAATCCGAACAGCTAACGATATGGGTATCCTTTCACCACTCGAAGACATTCCCTCGCTTCCGCTCGGCGCCTGCGATGTCAATCTCTTTGAGTTGGTCAATGCCTACGCTACTGTAGCCAACGGCGGTGTACACGTCGACCCCATACTTGTAACCCGTGTTACCGACTCTGAAGGCAATACACTCTACGAGGCTACACAAGTCGAAAAACGTGCGCTTACTCCCAAGGCTGCCTTCTACATGCAGCGCCTGCTCGATGCCGGCGTACACGATGGCGGTGGAACCTCGCAAACCTTTGGCGCCCAGCGCTACCTCGGAAAATATGCCTCGCAACTGGATATGGGTGGAAAAACGGGTACCTCAAACAACCACTCTGATGCCTGGTTCGTTGGCGTTACGCCAAATCTCGTAGGCGGAGCCTGGGTAGGTGGCGAATACCGCAGCATTCACTTCCGAACCGGTGCCCTGGGACAAGGTAGCCGCACCGCACTGCCCATTGTAGCCCGCTTTATGCGCAGCGTAATGGACGATGCGACACTTGCTCCCCAATATCTCAAAAAGTATGGCATGCCGCCTGAACCTATTGACCCCTCGACCTATGGTGCTATCTATGTACCTCAAGCCGAACCCGACTCTCTGGAAGGCGACACACTCAAACCATTGCAACTCACCAACGAAGATTTGCTTAATCCGGATTTAACAGAAGATTACGAGGAAGAACTCGGCACAACGTCCAGTCATTCCGACCGTAACGACAATGCTACAGAATATCCGGGCTACTCCGAACCAGCCAACAGCGCCGAAGGCAACAAGCCCAAGGTTTCGGGTAAGAAAAAACAGAACGAAACCAACAACAACAGCCTGTTCGAATAGCTAAGCTACTACGGCTCAAGCCGTCAGTAAACATACACAAACTAAACTCCCCCGATTGACCACGGTTCGGCACCGAACTGCGGCAATTGGGGGAGTTTTGCATTGGCAGTCACGCAGCATCCGCTACCATTCATATGGCTGCCAATAGGCTATCATCCGGCCCTACTACCACATGGAGTAAGCAGGCCATAACTCAAGCCTTGCCACCCTGCAAGCAACAACTCATGCTGTTTACCTGCACCAGCCACCCCTTCCAGTTTCAAGGCTGTCTGCCTGCTACAGCATTCATGCACTGAAGAACCTTATTTCGGTAACATACCAATTGTGTTCCATGCCTCTCGAACCTTACTACACCTATACGCTGCCCCACTCACCCTGGAAGCAGGCCCCGCTACTGCCCTACGCCCTGCTCCTCATTGCCGGTATTACCATTGGCTATGCCGGCAGGCAACTACTGCCCCCTGCAGGTTGGGCTGCTATAACCACAGGCTTTGCACTCCTTAGTACCGGTTTGTGTCTGTGGGGCAAAGGTGCAGTAGCCAGACGCTTGGCTACCGGCATAGCCTACGCCGCACTTATGGCTGCAGGTGGCACCCTTACCTGCCTGTCGTATAAACAAGTTGAAGTAAAATGGCCCGACACTCCGCGCACCTGGCAAGCCGAGGTGCTGAGCGTGCGCGAAAAAAACGCATACACTCTGCGAGCCGACGTTCGGCTCATTGCTCCACAAACGCCTTACCATGGCCGTAAGGTACGGATCAAGCTTGCGCAAATTAACACAGCATCACCCCTCACACCAGCCGACCGCCTGACCTTTTATGCTCCCATCCGCCCAGGCTACCGGGCCGGAAACCCCGGCGACTTTGACTACCGCAGCTACTTGCTCACCCACGGCATCAGCGGAACGGCCACCCCCGACAGTTGCTGGAAAATGCTCCCTCCCAACCATCATCCAGACATAGCCATGCAACTGTTGCGCTACCGGCAACAACTACTCAATACCTACAGCCGGCACTTCCAGGCTGAAGCACTGGCCATTTTGTCGGCACTTACCTTGGGCGACAAGTCTGCACTTACCGACAATACCCGCCGCCTTTTTTCGGAAACCGGCACAAGCCATGTGTTAGCACTATCGGGGTTGCATTTAGGCATACTGTTTAGTCTGCTGCAACTTTTTGCCCTGCGCTGGATACGCAAGCGCCCCGTTTATTTGGCAGCCCAAGTTTTTTCGATACTGGCACTCTGGCTCTTTGTCGGACTGGCCGGAAGCCCGCTCTCGCTGCAACGTGCAGCCTGGATGCTCACCCTCTTCCTTCTGGGCAACAGCATGCAACGTACCCGTCAGGCCACCCTCAACAACTTAGCATTAGCCGCACTCATTTTGCTTATTTGCTCACCGCTTTCGCTCTTCGATGTTGGCTTCCAGCTTTCGTTTTGTGCCGTACTGTCTATCATACTCGGCAACCAATACTTTTGGCAACACCTGCCGGTGCCCAACTGGAGCAACCAGTACGAGCGGCAACTCTTCCCCGTGGTATTAGGCAGCCATCCGCCACGCACCCGCCAGTGGTGGGCTTTGCAGCGCGTAAGACTCAGGCTGCGCCTTCAAAAATACGCATACCTGCTGCTACGCCAAGTGATTTATCCTTTTATCTGCGTTTCGCTCAGTGCACAGTTTGGCACGGCTCTACTCATCATCTTCTACTTTCATACTTTCAGCCCCTATGCCGTACTGGCCAACTTTGTAGTCATTCCTGCAGCCTATGTGCTGCTGGGTGGTGCTCTTTTATTCTTTACTATTCCGTGTGTAGAGTTTCAAACATGGCTTGTAAAAGTTTTAACACTGACTGTCGATGGCATGACTACAGCCCTCGACCATATAGCGCATTGGCCCGGCGCCACTCTCACACTCTATCCGCACGCACTCACGCTCTGCCTGCTAAGCGTGTTGCCGGTACTGCTATTTAAATTACTACATAGTCAGAACAGGCAGCAGCGCCGACAAGCCATTACACTCGCAACCCTACTATTGGTGGCCTGTATCGGCATCGAAACATACCGCCTGCGGCCACAACGGCTCGCACCACAAATCATGGTGTACAACCTGCCGCGCACCACCGCCATACACTTTATACAGTCGGCCCAATGCTCCTATCTGTTCAGTCCTATAGCACCCGACACCCTGCATGCACGCATGGTCTACATCGAAAAAAACTTTTTTACGCCTCGCGGGATGGCCACACCACAGCCCGTAGTAAAAACAGATATGCACAACCATTACCTGCTGCGCAAGGGCAACTACTTCGTGTTCGGCACCACACGGCTGCTCCTGCTCCACCATAACCTGCCGGCTGCCAGCACTCAACGGCCTCAAGCTATTGACCTCCTGGTTGTAGGTTACGGAAGTTACGAAACGTTAGCTACCGTGCAACGCCACTTCAGCCCCCGGCATGTTGTACTCGACCCCACACTACCCACCCGGCGCCGCAATCTTTGGCTCACAGCATGCGCTGCAGCCAACATACCCTGCCACGATGTGCGCAACGATGGAGCATTTGTTTATCTACTAAAACCCAAACCATGAAACACGCTGCCACACTAATACTTGCCAGCCTATGCTGCTGCCTGAAGCTATCGGCACAACTTGCAGCCGAACAAGAACCGGCACTCAGCTGGGAAGAGTTTGCCGAGGTTTATTTAAACAACAGCAACTCCTACGATGCCGATGCCGAAGGTGCGACCTACGACGAACTCGAACGACTGGAAGAGATATACCAACACCCGTTACAACTGAACCGCTGCACTCGCCGGCAACTGCTCGAACTGCCCTTTCTGACCGAAGCTCAAACCGACTCTCTTATAGCCTACCGCGAACGTAAACACGGCCTTTTGTCGCTTGGCGAACTTCAACTCATTCAAGGCTTCGACTACTTTACACGATACTACCTGACACTCTTTGCACGCTGCGACTCAGCTTGCCTGCCCACCAAGGAACAACTGGAGCGCCACAGGGCCGAACAGCGGTTGAGCTACCTGCTAAGCCAGGGAAAACATGAGGCCGAAAGCCGACTCGACATCCCCCTTTACCGCCGGCAGGGATTTGACAAACCCGAAAACCCCACTCGTACAAACTACTTTACGGGCAACGCCATGCACCACATCGTGCGCTATCGCTACAACCTACGGCGTGAAGCAGCTTACGGACTGACCCTCGAGAAAGATGCTGGCGAGCCTGTAGGCAAACGGGGATTTTATCCCTACGGCTACCTTTCAGGCTACTTATTGCTGCGACCACGCAGCCGCAAATGGAGCTTGGCTATCGGCGACTACGAACTGCGAGGCGGACGCGGGCTGCTGCTGGGGCGCCCTACGTTTGGCGGACTATCACAACTGGTACAGCCATTCAAGGCAGTACCCATCAACTTTCATCCGCACACATCGGTCAACGAAGCCGAATTCTTCCGTGGTGCTGCAGCCGCCTATAAATGGCAAAACATAGGGATGCTGGCATTTGTTTCGTACCGACGGCTCGACGGAAGACAAGAACCTGGAACCGACACCATACGCACCTGGCTGAAAACCGGCTTGCACCGCACCATCTCGGAGATTGACAACCGCCGCAACTTAGGGTGTCTGACCGCAGGAACCCAGGTAAACTGGCAAGCAACCAAGGGCGGAATAGCCCTATCGGGCTACGTGTCGCACTTTAGTCTGCCCATCTATCCGGAGGAGCGTTATTACAACCGCTACTACTTTCGAGGACAAACAGCCGGAGGGGCAGCCTTGTTCTACTACGTTACATACAAATGGCTGCATCTGCAGGGTGAACTGGCTACCGATGCCTCGTGCAACATAGCTACCGAACACATCGTGAGTGCCCGCTTTTCGCCACGTCTGCTACTCAATTTACAGGTGCGCCACTTCTCACCGCGCTTTGTAAGTTTGTATGGCCATGCACTGCAACAAGGCAGCCGGGTGAGCAATGAGCAGGGAATTGCCTTAGGCATGCGCTGCTTGCCACATCCGGACTGGGAACTGACGGGCTATGTTGACATTTTCCGCTTCCAGACTCCCACTTATACCGCCATACTTCCGGGCTCCAAAGGTATCGAGGCCTCCATACAATCTAAATGGAAGTTATCAGGTCCCTGGCAACTCATCTTGCGCTACCGACTCAAGACAAAGCAACGCACCGTGAGCGGCTACCGGCTACTGGAGTACCGCAACACACACAAATTGCGCCTGGGCAGCCTGCTCAATCTGAAGCACTTTGGACTGACAGCACAAGCCGACCTTACTTATGCCACACGCCAGACAGGTAAACACTCAGTGGGCTGGATGGCATCGGTACGCCCCGTTTGGAAAGCCTCAAAACGCTACCAGCTCAAGGGGTTTGCCGGCCTGTTCTTTACCGACGACTACGAATCGGCCCTCTACGCATACGAACCACAACTGTACCGGGCCAGTGCCTTCCCCTCGTTTGCCTATCACGGCATGCGCGGCGTTGTAGTGAGCAATTGGCACATCACCCCAGCGCTATTGCTGGGGCTACGCCTCGGCAGTACCTGCTACTTTAACCGTTCGTCTATCTCGTCGGGCATATCAGCCATCCACTCCTCCTGGAAAAACGATTTGTCGGTACAACTGCGCTGGCGCATTTAAGCATGCTGCCAGCCATCTACCAACATTGAGCCAGCAGCACCTGGCAGTCTGCTGTCAAGCTGCATCAAGAGCAAGTAAAAATCTTTTTGCATTTATTGCGCAAAAGGGTTTTCCAAACGCCTCAAATAACGTAACTTTGCTTGCGATAGGCCATGCCAACACCGCAAGGCCCTTTTACCCCGACCATGCTCCGCCTCCAAAGCTATACCCCGCATGCACATCCGACACTCCCGGCACTCGCACAATCGGATCAATGGCAGCATGGTTTCGGCAAACATGAATATTCGACTAACTGCTATACAATATGAAAAAAATTCTGCTCCTCGGCTCCGGCGAACTTGGCAAGGAATTTGTCATTGCCGCCCAACGTCTCGGCCAGTATGTGATTGCTTGCGACAGCTATGCCGGTGCACCTGCCATGCAGGTGGCCGATGCCTACGAAGTGTTCTCCATGCTCGACGGCGAAGCGCTTGACCGCGCTGTAGCCAAGCACCAACCCGACATTATCGTACCCGAAATCGAAGCCATCCGCACCGAAAGACTTTACGACTACGAAAGCCAAGGCATCCAGGTAACTCCCTCGGCCCGTGCCGTAAACTACACCATGAACCGCAAGGCTATCCGCGACTTGGCGGCTAAGGAGCTCGGACTGAAAACAGCACGTTATTTTTACGCTAAGTCGTACGACGAGTTGCATGCCCATGCCCACGAAATAGGGTTCCCCTGTGTAGTCAAGCCGCTCATGTCGTCATCGGGCAAAGGCCAATCGCTTGTTAAGTGTGCCGAAGACCTGGAACGTGCCTGGCAATATGCCATGGAAGGAAGCCGCGGCGACCTGCACGAGGTTATAGTAGAAGAATTTATCCGCTTCGACAGCGAAATTACTTTGCTCACCGTAACACAAAAGAATGGCCCTACCCGCTTCTGTCCTCCCATCGGACATGTACAGAAGGGGGGCGACTACCGCGAAAGCTTCCAACCTGCACATATTGCTCCCGAACATCTGGCCGAGGCTCAACGTATGGCAGCGCTGGTAACCGAATCGCTCACCGGAGCAGGCATTTGGGGCGTAGAATTCTTTCTTAGCCACGAAAATGGGGTATACTTCTCCGAACTTTCGCCACGTCCGCACGACACTGGCATGGTTACGCTGGCCGGAACACAAAACTTCAACGAGTTTGAACTGCACCTGCGCGCTGTTCTCGGACTCCCCATTCCGTGCATCAAACAACTGCGCATAGGTGCCAGCGCCGTAATTCTTTCGCCCATCAGCTCGCAAGAGGCTCCACGCTACCGCGGTCTCGAACTAACGTGCGAGGAAGATGCCGACCTGCGCATTTTTGGCAAACCTACAACCCGCGTAAACCGTCGCATGGGTGTAGTGCTCTGCAGCCGCGAGGTTGACGGCAATCTTGACGAGGCTCGCGACCAAGCCAAGCGTCTGGCCGACAAAGTTGAGGTGTACTAATTACCTGCAGCTCATACAAACAGCAAAAACCGCAAGTATCATCGGAACAACGATGGTACTTGCGGTTTTTGGGCTTCTATCCTATCATGGTTCCGAACACCTTGCCAACGCACATTACGCGGTAACGAAGAGAAAGGAAAATAAAGAAAGACAGAACCAAAAAAGTTCTTGCAAAGCACTGCCCCGCATCTTGCAAACTGAGCATTTGTAAAATAAATTCCGAAGCTCTTTTAATACAACTTAGAGCAGACGAGTGAGGAAGCAATGCTCAGCTATAACATTTTTAAAAGGCTGGACAAACAAGTAATGGCTGACTAAAAATGACAATAGGCCCGACTGTTTGGTCTAAAGGGGCGATAGAATTTTCTAAAGGAGCGATAGAAATTTCTAAAGGGGCGATAGAAACAGCAGATTACGGCTGTTTTTTTTAATATTTTCACTTAAGCAAACTCATAAAGCGATGTAAAAGAACGAAATGGCATCATTACGAAAAAGGCTGACTTGTTTCAACAAGTCAGCCTAAAGTAACAAAGGCTCATCGCCTCTTATTTTCAATTCAAAGATAGTAAAAGGCGGGCGAAATGGCAAATCTAAAAGCAGAAATTCAATGATTTGATATTGCCGGCCCGTATTCTATCTTATCTAAAGACAGGAAATTTTCAACTCCAAGTGCAAGCAAAAAGCCTTATTTCTGCTCCGGGGCCACGCTCCGGGACTGGTATAAATCTAAACATCCCGAAATAAAACACCAACAACGGCTGTTGAAAATTCAACATGGGGTGATGAATTTTTTACACCCCTCACCCAAAGACCTTATGCAATCAAAAAGTCCTCAAGCTAAGCAGTTACAGGCATTTGCGGATTCAAGTAACGCTCCAGGAAACGCTCCACCGCCCGATAAAAGTCCAAGCGGTTTTCCAGATTATGGAATCCATGTCCTTCGTCATCTTTTACCATGTATTCCACATCGACACCTCGTTTACGTAAAGCCTCGACCATTTGGTCGCTCTCGGCCTTATTAACACGCGGGTCGTTTGCCCCCTGCGCAATAAGCAGTGGGGCCACAATTTTATCGGCATGGAGCGCAGGCGATGTTGCGGCAAGTTGTTGCTTATCGGCTTCGGGGTTTCCCACCTGCTCATACATCATTTGCAACATCGGACGCCAGTAAGGCGGAATGGTTTGCAAGAAGGTAAAAAGGTTACTTACGCCCACATAATCAATACCACAGGCATACAACTGAGGCGTAAAGGCCAGTCCGGCCAAGGTGGCGTATCCCCCGTAACTACCTCCATAAATAGCTATGCGGTCCGGATCGGCAATACCCTGCTCAATAAGCCAATTTGCCCCGTCGGTCAAGTCGTCCTGCATGCGGAGCCCCCATTGTTTGTAGCTCGCCTCCAAAAAACTGCGTCCGTATCCCGTCGAACCTCTAAAGTTTGTCTGCAACACGGCATAACCTCTGTTGGCCAGAAATTGCACCTCCGAAGAGTAGCCCCAGCAATCACGGCTCCAGGGTCCGCCATGCGGATTAATAACCACAGGCAGTTGACGTGCATTTTCGGGAGTCAGCCCATAGGGCAATGTCAGATAAGCTTCGAGTTGCAGCCCGTCGCGGGTTGTATAGCACACGGGATGCATGGCATTGAGTTTTTCGGCCGGTAACCAAGGAGCCAGTTCGGCCAGCAAGCGCACCTGGTTGGTTGCTGCCTCATAAAGCCAATAGGCACCACGTGTGCGGTCGGAGCCAGCAAACACCAGAAAACGCTCTTCGGCTTTGTCTGAGTCGGCAATACCAATGCGTAAATTCGGAAAATGGGCTTGCAAACGCTCTCGGAAAGCCTGCTCCTCGCTGTCAAAGTAATGGCGCACGGGTTCCTTATGACCGGTGCAGTAAGCACTGAGCAACTTTTTGCGCTTACGCGAATAACCAATGCTCGAAAGGTCGTACTGAGGATGTTCAAAAAGCAGTTCGAGTTCCTCGCAGGTAGCCGGATTCATGCGCACCAGCACAATTTTATCGCGTCCCAAATTAGTAGCTGCATACACCTGCTTGTTATCGGGCGTAAAGTCCATAAAACTCACCACATCGCGGAAGTCAGTAGTCAGCACCGGTCTAAACTCCTCTTGCTCCGTATCGCGGTACAGCAGTTGCGTATTCACGCCATCAACAATAGCCGTGGCCACGCGCAGTTTACCAGCATGGTCGCACATCCAGCCCTGATAGTTTCCCGGATTCTCGGCCAGCAATGTCAAAGTACCCGTTTCAATATCCAAGCGATAGGGGTCGAACACCTCGGGATTGCGTTTATTAAGTCCGATGAGCACCTGTCCGGGCACCTCTTCGAGGTCGTCAATCAGTGTAGTGCGTACACCCGGAAAGTTGGTATATGCTTTCAAGTCGCTGCCATCTGGACGCACGCCGTATAGTTGGTAATTTTCGTCTCCTCCCGTATCTTTCATAAAAATCAAGCGGTCGTTCTCGGCCCACATATAGCCGGCCAGGCTACGTGCGGTTTCGCTTGTAAGTTGCACAGGCTGCTGTCCGTCGGCATCGAGCGGCTGTACAAATAAGTTCAGGCGATTTTGATAAGGGGCAAGAAACGAAAGATATCGTCCATCGGGCGATAGTTGAAACCCGGTACGCTCAGGCAAGCGGAAAAAGTCTTCAAGAGGCAGTATGTCTGTCATAAAGAAAAGTCTATAAGTATAAAACAGGATTACAACATCTGACTTTCAATTTTTGCAGATGCTTTTGCAAAGATAGTGAAAGGTGAGCGAAGTGGCAAGACCGAAAGCTTGCTTTCGAGGAAGGCCACTGCCGAACCGCATCCTATCTTATCAAAAGATAGTGAAAGGTGAGCGAAGTGGCAAGACCGAAAGCCTGCTTTCGAGGAACAACCTATCGCACTGCAAGCGGTGCACCCAACAGAATAAGAACCCTTTTGGGGAAATAGAAAGTTTAGGATTTGCCAAACCGAAGCAAAATTACTATTTTTGCTCTATCGTGCAATTTACACGAACATACCACTCAAATATTCAGACATGCAAAACTTAGCATACGCCATTGCCATTTTAATTGGGCTATACCTTATATATAAGCTCTGTATACTGGCCTATACAAAACATTCGCCCGGAGCCCATCCCAAGCTCTCCGAAGCCCATAGCACAGACGATATTGAGAAACTCAAAGAATACATGGAAAAAGTCTTTACGCGCCTGAATATTGAATTTCAGCTGTACGAAGACAACGAAATCAGCCATCGCTACAGTTTTATATATCAAGATGGTACTTTTCTACTCGACTTTGCCCTCAACTCTCCCAAATATCTACGTCTGATTTACCCAAACATTCTGCAATGCAACCTCGACCAAATTGATTTGGTACGCATCATATGTAACAATACTAACACCAACAATATCGGTGTGACCGCCGGATACACAATCATTCCGGAAGAAAACAACATAAAGACCCACTTGATACTGAGCATGAGCCTGCCCTGCTCAGCCCTCCACTTTGAGGAAATGTTCAAACAGGCCGCCTACGATTGCTTTGCACTGAACAACAGCATTCACCGTACCTACGACAGTCTGCTCGACGACTGTACCGAATACCAGGTGACTGATATAGAATTTACACACCGGCGCGACCAGGCCATTCAGTACCTGCTCGAAGAATCGCTGGTTAAGTGTACAGAAGAAACCTTTTTCATACCCCGCATTGAGCCCGAAAGGCCCGACTCGCTGACGCTGCTGCAATTTTTGACTGGCGCCTGCCTGCTCAACGATGCCCAAGCTACCGAACTCGAGGTGTCGGGCCGGGAGCTACACCTGGTGCTTAACAACGAAACCGACATCTATAACTACCCCATAGCCGCCGCACTGACCGACAAGAACGGACTGACCTGCGTAGCGGCTACTACCTTTGAGCGGACCGACGCCGTTATCAGCGTAAAGGCCAGCAGAATGGTTGGCGAAAGCACTCAGAAACTGCAAAAAGACATATGCCTCTACCTGATGCTGCATGCGGAATACCAAACCGACACGACGCTCTACTTCAGACTGACCTATTGCAGCCCCACCCGGGAAACTGAACGGGCCTTTGCAGCCCCCGAACTGGTGCAGCAGAGCCTGCGAAGCACAGGCAGCATGCTGATTGGACTTGACCTTAAAACCGACAACGAAAAACTGGCCGAATTTAACTACCTTTGGGCCGAAGCCAAAGAACAAACCGCGCAAAACAAGCACAACGAACTGAGCAAAGAACAAATACTCATTGCCCAAATTCAAAATTCGGACGAGGCGCAAAACCTTTATCAGGGCACACGCCTGATGCGCGAACGCCGATTTTTTGAAGCTGCACACTACCTGGAGAAGGCCTGGAACCAGGCCAACCAAAACGTGCTGCAAAACTACAACCGAAACCTGCCGTCATTTTACGAAATGTCGTACCTTTACGGCTTATGCCTCTACCGGTTAGGCAACTACAAACTGGCACACTTTTACCTGCAACAAAGCAACATTGAGGAGAACCTGCAACATGCCAAGCTGTGGGTGAACTGCAACCTCAAGATTAATTATGCGGGCGCAATCGAGGAAATTAAAAAGCTGCAGCACATCTGCACCCGGCAAATAGAGCAGGAAGAAACCGAAAATATGCACACGACCGAAGGAGTAGTAAACTTTTACCACTTTCTGATGCGCTGTGAAATTCATATGCTCCTAAACATGAATCAGCTGCAGAAGGCCGAGGAACTGTGCCTCAGGCTGCTAAAAACCAATGTGTCGGCCGAGTTTGCCCAAGAACGCCTGGACCTCATTAAAGCCATGCGCCAAAAGGCCGAACGGGAGGCCCGACAAAACGAAAGGGATGTGAAACACGATACATCTCACGACGAAACGTCAACACTCCCCGAAGGGCGCGACACCGTATAGATATAGGCCCTGCAAGCAACAAAGCAACCCACCCGGGGCACATTTAATTACATTGCAATTACATCTAACCCCTAAAACCATATCCATTATGCCACTCGTATCCCCCTCACTACTCTCTGCCGACTTTGGCAACCTGCAACGCGACGTAGAAATGCTGAATGAAAGCCAGTGCGACTGGTTCCATCTCGACGTGATGGACGGCGAATTTGTACCCAACATTTCGTTCGGTTTTCCTGTGATGCAAGCCATGGCTAAACACGCACAAAAGCCCCTCGACGTGCACCTGATGATTGTGCGTCCCGAAAAATTCATCAAAGAAGTTAAAGCCCTGGGCGCCAAAGTGATGAACGTTCACTACGAAGCCTGCACACACCTGCACCGCGTTATCCAGCAAATCAAAGCCGAAGGAATGATGGCAGGCGTAACACTTAACCCCCACACACCGGTCAGTGTGCTCGAAGAGATTATCTGCGATGTTGACCTCGTGATGCTCATGTCGGTAAACCCGGGCTTTGGCGGACAAAAGTTTATTGAACATGCCGTTGACAAAACCCGCCGTCTGCGCGAACTTATAGACCGCACCGGATCGAAGGCTCTGATTGAAATTGACGGTGGTGTAAACCGCGAAACCGGCGCACGTCTGGTCGCAGCCGGAGCCGATGTGCTCGTAGCCGGTTCGGCCGTATTCAAGGCTCCCGACCCCAAGGCCGAAATCGAAGCCCTCAAAAACCTATAGTAGGAATACACCTATTATATATATAGGAAGTACTACCGAACCGGGACAGTGCATGCTATGTGGCCCCGCTGGGTGCTCTATTCCCAACGGGGCCATACGGCACACAGCATAAACTTAATCATTATAACGCAGTCATCACCTTTCAGCAATTACAGCAACGTGTTAACTCCCATACTTACTCCCGAAGTGGCCAACGCCCTGAACGAACTCATCGACTCAAGCCAGAACATCGTAATATGTGCTCACCGCGGTCCCGATGGCGATGCCGTAGGATCGTCGCTCGGCTGGGCAGAATATCTTCAACAACGGGGCAAAAATGTACGCATTGTTATGCCCAACCCCTTTCCCGACTTTTTGCGCTGGCTACCCAACACCCACCTCATCCAGTTCTACGCCAAACACGAGCCCGAAGCCACTCGCATCATTAACCAGGCCGACCTTATCTGCTGTCTGGACTTTAACGCCCTTAACCGCTTGCAGGAAATGCAGGGGGCCGTACAGCAGTCAAAGGCCAAGCGCTTGATTATAGACCATCACCTCGACCCCGATACACACTGCGCCGAACTGGTGGTGTCGCATCCTGAAAAAAGTTCAACCAGCGAACTCGTATTCCGCATTATCTATCAGTTGGGCGGTTTCGACACAATGACTAAAACCGGAGCTGCATCGCTGTACACGGGCATGATGACCGATACCGGTGGATTTACCTACAATTCAAACGATCCCGAAATCTATGCCATCATCTCGCTGCTGCTGACCAAGGGCATCGACAAGGACAAAATTTACCGTAACGTATTCAACGTATACTCAACCGACCGCATCAAACTGATTGGCTACGTGCTCCACGAAAAACTCCAGTTCTATGCCAATAAGCATGCCTCAATTATGACCATTACCCGCGACGAAATGAAACGCTTTAACTTTATGCGTGGAGATGCCGAGGGACTGGTAAACATGCCACTCCAGGTAAAAGGCATGCGACTGAGCATCTCGCTTCGCGAGGATACCGAACGTGATGTGGTGCGTGTGTCGCTGCGGTCGGTCGACGACTTTCCATGCAACCGCATGGCCGAAACCTTCTTTAACGGAGGCGGACACCTCAACGCCTCGGGCGGCGAACTCCCCTTTCCGCTTGAAGAGGCCGTACGTACAGCCGAACGCGCCATCGAGGCTTACAAGCATTTGCTCTAACCCCCTGCCTGCCCGAGGATAACCCCAACTACCTTTACCTGCGCAACAAGGCATACCCCGCCCGCATCCAGAAAAGCTATACAAGTTTATGGTACTAATCATAACTACTTTTTAGCACAAAGTATAGCGGTTGGCAAGAAAAAAAAACGTAATTTTGCCCGTAGGATACTATAACTCCCATCAATCTTTAAAGCACCATGATAACTCAAGAAGACAGAGCGCTGCTTGCACAAAAAGGCATCAGCGAAGAAAAACTGAACACACAACTCGAATGCTTTGCAAAGGGATTTCCCTTTCTGCAACTCGACGCAGCTGCAAGCGTAAACAACGGAATACTTAAACCCGATGCCGAAGCCGAAGCTGCATTTCAGGCAAACTGGGAGGCCTACACCACAGACGCCACACACCGCATCGTTAAATTTGTTCCCGCCTCGGGAGCTGCCAGCCGCATGTTCAAAGATTTGTTTGCCTTTGCTGATGCAGACTACGATACTCCGCAAAGCAAATTTGAGCAAACCTTCTTTGCACGTATACACGATGCAGCCTTCTATGATGACCTGAACAATGCGTGCCTCAAAATTTACGGCAAAAACATCGACACACTGGTGGCAGAGGGCAACTATAAAGCCGTGGCAAACGCGCTGCTCAACAAAGAAGGCCTTAACTATGGTGCATTGCCTAAAGGCTTACTCAAATTCCACCGCTACACCGACCATGTACGCACTCCGCTTGAAGAACATTTGGCAGAAGGCGCACGCTATGCCCGCGAAAAAGACGGTACTGTCAATGTACACTTCACCGTATCGCCTGAGCACCGTTCGCTCTTCGAAGCGCTCGTTGCACAGGTAGCTCCTACCTACGAAGCTAAACTGGGAGTCAAGTTTAACGTAAGTTTCTCTGAACAAAAGCCCAGTACCGATACGGTGGCAGCCAACCCCGATAATACCCCCTTCAGACAGGCCAACGGATTGCTCCTCTTCAGACCCGGCGGACATGGTGCATTGATTGAAAACCTTAATGACATTGATGCAGATGTAGTGTTTGTGAAGAACATTGACAACGTAGTACCCGACAAACTCAAGGACGACACCGTGCGCTACAAGCAATTATTGGCAGGCATCCTGGTTGGCTTACAGGCAAAGGCCTTTGCCTACCTGGACCAACTGGACAAAGGCAACTGCACAAATGATGAACTGCAGGAAATGCTGCACTTCGTAGAACACGACCTGTGCACCAAGAGCCCCCAAGAGTGGAATGGTGATGCTGATGCACTGGCACAATACCTGCACCAAAAGCTGAACCGCCCCATGCGTGTATGTGGTATGGTACGCAACGTAGGCGAACCCGGCGGAGGCCCCTTCCTGGCCTATAACCCAGACGGCACGGTTTCGCCCCAGATTTTGGAAAGTTCGCAAATCGACATGAACGATGCCGAAAAGAAGGCTATGTTTGAGCAAGGCACCCATTTCAATCCGGTTGACTTGGTTTGCGCCATCAAGAACTACCGCGGCGAAGCCTTTAACCTGCCCCAATACACTGATCCGCAAACAGGCTTTATATCGCACAAGAGCAAAGACGGAAAAGAACTTAAGGCACTTGAATTGCCCGGACTCTGGAATGGAGCCATGAGCGATTGGAATACCGTGTTCGTTGAAGTTCCTCTGACAACCTTTAATCCTGTCAAAACTGTAAACGACCTGTATCGCGAACAGCACCAGTAAAGACGCCTTATCGCACAATCACAGAAAAGGGATGCCGGACGTAAATCGTTATCCGGCTTCCCTCTTCTTTTTTGTATGGCCGCCGGGTGTTTTCTACGTCAAACAACAAGTAAAAACAACCTTGGCTATGAGGATGACGCTCCTCACTACTTTCTGCAAGTAACACAAGCTATATTCATTCAACGGCCCATGCCTATTACACCACTCACACTTTTCATAATCTTTCTCAAATCCGGCGGACTAACCATCGGAGATGGCTATGCAACCATCTACCCGCTGCGAAAAGCATTGGTAACCCAAAACCAATGGCTGAGCGAAGACAACTTTGCCCAACACCTTAGTATGGTGCAGGCCATGCCCGGAATATTCAACATCAACCTAGCGGTTTATTTAGGAAAACAACTCTACGGCTGGAAAGGCAGCGCTGCCGCCTTGTTGGGCATGATACTACCCCCGGTCCTGATTTTTATTTTGTTTGCCACCTTCTTTGATGATATCAGGCAAATACCAGCCATCGAAAACTTTTTGCGCGGAGCACGCCCAGCTATCATTGCCCTTATTATACTGCCCTGCCTGCAAATGTGGCGTAGCTGGAACGTAACACTGAGCACCATTTGGATACCCATCTGCACAGCCATTGCTGTTGGACTGTTAGGCGTATCGCCCTCGCTAATTGTTGTCGGGCTGGTTACGCTCAGTTTTATTTATGCTTTGCTTTTAAAATAAACACCGCGCAAACATTTCACTGCAGCAGACACTCTGCTACCGCTACAACCTCCATATATACTCACGCAACCACTTATGCTGCTCTACCTTCTGCTCTTTATCAGTTTTTTCCAGACTGGTCTGTTAGGCATCGGAAACATTACCGGCTCACAGGCCATCCTTGAACACGAAATACTCACCTTACACCATTGGCTCACTCCCACACAACTTACCGACTTGATGGTTTTTTGCCGTACCCTGCCCGGAGGTACTGCACTGAACGCTGCTACCCTTACCGGATATACTGCAGCAGCGGCACGCTTTGGTTTTTGGGGCTCAACAGTTGCAAGCCTCGTCAGTGTGGCCGGACTTGCATTGCCTGCTGCCATTTGGACAACACTCATGGAGAAGTATAAAGGAGTGCGCACCGACAAGGGACTGCTCAAATACATACTTCTGCTGATACGCCCTGCCATTCCGGGAATGATTATTGCTGCGGCCATCCTGCTGGTTCGTTTGGACAGCCCCTCAGAACCGGCTACCGACAGCTGGAGCCTTGGCATAAACATTTTTCTGTTTGCTGCCACACTCATTGGCTGCGGACTTTACCGCTTTAACGCCACATTTATGATTATACTCTGCGGTATAGCCGGCTGCATATTGCTCTAACTTGTTGAAGCAATATGCTGCGGTTGTCAAATCCGCATAGGGCCTCAAACTTTCAACCTGCTATCGAAAAGCAACCATACATTGCCCCATTCTGCAGCCTATTGGTGTTACAAAATTGTAACATGGATTTGCCAGCCGTTGCCCCCGTCTCACAAAAAAAGCAGTTGTTTCGATTTTTTTTCAAGAAAGCCTCATAACTATACATATAATAAGCGTATCTTTGCGTCAACATGGGCAAAGAACAATCAATAGGCGAAAGAAAACTATAAAAAACCTTTCGCACCCATACAAGCATAAATAGAAATCCATTCAGTTGCGCCACGCTCCAAGCTTGGCGCCCTTTTTATATTTTTAAAACAGCAGCACAAACCAATCAGCACATAGTCAACCAACTTAGATATGAGCTTCAATCTTCCAAAGACAGACAAAAAGCGTGTAGTTATTGTAGGCGGCGGCTTTGGCGGCCTGAAATTAGCCAACAAATTGCGTAAAAGCAACTTTCAGGTAGTTTTGATTGACCGAAACAATTATCACCAATTCCCGCCACTAATTTACCAGATAGCCTCGGCCGGTATCGAACCAAGCTCAATTTCTTTTCCTTTCCGGAAAGTATTTCAGCGCCGTAAAAACTTCTTTTTCCGAATGGCCGAAGTGCGCTCCATCTTTCCCGAACGGAAAATTATCCAAACCTCTATCGGCAAGGTAAGCTACGACTACCTGGTTTTGGCAGCAGGGGCTACAACCAACTTTTTTGGAAACAAAAACGTAGAAAACGAAGCCATGCCCATGAAAAACGTCAGCGAAGCAATGGGACTGCGCAATGCTCTACTCGAAAACTTTGAACGCGCACTTACCTGCTCCACCGACGTAGAACGCCAGGAACTGCTCAACATTGTCATTGTAGGCGGTGGTGCTACTGGCGTAGAAATTGCAGGAGCTCTGAGCGAAATGAAGAATTTTGTGCTGCCAAAGGACTATCCTGACCTTCCCACCTCGCTGATGCACATTTACCTGGTAGAAGCCGGCCCACGTTTATTACCCGCCATGAGCAAAGAGTCGAGTACAAAAGTGGAGCAATACCTGCGCACCATGGGAGTGAACGTGCTGCTTAACAAAATGGTGACCGACTACAAAGACCACCACGTGATGCTTAAAGACGGTAGTTCGATAGCAACCCGTACCTTTATATGGGTAAGTGGTATTGCTGCACAACCCGTTGGAAACCTTGACCCCTCGCACCTTGGACGCGGCCGACGCATAATCGTTGACGAGTATAACCGCGTTCCGGGACTCGAAAACGTTTTTTCGATTGGCGACCAGTGCATCATGCCCGAAGGCGACGACAACTGGAAGGGCGGACACCCCCAGTTAGCCCAGGTTGCCATACAACAAGGCAACCTGCTGGCCAAAAACCTCAAGCGCATTGAAGAAGGCAAGGAACCTAAGCCCTTTAGCTACAAAAACCTTGGCACAATGGCTACTGTCGGCCGCAATAAGGCTGTAGCCGAATTCAGCAAAATGAAGTTTGGAGGATTTACGGCCTGGATACTATGGCTCGTGGTTCACCTGCGTTCTATACTCGGTGTACGCAACAAAATAATCGTACTCTTTAACTGGCTCTGGAACTACGTGTCGTATGCACAGTCGCTACGCATGATTGTATACGCAAAGAAAGCCAAAGAAGTGATTGAACGCGAAGAACGTCTGGCCTCTGCCCACTGGGGGACTGACTTGATGAGCGAACAAAACGATAAAACCAACCAACCTCAAGCTTAAACATTGCAAATATTTTGCTCTGACTGCCGTAAAACAACAGACTTAGGTGTAAGAGATTATACACGCTTTGCCAAAAATGCGGCAATAAGTGCAAAAAATTCAACACCCGCACCCCGTCATATTTAAGAAAGCTAGAAACCGACCCCTCTAAACAAAAGATACGGGCGGACGTGTAATACTCATATTACACGTCCGCCCGACTCGTTGAGCATACAGCCATATTCTGACAAAGCCCCACTTAAACTAAACTTTACGCTACTAACAACTACACCTATAAGGAGGACTACCTATTTAAGACCTGCTCTTTGCCTTCGGTATTGGTCATTTCTTCAATTTCCGAGGACACATTCGTTTTAGCGGCCTTGGCATGCTCCTCGATAAAAGAGATTAAATCGATGTTTTCGTAGCGTTCAAAACCCGTTATTGCCGTTTTGGCCGAACGGAAGCCTACCAACGTTATTTGCTTGATATCTGTAACCTTTCCGCTCTCTATAAGATAGCGCAGTTCGGCCACTCGATAGCGCGAAATATACTCATGTATATCGTTATATCCCTGCGAACGTAAACTCTGTAAGGCTACATGGCGGTTAAAACCCGCCAAACGGCATAAACGCTCGCGGTTAAAACCACTGTCGGTATAAGGACGCTCATGCTGCATGATGTACTCCATCACCTCAAACCGATGCAAGTTAGCCTCATTAAAGTCGTCTGCCTCAGATTGAGTTATCTCCTCTTTGGTAGGTGGCGTTTCAACCTGTCGGAAATCGGGATATGAGATTGCCTCAACCGTGGGACGCAAAATACGAAAGAATAGAAACATATTGACCAAGGTGAAAAGAAGCATGTAGACCGTAAGCGAAATCAAAGTAAATCGAATGGTTATCACAACAAAGAAAATGCTTACAAGCCCAAGCGCCGTACCATAGGCAATGAGATCGCTCGGAAACTCCATTCGACGCGCCAGACGTCGGGGTAATCTAAAGATGTTGACAATATAATAGCCAGAAAGCAACAGCGAGAGAAGACGTAAAAAAACATCGCCCGAAAGAAAATAATTGCGTATGTCGTCAACATCGTAAACACTGGCCAAATTACTTCCTGCTGCTGCCCCAACACCATACATAAAAATCAGCACTATGGCTGGAGTAGCATATGCCCACATTCGCCCCCACTGCAAATAGCCCGGCAGACATAACCCTAACGGATAAATACTCTGCAAATACGAACAAACCAATAAGTATATAAGCAACACCGGATGAAGTATGCCCAAAGGCGGAACCGCCTCGTGGGTAGCAATAAAAAACAAGGCACCGCAGTACATCAGGCAAATGAGCAGCATAATCCAAGCCTGCGAAAGGAACTGCACACTGCGGCGAGCCAAATAAAACAAAACGAGACTCATCATCAGATGAGCCGCCGCTGCAAATTCGGTAGTAACTAATACAAGTGTATGCATGACAAGGGAATAACTTCCTGCCCATAGCACGCAACGGGCAAGTGTCAAAGAATCTAAATAAAGCTGAGGCCCATCACGTTGCAATAGACCTTCAGCCCGAACTCTTTCAGAGCAAAAGTATAAAACTTTTTCGAATAAACTGTAGCAGGGCAAAATTTATTTGTACTTTTGCACATATCTTACGTCTCCTTTTCAAGCAACCAAACGTCGGAGACCAAGACTCTGACTACTCAGATTTAAGACTTGCGAAGATGGTGTGAAGTGGCTGTTAAAGTGTAAACAACCCAACACCCTATGCAACGCACAAAAACCAAAAGCCCAATATACCCCACATAGTGAACGACCGCATATTCAAAATAGATATAGACGAAATATTACGCTCCAAAGCAGGCAGCAAAGCTAAGTTCGTACCACCATTTGTGCGATCCTGGCTTAAACGCATTGCCCGCCAGGATGAAATTAACGAATTTCTTGCTTCGGCAGGCAGTCTGCAAGGCGTGCCCTGGATTGATGCCGTTATGCAGTTTTTGGATGTAAAACTCGACATACACGGACTCGACAACCTGCCCGACGATGCCGATGGAAAACGTTTTACCTTTGTAAGCAACCACCCTCTCGGAGGCCCCGATGGCATTGCACTCGGACAAATACTCGGCCACCGCTACGACGGACGCATCCGCTACTTGGTGAACGACCTGCTTATGAACTTGCACGGACTTGCCCCACTGTGTGTACCCATCAATAAAACCGGCAAACAAAGCCGTGACTTTCCACGCATGGTTGAGGCCGTATTCAATAGCGACAACCACGTAATTATGTTTCCTGCCGGACTTTGCTCGCGCCGCGAAAATGGCATTGTGCACGATCTTCCCTGGAACAAAACATTTGTTACCAAAAGTGTTGAAACCCAACGCGATGTTGTACCAATCTACTTTGACGGCCACAACTCAGACCGCTTTTATCGTTGGGCCTCACTGGGCAAACGTCTTGGACTGAAGTTCAACATAGCCATGCTCTTTCTTGCCGACGAAACCTTTCTGCATCGACACAAAACCTTTAAAGTGTGCATCGGCAAACCCATACCCTGGCAGACTTTTGACAAACGCCGCAAGCCCGCCGAATGGGCTCTCGGAGTAGAAGAAGCAGTATACAGATTAAACAGGTAGTTATGCAACCAATCATTCCCCCCGTAGACAAGGCTCTCCTCAAAACCGAACTTACCCCCGAGCGCCGCCTGCGTTTAACCAACAAGGCGGGCAACGAAATATACATCGTCACCTATCACGAAGCCCCAAACGTCATGCGCGAAATAGGCCGACTGCGCGAAATAGCCTTTAGAGCAGCCGGTGGCGGTACAGGACTGGAGCTCGACTGGGACGAGTTTGACACTTGCGAGCACCCCTATTACCAACTGATAGTATGGGACCCTCAAGACGAAATGATTTTAGGCGGCTACCGTTTCCTTCCTGGTAAGGAAATATCGTATAATGAAAGCGGACAGCCAAACTTGGCTACCAGCCATATGTTCCACTTTTCGGACAAGTTTCTCGACACTTATATGTGCGATACCGTAGAACTTGGACGATCGTTTGTTACGCTTGAGTACCAAAGCACTCGCGCCATGAGCAAGGGCATCTTTGCACTCGACAACCTATGGGACGGACTCGGTGCACTCACCGTTATTATCCCCAACCTTAAGTACTTTTTTGGAAAAATGACCATGTATCCCTCGTTCAACCCGCAGGCTCGCGACATGATACTTTACTTTCTGAACAAGCACTTTGGCGATGCCGATAAACTCGTAACCCCCATCACACCGCTGCAAACAAACACTCCGCCCGATATACTCGAAAAACTTTTTACTTGCAGCGACTTTAAGTCGGACTACCGCATACTTAACACCGAAGTACGCAAACTCGGATTCAATATTCCACCATTGGTTAACGCTTACATGGGACTCAGCCCCACCATGCGCGTATTTGGCACAGCTGTTAACCATGAGTTTGGCGAAGTGGAAGAAACAGGCATACTCATAGCTGTAGACGAAATACTACAAGAAAAGCGTATGCGCCACATCGACTCCTTTGTACGCGAACACCCCGACAGCTTGAACCTTTACGAAGAAGTTTTTAAGAAAAAAGACTAAATCATAGCCAACGGGCTGCAAGGTTTTAAATACCCTTGCAGCCCGCCTTCATATCCCTTGTGCTTTACTACATACATCAACTATAACATGAGAGCCCCCGCATACATCACAATAAATAACTACCTAGTCCACCCAGCAACACCCATAACCTTGTTCACTGCAACTCATCCCTTTTCATCTTCACCCAACATCCATTAAAAACACTCCTTTAATAAGTACCAAGCTAGGCAATAATATGACCCTAAGACCTATTTACTAGGAAATATAGCGTAATTTATACAAATAAATGCTTAAAATTCGACTTTCTTATCGTGTCGTATTACTTTTCTTTGTACTTTTGTATCTCTAATAGGAATAAAATGGACGTATCAACGTACTATTTGGCATCCAAGAAGTCATAATCAGTCTGCCGGTCAATCACTTGCAGACCTTTTTGCGTGACTATTTCCTATTCGTAGAAAAGTTCAAAGTTCGTGCCCTCCCATCATGCAGCCAGCCTCCGGCCTCCAAGCCCGAGAACCTCCAACAACAAGCCACCAAGCTACATGAGGGATAGCCGCTTCAACTCATTCTGAATATGCGACAGCTAAAGATAAACAAGAGTATTACCAACCGCTCAAGTGCAGCGTTGGACAAGTATTTGGTAGAAATTGGCCGTGAAGAACTCATCTCTACAGACGAAGAGGTAGAACTCGCACAGCGTATACACAAAGGCGATCAAGAAGCCCTTGACCGCCTGACGCGCGCAAACCTACGCTTCGTAGTCAGTGTAGCCAAACAATACCAAAACCAGGGACTCGCACTCAACGACTTGATAGACGAAGGTAACCTAGGCCTCATCAAGGCAGCCCAAAAGTTTGACGAAACCCGTGGCTTCAAGTTCATCTCCTACGCCGTATGGTGGATTCGCCAAAGCATCCTGCAAGCAATCTCCGAACAAAGCCGTATCGTACGCATGCCGCTCAATCAGGTTGGTTTCCAAAGCAAACTGACCAAGGCTATCGTAAACTTTGAACAAGAGTTTGAGCGCCGCCCCTCAGTAGGAGAACTTGCTGATTTGCTCGACACTGATGTAAGCAAGATACAGGAAGCCATGGGAACGAACGGCAAAAAAGTAAGTGTCGACGCTCCCTTCCAAGACGATGACTCAAACTGTCTGATTGACATCATGACCGATGACAGTGCACCGGGTACTGACAATCAAATGGAAAAGGAGTCGCTCTCGTCTGACCTCGAAGCTGCCCTTACCACCCTCTCCGATCGTGAACGTCAGGTTCTGAAAATGCTATTCGGTATCGGACGCAACGAAATGACCGCCGAAGAAGTTGCCAATACACTCAACCTAACCCGCGAACGCGTGCGCCAAATCAAAGAAAGAGCATTACGCCGACTCCGTGAAGCAGACAACATTAAAATTCTGATGAAATATTTAGGTTAAACACCTATAACCTGTGACATAAACACCTACTGCGAGGGCGCACAAAATGTGCGTCCTCGCTCGTTTTTATAATCATAACTCCCTTAACATCTCTATTCACCATACGGATGCCATCGGGAATACCGGCAATTCTATAGGATAAATGGCTATCATGCCGATAATACACATAGCAAACAGCAGACAATAAACAACTGCTGAAAGCGCAGAAATACACAATACTCCCCTTTTAGACTGCAGAGCGTGTTCCAAACCAAAAAAAATGTGTACTTTTGCAGTAATGGTGCTACATTCGTGTTTAACACCATACTTATATAAATCATCAAACAAAAACTATAAAATCTGTCTACATGGAAAAGATTATCGGACTCATCGATGCACCTTTTACTCCCTTCGACGAAAAAGGCGAAATTAACTTAGCTCCTATACCAGCCTATGCTGAACTGCTGGCTCGCAATGGTCTGAAAGGTGTATTTATCAATGGCTCTTCGGGCGAGGGTTACATGCTCACAGAAGAAGAACGCATGCAGTTGGCCGAAGCATGGGTCAAAGCTGCACCAAAAGATTTTAAAGTAATAGTTCATGTAGGCAGCACCTGCGTAAAGAGTAGCCGCCGTATGGCAGCTCATGCCCAAGCAATCGGAGCCTGGGGTATCGGTGCAATGGCCACTCCCTTTCCTCGCATTGGCCGTATCGAAGAGTTGGTAAAATATTGCGAGGAAATTGCAGCCGGTGCACCCAACCTTCCCTTCTACTATTATCACATTCCCGCCTTTAACAACGCCTACTTGTCGATGTACGACTTTTTGCAAGCTGTTGACGGCCGTATCCCCAACTTTGCTGGTATAAAATATACTTTCGAGAGTTTGTACGAATACAATCGCTGCCGCCGCTACAAAGACGGCAAGTACGACATGCTGCACGGCCAAGACGAAACCATTCTACCCTGTTTGGCTATGGGTGGCGCACAAGGAGGAATTGGAGGAACCACCAACTACAACGGACGCGTGCTCACCGGCATTCTCGAGGCATGGCAAGCTGGTGACCTTGAAAAGGCTCGCGAACTGCAAAACTTTGCACAAGATGTTATTGACGTTATCTGCCATTTCAGAGGAAACATCGTAGGCGGCAAACGCATCATGAAACTCATAGGTCTTGATCTTGGCAAAAACCGCACTCCCTTCCAAAACATGACCGACGAAGAAGAGGCCCGCATGAAACAAGAACTCGAGGCTATCAACTTTTTTGAACGCTGCAACAAATAACGTATCCACACGCGACAAACTATTAAGCACTAATATAGCATACTGCAACCGACAAGTACCCATCACTCTTATGACTATGTACCTGCCGGTTGCAGGTTCTTCGCGCCTTAAAACACGCAAACCGACTCCATGAAAAAGCTGCTCATCAGTTTATTCTTCCTACTCACTCTTGTGCTCCACGCACAAACAACTCCTCCTAACGATAACGCATTCAATGCCGTAAACTTTCGTAGCCTGCCTGCACTCTCCATTGGTTGCAATCAAGGCGTATCGGCTCCGTTTGCCGGTTATGCAGCATCAAGCATGCTGGTTGCCGGTGGTTGTAACTTTCCCGGAATTGCGGCAGCCGATGGGGGCAATAAGGTTTTCTACAATACCATTTATGCCCTCAACTATCCTCAAAAGCAGGCAGGTAATTGGTATCCTATTGGTCAACTACCCCGGGCACTGGCCTATGGCGTTGGTGTAACTGTACCCGAAGGATTGCTTTGCATTGGCGGAACAGATGGCAAGCAAAGCTATGCTGATGTTCTGCTCGTCACTCCCGATAACAAAGGAAAAGCCAAACTCAAACAACTACCCGCACTCCCCATTCCACTTGACAACATGGCTGGAGCTTCAGGCGGCGGGTACATATACATAGCCGGTGGTCAAAGCAACGGAAAATGCTCGCAAGCTGCTTTCCGCCTGGCATATCCCAACGGAACCCGCTGGGAACGATTGCCCGACGTACCTGGAACAGGCAGACTACAACCCGCTGCTGCCATACAAAACGATGCCTCGGGCCCTTGCTTCTACCTGATTGGCGGATACACCCCCGCTACCCACGAAGCCCCGGGAAAAACGCATTGCGACGGATGGGTTTACAACCCTAAACTTAATGTATGGAAGTCTGTTGCCCCCATCATGCCTTACGGCCGCCATGAAACACTCACCCTGGTAGGAGCACAAGCTATCAGTTCGGGGTGTGCCCACATCATATTTATTGGCGGTGTCAACAAGCAACGCTTTGAGGAAGCACTCAACCGCCCGCAGGCTATAAGTGTGCTCAGCCGTACAGCTGCCGGAAACCATCCTGCAGCTACAGTACAAAAGAAACAACTCGACAGTTTGAAAAACGAACAGGCTGCCTACCTTACCCATAAGCCCGAATGGTATCGCTTTAACAGCGAACTTGTTATATACCACACCATTACCGATACCTGGACAACCGAAAGCCATTCACCTTTGCTGGCACGTGCCGGTGCCGGTTTAGTCAAAGCAGGCAATGAATGGGTTGTTATAGGTGGCGAAACAAAACCAGGTATCCGTTCGGCAGATGTTACAGCCATCGAAATGACCATGCGTCCTACCTTTGGATGGATAAACTGGACGGTACTCATTGTCTATCTGCTAAGCATGGTTCTACTGGGCTACTATTTTATGCGCCGTGAAGGCGATGCCGAAGACTTCTTTAAAGGCGGCGGACGCATCCCCTGGTGGGCTGCAGGCATCAGTATCTACGCTACGATGCTCAGCGCCATAACTTATATGGCCTATCCGGCCAAAGCCTACGCCACCGATTGGACATACTATCCGATGCTGGTAACCATCTTGATTGTATCCTTCCCCGTCGTAAAATATTACCTTCCCTTTTTCAGACGTCTCAACGTAACGAGTGCCTACGAGTATTTGGAGCGCCGCTTCAATGCCAGCACACGTCTCATGGCCTCAGCACTATTTATCGTTTTTATGGTTGCCCGCATGGCGTTGGTGCTCTATCTGCCATCGCTTGCACTCACTGCCGTTACAGGCATTGACCTTTACATTTGCATTGTGCTCATGGCCCTCGTCACAATTCTTTATTGCACAATGGGGGGCGTTGAAGCTGTTGTTTGGGGCGATGTTGTACAAGGATTTATCCTTGTTGGCGGTGCACTTTTAGCAGTAGGATACCTGGTGTTCAGCACGGAGGGTGGTATTGAAGGTTTTCTAACAATTGGTTCCGAAGCCGGAAAATTCCGTCTTTTCGACTGGAGTTTCGACTTCCGTTCTGCAACCTTCTGGGTCATCATCTTGGGTGGTATGGCCAATAACCTTATATCCTACACCTCCGACCAAACAGTCATTCAGCGCTATCTCACAACCAAAGACGAGCAAAGCGCCCGCCAGAGTATCATGATGAACGGCTTTATGAGCGTTGTTGTATCTATAGCTTTCTTTGCTATCGGCGCCGGACTTTACACCTTTTTCAAGACACACCCTGCCGAACTCGACTACACCATGGCCAAGGGCGATACCATTTTCCCCTTCTTTATGATGAGCCAATTGCCACAAGGCATAGCCGGCTTGCTTATAGCAGCCATCTTTGCGGCTACCATGAGTACTATTTCATCGAATATTAACTCTGTTGCCACTGCCTTTAGCATTGACTTTTATAAACGCTGGAACCCTATGGCCAACAGCAATCAAATGCTCAAGGTAGCCCGTCGTGCCTGCATCATTTCGGGCATTTTGGGCATGGGCATAGCCCTGCTCATGGCCACTTGGGAAATCCTCTCGTTGCTCGACTTCTTCCAAGAAATTTTAGGCTTGCTATCAAGCGGCCTTGGCGGGTTGTTCCTCATGGGCATTTTCTTCCCCCGCATTGGCGGAAAGGCTGCGCTCACCGGTTTTGTTGCCGGAGTAGCAGCAGTGTTCCTGGTACGTTACCTTACACCCACCAGTTTCCTGCTCTATGGATTTATTGGCATGGCTGTTTCTGTCATTGTGGGCTATGCCATGTCGTTTATTGTTCGTGAAAGCAAAAACTTAGACGGACTCACCTGGAAACAGCGCCTGCACTAACCCCTTCGATAAAATCATTCAACCTCAAACATAATTATGGTAGACTTCAAAAAACTTGCTGAGCAATACAAGTCAGAGTTGCTCGACAATGTTATTCCCTTCTGGCTTGATAAGTCGCAAGACAAAGAATATGGTGGCTATTTTACCTGCCTTGACCGCGATGGTTCGGTGTTCGATACCGATAAATTTATTTGGCTTCAGGGCCGCGAAGTATGGATGTTTGCCACCTTATACAACAAGGTGGAAAAACGACAGGAATGGCTCGACTGTGCCATTCAAGGTGCGGAATTCCTCAAAAAGTATGGCCACGACGGCAATCTAAACTGGTACTTCTCACTCGACCGCGAGGGAAATCCGCTCGTTGAACCTTACAACATCTTTTCGTACACCTTTGCCACCATTGCCTTTGGCCAACTCAGCATAGCCACGGGAAACAAAGAGTATGCTGAAATTTCGAAAAAGACCTTCGATATTGTGCTCTCAAAGGTTGAAAACCCCAAGGGCAAGTGGAACAAGGCTGCAGCAGGCGCACGTTCGCTCAAATCGTTTGCATTGCCTATGATACTATGCAACGTAGCTCTCGAAATTGAACCCCTACTCGAACCCGAATTTCTGCAACGCACTATCGAAACGTGCATTCACGAGGTTATGGATGTGTTCTACCGCCCAGAACTGGGTTTGATTGTAGAACACTTGAGCACTGACGGAGAACTGGTTGATTGCTTTGACGGCCGACTGCTCAACCCGGGACATGCCATCGAAGCCATGTGGTTTATCATGGACCTTGGTAAGCGTTTGGGACGTCAAGACTTGATTGAAAAGGCTGTACAAATTGCACTTAATGAGGCCGAATACGGCTGGGACAAGGAGTTTGGAGGCATCTTCTACTTTATGGATCGCATGGGACGTCCTTGCCAGCAACTCGAATGGGACCAGAAACTCTGGTGGGTACACATCGAAACGCTCATCACTATGATTAAGGGTTACCAACTCACGGGCAATACCAAGTGTCTGGAATGGTTCGAGCGCATTCACAATTACACCTGGTCGCACTTCAAAGATGCCGAATACCCTGAGTGGTATGGCTATCTGAACCGCCGGGGCGAGGTGCTTCTGCCACTCAAGGGCGGTAAATGGAAGGGATGCTTCCACGTGCCCCGTGGACTTTTCCAGTGCTGGCGCATTTTGGAGGAATTAAGCAAATAAACGCTATAAGCAAACCGGGCTATCCATACAAGCAACAATCTCTGTATGGATAGCCCTTCTATTCTTTATTATAACAGCTCAATGCAGCCAGTGTCTTCAATATCCATGCACAAAGCCCCCAAAGACTGCATTAGCTAAAACCACACACATATACCTATGATTCTTTGTACACTGAACGACAGCAAACGCATTGAAGCACTACATCCACGCTTTGCCGAACTTTTTGAATACGTACGTACTCACGACCTTACTGCCGTACCTGCCGGAAAAATAACTATTGACGGCAGCGAACTTTACATCAACGTGGCTGATGCTACCCTGCTCGATGCTGCAGAGCAAAAACTCGAAGTACACCAAAGCTATATCGACATTCACTTTCCGCTAAGTGCCGAAGAAACGGTTGGTTGGACTGCACTCGGCAATTTGCAAACCGATAGTCTGGCTCCCTTTGACTGCGCCAACGACTTTGCCCTTTACGCAGAACCTGCAGCAACCTACTTTACGGCTCGTCCAGGCGAATGCTACATCATGTATCCTGAAGATGCGCATGCCCCTATCATCGGCAAGGGTACTCTGCGCAAAGCTATTGCTAAAGTCAAAATTTAAACATCTCATTAAGCAATTGCTTATACAGCTCCCACATAGCCGGCTTCTTATAACTATGTGCCAGCAACAAAAACAACCAGCGTACGGAGCAGCATTCAACTGCTCGGATACGCTGGTTATTTTTAGGGCTTAAGTTCAAACAATTCGATAGCCGGCCATGCTCCTAATCGATAAGGAACCGATCCCCCGATACCCGTCGAGACATAGAGTGTTTGGCTGCCACGTTTATAAAGGCCTGCCCACTCGGGCATAAACCACTGGGCTGGCGAAAACTTGCCTACTTGCATCTGCAAAGCATGAGTGTGGCCCGAAAGTGTGAGTTGCACATCAGTATTACCCACCACTCCATGCCGCCAGTGCCAGGGATCGTGGCTTAACAAAACGACACACGCTCCTGCCGGAATACCAGCAAGGGCCTTAGTCAGATTGCCGCGCGAGGGAAAAGGTGGTTTGCCAATATTCTCTACACCGGCCACATAGATAGTGTCGCTGCCGCGGGTAATGGCTACATGCTCATTGAGTAACACGTGCCAACCCATGGTACGCTGACTTCTGATAACGCGCTGCACTTCACGATGTTGTTCGGCAGGTGTCAGTCCAGGATGGTACGTACAATAATCATGGTTACCCATAATAGAGTATATGCCGTCGGTTGCACGCAAACGGCTCAATACGCGTAAATGGGGCAATAACTCCTCTGAAGCTGAATTGACCAAATCGCCGGTAAACACAATCAAGTCGGGTTTACAGGCATTTACACTATCAACCAAAGCTGCCGTAAAGGAGGTATCACCGGCATAGGTGCCCAAATGAAGGTCGGAAAGTTGCACGATGCGGTATCCTGCAAATGCAGCAGGAAGTCCTTCGAGTTTAACTGCAGGACGATGAACCTCAAGCTTACGCCAACCCCATACCGAACCATATATCTGAACTGCAGCCATGAGCACTGCAAGCACTACGCCTACACGCATAATTACATGCTGCACACCAGGATTTCCCCAAGCAATCAACTTACCCAATAAGGCTACAAGTATAAATACCAGTTTAGGTACGGCTATGCAAATCAGCAGCAAAAAAGCTACTTGCATGAGCCAGCCTACACGCACCTGGCACACCAAAAGCAACATACAAAACATGGTCAGCACCGTAGGGGTAATCAACATGGCCGTACGCCAAAAACCCGTATGCAGACGCGTAAAGTTCCACCATATTAATAAATCGGGGAGTATGAGGAAGAGTACAAGTATAAAGAAGAAGCGAAACACGGTTGGGATAGGATTGGTTGATGATGCAAAAAGAAAAGTTGGACGCACGCGGCACTTTCCGGCGGCTCATCATCGAGCAGCCGGTTGGGCCAAGGGCGTCCAACTCGTATAATGGGATTAGTCGACTTGTTGCTGCTGTTCTTGTTGTTCTTGCTGTTCTTGCCACTTCTCACGGGCAAACTCTTGCATGTCGGTTACTTTGTCCTTCTCGTCAACAATTTCTGTGCCGAGCATAGTTTCAATAACATCCTCCATCGTAACGAGTCCACGGAAACAGCCATACTCATCGATAATGACAGAGATGTGCTCTTTCTTTTCGAGCAGTTTTTCCCAAATGTTCGAAACGGGTTCCGATTCCTGAAAAGTGAGTACCGGACGTACAATGTCAGACAAGCGCAAATCGAATTTATCTTCGGTCAATCGCTCCAATATACTTTGGCGAAGCACATATCCATTGATGTAATCGTCGTTCGAATCGTTATAAACTGGTATACGCGAATAGGTACGGAAGGCATCGTTCTGATAGAACTCGCGGAGCGTCATACTCTCCTCGGCCATCTCGACCACCGAACTCGGAGTCATGATATCGCGTGCCTTAATATCGTCAAGTTTGAGCAGATTTTGTATCATGCGGTTTTCCTTCTTCTCAAACACGCCCTCTTCGGCACCTACCGTAACCATGGCTGAAACTTCCTCTCTACTAACCGACAATACTTGCTTACGGTTAGAGAATATGCTCGTTATCAATTCAGACATGAGCACAAAAGGATAGGTTACGAATACCAACACATGGATTATACGAGCAGCCGGAATAGCCAGCGTACGCCAATATGCCGCTCCAATGGTTTTGGGTAAGATTTCGGAAAGAATCAAAATCAACAGCGTGAGTACTGCAGAGGTTAAGGCAAAATACTGACTGCCAAATAAAGCCTCGCTTTGCACGCCGACACCCGTAGCACCCACAGTGTGAGCAATGGTGTTAAGCGAAAGAATGGCTGAAATTGGTTTATCGATGTCCTGTTTGTATTTTTTAAGTAGTGCCGCACCGGGGCGTCCCTCCTTTTCGAGCATTGAAACAAAGGACATTGGCGATGAGAGCAAAACGGCCTCAAGCACCGAACAAAGAAATGAAATACCTAAAGCTGTGAATAAGAATAAAAGTAATAGCCCCATGGAATGTGGAATTAGTTAGACATAAGCCCTGTCCACATGGTTGTGTGTGTGTGCGGATGCCTTTAGACGCCTGAAACAGACACCTGAAACGGCTTTCGCAGGGAGCGGCACAAAGAGGGGTAAACAGATTTGCACCGCAGTTTTTCGATTATCGTCTGCAAAATTACACAAAAGTAGGAATTAAGAGATTAAGAAACTGAGAAAAATTCCCTTTGGGCTTACTTGCACGCATTTTATGGAGCATAACGCCATACTTTGAGCTTGCTTAAGAGATGCAAGGTTTGCTGATGCAAACTGCTGGTAGACACAGCAGAAAACACGGGGTGCAGATAATTTTACGCCATGGTGTAAAATTATCTGCACCCCGTGTACAATAGCCTGAAACGCTACCCAATTTTTCAAAGCAGGCCGCGGCTACTCTGCCCACCCTGCCAGCTATCTACCCTGCCACTCAATAAACAAGCCGGGTGGAGGGCTGCACTATTCCATGTGACGCAACTGACGCAAGTAATGGTCAAACTGCTCGCGCGTGCCATTATACACATTTATATCCACTTCGCCCGTAATTCCTTTTACCCGTCCAAAGGGGGTTAGCTGCCAATGCAGCAGTCTGACATAGGGTTTGAATTGCCCATAACGGGCTATCCATACATCATAATTGCGCAAGGCCTGAGGAGCTCTGCTTAAATGGTTGTTTACAAACTGCTGACTTACATAAAGAATAGGGCGTACACCAGTTCGTTTCTCAACTACTTGCAACCAGTTATACACTTCCTTAAAAAGTTTTTCGTCTCCTCCCATACGGCGTATCTGGCTCTCGCTGGGCTCAACATCAAGCACGGGAGGCAAATCGAGTTTACCTACCACCGAACGACGCAAAAAATAAGTTGCTTGGGCAACCCCCGAACTACGGGTGCTGAAAAAATGATAACTTCCCACAGCCATGCCACGTCGCATGGCCTCACGGCGGTCGGCCGGATAGTAACGATTAAAAATGGTGGTGCCTTCGGTCGACTTGATATAAACAAACGAAACGGGATAATTGACAGTTCCGCTTACTCTACGGCCCGGACCTAAACTGGTAATACGCAACTGATCCCAGTTTATACGGTAACGACGGCGACCTTTTTCGTGCTGATGGCGCGAAATGTCTATACCATACACACGGTCGGGTGTATAAACCATACGTTCGCCCACAAATAGTCCGGAGCGCCACTCACCACAACGCACCAACTGACCCTGTTTCGAACTAAACCCGTGTCCATGACGTTTTCCGGCATTCCACTCGCCTTGGTAATAGGCGCCATCGGGCATATAAAGCATGCCTTGCCCCAACGGGCGGCATTGACTGTCGAACCCGCCCTTGTAAAAGCCTGTAGAGTCAATACGTTGCCCGCAAACCAGGGTATCGGCATTCCACCATCCTTCGTACAAAACGCCTGCTACGCTGCGCATACGTCCATATCCCATACGCAACATACTTCCCTTACGTGCGCCTGCCTGTGCCTGCCCTTCGTAAACAAGCGAGTCGGTCAGTGCATAACGATAACACGGCACTGCCAAGCGCGATGCGGATTTAAATTTGCCTTCAGACAAACTGCTTGCAGCACTAAGTGGAGCCAGTAATCCCTTAAAGTTGTAAAGCCACCACATTGGCCAGCTATGCACTTGTGCAAGCAACGAAGCCACCTGGAGCGACGAAATACGGTACGCACCATGCCTTATTCCGCACAACTGGCCCGAAGCATTAACCCACGCACCTCCTTCGGCGGCAGCAAAAAGAGTATCGTCCGGCTCTAGGTAGTGCGGATGCAAAGTTGCCGTAGGTCCGCCGAGGTCGTTGAAAGCCAACAACTTAGAAGCATAGGCGTAAGTGCCCATACGGTATACCGAAAAATATGACACACCTTCCGGTAAAGCCTTGGCATCGAGTTGCAACAACACCAATGGTCCGCTCCTAACTACTGCATGCGCTGCATAGCGTAACGAATCAGCCACGGAGGTAAGTTGCGCTCGCAGCCTCAGCCTCGCGCACGCGCGATTCCTATATATAGCAGGATTGTTTAATACCTTTTGCAGGCGTTTTTTTACAGAATCGCAAGCCGACAATTCGCTTGATACACGCACCCGGTAGGTCATGACTTCATTATATCCATCGTCTACCACCGAATGGCTCCGTGCATAATCGTCAAGTTCTTCGAGCTGACTTTTACGGTAATCCGACATAATCTGCAACAAACTGTCAGCACGCTGCAAACGCTGCAACAACTCCTTACCTGCAAGGCTGTCGGGCTGACTGTGTACTACCGAATCGGTGGTAAGACAATGTCCCGCGCGCGATACAAACACGCCCGTAAGATTAGTGGTATCGGACACAGGATTTGCACATAAGGCTGCATACGGAAAACGGTCGGTTTGTAAAGGCAGATAAAGGGTATCACCTTCAGGCAAAGGCAGTTCATAGCAACTGGCTGCTTCGACCCTGCATACCGACACTTGCTGACGTGCCCGACGAGTTGGGATATATACTGCCAATAAACACACTGCAAGCATCCCTATTACTACTCGTACAACCTTACGCTTATTCATATCCATCATTTAATCGGTTTGTTAGTTTAAACCCTTCTACAGGCATGTGTTATATTTGCAACATCCCGTACTCTCATCTACCAGTGGGGGCCGGCCATCTTAATATGCATAAAACCCATGAAGCCTGATACCAGGATACCTTGCTGCCTTTAAGTGGTGAGTTCTACCTTATAGTCGAAGCATCATCGATGAACCAATTTGCTTTTACAACCGGCCTTAATTGAATTAGCAAGGGCAAAAGTAAACAAAAAAACAGCGGAGGTATATATCATAACTCGATTTTTCGCTCCTTCTTGGGTTTGCACCATGCTTTATTAATGCCTGACAACATGACATTTACCCATCGATTTCTATGATTGTGACCATCAGAAATAAAAAAAAATGCAGTTCGCTCAAAAAAATACGCTTGAATTTACAGTACAAGGCATTCTGCATTAAAAACAACCCGAAACGATTGAATATCAATATATAAATAACAACAAAAGGATTGAATCCAGGAGTTGTATGAATTGCTGAATCAACAAAAATCGGGGTGTTTGCGAAAAAAAATAGCAAAAAAGTGCGCAAAAGTTTTGGAGGTTTCGAATTTTGTAGTACCTTTGCACTCGCAAACGGGAAACAACAACACCGCAACGCTAAACGGCGCGATAGCTCAGCTGGTTAGAGCGCATGATTCATAATCATGAGGTCCCCAGTTCAATCCTGGGTCGCGCTACGAAAGGCAGTCATAACTTCGGTTATGACTGCCATTTTTTCGTATTTACCCGTTGTGAATTTGCGCAAAACCCAAAGCCCTTCCCTTCGACAACTACTATTACTCAAAACCCAACCTGACGCCTGTTTTAAAAAGACAAGGATAAAAGACAACGCAACAAAAAAAAATTGTATTTTTGCTTCGAATTGTCATAGAGCCGTCCCTGCCCGGCAAACGGCGTACTCAACAAAATGATTGTATTAAAAAAGTTAGACCGCTATATACTGCAGAAGTTTCTGCTTATCTTTGTCGGTGCCTTCTTTATCTGTCTGTTCGTCTTCATGATGCAGTTTACCTGGCGCTATGTAGAAGAACTGATAGGTAAGGGCCTCTCGATTGAAATCCTGGCTCAGTTCTTTTGGTACATGGGCATCACGCTCGTACCTCAATCACTGCCACTTGCGCTGCTGTTGGCCTCGCTGATAACCTTTGGTAATTTGGGCGAATCGCTGGAGTTGTTAGCAATGAAAGCAGCAGGCATACCGCTCATCCGTATCATGAAGCCCTTAGCGGTAATAGCCTTTGCAATGGCCGGAGTCTCCTTCTACTTTCAAAACAGCACCTCGCCCGAAGCACAGATTAACCTGCGTACATTGCTCTTCAGCATGAAGCAACAATCGCCTGCTGTTGAAATACCCGAAGGCGTCTTCTACAATGGTGTACCAAACATCAACTTATTTGTACAAAAGAAGAACGCAGAAACAGGCATGCTCTACCAAACCATTATCTACAAAACAGACCAGGGCTTTGAGCGGGCGCAAATTGTACTTGCCGACTCGGCACGCATGGAAATGACAAGCGACAAAATGCACCTAAAGCTGGACCTTTGGAATGGTGAACAGTTTGAAAGTTTGCAGGCAGCAGGAGGCAGTATGATACAAAGCAGCACGGAACAACCCTACGACCGCGAAACTTTTCAATACAAACAGCTCATCATTGACTTCGACAGTAATTTCAACCTGATGGATAAGGAGATGCTGAGCAACATGCCTTCGGCCAAGAATATGCGACAAATAGAGCACTCGGTCGACTCCATAGAACAACATCTCGACTCGGTAGGCAAACAATACTATAGCGAATCTACTCAAACCTACTATAAACGCCCCGAGATGAACCGGCGCGACTCGCTGAAACTGAATAGTCAATTGGCAAACTTGAAGGCGGCCCCCGTAGCCAAGTTCGACACCATTCTGGCTCATACTCCGCTCGACAAACTCAACTATGCCAGACAACAGGCACGCTCAACCATCAAATCGATGAAGTCGGATTTGGAGTGGAAAAGCATCATTACAAGCGATGGCGACAACATTATACGCTACCACTGGGTGGAATGGCATCAAAAAATGACCTTTTCATTGGCCTGCATCCTCTTTTTCTTTGTTGGAGCCCCATTGGGTGCCATCATCCGTAAGGGTGGCCTCGGAATGCCTACGGTCATCTCTGTCATCATCTTTATTATCTGGTACATCATCCATACCGGCTGTATGAAGATGGCACGCGATGGTTCCATCAATATGGCTATCGGTATGTGGATAAGTACATTGGCTATTGCCCCTTTCAGTATATTCTTTACCTACAAGGCCAACAGCGACTCCGTAGTGTTCAATATGGATGCTTACAAAAACGTGTTCTGCCGTCTGCTGGGCATCCGCACCAAACGGCATATTGCACGCAAAGAAGTAATCATTGATGAACCAGACATAAACCGCATGATGCTGGCTACACAAAGCCTGCGCAAACAGTGCACCGACTACAATGAAGACAAACAGTTGCTGCGTGCACCCAGTTACATGCGTATCTTCTTTAAACATAACCCCGACCACGAAGTTGAGGCAATAAGCCAGCAGATGGAAACCATCATTGAGGAACTCTCAAATAGCAAAGACTCCAAAATAATTGGTATTTTAAACGAGTTCCCCGTGTTGTACACTACTGCACATACCTCTCCATTCAACAACTCACGCTTGAACCGTGCTGCCGGAGTATTCTTCCCAGTCGGCATGGTACTTTGGTTCCGTATCTGGCGCTTTAGGTTAAGGCTTCTACGCGATTTGCGTATCATCATACGCACCTGCGACCGGCTTACTGCCACTATAGAAGGAACTGCATCCCAAGAGGAAGGAAGCGGCATTGAGGCTGAGCAAACTGCAGAGAGCAACAAGGTAAAACGCAAACTCAGGGGCGTTAAAATTGCCGTAGTTATAATTATGATAACCCTGCTCGGCAACCTTGTATGGAAAGGTTGGAATCGCCAACAACGCAAAAAACAGATGCAACGTACCGAACAGGCTTCCAAACAGCCTGCAACCGAAGCACCTGCTACCATGCAAGTTACCCAACAAGACGGGCAATCAAATAATATTACGAGCAAACCATCTCTCCAGGTAAACTAACCTTTTGAATAATCAACCATCAAAAAACACATATCTAATTCCTAAAACCTATCAGCAGCGAGCCGCATACCGCCCCTGCACATAGACAATAAAATAGCATATGGAATCATTCAAACTTGCCACCATCGAACAAGCCATCGAGGATTTCAAAAACGGAAAGTTCGTCATTGTTGTTGACGACGAAGACCGCGAGAACGAAGGAGACCTGATAATGGCCGCCGAACTCGTTACCCCCGAACATGTCAACTACATGCTGCGAAACGGACGCGGCGTATTGTGTACTCCCATTACCCAAGAACGCTGCAAAGAGTTAAAGCTTGAACGCCAAGTGCAGGATAACACCAGCATGCTCGGCACCCCCTTCACCGTAACCATCGACCTGCTCGAAGGATGTACCACAGGTGTCAGTTGTCACGACCGTGCTGCAACCATCCGCGCGCTGGCCGACCCTGAACGCCGCCCCGAACACTTTGGCCGTCCCGGACATATTAACCCCTTGTACGCTCAAGACCGCGGAGTTTTGGCTCGAGCCGGACACACTGAGGCCTCGATTGACCTGGCACGTCTGGCCGGTATGCAACCCGCCGCCTGCCTTATCGAAATTCTCAATGAAGATGGTACAATGGCCCGTATGCCTCAGTTGCAAGTATTTGCCCAACGCGAAGGACTCAACATCATTACCATCAAAGACCTCATAGCATACCGACTCAAGAATGAATGCCTTGTTGAGCAGGGCGAGGAAGTTGATATGCCGACCGAGTACGGACACTTCCGCCTCATCCCCTTCCGTCAAAAGAGCAACAAACTTGAACACATTGCCTTGATTAAAGGCGAATGGGAAGAGAACGAACCAATCATGGTTCGCGTACATTCCTCGTGCATGACGGGCGATATTTTCGGCTCAGAAAGATGCGATTGCGGCGAACAGTTACATAAAGCAATGCGCATGATTGAAAAAGAAGGCAAGGGTGTTATTCTATACCTCAATCAAGAAGGCCGAGGCATTGGGCTCATGGCTAAAATTGCTGCTTACAAATTGCAAGAAGAGGGCTACGACACTGTTGATGCCAACGTACATCTTGGTTACGACCCCGATGAACGCGACTATGGCGTTGGCGCACAAATTTTAGGTATGCTGGGAGTAAGCAAAATGCGTCTGCTCACCAACAATCCCGTAAAACGCGTAGGACTTGAGGCTTACGGACTCGAAATTACCGAGAACGTTCCCATCGAAACCACCCCTAATCCCTACAACGAGCGTTATCTCAAAACGAAGAAGAATCGCATGGGGCATACCCTGCACCTTTAAACTGCACACTCCCTTGAATGTAGTGTGCCTAATGATGTAATACATCTAACACCACTACAGACAAAGGCCTTTTTCCTTTTATTCAGCGCCTGCAGCTCTGCCTTTTTGGCTGCAGCTGTGGGTGCTTTTCTTTTTAATCCCTATAGACTTTAGATATGGAAAAGAACATTTACGGCTACGACCCCAACAGCGTAGAACAAACCCGCACCAACGTTTTCCCCGCCCTTATGTCGAAGGTTTACCTATGGATGACCTTGGCATTGACTATGACCGGGCTTACGGCCTATTATGTTGCCAATAACGAATCGCTCATTTACACCCTTATAAGCAATAATATATTGTTTTTCGGACTGCTTATCGGCGAACTGATCCTGGTCGGCTACTTTTCAGCCCGCATTATGCACATGTCGTTTGCCACAGCAGGCCTTCTATTTGCTGCTTACTCTATTCTTAATGGTGTAACCCTCTCAGTCATACTGCTTGCCTACACCATGGAGAGCATAGCCAGCACCTTCTTCATTACTGCAGGAACTTTTGGAGCCATGTCAGCAATCGGCCTATTTATAAAGCGCGACCTTTCGGCCATGGGACGATTTCTGTTTATGGCACTATTTGGTTTAATTATAGCCACTTTAGTTAATCTATTTGTAGCTAGCACTACCATGAGTTGGGCCATTACATATTTAGGTGTATTTATCTTTTGCGGTCTTACTGCCTACGATACCCAAAAGATGAAGGACATACTTCGGGAGTACGAGTATAGCGGCGATACCAACGTATTGAAGATTGCTTTGCTATGCAGTCTCTCACTGTATCTTGACTTTGTCAACTTGTTTATCCACCTGCTGCGCATTTTTGGCGACCGCCGCTAAGACCTCCGTCCGGCCAACTGATATCGAACACAACACTCAACTATACTTAACCGGCTTGCGACATACCGCCAGGCGATATACTGCAAGCCAGCTTCGGAGCGTTGCCAACCAACCCCTCCGATTAACTCCAATCATTACCCATTAAACTATTCAACAAAATGCTTTCATCTCTCGTTAACCGGCTTGCACCCTCGGCCACCCTGGCCATGTCGCAAAAGAGTGCCGAACTCAAAGCACAAGGTATTGACATTATCAACCTTTCGGTAGGTGAACCCGACTTCAACACCCCCGACCACATTAAGGAGGCTGCCAAGAAAGCTATCGACGACAACTACTCACGCTATTCGCCCGTACCCGGATACCCTGCACTGCGTCAGGCCATTGTCAATAAACTCAAAATCGAAAACGGACTGGACTACAGCACTGACCAGATTGTATGCTCAAACGGTGCCAAGCAGTGTGTGTGCAATGCTGTTATGGCATTGGTATCGCCGGGAGACGAGGTTATCATTCCTGCCCCCTATTGGGTAAGCTATCCACAGATGGTACTGATGGCTGATGGTAAACCCGTTTATATTGAAGCCGGTATTGAGCAAGATTTCAAGATAACTGCCGAACAGCTTGAACAAGCCATTACGCCTAAAACCAAAGCTATCATTCTCTGTTCGCCGAGCAATCCCACCGGATCGGTATATAGCGAGCCGGAACTCGAAGCATTGGCAGAAGTGTTGCGCCGTCACGAACAGGTATATGTGCTGAGCGATGAAATTTACGAGCACATCAACTACACCGGCAAACATGCCTCGATTGCAGCTTGCCCGGGTATGAAAGAGCGCACCATCGTTATTAACGGTGTATCGAAGGCTTATGCCATGACAGGCTGGCGCATTGGTTTTTTGGCTGCCCCCACAGTCATAGCCAAGGCCTGCAGCAAACTTCAAGGCCAATACACCAGCGGTCCATGCTCGGTAAGCCAGGTTGCTGCCACCGAAGCTTTTGCCGGTTCGCAGGAGTGTGTTGAAACCATGCGTCAGGCCTTTAGCCGCCGCAAGGAACTCATTGTTCGTCTGGCAAAGGAAATACCCGGATTTGAGGTTAACGACCCTCATGGTGCCTTTTACCTTTTTCCTAAGTGCAGCTATTACTACGGCATGACCGACGGCACACACGTTATTAACAACTCTACAGACTTTGCACTCTATCTGCTCGAAGTGGCCCACGTAGCAACTGTTGGCGGCGATGCTTTCGGTTCGCCCGAATGTTTCCGTATGAGCTATGCTACCAGCGATGAGAACATAGTAGAGGCCCTCAAACGCATTCGTGAAGCCGTAAGCAAACTACATGCATAAAGTTTGCGGTGCAAAAACCCGGTTTAAATAAATTAAGCGCCGCCCGGCAGATAGACATCTGCCGGGCGGCGCTTAATTTATGAATTACGGGCAATGCCCATCAGAATTCACACAAGAAGGGAACGAGAAAGGGTATTGACATTTCGAGCATAATGCCATGAAAAAGCGAAACGGGCAACATCTCCTGACCCGAAACACGCACAATTGCCGGAAGTGTCACATCGATAGAGGTTACACCCGCTGCTGTTATCGGTGCATATGGCCCGAAGAAACGGGCAAAGAGCGGTGCCAATACCAAAGAGAACAACTCACGCCACACATTCGAGAGTAAAGCTATAATGCCTAACTCGGTTGCCATCTGTGTACCCAGGGTATCAGCCTTCAGTTCTGTAATAAGTATGGAAGACAATGAATAATACCCCAATCCGCTGCCCACAGCCATGCTGTCAACTACACTCCAACGCGTAAGCAACAAACCAGCAAGGGCCGAAAAAATAAGAGTGCCGACTACAGTAGCTAACGGGAGTACCAGCATTTTAGGACGGCAATTACTCAAGATTGCTTTGAGGTTATTGCTACAGCCAACACTGATTCCCACTTGAAACATCAGGGCATACAATATATAAATTGAGGCATCATGAAGGTCCCAGTCTAACTCAAAAACAGCACCGCTGATACATCCTAAAAAGAACATCAGCACGACCAATAGGCTCTGCTTCATTTCAGGTCCTCCTTTCTTTTAAAGAAAAATCGATAAACCACCCAACCTGCTACGGCACTGCCCAGAATACTGGAAAAGCCAATGAGCAAACCTTGCCCGCCAAAACTCCAGAGATGCTGTACAATCTGACGATTTTCGCCTACCGAGATGCCCAATACAAACAGCATGAACCATATGGTAACCGTGATTGTGTGATTCACATGCTGCAACACACGATAACGACGCAGCAAATACCCAACCGCCCCACCGCAGAGGGCGATAAAGACGACTTTAAACATAGTTATTTCTTAGGTTTAGTATTTTGTCGGTGCGAAGATACAAGTTTTAATCGGATTATGCTGATGTGCGTTCGGCTTTTGCTTTAAACTTTAACTTAAATCCCTTCAGTTTGGTTAACCAATGTGTCGGATGATTACCCATTATCATACAGACAGCCTTGCCTTCGGCAAATTTTAACTCTATTGCTTAGAACTTTACACGGCATGTATAATCATCTACATCCGCTGTGCGAACCACCATATACCTGCGGGCTGCGCCTGGCAAAATAGCAGACCTACACCTTAGACTGAGAAGACTGTTTATGCCCTGCTCCAACAGAAAACGGAGCAAACGTTTCATATTCTCTGCCCTTTGACGTATCTTTGTTGCTTAAACCAACCTGTACGATAAGGTATGAACAAAAAAGACCCCAAGCAATGGAAAGTTCTGAAGAGCGAATACCTCTTTAAACATCCCTGGCTAACAGCCAGACGCGACCACGTGCAACTACCCAACGGTAACGAAAATGCCAACTACTTTGTGCTCGAATATCCCGACTGGGTTAACGTCATAGCCCGCACCCGCGAGGGGCAATTCCTGCTCATACGCCAATATCGCCACGGACTGCAACGCACCTGCTATGAACTGGTGGCCGGTGTAATCGACCCTACAGACACCAGCCCCGAACAGGCTGCCAAACGCGAACTGCTCGAAGAAACCGGTTACAGTGGCGGAAACTGGCGCCTGCTCACCACCCTTTCGGGTAATGCCAGCACAACCAACAACCTATGTCACTGCTTTGTGGCCGAAGGAGTTGAAAAAACCGACCACCCGCATCTTGAACCTACAGAAGACATCGACACGGTGCTCCTTTCTGAGAATCAGGTGCGCCAACTGCTCCTTACCGACGAAATTGTACAGTCGCTCATGGCTGCACCCCTTTGGCGCTACCTGAGCACAACCTCTTCATCAAAAATCTGACCGCCATGACCATTACCGACATTATTGCCAAACGGCTAAACCTACGCGAAAAGCAGGTGTCCAATACCATTAATTTGCTCACAGCCGGTGCTACCATTCCGTTTGTTAGCCGATACCGGAAAGAGGCCACCGGCGGACTCAACGAAGTGCAGGTGGCACAGGTAAAGGAGTTGCACACCCAACTCGAAGAACTGGTGCACCGACGCAACTACATACTGCTAACCATCGAAGAACAGGGCAAACTGACTGAAAACCTACGCAAGCGCATTGGTGAATGTTGGGATGCAACCTTGCTCGAAGACCTGTACCTGCCCTACAAGCCCAAACGCAAAACACGCGCCGAGGCTGCGCGGCAAAAAGGTCTGGAGCCTTTGGCAAATCTGCTGATGCTCAAACCACAAACCCAACCCGAAACTGCAGCCTGCCAATTTGTAAACACCGATGTTCCCGACACCGATGCAGCACTGCAAGGAGCACGCGATATTATTGCAGAACGCATTAACGAGGACGAACACACTCGCCAGGTTGTACGCCGTTCGTTCGAACTTAAGGCTGTTATCCGCTCTAAGGTAGTAAAGGCTAAGGAGAGCGATGCCGCAAAATACCGCGACTACTTTGACTGGAGCGAACCCCTTAAGCACTGCTCCTCACACCGCCTGCTGGCTATGCGCCGCGGCGAGGCCGAAGGCTTTTTACGTGTAAGCATTGCTCCGGCCGACGAGGACGACTGCATTCAACGCATTGAACGTCTTTTTGTTAAACCCGGAACCCCCACAGCCACACAACTCACTTTGGCTACAACCGATGCCTACAAGCGTTTGCTCAAACCAAGCATCGAAACTGAATTTGCCGGAGCCAGCAAAAGCAAGGCCGATGAGGAAGCCATCCGGGTGTTTGCCAGCAACCTAAAACAACTACTCCTTACACCACCATTGGGCCAAAAGCGCATTATGGGCATTGACCCTGGCTTTCGCACCGGCTGCAAGGTGGTATGCCTTGATGCACAAGGCAACTTGCTGCACAACGAAACCATCTACCCCCACCAACCTCAAAACCAATATGCCCGAGCCAGTTTTAAAGTATCATCACTGGCTGAACAATACCACATTGAGGCCATTGCCATTGGTAATGGTACTGCCGGACGCGAAACCGAAGAAATGGTAAAGTCCATAAAACTTAAAAATGTCGACATATTTTTAGTCAGCGAAGACGGAGCCTCGGTCTACTCAGCATCGAAAGTTGCCCGCGACGAGTTTCCCGACTTTGATGTAACCGTTCGCGGTGCTGTAAGCATAGGCCGCCGACTGGCCGATCCCTTAGCTGAGTTGGTCAAAATAGACCCCCAAGCCATTGGCGTGGGCCAATATCAACACGATGTTGACCAGAGTGAACTTAAGAAGTCACTTGATTTGACGGTCGAGAGTTGTGTAAACACCGTTGGAGTCAACCTAAATACTGCCTCGAGCCACCTGCTTACCTATGTGTCGGGGCTTGGGCCGACTTTGGCTCAAAACATTGTTGACTACCGCACGGCCAACGGCCCCTTTGCTTCGCGCAAGGACCTGCTCAAGGTGCCCCGCCTTGGCAACAAGGCCTATGAGCAATGTGCCGGTTTCCTGCGTATTCCAAATGGTATCAACCCGCTCGACAATACAGCCGTACACCCCGAGCGCTATGCCCTGGTCGAACAAATGGCCACCGACGCCGGATGCAATGTTTCTACTCTTATTGCCTCGGCCGAAATACGCGCTAAAATAGCGTTGGAAAAGTATTGCAACGCAGAGGTCGGAATGCCTACCCTTACCGATATTATGCAGGAACTTGCAAAACCCGGCCGCGACCCGCGAGGCCGGGCCAAGGTGTTCAGTTTTGCCGACAACCTGCACACGATTGACGACTTGCGCGAGGGCATGGAGGTTCCCGGAGTGGTAACCAATATTACTAAATTTGGCTGCTTTGTCGACATGGGCATTAAGGTAAAGGGACTGGTACACATTTCGCAAATGGCCGACCACTTTATCAAAGATCCGGCCGAAGTGGTACACATCCAGCAACAAGTTATGGTGCGCGTTCTCGACATTGACGAAGAACGCGGACGCATAGCCCTTAAATTGCTACCCTCCTGAAACACCATAGGAATGTGTTGATACAGCAACCCTTTACCAGTTTCTATTCAAACCCATATTACCCCCAAGCAATGACAGACGAAGACTACATGCGCCGGGCACTCGAACAGGCCCAAATGGCTTTCGATAAAGACGAAGTGCCCGTAGGAGCAGTCGTGGTATGCCGCGACCGCATTATAGCCCGCGCCCATAACCTGACCGAAACACTCAACGACGTTACAGCCCATGCCGAAATGCAGGCTATTACGGCCGCTGCCGATGCACTCAACGGAAAATATCTCGATGTATGCACTCTCTACGTTACTGTGGAGCCCTGCATTATGTGTGCAGGAGCCATCGGGTGGTCGCAAATGGGGCGTGTAGTTTATGGAGCGTCCGACCCTAAACGTGGCTATTCGGTTTATGCTCCGCAGGCACTCCATCCCAAAACAACCATCGTGAGCGGCGTTCTCGAAGCTGAATGTGCCCAATTGATGAAGGACTTCTTCAAGAAAAAACGCTGACATGGCTGCCCACAATGACTTAGGTGAACAAGGCGAAACTGCCGCAGCCTGCTACCTGATGCGCAAAGGGTATACCCTGCTCGATCGAAACTGGCACAGCGGCCACCTCGAAATCGACTTGATTGCCGACTGGTTTGGAGAAATTGTATTTGTCGAAGTTAAAACACGCAGCAACGAAAGCTACGAACAGGCAGCATTAGCTGTAACCCTTAACAAGCAACGGCATTTGGTCGCTGCTGCACGTGCCTATTTGGCCGAAAACAAACTGACCGATTTTCCGTACCGCTTCGACATTGTCAGCGTAATCGGCCAGTGCGAACCCTTCAAAATCAGGCACTATCGCAATGCCTATACCGAACGGTCGGTAAAGGCGCACCGCACCTTTGGCCAGGAACCATTGACGTACTAATCACCTCAACCCCCAGCCCCACTCATGAACATCGAACTTGTACGATCCTACTGCCTGAGCAAACCCGGAACGACCGAAGATTCAGCCTTCGGCCCCGAGGGAATACTTTTTCGTATCTGCGGCAAGATATACGCTTATCTCGACTTGGAACGCCCTGACCAAGTTGTGCTTAAATGCAACCCCGACTACGCCATCAGCCTGCGCGACCGCTATGCTGGCATCAGCGGAGCCTGGCACTGGAACAAGAAGCATTGGAACGAAGTACACTTTGAAGAAGGCATATCCGACAAGTTAGTGTACGAACTCATTGACCACTCATACAGCGAAGTGGTCAACACTTTACCTAAAAAACTGCTCTATCACTTTCCCGACCTGCCCGAAGGATGGAAGCACACTCACCTCGACTGTGTAGACTCTACCATGGACTATCTACGCTGCGAACCCGATATTCCTAGCCCATTCAACCTGGTTACAGCCGACTTTCAAACAGCCGGACGCGGACAACGAGGCACCAGTTGGGAGGCCGATAAGGGAGTAAACCTGTTATTCGGTTTCAAGTTTCACCCCACCTGGCTCCGGGCAGACCGCCAGTTTCTGCTTTCCGAGGCTTTAGCGCTGGCCGTAGCCCAATCGCTCGAAAAGTATGCCGGTAAGTCAATCTCCATCAAGTGGCCCAATGACATTTATTGCGGCGACCGTAAAATTTGTGGCATGCTGCTCGAACACGACCTCTGCGGTGCGCACATAGCCACCACGCTCACCGGAATAGGCATTAACGTTAACCAGCGCCAATTCTGCAGTCAGGCCCCCAACCCTGTATCGCTCTACCAACTCTTGGGCAAGGAAGTAGACAGAGCAGCCATTCTGCGCAACGTGCTCCGCCTGTTTACGGAATACTACCGGCAACTGCTCAACTCGCAAACTAGCCAAATTGAAAAAGCTTATCTGAAACGGCTGTACCGGGCAGCAGGCTACTATCCCTATCGCGATGCCAACGGATGTTTCGAGGCTCAGATAGAGAGTGTGTGCCCCAACGGACAACTTGTATTGCGCGATAGCCAGGGGCAACAACGCATTTATGCCTTTAAAGAAGTAGCCTTTGTTCTTCCCGACAGCAATACGTAAATCTGTATACTGCGCCACCATCTTTCAGCATAACACGCCATTTTGTACAATCCTCAACTTTAACACTCAACACCGCACACCTCATTACCCATGCACCGCCTCATTCTCCAGATAGCCCTGCCAAGCATCATCTCGAATATAACAGTGCCTCTGCTTGCACTTGCCGACACTGCCATAGCCGGACACCTTGGTGCCGCATCATACATTGGAGCCATCGCTATAGGAGGCATGATATTCAACATGATATACTGGCTCTTTGGCTTTTTGCGTATGGGAACAGGCGGACTTACCGCACAGGCTTATGGTGCCGGCAATCAGACTGAGGCACTGCGTATCCTGCTACGTTCGTTGAGCGTAGCAGCAGTTGTTTCGAGCTTACTCATTGTGCTGCAACAACCACTTGCCGACCTTGCCTTCAGCATGATAAGCACAACACCCGAAGTTGAAAAACAAGCACGCATCTACTACACTCTGCTTATTGGAGGCGCACCGGCCGTACTAGGGTTATACAGCATGACCGGGTGGTTTTTAGGTATGCAAAATGCCCGCATACCCATGTACATTGCCATCGTGCAGAACCTAGTGAATATTGGTATAAGCCTATCGCTTGTTGCCGGACTGGGGTGGAAGGTTGAAGGAGTTGCCACCGGTACACTCGTAGCTCAATATGCCGGTTTCATCATAGCTGCAGCCTTGTGGTACCGCCACTACCGCAGCCTTGCTACTGCCGATAGCCGGCAAAACATTTTCAACCGACAAGCCTTCGGTCGGTTCTTCAATGTAAACCGCGACATCTTTTTACGCACACTCTGCCTCATCGCTGTGAGCACCTATTTTACTTCGGCAGGAGCAGCCCAAGGCGAACTGACATTGGCAGGAAATACATTGCTCATGCAGTTCTTCATTATCTTTTCTTACATTATGGATGGTTTTGCCTATGCAGGCGAAGCCTTGGGCGGACGCTGCTTGGGAGCATCGCAACGCAGCGCGTTCAAACTACTTACTTACAGGCTTTTTCAATGGGGGGGGCTGCTTATGCTGCTCTTTACCATTACTTATTTAATCGGAGGCGAAGGCTTGCTCCGGCTACTCACTAACTCCGATGCGGTGCGCCATGCAGCAACCAGCTATCTGCCCTATGCCATAGCCATCCCGGCAGTTAGTTTTGCAGCCTTTCTTTACGACGGCCTTTTTATAGGTACCACCTCAACGCGCTACATGCTCTGGACTATGGCCTGCTCGTGCTGCATTTTTTTTCTGCTCATCGGCACACTCCCTTCGGGCAACACTTCGCTCTGGCTGGCCTTTTTAGCCTATTTGGGCAGCCGCAGCACCATTCAAGCCCTACTTTATCCAAAAGTCAAGGCACGCTTCGGCCGCTACTCCAAATAAAATGAGTAATTTTGCCTTGCAATAGTCCGGCGCAAAGCCCTTGGCAACCAACACCGGCACGACCCTCAACAACTAAAGCATATAAGCAAAACCAATTATGGCACAATTTAAACGCATTCTTCTCAAGCTCAGCGGCGAAAGCCTGATGGGCGAACAAGGCTACGGCATTGACGTAAAGCGACTCAACGAGTATGCTGCACAAATCAAGGAAGCGCTCGGCATGGGCATCCAGATAAGCATTGTGATTGGCGGCGGCAACATTTTTCGTGGCCTGAGCGGAGCCGGCAAAGGCTTTGATCGCGTAAAGGGCGACCAAATGGGCATGTGCGCCACCGTTATCAACTCGCTGGCCCTCAGTTCTGCACTCGGCGCCATCGGTGTAAAGAGCCATGTGCTTACTGCTATCCGCATGGAACCCATCGGCGAACTCTACAGCAAGTGGAAAGCCATTGAGGCTATGGAACGCGGTGAAGTGGCCATTATCAGCTGTGGCACAGGCAACCCCTACTTCACAACTGACACGGGCTCATCGTTACGCGGCATTGAAATTGAAGCCGACGTTATGCTTAAGGGAACTCGCGTAGATGGTGTTTACACCGCAGACCCTGAAAAGGATTCCACTGCTACCAAGTTTGACGAAATTACTTACGACGAAGTGCTCTCACGCGGACTCAAGGTGATGGACATTACAGCCACTGCCATGTGCCGCGAGAACGGCCTTCCTATCTATGTATTCAACATGGACGTTGTAGGCAACCTCAAGAAGGTTTTGAGCGGCGAAAATATAGGAACTTACGTTCACGCCTAACTACAAATCCCTCCTCTCAGCCCCCTGCTTCAGCCACTGTATGCCGAAGCAGGGGTTGCTGCTTCACATATCCCCCTTAACGCTGCACGCATCAAGCTTTTGTGCTGCCATACACAAACTTCTTTGAAGGTAAACTGCACAACTCCCACTACAACCCACACTAAAGCACTCAAAATGAGCCTTTAAAGCTATACTATGTGCAGTTTGGCATGCACTGAAAACCTTATTTTAATTTGTCAAAGACTTGTTAGCTACAGCGATTATGTCATCAAAAAGCAAAGCCTCTACACATAATTTTGTACCTTTGCCCAATAGACAACCAATCCTTTTAGATTAAGATATGGAACTCATTGAACAACTCATTGCGCGCGCTAAAGCTAATAAGCAGCGCATCGTTCTGCCCGAAGGCACCGAAGAACGTACACTTAAAGCCGCCAACCAAATTTTGACTGACGGAGTTGCCGACTTGATTATCCTTGGCAACATCGACGAAATCCACGCTCAGGCAAAGGAATTTGGCTTGGGTAATATAGACCGCGCAACGCTGATTGACCCTGCAACCAGCCCCAAAAAAGAAGAATACGCCCAGATGCTTGCCGAACTCCGCAAGAAAAAAGGCATGACCATTGAAGAAGCACGCAAAAAGGTGCTCGACCCTCTTTACTTTGGCTGTATGATTATAAAGAGCGGCGATGCCGACGGCCAGTTGGCCGGTGCACGCAACACCACAGGCGATGTACTCCGCCCAGCCCTGCAAATTATCAAAACAGCCCCTGGCATTACCTGCGTAAGCGGTGCCATGCTGCTGCTCACGCATGCACCTGAATGTGGCAACAACGGTGTACTCGTAATGGGCGACGTTGCAGTAACTCCCGTACCCGATGCCAACCAATTGGCCCAGATTGCCGTATGTACGGCCCAGACTGCCAAGGCAGTAGCAGGCATTGAGCCCCGCGTAGCCATGCTCAGTTTCTCGACCAAAGGCTCTGCCAAGCACGAGGTTGTTGACAAAGTGGTCGAAGCCCTCAACATTGCCAAGCAAATGAAGCCGGAACTTCTTATCGACGGCGAACTTCAGGCTGATGCTGCCCTCGTTCCCTCGGTAGGCAATTCCAAAGCTCCCGGAAGCCCCATCGCCGGTAAGGCTAACGTACTTGTTGTGCCCAGCCTCGAAGTTGGTAACATCAGCTACAAACTGGTGCAGCGTCTAGGCCACGCAACTGCTGTAGGCCCCATCCTTCAGGGTATTGCCCGTCCCGTCAACGACCTTTCGCGCGGCTGCTCTATCGAAGACATCTACAAAATGATTGCCATCACTGCCAACCAAGCTATTGCAGCCAAGGCCGAAGCCTAACCACACATATTGCTAGCACAACTTTGCAGCGCACTATTGCTCCTTAATACAGGGCAACCTCTGCTGCACTGAGGTATTGCGGCATCTGTTAAAGGCAATACAATCCCAGACACAGCGCCCGTTCAAAGCGAATGTATCGCTTTGAACGGGCGCTTTTAACCTTTTACACCTCACCTGGCAAGCAACAAAGCGGCATTTAAACCGCTTTTTTACCGCTCGCTCGAAATAATTGCCTAACTTTGCGGTGTAATCTAATTTCCAACCAATAGAATCATCACAATGAAAATTCTCGTCATCAACTGCGGTAGTTCTTCCATTAAGTACAAACTTTACGAAATGGACGACAAGAGCGTACTGGCCGCAGGTGGTATTGAAAAAATCGGCCTGGAAGGTTCTTTCCTGAAGACAAAAATCAACGGTGAAACGAAGATTATCGAATCAGCCTGCCCCACACACACCGAGGGCATCAAACTGATGTTCGACACGCTCTTGAATGCAGAATATGGAGCTATCAAGAGCCTTGACGAAATTAGCGCAGCTGGTCACCGCATTGTGGCTGGAGGCCGCTTCACCAAGAGCCAGATTGTTACCGACCAGATGCTCGAAGAGTGGAAACAGTATATGGAGCTTGCCCCGCTGCACTCCGAAGCTCACCTCAAGGGCTACGCAGCCGTTAAAAAGATGCTTCCTAACCTGCCCCAAGTTTTTGTATTCGACACAGCCTTCCACCAGACTATGCCTGCCAAGGCATACATGTATGCTGTTCCCTACAAGTACTACGAGCAGAGCAATATACGCCGTTGGGGCGCACACGGCACCAGCCACCGCTTTGTAACAGCCCGCGTATGCGAAGTGCTTGGTGTAAAACCCGAGGAAGTACGCATCATTACCTGCCACATAGGTAACGGTGCTTCAGTTTCGGCTGTTAAATATGGCGAATGCGTTGATACTTCAATGGGACTTACGCCCCTTGAAGGATTGATGATGGGTACACGTTCGGGCGATATCGATCCATCAGCTGTTCTCAGCATTATGAAAAAGGAAGGCTTGACCCCCGACCAAATGAGCGACCTGCTCAACAAACAGAGCGGCGTATTGGGAATTTCAGGAATATCGAGCGACATCCGCGAAGTTGAAGCTGCTATTGAAGCGGGCAACGAACACGCTAAACTGGCTATGGAAATGTACGACTACCGTATTAAGAAGTACATTGGTTCGTATGCTGCAGCCATGGGAGGTGTTGACATTGTGGTATTTACTGCCGGAGTGGGCGAACACCAATGGGATGTACGCCGCGGCGCTACCGACGGACTCGAATTTATGGGTATCAAACTAGACCAAGAGAAGAACCTTAAAAACTGCGGCGAAGAGGAAATTATCTCAACTCCCGACAGCCCCGTAAAGGTTGTGGTTGTACCCACCGATGAGGAACTGCTCATTGCAAGCGATACGCTTGATCTTATAAAATAAGGAAACCACTACAAAAACTTTCCTTTTATTGATTCATGAAGGTGCGTCTAAATTGCGCACCTTCTTTTTTTTATGCACAAAGTCCCAACTTTCACAAACTGAGCCCTTGTTTATAAAAAGTCAAAATTAATGTATACTATGCCACATATGCCAATGCGATATTGAGTGTTTAGATTTATTGGTGTCTGGTAAAACTTTTATGTCCCAATTGATATTTTAATTTTCTCGGACAGCCGATAAATCGAATGTGTAGGAGCTTCATTGGCACATTCAAAACCATTAGAGTTGATTAATTTGGGCAAATACAGCATCCTCATCCATATATACCCTATAAAAGGAGAACATATTTTATCGGACAGCCAAAATGATTATTCATGTAGGGGGCTTGTCAATGTATAAAATCACTCAGAATAGCCAGTTAAACATGTTTACCGGACAGCAATAGTTTAGATTCAAGAGTAGCTAAAGTACTATTAGTAACGTAAGGCAAGGAGTATTTGGAACAATAATCCACAGGTCTAAGCCATTATCCTTTGAGTGTTCTACACTAAAATTCCACAATACTCAGATGAGGGCTGTATGATGGAAAAGACTTTGGAGCAAGAAGGTCATATTCAAGCAATGCAGTGAATAGCCTGGAAGAAGAAAATATCAGAGCCGCAGCTGCAACGCCCAGTTAGAAGAGACACACTCTATGTTTCATAATGTACCAAACGTTGTCTTTAGCTAAACGCTTTTCTGTATACGAAACCATGGGAGCACTGTTCCGTTCCGATTATGACAGACTGGAAATACTCACCTTACGGAGCTGGAGATTGGAAGAAGTCAAGCTTATTTTGGAAGTAATGTCAGATGAAGCTGGAATTGATTAATCGGTATGCCTATCAACACTAGCCGCACGACAAATAGCATACTTCTCCACAAGGTCTGAGCACATCAGCTGTGTGATTCGGAAGATTTTTACATACCCGATTTGTGCTAAGCATATTTTACACACGCGTTAATACGTTTGGAAGGTATTGCTTTTTAGAGTATTTACCGAAGTAAATCATCACTCAAACAGCTGATATGAGGGATGGGAAAGTCTATACGATTTTAGCAAACATACCATCACTCAAATAGCTGATATGAAGGGTAGAAAGCCTCTGTTGATTTATTAAATCTAACGGCTTAATCTAGAAGATCAAATCCGTACGACAGCATTCTACCTATAATATTTTATTGCTTAGAGCGCACGTGCCCCGCTGCATAGCTTGATTAGACAAGGCAGAAGGCAAAATATACATCCCTACCCTGCATATAAGCCTTAATGCAGGTTCTGGGCATTTTAGTTAATTTACTTTTTTCGGCACAATTGTTCCATTTTTCCCTTTTCGCTCAAAGCAAGAGTTTATGCACCGAAAATATCCTTACTTTTGCATAAACAACCCAAAGCTAAAGCGCATTACCCATCAAAGAAAACGACTTATGAAAAAAATACTCCTTACGCTGACGCTTGCCTGCTCCATGCTCTGTAGTTATGCCCAGGCTGTGCTCACGCTGGACAGCTGCCGGGCCATGGCCTTGAGCAACAATAAGGAACTGGCCATTGCTAAAGCTAAAGCCCAAAAGGCACATTGGGACAACAAGGCTGCACGCACCAACTACTTTCCCAAAATCTCACTTACGGCCGGCTACATGCGCACTGGCGATGAAATATCGCTGCTCAGCAAAGACCAAAAGCATGCACTCAACAACCTGGGCAGCCAAGCAACAGGACAATTTGCCGAACTAGCCCAACAGATTGTGACCAAACATCCCGACCTAGCACCACTAGTACAAGGCATGGCCGGATTTTTGCCCCAAATTGGGCAGGCAGGTAATGCGTTCGGACAAAGTTTAACCAACGCACTGCGCACCGATACACGCAACATGGCTGCAGGAGCCATACTACTGACACAGCCACTCTATATGGGCGGAAAAATAAAAGCCTACGAACGCATTACCAAATATCAGCAACAACTGGCCGACGAACAACTACGAGCCGACCGTCAACAGGTTACACTCGATGTTGACAAAGCCTACTGGCAAGTAGTTTCACTGGCCAATAAACTACGGCTGGCAAAGAGTTACCGCGACATGCTGGCCCACCTCGACTCGGACATGGTTAAAATGATTAACGAAGGGGTGGCTACCAAAAGCAATGGCTTGAGCGTGAGTGTAAAACTCAATGAAGCAGAAATGACGTTGACCAAAGTGGAGGACGGGCTTACCCTCTCGCGTATGCTGCTCTGCCAACTCTGCGGGCTGCCCCTTGACAGCCGTCCCACATTGGCAGACGAACAAAGCGATAACCTACCGACCGATAAGAACGACATTCAAGCTGACGTGCAGACGGCCTGGGCTAACCGCCCCGAACTGAACCAATTGCAAACGGCCAGCAACATCTACGCCGAAAAAGTAAACATTGAACGGTCGGCCTTTATGCCACAACTGGCACTTACCGGAGGCTACATGATTTCGAACCCCAACGTTTTCAATAGTTTTGAAAAAAAGTTCAGGGGTACCTGGGGCGTAGGCGTCATGCTCAAAGTACCTATATGGAATTGGGGCGAAGGAAAATACAAGGTGCGCTCGGCCAAAACCGAAGCACTGATAGCCAATCTTGAGGCACAAGACGCCCGCGAAAAGATAGAACTCCAGGTAACGCAAGAGGCCTTTCGCGTGAACGAGGCCAACCGTAAACTCGGGCTTAGCCAAAAAAATCTGAGCAAAGCCGAAGAGAACCTCCGCACTGCTCAAGTGGGATTTCAAGAAGGTGTAATTACAACTTCAGACCTGCTGGCAGCACAGACTGCATGGTTACAGGCTCACAGCGAAAAGATTGATGCACAAATAGATACCAAACTGAGCCGCGCCGCTTACCACAAAGCACTCGGAATCGAATGTATGACCAATTAACAACCCTCAACTCTCAAAATAATGTCTCGTCAAAAAGCCAACCTGCTGCCCGCCATCTTTATCCTTGCGGGCGTTATCGTTCTTGTTATTATCGGTAGCCTTTACGCCTTTAGCAGCGAAAGCGAAACCATTCAGGGCCAAGCCGATGTGACCGAATACCGCGTTTCGAGCAAGGTACCCGGACGCATACATAAATATATGGTCAAAGAGGGAGACTATGTACATGCCGGTGATACCCTTGTTATTCTTGAAGCACCCGATGTTAATGCCAAACTTTCGCAAGCACAAGCTGCCGAAGAGGCTGCTGCTGCCCTGAAACGCAAAGCCGACAAGGGAGCACGCCAAGAGCAAATTGCTGCTGCCTACGAAATGTGGCAAAAAGCAAGAGCTGGGGTCGAAATAGCCCAAAAATCGTACAACCGCGTGAAACGCCTGTTTGACCAAGGCGTAATGACTGCTCAGAAACTAGACGAGGTAACTGCACAGCGCGATGCAGCCATCGCAACCGAAAGAGCGGCAAAATCGCAATATGAAATGGCTAAAAATGGTGCCGAACGCGAAGACAAACAAGCTGCAGCTGCACAGGTAAACCGTGCCAAGGGAGCAGTAAGCGAAGTAAACTCATATATTAAAGAAACCGTGCTAACTGCTTCGGCCGATGGCGAAGTTACCGAAATTTTTCCGCAAATTGGCGAACTTGTGGGCACAGGAGCACCTATCATGAATATAGCACTGACCGAGGATATGTGGGTAAGCTTTAACGTACGCGAGGACCACCTCAGCCAGTTCAAGATGAATGGTACGATAACTGCCTCTGTACCCGCACTGGGCAACAAGCAACTAAAACTCAAGGTTTATCAGCTTAAAGATTTGGGCTCGTATGCTGCCTGGAAAGCAACTAAGACTACCGGACAGTTCGACATGAAAACTTTTGAGGTTAAAGCCTCACCCGAACAAAAGATTGAAGGACTGCGCGCTGGCATGAGCGTATTGCTCGAACAAGGCAACAAGTAAAGCCATTGTGACCGCACAATGCACAGAGGAACTGTCAATGCTTTTAAAATACACATACCACTTAAGCTAAAACGCCCCAAGTGCAGCAGAGCCACAAAAACCGGATGCCTACTGCTATACCTGCAACCCGATGCATCGCCCCCTTCTTTACTTTAAAACTTAAAGTTTCTGCCCATGTTCTCCATCTTTTTACGCGAACTGCAACGCCTGGCCCGTCAACCGCTCTACTGGTTTTGCATGGTGCTCGCTCCGCTCTTCTGTTACCTCTTTTTCACTACACTGATGGCCGATGGACTTCCGCAAAACCTGCCTCTCGGCCTGGTAGACGAAGACAATACGACCACAACCCGCAACCTGGCCCGCAATCTTGATGCTTTCCAGATGACGGACATTGTTAACAGCTATCCAAACGTAAGCGATGCACGCAAGGCGGTGCAGCGTGGCGAGATTTATGGCTTCTACCTTATACCGAAAGGTACCACCAAACAGGCTCAGTTGCAGCGCATTCCTACTGTTTCGTTCTATACCAACTACTCCTACCTGGTTGCCGGCTCACTGCTGTACCGCGACATGCGTACCATGTCGGAACTGGCATCGGGAGCGGCCTCACGCACAGTGCTCTATGCCAGGGGAGCAACCGAACAGCAAGCTATGGCCTACTTGCAACCTATAGTCATAGACATGCATGCCGTAGGCAACCCATGGCTCAATTACAACGTGTACTTGTCGAACGTTATCATTCCGGGCATGCTGGGACTCTTTATTTTTATGATAACTGTGTATGGTTTGGGCACGGAACTTAAATTTGGCACAGCAGACGAACTCATGGCAGCTTCAGGCGACTCTGTAATTGTAGCCGTTACGGGTAAACTCATTCCTCAGCTGGTTATATTTTTACTTAGCGGCACGGTGTATATATTGTGGCTTTATGCCTGGCTGCGTTTTCCGTGCCACTGCGGCATTCTGCGCATGTGGTCGGTAATGGCTCTATTTGTATTGGCCTGTCAGGGACTAGGTGTATTTATGTTCACTATGCTGCCCACCCTGCGTCTGGGGCTGTCGTTTGCCTCGCTTTGGGGTGTAATTTCTTTCAGTATATCGGGCATGTCATTTCCATGCATGGCCATGCACCCCATTCTGCAAGGACTGGCTAATCTATTTCCCTTGCGCCACTACTTTCTGCTATATGTAAACTGTGCTCTCGATGGCTACCCGCTGGCCAATGCCTGGCCATATGTACTGGTACTTATTGGCTTTGCCCTATTACCATGGCCCTGTATGCCCCGCCTCAAAAAGGTACTCAAAACTTATCAATACGAACCCTAACCCCTTAGCGCTTTGACCTATGTCCTTCTCTAACTATTGGCACCAGGCACTCACCGATTGGAACTACCTGTTTCACGAAGAGCTGCGCACCATCATCAAGGATAAGGGGGTGCTCATCTTCTTTTTTCTTGTGCCACTGGGCTACCCCCTACTCTACGCCTTTATCTATACTAACGAGGTGGTACGCGATGTGCCCATCGCTGTGGTAGACGACTGCCGTTCATCGCTCAGCCGCCAATACTTACGTCACCTTGATGCCACTCCCGACGTGAAAATCATTTCGTACTGCGCCAACATGCAGGAGGCCAAGCAACACATCAAACACCGCGAAGCCTATGGTGCGGTTTACATTCCGCGCGATTTCAGTCAACGTATTGCAAGCGGCGAACAGGTGAATGTAAATGCCTATGCCGACATGAGCGGACTGCTCTACTACAAAAGTGTGCTCACGGCCAATACCAACGTAAGTCTGGCCATGAACGCACAAATTAAAATACGCCGTTCAAGAAGCACTACGGCCGAACAGGAACTGGTGGCCGAACACCCCATTGCCTATGAAGAGGTTTCGATTTATAACCCACAGGGGGGCTTTGCTACCTTTCTTATTCCGGCTGTGCTTATACTAATTATTCAGCAGACATTGCTGCTGGGGGTGGGTATGGCTGCCGGAACGGCACGCGAGCAAAACCGATTTCACAACCTGGTTCCGATTGAACGCCACCACACGGGACTGCTGCGCATTGTATGGAGCAAATCGTTTGCCTATCTGTTGGTTTACCTGCCTATCTCGGTATATGTATTGGGCGTTGTGCCACGCATATTCAGCCTCAACCAAATTGGAAATCCCTGGGACATGTGCCTTTTTATCATTCCGTTTATTATGGCTAGTATTTTCTTTGCCATGACGGTCAGTGCCTTTGTACGCCACCGCGAAATGTGCATTGTGCTCATCGTATTTACCTCTGTGCCGCTTCTTTTTATATCGGGACTGTCGTGGCCCGGAAGCGCTGTTCCTGCTATGTGGAAGGCCATCAGCTATGCTTTTCCATCGACCTTCGGCATCAATGGCTTTGTGGCCATCAACAATATGGGGGCCGACCTTGCTGATGTGCAACAAAACTGGAACATGCTGTGGGTACAGGCCATTGTATACTGCTTTACTACTTGCGTGGTTTACCGGTCAAGCATCATTAACTCGCGCCGCCGGATACATGCCGAGTGGAAGACACAGAAAGCAAGCAAAGCTACAATGTCCTAATCCTAAAAATGCAAAAGGATTGATACCAAGGATAATCGCCATAAACCAAACCGCTACCATCAACCATTCTGTTTTTAGAAAGTTCGAACGGTGCTTCGATGTGTAAAAAGTTATACATGCGGTTTAAAAATATAACCACCGGGTGCTGAATGGTTTAAACATGGGCTATGCTATACAGCATCGGCGCAACGTAAAACCCATTATATCTATTGACGCTAAAAGCCCTCCTGCGATGTGGCAGGAGGGCTTTTAAATTGAAACAAAAAGCGTTGGCAGTGCTGCAGTAATGCTGCCACTGCCTTGCAATTAGCCATTTACGCGCTTATAATCCTCAAGGAACTTTTGCAAACCAGAGTCGGTAAGCGGGTGCTTGAGCAGGCCTTTAATGGCAGCCAAGGGGCAAGTAGCCACATCGGCTCCTACGCCAATGCACTGAATAATGTGTGCGGTGTGACGGATGGATGCAGCCAATACTTCGGTCTCATAACCATAGTAACGATACATCTCAACAATCTTTCTGACCAATGCAATACCATCTTCGCTGATATCGTCCAAACGACCTACGAAGGGCGAAACATAGGTTGCACCAGCCTTTGCTGCGAGCAGAGCTTGTCCTACGGAGAACACCAGGGTGCAATTGGTACGGATGCCTTTTCCGGTAAAATATTTGATAGCTTTAATACCATCGGCAATGCAGGGTACTTTGACTACAATATGGGGGTTGAGCGCAGCAAGTTCTTCGCCTTCCTTAATCATGCCTTCATAATCGGTGGCTATAACCTCTGCGCTTACATCACCCTGCACAATGTTGCAAATTTCTACGTAATGTTTACGCTGGTTCTCTACTCCTTGAATGCCTTCTTTAGCCATGAGCGAGGGGTTTGTGGTTACTCCATCGAGTACACCCATGTCATAAGCTTCGCGAATTTGATCAAGGTTGGCTGTATCTATAAAAAACTTCATGGTGGTAATGATTTAAAAAGTTACGGTGCAAATATAATGATTTTTTCATAGATATTGCGAATGTTTGAGGCACGAAAAAAAGCCTTTTAAGGCTACTTTTTTATTATCAAGTTAGATGATAACCATAAGTTACGCCCAGACTTTTTCTAGCTAAGGAAGGTGTTTTTGCCCGCAGTCTAACTGAATATCTACAAGATTAACTACTGAAAATGTATAATACAAAAAAGGTTTCCCTGCTGATACAGAGAAACCTTTTTGAGAGGTTTTTAAAACCTTAATTCGCTTTGATTAAGCCTTAACACGGTTCAGATATGAGCCATCACGCGTATCAACTTCAATAATTTCGCCCTCGTTGATAAAGAGGGGTACACGTACTTCAACACCCGTTTCGAGCTTGGCAGGCTTAGTAGCATTGGTAGCAGTATCGCCCTTGAGGCCCGGCTCAGTATATACAATCTGGAGTTGGGTCTTCACCGGCATCTCAGCGTAAAGGATAGTCTCTGTAGAAGCATCGCTTACTACCTCGCATACGTCACCTTCCTTCATGTAGTCTACACCCGTGATAAGGTCTTTGGCGATGGGCACCTGATCGAAGGTTTCCTGGTTCATGAAGATGTAGTCGGTACCCTCCATATAGAGATACTGGTAGGGGCGACGCTCAACGCGCACGTCTTCGAGTGCTTCGCCGATGTTAAAACGCTTTTCGAGCACGCGTCCGCTGACAACGTCCTTAAGCGTAGTACGCATGATGGTATTTCCCTTACCGGGCTTTACATGCAAAAAGTCAATGCAGAAGAAGAGTTTGCCGTCGAGACGAATGCAAGTACCCTTCTTGATGTCTTGTGATTTAATCATTGCGGATGGAATGTATATAGTTTGATTGTTGTTGCTTACGGCCGCAAAATTACTCTTTTTTTACCAAAGTAAGAAATTAGAGCCGCTAAAAAGCGCCATAATGCGAGGCTTTAGCGCGGGTAAAGGGGCAAACAGCACTTTAGGTGAGGCCTTTGCTACATGTTTTTGGAGGTGCTGCTCACTCCGGATACTCATTTTTACGACATACACTCATTAAACGGCCCGGAGTGTAACTACCTGTTAGCCACTTGGCTGGTTTCTGCAAGGCTGTTTGCATTTAGCAGGCTATTTTACCGCCTATTTAAATTATCGTTATTATCTTTGCGGTAATATGAAGTATTCCTTTATTATCCCCGTATATAATCGCCCGGACGAGGTAGAAGAACTTTTGGAAAGTCTGACTAACCAAACGCTCAAGAATTTTGAGGTGCTCGTAATTGAAGATGGTTCGAGCATTCCCTGCCAGCAGGTTGTTGAAACTTACAAAGATCTACTTGACGTGCACTATTATGCTAAGCCGAATTCCGGCCCCGGACAAACACGTAACTATGGTGTAGAACGGGCTCACGGCAAATATGTGCTGATACTCGACTCCGATGTGGTATTGCCCGAAGGCTACCTGGCTGCTGTCGATGCCGAACTCCAAAAGCAACCATGCGATGCCTTTGGAGGACCAGACTGTGCCCACCCTTCGTTTACCCCTACGCAAAAGGCAATTAACTACGCCATGACGTCGTTCTTTACCACAGGGGGCATTCGCGGAGGTAAAAAGAAACTCGACAAATTCTATCCTCGTTCCTTCAACATGGGCGTGCAGCGCGAGGCCTATACCCGGCTTGGTGGCTTCTCGCCGATGAGATTTGGCGAAGACATCGACTTTTCAACGCGCATATTTAAGGAAGGATACGCTTGCCGCCTCTTTCCAGAGGCATGGGTATGGCATAAACGCCGCACTGACCTGCGCAAGTTTTTCAAACAAGTTCACAACTCGGGCATCGCACGTATAAATCTGACCAAACGCCACCCTGGCACACTCAAACTCGTACACTTGCTTCCGGCTGTATTTACTGCAGGTTGCTTTGCTCTGCCTGTTTTTGCACTTGCTGCAGCCTTGATGCACTGCCCACACTGGTGGGCGATGCTCCTGCCTTTATTATTGTTTGCCTGCCTGGTACTGGCCGATGCCACCCGTGCCGAAAAAAGTTTAGGGGTAGGTATTCGTGCCGTTGCAGCCTCGTATGTGCAACTGTTGGGCTATGGCACCGGCTTTATCAGAGCCTGGTGGAAACGCTGTGTACTCGGACACAACGAATTCGAAGCCTTTAAAAAGAATTTTTACAAGTAGACTATGAAACTGAGCATTACCGACTTGAGTCTGGAGGACCGCCCACGCGAAAAGTTCGAAGCCCTTGGAGCTTCAAGCCTTTCGACGGCCGAACTTTTAGCCATACTCATAGGATCGGGAAGCCAGGACGAAAATGCAGTACAACTGATGCAACGCGTGATGAACGACTGCAAGGGTAGCCTGGCCTGCCTGGGGCGCAAAAGCATTGCCGAACTCTGCCAATACAAAGGGCTCGGGCCTGCCAAAGCCATCACAATGCTTGCTGCATGCGAATTAGGCAATCGGCGAGCGCTCGAAAACGCACAAGCCAAAAAGGTTTTTACATCAGCAAACGACATCTACAATTACTTTTTGCCCATACTGCGCGACAAGTCTATCGAAGAGAGCCACATACTGCTGCTAAAAAACAATCTGAGCCTCATTACCTCTAAGCTCATTAGCCGCGGAGGAATTACAGGCACCGTAGTCGACATCCGACTCATACTCAAAGAAGCCCTGCTGGCCGGAGCTACCCACATTGCCCTCTGTCACAACCATCCCTCAGGCAATGCCAAGCCCAGCAGACAGGACGACGAACTTACCAAAAGGCTGAAGTTAGCTGCCAAACAAATTGATATTACACTCATTGACCATATTATTGTTACAGACGGCAACTTTTACAGCTATAGCAACGAAGGGTGCCTTTAACATCCCCCTTCATATAAACTTACCACCTATAAACAAACAACCACTATGACTCCCGAAGAAAAACTGAAGATAGAAGAACGTATTATTGACGTGCTTAAAACCGTTTACGACCCTGAGATTCCTGTCGACGTGTACAACCTCGGACTTATCTACCGCATTGAAATGCACGAGAACGGCGAACTCGATGTAGACATGACGCTCACAGCACCCAATTGTCCGGCTGCAGACTTTATTGTTGAGGATGTCCGCATTAAACTAGCCGGTGTCGAAGGAGTTAAAGAGGCTAAGGTGAACTTAGTGTTCGACCCCGAATGGGATAAAGACATGATGAGCGAAGAGGCTAAACTCGAATTAGGTTTCTTGTAACCTCAACACTCTGCACACCGATAACTTAACTACTCTATCTACGGCTGTGCCAAATGCAATAGCGCTAATCATTTCCCTATATCCGAAAGTAAAGACACATGGTTCAAAACTCACATTCGTCCGCTCACCAAGAAAGATATGACAACCGGGGCCGCGGTCCTGTTTACTTCATTTCGGACGCCCATCTTGGCAGTCTGGCCATCCCGCACGGCCGCACACAAGAAAGGCGACTGGTAAACTTTTTGGACAACATCAAACACAAAGCACAGGCCATCTATCTGTTGGGCGACATGTTCGACTTTTGGCACGAATACCGTACAGTTGTACCTAAAGGCTATACCCGTCTGCTGGGAAAAATCAGCGAACTGACTGATATGGGTATCGAGGTGCACTACTTTTATGGGAACCACGATTTATGGCAGGGCGATTACTTTGAAAAAGAATGTGGCATGACCATTCACCGGCACAACGAAGTGGTCGAAATTTACGGACAGATGTTCTTCTTAGCACATGGCGATGGTTTAGGCTCTAAAGACAAAAACTTCAAGTTGCTACGTTCAGTATTTCACAACCGCTTTTGCCAACGTCTTTTTGCCTCAATACACCCACGCTGGGGAGTAGCATTCGGACTGGAGTGGGCAAAACGCTCACGCCTTAAGCGCGAAGATGGGCTGGAGCCCCCCTATCAAGGCGAAGAGAACGAAGAGTTGATTATCTTTGCCAAAGACTATCTGCAAACACACCCAGACATTAACTTTTTCGTATTCGGGCATCGCCATATCGAGCTCGACTTGATGCTCACCCGCAGTTCGCGCCTGCTCATTCTGGGCGATTGGATTACACACTTCTCGTATGCAGTATTCGATGGCGAACACATGTTTATGGAAAACTTTATTGAAGGCGAAAGCCGCCCATAATAAATCGCTCTACAACGCTGCACAACTTTCAACACTCATCAGTTTCTACTCAAACAGCACATTATAATATAAAGCACCCTATCAGCAACCAGTTATAAAGTTGCTACGGGTGCTTTTTAAGCCTTTGAATGTAGCAAAACTACCTATATTAGCGTTTTTAAATAAAGAGTTGCCACCCAAACGGGAACTTTATATAGTAGCATCCACATTTTACAAACCTTTAAACTGAAAAACTTATGTTCAAATCAAAAGTTCTAATCGTACTGGCCTCCTTGCTGATGGCCATGACGGCTCACGCACAACTCCTGTGGAAGGTGAGCGGTAACGGACTGACTACTCCGTCGTACATCATGGGTACTTATCACCTTGCACAAGGCAACTTTACTGATAGTGTGCCGGGACTCAAACAAGCCTTAAAGGCCTGTTCACAAGTATACGGCGAACTCGACATGCAACCACTGATGAACGATCCTGCTGCTGCCAAACGCATGCAACAAGCCATGCAGTTGCCCGACGGACAAACCATTGACAAAGTGCTGAATACCGAACAATACAAACAACTGAATGACTTCTTGAAACAAACCATGGGCACGGACCTGAACAATCCGGCCATGGCCTCGCTCAAACGCCTCTCTCCTGCTGCCATCAACACACAACTGCAACTGCTGCTGTATATTCAAACAGAAAAAAGCTTTAATCCGCAAGACCAGTTCGATGCCTACTTCCAAAAGTACGCCCGCCAAAACAATAAAAAGGTGGGAGGCCTCGAAACTATAGACTTCCAAATGAAAATTCTCTTCCTTAACACTCCCATCAAGCGTCAAGTAGAGCAACTCATGTGCCTAATAAACAATACCGACTATGCACGCAACATGGCACAACGCATTGTGAAGGCCTTTTACAAGCAAAACCTTACGGAAATTCAGAAACTCTTAGAAGAAAAACGACGCGACGCATGCGACTCGACTCCCGAGGAAGATGCCATGCTTATTTATAACCGCAACGCCAACTGGGCCAAAGCGCTGCCAGCCATCATGAAAAAAGGGTCGACCTTTGTAGCAGTAGGTGCAGGACATCTGCCCGGCGAAAAAGGACTACTCGCACAACTTAAGCAGCAAGGTTACCAGGTTACTCCCGTAAAATAATTTTCCGAAACGCACATGGACAATCTGTTTTTGAGCGCTTCACACCTTGTGAAGCGCTATGCCAACCACACAGCACTCAATGACGTAAGCATTAAAGTGCCTAAAGGAAAGGTTTTTGGACTGCTCGGCCCCAATGGTGCAGGCAAAACTACACTTATACGTATTATTAACCGCATCACTGCCCCCGATGCAGGAGAGGTTATTTTTGACGGACACCCCTTTGCACCCGAAGACGTGATGCGAATCGGCTACCTGCCCGAAGAGCGCGGACTCTATAAAAAAATGAAGGTAGGCGAACAAGCTATCTACCTGGCACGACTCAAGGGACTTACCAACCACGAAGCCACCACACGCCTTAAGGCATGGTTCGAAAAGTTTGGCATTATGCCCTGGTGGGACAAAAAACTCGAAGAACTCTCAAAGGGCATGCAACAAAAGGTTCAGTTTATTATTACCGTACTACACGAACCACCATTGCTCATCTTCGACGAGCCTTTTTCGGGCTTTGACCCTGTAAATGCCGAAATGCTCAAACACGAAATACTCGAGCTCAAAGAGAAAGGACACACCATCATCTTTTCGACTCACAACATGGCATCGGTTGAGGAGGTATGCGACGAAATAGCCCTTATCAACCATTCGCAAGTGGTGCTGACGGGCAATGTAGCTGAAGTTAAAACCCGCTTCCGCACAGGCGTATACGAAGCCACGTCGACCAATGGTACGCTACACAACGTGGAGGATTGCTTTAGTATTATTAACCACACCGAAACGGGCAACCTGCACACCTATACCCTACAAAAAAATGACGGAAAGACCAACTCAACACTCATTAAAGCCGTAGCCGACCAAATAGAACTGCAATCTATCAGCGAGCAAATGCCTACAATGCAAGAAATATTTCTGCGTGTAGTTGGTCAAACAGCACCCTAAAACAACCTATCCAAATGTCGAAAACGCTACTTATTATACAACGAGAATTCGCCACACGCGTCAAGAAAAAGTCATTTATCATCATGACTATTCTTATGCCCTTTGTATTTGCTGCCCTGATATTTGTACCTATCTGGCTGGCAGGTATTGAAGACGATGAGCAAAAAGCCGTGGCCATTTCAGACACTACTGCGCGCTACATCGGACACTTTAAAGACGATGCCATCTATCGCTTTGTTCCGATTACCGACCCCAACAACCCGGCCTACTATACCGACACCACGCAGTACGAAGCCGTGCTAAGCATTAGTGCAGACCTGGTGAAAAACCCCAAGGCTGTAACAATATACTCGTACAAAGAGGTTCCTTCAGGCCTGCTCAGCTATGTGCAGAATGTGCTTAACGAACAGGTACGCCGTGACAAACTGGCCTCAACGGGCATAAACGGCATCGAAAGCATTATTAAAGATGTGCAAACGGAACTGGAAATACCTACCGTAAAGCGCAATGCCCAAGGCGATTCAAGCACTTCGGACACCGGCATCGCCATTGCAGCCGGCTTTGTATTTACATTCCTTATTTACATGTTCGTTATGTCGTACGGAGGTATGGTCATGGCCAGTGTAATGGAGGAGAAAACCAACCGCATTGTGGAATTGATGGTTTCGAGTGTTAAGCCTTTCCAACTCATGATGGGCAAAATTATCGGCATCTCACTGGTAGGTTTTGTCCAACTCCTTATATGGGGAGTTATGCTTGTAGTTATTTTGCTGGGAGCATCGGCATTGTTCGGTACATCGGCAGCCGAAACTCAACAAGCTATTGCCGAAAGCCAAATGATGGGTATGGGTATGACACCCAATGCTGCTAACCTGGCGCAACCCTCGGCAAGCGCTGAAACCATTACTGCCATCATGAACCTGCCGCTTATTGAAATGGGCATTTGCTTTGTACTCTATTTTGTGGCGGGCTACCTGCTCTATGCCTCGTTCTTTGCTGCCGTTGGCGCATCGGTCAACGAACAAGAAGACTCATCACAGTTTATGATGCCTGTAGTCCTTATCATGGTTTTCGGGCTGTATGCAGCTCTCGGTTCGGCCGATAATACAAACGGCCCATTGGCATTTTGGGCTTCAATGTTCCCACTCACCTCGCCCATCGTTATGATGGTGCGCATTCCCTTTAGCGTGCCACTTTGGCAAGTAGCTCTTTCGCTGGGCATACTGTACGCTACCGCCCTGCTCTTTGTATGGTTTAGCGCGCGCATCTACCGGGTAGGCATCCTGATGTACGGCAAAAAGCCCTCACTGAAGGAAATGATTAAATGGATGCGCTACAAATAAACCTTGCTCAATAAATCTACAGATCTTGACTTACTGTCGAGGCTTACCAGCCGTATACTTTTGAAACCGAAGGCTGATGTCCGTGTTTTACGAACATCAGCCTTCGGTTTATATATGAGTCCATACTAATATTACCGGCTACACAGATAACATATTATTGCTGCCTAACCAATGCGCTAATACTAACTTTTAGAATGGATGGGTCTTCTCTTCAATGAAAAACTCCCCCACCGGGTACCAATTGACCTGCTATGAGCAATGACATGACATTCAACAAGGTATAGAGCTAAGAACTATGCCATCCGTTTGGAGTAGTCTTAATATTCTCCGTACGATGATCACAACACTTCGACTCCTAGCAAGAGTCTGTCACAAAAACTAATGCGGGGATAACTTGCTATAAGAATGTAAACATGGGATGTATACTTTCTTAGACAAGGTGTAAAAATGTTTACCCCCTTCTGTAAGAAAAAAC
>Ash_p2__coassemble_776_pt1 | contig 62524 bp, 52 predicted proteins | sample Ash_p2__metabat2_low_PE_010 | metagenome-assembled genome bin Ash_p2
TCGTCTGCATCGTCAGTTTCTGTAGCAGTATCCACTTCCTGGCTTTCGTCTGCATTGTCAGTTTCTGTAGCAGTATCCACTTCCAGGCTTTCGTCTGCATCGTCAGTTTCTGTAGCAGTATCCACTTCCTGGCTTTCGTCTGCATCGTCAGTTTCTGTAGCAGTATCAAACTCTTCGAGTTCGGCCAAGTCGATATCTTCGTTGAGGTCTACAGCTTCGAAATGAGCGAAAGGTCGGTTAACCAACTCTTTCATGCTGGCATCAGGTGTAAAGGTAACTTTAGTGTGTCCGTTAATCTGAAAGCGTTCTCCGGTGTTAATGTTTACGCTTTCGCGTTCGCTGACGGTCACAAGTTTAAAGGTTCCCAATCCCTTGATTTTCACAAATTTATCTTCAAGAAGTCCTTGCTCAATGATATCGAAAAAGGCGCGAACAAAGGTGTCAGCCTCTTTCTTGCCAATCTCCTCGTTAGTTGCGAGAAGTTCTGCTAAATCCTGTAGGAGTAATTTCTTCTTCATGGAGAGAGTTATTGCATTTTTTCCTTCAGCACGGTGCTTGGCTTGAAGGTCAGAACGAGTTTGGGTGGGATAAGTCGGCGCTGTTTTGATATGGGATTTACCGTGATGCGCTCTGTTTTCTTTTTGACTTCGAAACTCCCAAATCCTTGAATAGAAAGGGTTGTTTCGTCGTCAAGTTTTTCGGCTAAATGGTTAATAATAGATGTTGTCAGCTTCTGTATGGTTTTGGTCGGAAGGTCCGTGTGTGTGGCCATCGCGTTGATAAAGTCTTTGTTGTTCATAAGCCTAAATCAATTGGCCATAGAGGTCGAATTCTTCGTTGTTGTAAATTTTTACTGTATAGAAATCGCCAATTTTTAGCGGTTTCTCATTGTCGGCCTTAACGAGAACTTCGCAGTCCACTTCGGGAGAGTCCATTTCTGTACGTCCAATGTAGTAATCGCCTTCCTGGCGGTCTATGATAATGCGCTGAACAGAGCCTACTTTTTCGGCAGAGAGTTCGGCTGCAATGCCTTCCTGCAACATCATGAGCCGGTCAAGTCGTTGCTGTTTAACCTCCTCTTCTATATTGTCTTCGTAGTTAAGGGCTGCGTAAGTACCTTCTTCTTCGCAATAGGCAAAAGCTCCCATGCGGTCAAAGCGTACTTCGCGTACAAAGTCCATCAGTTCGTTAAAGTCGTCCTCAGTTTCGCCCGGGAAACCAACCATGAGGGTGGTGCGCAGGCAGATGCCGGGCACTTCGCGGCGCATGGTTGCAATAAGGTCGAGTGTTTCGTCTTTGCTGATGTGCCGTTTCATGCGCTCAAGCATGTGGTCCGAAATGTGTTGCAGGGCTATGTCAAGGTAGTTGCAAACGTTATCATGTTCGCGTATCACGCGCAGCAGGTCCATGGGAAAGTGTGTTGGATAGGCATAGTGCAGTCTTATCCATTCAACACCGGGTATTTCGGCCATGCGTTCAATTAGTTCAGGCAACTTTTGCTCTTGGTACAAGTCAATGCCGTAGTAAGTGAGTTCTTGGGCAATTACTTGAAACTCTTTTACGCCTTTGCTTACCAAGTCGCGTACCTCGTCGAGAATTTCTTCCATCGGGCGGCTTTGGTGCGCACCTGTAATAATAGGAATAGCGCAGTAAGCACACTTACGGTTGCAGCCCTCAGATATTTTGAGGTAAGCATAGTGCTTGGGAGTCGTAATGAGACGCTCGTTGCGTGTAGCCTCATTAAATTCGCTGCTGAGTTCTTTGAGTAGTTCTTTCCAGTTGAATTTTCCGTAGAATTTGTCAACTTGAGGAATCTCGGTGCGCAATTCTTCCAGGTAGCGTTCGGATAGGCACCCCATTACGTAAATATGGTTAAGCAATCCCTCTTCCTTTAGTTCGCAGAGTTCAAGAATCATGTTGATGCTCTCTTCCTTGGCATCGGCTATGAAACCACAAGTATTGATGACGGCAATATCGCCGTGCATCTTTTCTGGGTTGTGATAGACGTGAAATCCGTGCTCTTGAAATTGGTTGAGCAGTTGTTCGGAGTCTACCAGATTTTTGGAGCACCCCATGGTGATGAAGTCTACGGTACGCATATATATAAGGTGTGGTTGTGGTTTGAGTTGAGTAAACAGAAAGTATTCTTCTCGGCAAGAGTCTGCCGGGGCGAGTTGTTGGTAGCTTGTTGGTGCTGTAGTAAACTTAAAGTTTTTGTCCTTCAAAGAGCGACTCAACAAATTCGCGGCGGTTAAAGGGTTGCAGGTCAGTCATTTTTTCGCCAAGTCCAATGTATTTGACAGGAACATTGAGTTGATGCGAAATACCAATAACTACACCGCCCTTGGCTGTGCCATCGAGTTTGGTTATAGCCAGCGAGGTAACTTCGGTTGCCTTGATAAACTGTTTGGCCTGCTCATAGGCATTTTGTCCGGTACTGCCATCGAGTACGAGCAGCACTTCGTCGGGGGCAGTATCGACAACCTTTTGCATCACCTTTTTAATTTTAGTCAATTCGTTCATTAGGCCAACTTTGTTGTGTAGTCGGCCTGCTGTATCGATAATTACCACATCGGCATTGCTGGCTTTGGCCGAACTGATTGTGTCGAAGGCTACACTGGCCGGATCGCTGCCCATTTGTTGTTTAACAATGGGTACCCCAACACGTTCGCTCCAAATGGCAAGCTGCTCGACAGCAGCTGCTCTAAAAGTATCGGCTGCACCGAGCACTACGTTTAATCCGGCTTTTTTAAATTGATAAGCCAATTTTCCGATGGTAGTGGTTTTACCTACTCCGTTTACACCTACAACCATAATGACGTAGGGTTTTCGGTTTTGCGGAATGCTAAAGCCTTCGCCATCATCGTTTCCGCTTTGTGTGAGGAGTTCTGCTATTTCTTCTTTCAATATGTTGTGCAGTTCGCCAGTGCCGACATATTTGTCGCGGGCCACGCGTTCTTCAATGCGGTGTATGATGTCGACAGTGGTGTCGGCTCCGACATCCGAGGTTATCAGGATTTCCTCCAGACGGTCGAGCACTTCATCGTCAACTTTGCTCTTTCCGGCAATGGCGCGTGTCAGTTTACCGAAGAAACTCGTTTTGGTCTTTTCAAGTCCGGCGTCGAGAACTTCCTTTTTTTCCTTTTTCGAGAAAATGCTAAATAGGCCCATTTGTAAGTGTATGTGTTATGTAAGAGTCTGAGTATAGAATGCAGGTATTGAATGCTGCTCGTGGCTGTTATTTGGCCATATGGCTGCGCCACTGCGTTTGTTTTGCAAACTTACGCAAAAAATGTGACGTATTGCCTATTTATGACGCAAAAACCGCTGCCCGACTATGTAAGTGGGCAGCGGTTTGGATTTTATGAGGTTTCTGTATCTTGTTCAACAAGTTACAGTTCCTTGAGCATAAGTATGCTTCGTGTAGATTAGTTCTTGAAGAAGTCTTTAACAGCTTCGTTGGGAACCATCTGTTCGTCGAAAATGTAAGCTCCGGTCTTGGGGCTCTTCACCATCTTGATTACCTTGGTGTAGGAACGTCCGTCGGTTTTACCTTCCTGGAGCGTAGCGACTGTTTTCTTTGCCATGGTTTACTGTGGTTTATTTGATTTCTTTGTGGATGGTCATTCTACGGAGGATGGGGTTGTATTTCTTCAACTCCAAACGCTCGGGAGTGTTTTTGCGGTTCTTCGTGGTGATGTAGCGCGAAGTTCCGGGCATACCACTATCTTTCATTTCGGTGCATTCAAGGATAACCTGAACGCGATTGCCTTTAGCTTTCTTTGCAGCCATTTATTCTACGTTTTATCCGATTACCTTAATATTTTTCCAATCGCAATATCCCTTGGCTACTGCGCTGCTCAGTGCGGCGTCCAAGCCAATTTTGTTGATCAGGCGCAGGCCTGCGGCGCTGATGCGGAGGCTAATCCAGCAGTCCTGTTCAACGTAGTAGAATTTCTTAGTGAACAAGTTTACGTCAAACGTGCGCTTGGTACGGCGCTTCGAGTGCGAAACGTTGTTGCCAACCATGGCTTTCTTTCCTGTAATTTGACAAATCTTAGACATTGCTTTCGCTTTGTTTCGTGGGTTTGAATGGGGTAGGTGGAATGACTATGTGCGTGTTGCGGGGTTTCAGAAGTTGTTGTTGCGTAATCTTGGGGTGGTATTCTTATATTAACCAGCCACGTTGAGCATTCCATTACGGGGTGCAAAATTACAAATAATTTATGAATCAGCAAGGTATTGCTCGTTTTTTTATCCGATAATCAGCAAAAAAATCATTTTTATGCCTATTCATACCCTAAAGTTGTAGTAAAAATCGGGGTGTAGAAATTTTTACGTGGGGTGTTTATGATTTTAACCCCCTGTTTTGTTTGGGTATTTGCCGCTTGTTGTAGGGTTCAGGGTGTATAATGAATGTGCGCCCGCTTTCGGAAGAATCCGGAGGTGGACGCACACTAAAAGTTTATGCCGATTGATTATGTTATTGTTCGTTTGAGTTAGCCTCGTCTTCTTTAATAAAGTCTATCAGCATGTGCATGGCAACCGAGGTGGCCGATGAGAGGTTCTTGTCGCGGCCGTTGTCTTCTTCGACCATGCGGGTAACAATTCTGTCGTTGCTGCCTACAGCAATCCATATGGTACCGACAATTACGCCCGATTTGCCGCCGTCGGGACCACCTGGTCCGGCGTATCCGCTAATGGCAACAGCATAGTCGGTTCCAAAGAGTTTGATGGAGCCGGCTACCATTTGTTTAACTACATCTTCGCAAACGGGAGTTTGTTCTTCTATGGTTTGGGCATCTACACCGAGTAGATTTACTTTTACCTCATTGGCATAGCAGATGATGCCGCCTTTGTAGTAGGCAGAGCTGCCAGGAACAGCAGTGATAACGCTGGCAATGCGTCCGGCAGTGCAGCTTTCGGCTGTTGAGAGCGTTTTGCATTCGCGCCAAAGAATTTCGTTGATTTCTTTACTTACAAGTTTCAGGTCTAAATCCATGAGGGTAAGGGTTTATTGGGACAGTTTTTACAGAATGGTTCGTGAGTATGCGGGCTTGTCAATGGGGCAAAACTCGCTGTCAAGATATTTAAAATAGCCTGTGATGGCTATCATTGCAGCGTTGTCGGTAGTATACGAGAATTGGGGGATATAGATGTTCCATCCTTGTTTTTCGGCTCTTTCCTTAAAGGCGTTGCGCAGCCCGGTATTGGCCGATACGCCTCCGGCCAGTGCTACATGTTTAATGCCTGTTTGCTTGACGGCTAAGTCAAGTTTCTTCATTAAAATGTCTACAATGGTCTTTTCGAGCGATGCGGCGAGGTCTTCTTTGTGGTGCTCAATAAAGTCGGGGTCTTCCTTTATTTGGTCGCGAAGGAAGTATAGAAAAGATGTCTTCAGTCCCGAAAAACTATAATCAAGTCCGGCAATGTGAGGCTTACTGAATGTGTAGGCATTCGGATTTCCTTGTCGTGCCAGTCTGTCGATAATAGGTCCTCCCGGATAGCCAAATCCCATTACTTTAGAACATTTGTCCATAGCTTCGCCTGCAGCATCGTCAATGGTTTGTCCCAATATCTCGAGTTGGTTGTAAGCGTTGACTTTTACAATTTGTGAATTGCCTCCGCTTACGAGCAAGCAGAGAAAGGGATAGGGGGGTAGGGGGTGTTCGTTTTCGCGCGTTTGCAGAAAATGGGCCAGTATGTGGCCTTGCAGGTGGTTGGCTTCGATGAGAGGTACGCCTAGTGCCGTGGCCAGGCCTTTGGCAAATGAAACGCCTACCAGGAGTGAACCCATCAGTCCGGGGCCCAATGTTACGGCCACAGCCGAGAGTTCATCCTTGGTTACACCGGCTTGTTTGAGGGCTTGGTCAACTACGGGTACAATGTTTTGTTGATGGGCACGTGAGGCTAGTTCGGGTACTACACCGCCATAAGCTTCGTGCACAGCCTGTCCGGCTGTTACGTTGCTCAGCAGGAGCCCGTCGCGCAGCACGGCTGCTGAGGTGTCGTCGCAACTCGATTCAATGGCAAGTATCGTTGTCATGTTTCGTAGGTTTAATGTGTCAGAATATCCAGCCCGTTTTCGGTCATTACAAAGGTGTGTTCCCATTGTGCAGAGGGCAATTCATCTTCGGTTACAACGGTCCATCCGTCTTCTTCGTCAATAAACACATCTTTTACACCCATATTAATCATGGGTTCGATGGTAAAGACCATGCCGGGTACCAGAAGCATACCTTTGTGGCGTGTGTTGTAATGGTTTACCTCGGGGTCTTCGTGAAATTCGAGTCCTACTCCGTGTCCGCAAAGGTCTCGTACCACGCTGAATCCGTTTTTCTTGGCGTGCTTCTCTATTGCTCGGCCAATGTCTCCGACAAAGCCCCAGGGCTTGGCGGCTTCGGCTCCAATGGTCAGGCATTCCTTGGTAACGCGCACAAGTTTTTCTTTTTCGGGTGTTGTCTGACCGATAATAAACATGCGCGAGGCATCGCTGTAGTAGCCGTCGAGAATGGTGCTTACGTCTACATTAATAATGTCACCCTCTTCGAGAATTTCAAATTCTGAGGGAATGCCATGGCAAACCACTTCGTTGATGCTGGTGCAAACACTCTTAGGAAAGCCTTCATAGTTAAGTGGTGCAGGGATGGCTCCGTGGTCGGTTGTATATTCGTACACCAGTTTGTCAATGTCGTTTGTGCTCATGCCAGCACGTATTTCGCGCTCAACAAGGTCGAGTACACCCGTATTGATAGCACCTGAGCGGCGGATGCCTTCTATTTGTTCGGGGCTTTTTATGAGGTTGCGTGTGGGCACCAGTTCTCCCCGGTTTTGGAAACTCAGAATGCGTTTGTCAAAATCGGTTGGCTCTTGTCCGTGAGGTACGTGCCAGTTTCTGGTTATTCTTTTAAAGATCATGATATCGCTGATGGCCTTATAGCCAATTCGCTGCAAAGTTAGTGTATGCTAGGCGAAGAGCAAAACGAATGACCAAAAGATTTTATCTTGTGTCCGATTGTACGTTTGCTCCTTATTATATATAGGGCGGTCTCAGCCTCATATTTTTTATTGCATAGTTACGCGTGTGTTTACTCCTTATTGTAAGCATGCTGGATTTTGGTTAACAACCCCGTTTGGTTATTATAGGCATGTGCTTAGGTGGCCTTGGTTGGAAGCAGGCAATCAGAGTAAAGCGAATGTTGTGTTTTAATAAATAAATTGCTACCTTTGCGGCCGTCGCGAGGGCTTTTACAAGTTCCTTTTGTTTGGATGGCCGCACGAACTGAAGATACAGCAGTAGGTGCAGTGGGCCTTTAACTGATGAATTTATGGAAACTGATTTTAAATTTCTGAATAATAACGCTATGCACGATGGGGTGGCGTTAGGATTGTATGGCATTTTTTGTATGGCTGCCTTTGCCGGCTCGTTCACTTATCCGTTATTTTCGCTTTTATTCGTACTGCTGCTTTTAGGAGTGCCAGTAATCAATGCTTTGCTTACTTTTAGGTATCGTCGTAGGGCTGTAGCTCCTACACAGCCCTTTGGCTTTTTCAATGGTTTCTTCCATTCGCTTTTGTTAGGCATATATTCGTCTATATGGGTAGCATTAGCTGTTTTTGTGTACTTGCAGTTTATCGATCACGGTGCCTTGTTCGATGCATTTGAGAAAGCAGTGAAGGCAACGTATGGCGATGCAGGGTTGCAAATGGTGTTGGCGCAGACCAATACCCCTGGTATTGAATCGGTGCAGGACTTGTTTGAGCGCATGCGCACCGAGCCACCAGCCAACTATGCCTTTTCGATGATAGATATGTCGTTGTTCTTTTCGCCGCTAATGGCTTTGATTATCGGACTCGTATGCCGTCGTAGCGGCTTCAGTAACTAATAATTAACAGACAATGGAATACAAATACGATATTTCGGTTGTCGTGCCTCTTTATAACGAGGACGAGAGCCTGCCCGAACTTTATGCCTGGATGAAGCGCGTGATGAAAACTCATGGCTTTACCTACGAAATAATCTTTGTAAATGACGGAAGCACCGACCGTTCGTGGGAGGTAATAGAAGAACTGGCTGCGTCCGATTCTGCCGTGCATGGCATCAAGTTCCGCCGAAATTATGGCAAATCGCCGGCACTCTTTTGCGGTTTTCGCGCTGCTGCAGGTCGTGTAGTCATAACTATGGATGCCGACTTGCAGGATTCGCCCGACGAAATTCCTGAACTCTACCGCATGATTACAGAGGATGGATACGACCTGGTATCGGGTTATAAACAGAAACGCTACGACCCTCTGTCAAAAACGATCCCCACAAAACTCTTTAATGCTACTGCGCGCAAGGTGAGTGGTATTCATAATTTGCACGACTTTAATTGCGGACTGAAGGCTTACCGTAATGAAGTGGTCAAGAACATCGAAGTATATGGTGAGATGCATCGCTATATTCCCTATCTGGCCAAAAATGCAGGTTTTGGTCGTATCGGCGAGAAGGTAGTACACCATCAGGCTCGCAAATTCGGTAAAACTAAATTCGGTGGTTTGAATCGATTTGTCAATGGCTACCTCGACCTGCTTTCGTTATGGTTCCTCAATAGTTTTGGGCTCAAACCCATGCATGTGTTTGGATTTCTGGGTTCCGTCATGTTCTTTCTAGGCTTTGTTGCATGCATTGTAGTAGGAGCAGTTAAACTTGTGCATCTTTACTCCTACGAGCCTGCTCCACTGGTTACCGATACTCCCTATTTTTATATAGCCTTAACAATGATGATATTGGGAACTCAACTGTTTGTAGCCGGATTCTTGGGCGAACTCATCAGTCGCAATGCAGCCGGACGCAATGACTATCAAATTGAACGCGAAATTTAAGCCCAGCCAGTCACTAATCTAAATTGCAATCGATGAAGTTCAATCCCTCAGCCCTGCTGTTCCCCCTGCTTTTGGGGAGTGCAGTGGGTTGCTCCAATATTGATTGTCCGCTCGACAATGTGGTGGCCATGCAGTGCAACCTCTATGCAAGCGAAACACGTACGCCCCTCCAGCTAGACAACGCTTCGCTTACCATTACACCCGCAGGGCGTGATACTGTATTGCTCAATCAGGCAAGCGGCATCCGTTCTTTTCTGTTACCGCTCAAGCAATCGGGCACGCAGGATACGTTGCTGCTTCATCTGACTAATAAAGAGGGACAGTCAGCAACCGATACCCTATTTGTAACACATACTCCGCAGCCGCATTTCGAGTCGGTCGATTGTCCTGTGGTAGTATTTCATGCGCTGGCAGCCGTACGTGCAACTTCGCATCCGCTCTCTATGCTGCCATTAACCGTAGACAGCGTATCTTTAGTTCGTTCTATAGTAAACTATGATGACATTGAAAACGTTCGTATCTTCCTTCGTGCTACTTCTGATAAGTAGTTTTAGCATGCAAAGCTCTGCACAGGTTGTTGCTGAAGGCAATGTGCGTGTGGCGGAGCAGCCAAAGGCAGAGCGCGAGCGTGTGCAAGGTGTGCAATATGCATCGCCAGAGGAGGCCGCTGCCGCATTGGCTGCCCAGCAAGACTTGCCCCTATTTGCCGGATTTAGTGTGTCGGCCGATGCTGCAGGTGCAGTGATGGCTGCATTTACTCCTTATGGACAATACGAAGCTGCTGCGCGTTTCAACCTCTATGGCCGTTATTTTCCAATATTCGAATTGGGCATGGGGGTTAGCAATCACACGAACGAAACTACCCAGGTGCACTATAAAGTGCATGCTCCTTACTATCGCGTGGGGCTTGACTATAATGTCATGAAGAACCGCAAAAGTGGAAATCGCATTTTTGTTGGTTTACGTTATGCTTTTTCGACTTTTAAATACAATCTTGACGGTCCGGCTGTCGGCGATCCTATATATGGAACCTCGCAGCCCTTTAGCTATCATGGTTTGCGTGGCACCAATCATTGGGCCGAAGCCGTGTTCGGGCTTGAGGCAAAGGTTTGGGGCATACTCCATTTAGGATGGAGTTTCCGTTACCGCATGCGCATCCATAACCGTCAGTCGGCTGTAGGTAGCCCTTGGTATGTGCCCGGTTATGGCAAGAACGATACCCATGCATTAGGTGGAACCTTTAATGTAATATTTGATATCTAGCCTGATAACAGGCAGCCTCATTGCTGGCCTTAATGCCAAGGCTGTCCGAAGTCTTTATCACAAATTGTAAATACTCTTAGCAACTTAAGCCTTATGATTTTAAAAAAAATCCATCCAGAGCGGGCAATCCGTTCGGCAGCCCGTCAGAGTAGGCGGCGTGCCATGCAGGCAGCAGCTCGTATGAGTTGCAGACGCGGAATTTTGGGCTTTTTGTTCTTGGTGGCTTTAATTGCAGCCACCGTTTGGATTGTATGCTATCGCGGTACGGCCACCTTGCGCACAGCTCAAGGCCCTATCTTTGGTACTTATTATACGGTAAAGTACGAGTCGGCTCAGCCACTCGATAGTGCTATACTCTCCGAACTCAGGCAGGTTGATGCCAGTTTGTCGGTATTTAACCAACTCAGTACCTTGTCTAAAATCAACACAGGTGCTTCAACACGTACCGACGCCATGCTTTACGAGGTTGTAGACAAGGCGCAAGCCATTAGCCGTGTAACAAATGGTGCTTTCGACATTACGGTCATGCCCTTGGTCAATGCATGGGGCTTTGGCTTTAAGAAAGGAAATTTTCCTACCGAAGCACAAATCGACTCGATACGACAGTTGATAGGCTATGAGCGCATACGGCTTACTGCCGACAGTTTGCTTTTAAAGAACGATCCGCGTGTAATGGTAGACTGCGGAGCAATAGCCAAAGGTTATGGTGTGGATCGTGTAGCACGCGTATTACGCGAGCATGGTGTGCGCAACTTCATGGTCGAAATTGGAGGAGAGGTTATTACTAAGGGGCGTAATCCTAACGGAAATCCCTGGCAAATAGCAGTTAGTCGTCCGACAGCTAACGCAGACAGTACTGCACAAAATCAGTTTCAAACGGTGTTAAGTCTTGAAAATGCTGCTTTGGCTACCAGTGGAAACTACCGTAACTTCTATGTGCACGAAGGACGGAAATATGCGCATACTATCGATCCGAGAACCGGTCGTCCTGTGCAGCACTCGCTGCTTTCAGCCACAGTTATAGCGCCCGATTGTGCTACTGCTGATGCTTATGCAACAGCTTTTATGGTGATGGGACTTGACGAGGCCTGCAAGGTGCTCGATGCGCAAAAGCAACTGAAAGCTTATCTTATATATACCGATGAGCAAGGAAACCTACTTACTAAAGAGGTGCGTATGCCTAAAGCAGGCAAATAGCTTGTAGTTTTTCAAACCTCAACACGTGTGATTGTATGGACCATGCTTTTTCCAACCGCTTGCTGTTGCTGCCGTTGTTTCAGGGTTTCAGTCGTTTAGACTTTCTTGATATTGTCGAAAAAATTCCTTTTGACTTTCGTAACTTTGACTCTGGCGAAACCTTGGTATGTCAGTCGGCCGAGAGCCATTCGCTATGTATGATTTTAGGTGGAGAGGTCGAGACTATAGTCGATAGTCCCGACCACACCTATCGTTTTGTTGAGCACATAGCAGCTCCCTGGATTGTACAGCCAGAGTGCTTGTTCGGTTTGCACAACCGTTACTCTCATACAGTGAAGGCCTTGACCGAAACACAAGTAGTAGTGTTAAGCAAACAAAGCGTGTGCCGTTTGCTCTCGCTCTATCCTGCGTTTCAAATCAACTTTTATAACACACTCAGTACCCTGGCCCAGCACACCGTACGTTTGCTTTGGCAAACACGCCGCACTACGGTCGAAGAACGCTTTTGCATGTTCATGCAGCGCCGTAGCCTGCGTCCTTTCGGACTCAAGCAGTTGCACATACGTATGGAGGATTTGGCCATGGAGTTGGGTACCACGCGTTTGCGTATATCGAAAATGCTGTCGCTCTTGTGCCAGCGCGGATTGTTAACTTATACCCGAGGCATCATAACTGTGCAGGCGCTCGAAAAACTTTGAGTAACAATTCTTTGCAAAGGCATTTGTTCATTTGTATAAGGCTGCCTGTAGCTACGTACCCCCTGGTGCAAGGTTACAGGCAGTTTGGTTTATTGCTTGTTATGGTGGTATGTTGCATAAAGGCAATGCTCAGTATTTTTTGAAACAATATATTTTGTAATTAAGTGTGTAGGACACTTTTTCATTTACAAGTTTGAAAAAACTTGTAAATGCTGGTGTTTATGTTGTATATTCCAGTTACTTGCTTTTTAAACCAATTTGTTTCTGAACTTTTTATCCGTTTGTTCAATAGCTATATGGATATGGTTTGGTGTTCTTCTTGTTTGAGCTGCAGAACATGTACCTTCGGTTATACTGATAGCATTCCGCAGCAAGGTAGTTGTACAAACAACTAAAATGCACCATTTAAAGGGTTGCTATGTTTGGGATGTAAAAATTTAACCATCAGGGTGTTGTATGTTTTACACCCTTTAAAAAAAACACTCACACCCCGCTCCATGCAGTGAACTGGGGCGGGCTGTGAGTGTATGGCAAAATTTCTTACTTCAGTGAGTTGTAAACCGCTTAATAGGTGGGCGTGTAGCGGTTTGACTGCATGTTTAGTTTTCAAAAAAGCGTAGTACTACTTTACAGCCAAAGTCTATGCTACGGTCGGGAGCAATGCCTATAAAGGTACCAAAGTCGAGTAGGTGTGTACTGATGGCATACCCAACTTCAGAATAGAATCCCAGTGCTTTAACGCTGAGCAGATTAAGGTAGGCTCGTTCCTTTTGTACAACCTTCGACATGTAGGGTATGCGTGAAAAGAGCAGCATCGGGCTTTCGTAGCTGCCAGTAAAGCGAAGGTAGTAGCGCGACTCGTTGTACCAGCGCGAACTGAGTAGCTGAAATTCGCCTGTCATGTCATCGTTCCACTCTTCGGGCATATAGCTGAACTTAAAGTAATCGTAGTCAAGGAAGCAGTCCATTCCGCGTTGCGAGTAGAGTCCGCCTCCTGCTCTGAAGTAGAGTGTGCGCATGGCGTAGAGTGGCATGCGATAGCGTATGTCAGCTTCAAACCGTTCGTAATGTGTTTGCCCGCGCCCCATTGCATATCCTCTTTCGTAGCTGAATAGAAAGGTTGGGCTTGGTGAGTAGAGCGGAATGCGCCTTTTGCCTTCGCGGTAGTAGTATTGTGCAGGTGTCCATTCCATTTGTATACGTGGCCCAATACTGCTAAAATGTCGTTTCATACCTGCTGCTTGTGCCAGTTCGTTCCAAGTAATCAATCCTCGCCGGTGATAGCGTAATCCTAATGTCAGACGAAGCCCCGGAGTCGGCGAAAAACCTACGTCGGTTTGTATTCGTGTGTCGCGGTAGTCGTGAAAACCGTAGTGGTCAATTATGTGTAGCAGTGAGTCGTATTTTTCGACTCCTTCAAGTTTTTTTCGCAGTTCGTCGGCTTGACGGCTGTTGTACATGTGATCACCTCCGCCGGCGTTCAACGTAAATGTGCCGTTGCATTGAGGCATAAAACGTAGTAAAAAAGGAAATTCCCAGTACACCTGTTTCTGCTTGAAACTGTAGCCGATGGCTGGTGCAATGGTTAGCGTTGGCAGGGTGTTGGACGGGTTGCTGTAGAATTCCCAGTAGAGACGTGTTTTGAGCGAAAAGCCCTTGTTGCCGCTCCATCCTACCATTGAGGGAGTAAGTATGGCTGGCAACTTAAGTCGCGAGTGGTTTCCTATATTAAATTGGTGTGATGAGAGCAGCATGTTTTGAGTGCGCTCGCTAATAAAAGGCTTGTCCTTTTCTTCCTCTTCGCTGAAAGGAGTGGTGCGGATGGCCGGTGCTTTTTCGCCACGGGGTATTGGCGTACTTTCGAGTGCTGTTTGCCAGCTCGACTCCATGAAGTCGTCTGCGAGTTTAAAGGCAGAAGTTTGTTTGTTGGCAGATTCAGTTTGTTGCAGCTTGGCTTTATGTAGTATTCGCTTGCTGAGTGCATCGAGTGGATAAGGGCGAATGGAATCGAAGTAGGCCAAGTTACTCTTAAGCCGTGTTGTATCGATGCGGAGTAGACATTCGCGAGTAAGGTCGTAGCGCGAATGTTGATTATTCGCAGTGTGAAGCGGACGGCTGAAGTGGTGCGTTGTGCTGATGTCTGTTACTTCGTACACGTAATTGCCCAATAATTTGAACGTTGATATAAGATGTATTTGGTAGGGTAGCAGGCTGGCATATCCTTCACGGGCCATGTAGGCTTTGATGTTAAACTGCTGCATTTGGTAGTGAAAGTCGAAGTTGAAACTCAGTACAGCCCCCGTTTCTGGATTGATGTCGATTTGTCCGCTTACAAGTTGGTCGTTGTTAAAGCGGGGCTGTATACGTATACACGATGTAGATGGAATCGTGTCGTTGCCGCTGCGTGTAAATAGGTAGGTGTAACGGTAAAAGTGGCGATTGCGTGCGTTTAGCGGATTGAGAATGCAGTCGATAAAGAGTTTAGAGTCGTAAATATGGAAGTTAAAACGTCCGATAGCATTGAAGCGCTGTGGTTGCTGGTAGGGCGAGGTTGAATGGTAAGCAACTATTTTACAATCTATCTGTCCGGGTGGGCGGTACTGAAAACGTAGGTGTGCCTCGGAGAGGTAGTTGTTGATGCCTTGTTCAAGGCGGAGCATACCGGGTATATAGCGTACAATTGGGCCACGCCGCTTGGTATGCATCAGGTGGCGCAGGTACACCTCGCTTGAGTATTGGATGCTGTCAAAACCATTGCGATCAACATAAGTAAACACCTTTTGCATCAGTTCATTGGTGGTGCGGGTGAGGGCTGAAACCTCTGGCCTCATGTGTTTGTATTTTTCGCGTTTGGCTGTAGTTGGGGTTGTTTTGTTAGTATTGGTTGGGCTGATAATTGTTGGTGCAAAGATTTCAGCCCTTAATGAGTAAGGCGAAAAAACAAACGCCCACGTTAGCAGGCATGCGGCAATTAGCGGCAAAATGCTTGGTAAGTGGGCGTTTTGTTTCATAAGATGAAATGTAGAATGGTTACAGTAGAGAGGTGACTCTCTATAGATATAGTCCTTTAGTTTAGGAGCGGCTGATTGCTTTGACTCCTTTGATGGTGCTGAGTTTCTTAATCAGTCCGGTCAGGCGCAGGGTGTCGTCAACAAGCACAGTAAGTATGCCTGTAAACAAGCCATCAATAGAATCGATGTTAATGCTCCGCAAGGTGATGTTTTGTTCCTTGGCAATGATTGAAGTAATGTTGTTAACGATACCCAGGTTGTCTTGTCCTACCACGTGCAGGGTGATGGGGTAAAGTCCTTGTCCCTTTCCAGCCCATCGTGCTTTGAGTATGCGGTATGGAAACCGTTCGCTGAGTGCAGTAGCATTTGGGCATGTGCATCGGTGTATTTTGATACCGCCATTAACAGTAACAAAGCCAAAAATGTTGTCGCCGTAAACAGGATTGCAGCAACGCGAAAGTTGATAGTCAATGCCTTTTAGGTTTGAACCTATTACCAGTTCGTCGTTTTCGCCTTTTGCCTTTGCCCCAATTTCGCTTTCAAAGTTAAACTCCTCTGCCGAACGCACTGTTGCTCTTTCAGCTTGTCCCTGTTCGCGTTTGATAAGTTCGATGTAGGTTTCGAGCGTGCGGTTAATGTCGAGTTTGTCGTTACCAAGGTCTTTAAAAAAATCGAAACTTTCTTTGTAGCCCATTTTCTTGATGAGCTGATTGATGAGGCTCTCGTCCCAATCGAGTTTCCGGTTTTTAAGTTTTCGTTCAAGAACTTCTTTGCCATAAGTACTCTCCGATGCAGTCAGTTCGCGTACGGAGGCCCTGATTTTTGAGCGCGCGTGAGCTGATTGTACAATATTGAGCCATTCAGCCTTTGGCATTTGATTGTTCGAAGTAAGAATTTCAACAACCTGACCGTCCTTTAATTCTTGCCTGATAGGGTAGTTACGTCCTTCGATGCGTCCACCCACGCAATGGTTTCCTATACCGGTATGAATCGTATAGGCAAAGTCGAGCACTGTCGAGTGTGGTGGAAGTCTGAACAGGTCGCCTTTGGGCGAGAATACATAGATGTCGGTTTCCTTAAGGTTGGCGCTCAAACTGTTGGTAAGTAGTTGTTCATTGCCTGTTTCGAGTGCAGAACGAATGTCTGCTAGCCAGGAGTCTACTGTTCCGCCACTGCTTTTGATGCCTTTATAGCGCCAGTGTGCTGCGAGTCCGTGTTCAGCCACTTCGTCCATGCGTTCGGTGCGTATTTGCACTTCTACCCATTTTTCCTCCGGCCCTTTGACCGTGATGTGCAAACTTTCGTAGCCGTTGCTCTTGGGTACGGTTAGCCAGTCGCGCAAACGTTTTAAGTTACTCTCGTATTTGTTGGTAATGATGGAGAAAACCTTCCAGCATTGTGCCTTTTCTTTTTCAATAGGGGCATCTATAATGATGCGAATAGCAAAAAGGTCGTACACGCCGCTGAAGGCGCAGTGTTGCTTCTGCATCTTTTGCCAAATGGAGTGGATGCTTTTGGTGCGTCCCTTCATGTGGTAGCGCAGTCCTTCGGCATCGAGTAGTTTTCTGATAGGTTGTGTAAAGCGTTCGATATAGGCATCGCGGGCACGCTTGGTAGCATTAAGTTCTTCTTTAATGTGGTAGTAGGCATCGTGCTCCAGGTATTTAAGGCTTAAATCCTCGAGTTCGCTCTTAAGTTTGTAAAGGCCAAGTTTGTGTGCTAATGGTGCATAAAGGTAGGCAGCTTCGGTCGAAACGCGTTGCTGGGCTTCAATATTGGGTGTATCTCTTATTTCGCGCATCGTTGCTACACAGTCGGCTATAAGCATGAGTACCACGCGCATGTCGCTAGCCTGCGCAATGAACAGGTTGCGGAAGTTGTCGGAGCGCATGGCTTTTGTTTGGTCTTCAAGCGCTTCTACGCGTAAAAAGTGTCGGATGCTGTCGGCCATATCCTGACCGAAAAAGCGCTCAACCAGTTCACATTGTTCTTCCTGCTTAACTGTTTGTTTGAGCAAGTAGGCTGTAAATATGCGTCCTCGCAATCCAATTTCATCGGCCGCCAGTGCAATCGCCTTGAGCGCCAAAACCAAGCGGTTGAGTTCAAACTCATTGTATAGCATGGAGGGATTGGTTTCGAAAGCGCTGTTTAAATAGTCGGCCAGGCGGCGGGCTTCGTGGGCAGCAGGCCGGATATGTTCGTTGCGGTAAAGGCTGAGCAGCGTGCGCACAAATGTGCTGCGCTCAGTAGCTGTTAAGTCATTGGATGGTGCATACATAGGCTTATTACTTAGCTTTTGGCGGTAAAAATACGATTTTTTGAACATACGGATGCTCCGTTCTCTTTCAAAAAGACTTAAAACATGGCTTTTGTAGTGCTCTTTGCCTGCGGGGTAATGGGGATGAGCTTGTTTTGGGTAAAATTCTGTAGGAGAGACGGGTTGTTTTCGCTTCCCCAGAGTATTAAAGGTATAATAGTCCCAGTTGGATAGAATATGTTTTGGGCGAGAGTGCTTAAATCTTGAGATAGGGTTATTTGTAGTTGCCTATGCGTTATTCGGTCATTTGTTCAAGCCAATAGTCAATGAGCTGACGGGCCAGGCTAACCTTACCAGGAATGGCAGGCAGGTTATCGCGGGTGTACCATCCGCCTTTGTTGAGTTCGGAGGTTTGTATTTTTAGAGAACCTCCGGCATATTCTGCAGTAAAACCCACCATCAGTCCGCAAGGATAAGGCCAGGGTTGTGAGGCAAAGTAGTGTAGGTTTTTGATACTTAGCTGTGTTTCTTCCATTACTTCCCGTCGTACGCATTCTTCGAGGGTTTCACCGGTTTCCACGAATCCGGCAACGAGTCCAAGGTAGTTCTTTTTAAAACTCTTGCTTTGGACAAGCAATATTTCGTGACCATTATTTCGGGTTATAGCTACGATGATGGCTGTAGCCAATGCCGGCCAAACTTCCTTGCCACAGTTAGTGCAGCGTTTGGAAATATCGGTATGAAGTTTCATTGGGGCGCCACACATTCCGCAGAAGCGGGTATTTTGGTCCCAGTAAAGAATTTCATGTGCTTTGCCGGCCATGTTGTAGTGGGCGAGTGGGAGAATGTCAAACGAACTACGTAGTCCGCACATTTGCCATTTGGGTGCCACAACCGGCGAGTCTATACGTGCCGTGTAGCAGGCATGACCTTCAAGGCTGGGCAGGTGGTGGAGTGTTTGCCATGGTTCGAGGTGTACCGGGGGCTCGGTGCTGCATGGAACTTGCTGATTGGCTGTGAGTAGCAGTTCGTCTTTGCAAAATATAAAGTAGTAGGCTGTTTGCATGGTGGATAGATTAAATGCTTTTCCAGATGGTCCTGCAAAGAGGGTTTGGCATTGCCTTGATTAATAAGTTATTTACGATTGTTGCTTGTCGGGGTTTGGGCTTCGTGCAATAAGTTGCATACCCTTCGGCTGTACGAGGCAAACTTGGAGAAGTGGTGTGGATATGTAGCAGTCTTCAATAAAAAAGCTGACACAAGCCGTGCCAGTAGCGTAAGGCTTGTATCAGCTTCAATAGTGTTGTGATGAGTTGAAGTATTAGAGTCCGAGACTCTTGACTACAGCCTCAATCTTGATTTGTGCCTCTGCTTGTGCAGCTGTGTAGCACTTGGGGCAGTCCATGTGTCCCTTTACTTCAATGTAGAACTTAATTTTAGGCTCTGTTCCGGAAGGACGTACACTTACTTTTGTACCATCGGCTGTGTACCATTGGAGCACGTTGCTTGTTTCGGGGAAGTCGAGCGCAGACTCCTTGCCTTCGGCATCGTACTGCTTGAGTACACCATAGTCTTTGGTGCATACCACTTTTGAGCCAGCCAGTTCGGTCGGTCGGTTGGTACGGAAGTTTTCCATCATGGCCTTGATTTCGTCGGCTCCGCTTTTGCCGGGTTTCACCACGTTGATGGTTTTGTTTACTGCCAGGCCATATTCCAGGTAAATTTCCATAAGTATGTCGTAGAGCGTCTTGCCTTGATCTTTAGCCCAGGCACAAATCTCAGCCAGGAGAGAGCAGGCCGATACGGCATCTTTATCGCGTACGAAGTCTTCTGCCAGGAAGCCGTAGCTCTCTTCGCCGCCACCGATGTACTGCAGTTTACCTTCGTCCAAACGGATTTGGCGTGCAATCCATTTAAAGCCGGTGTAGCAGTCGTACATCTTGATTTGATTCTTGTCGGCAATAGACTTGATGAGCTCTGTAGTAACAATAGTTTTAACGATGAACTCATTGCCCACCATCTTGCCTTGAGCCTTGCGGTTCATGATGATGTAGTACAGGAATATCATGCAAGTTTGGTTGCCATCAACCAAAATCCACTCGCCCTTATCGTTCTTGCAGGCCATGCCTACGCGGTCGGCATCGGGGTCAGAAGCCATGACGATGTCAGCGTCGAGTTGTTTAGCCAGGTCGAGTGCCATGGTTAGTGCCTCGCCGTTTTCGGGATTCGGGCTTTTAACAGTGGGGAAGTTGCCATCGGCTACCATTTGTTCGGGCACGGTATGTACGTTTTCAAAGCCCCACATTTTAAGTGAGTCGGGAATGAGCATCATGCCGGTACCATGCAACGGAGTGTAAACAATCTTGAGGTCCTTTTGGCGTTTGATGCATTCGGGGTCGATGCTGAGTGTATGCACCTTTTCGAGATAGATATCGTCGATTTCCTTACCGATAATCTGGATAAGTTCGGGCTTACCTTCAAACTTAATATCCTCAACCTTAACTTTGTTCACTTCGTTGATGATGCCTTTGTCGTGTGGTGCAAGCACCTGTGCGCCATCGTCCCAGTAGGCTTTATAGCCGTTGTACTCCTTGGGATTATGGCTGGCTGTGAGGATAATACCGCTTTGGCAACCTAAGTGGCGAATGGCGAATGACATTTCAGGGGTAGGGCGCATGTCGTCAAACAGGTATACCTTAATACCATTGGCCGAAAAGATGTTTGCTGCAGTTTCGGCAAACAGACGGCTGTTATTACGGCTGTCGTGGCCTACAACTACACTAATTTGCTCCAGGTTCTTGAAGTTTAGGTTCAAGTAGTTAGAGAGTCCCTGGGTAGCTGCGCCTACAGTGTAGATATTCATGCGGTTGGTGCCCGGACCCATGATGCCGCGAAGGCCTCCGGTACCGAATTCAAGTGTGCGGTAAAATGAGTCAATCAGTTCAGTCTTGTCGGCATTCTCCATCATGGCTTTTACAGCCTTTTGGGTATCGGCATCGTAGCAGTCAGAAGTCATCCACTGCTTGGCTACTTGCTCACATTGAGCAATAAGAGCTTGATTTTCCATAATATATAAAAGACTTTGGGCAGCACCTGCGCCGCCTGAGGTTCGTTTATGTGAATTTTATAATTGTGTTGTTCTTTTTAAAAGGCTGTTTGCGGCTGTAAATGCAGCTGTTGCAAGTGAGTATGGCAGGAGTGAAGCACTTAAAGGCTGAGAATTTCAATCCAGTAGCCATCAGGGTCGTTTATAAAGTAAAGCCCCATTTCGTGATTTTCGTAGCAAACGCAGCCCAGTGCTTTGTGGAAAGCTCGTACGGCCTCGTAGTCGCCTGGTACACGCATGCAGATGTGAAACTCGTTTTCGCCTAAGTTGTAGGGTTCGGTACGATCGCGCAACCAGGTGAGTTCTAATTTAAAATCGCTTGCTTCGTTCTTGAGATAAACAATCTTGAAGGCGCCTTCAGGACCATTTATTTCACCGCTGGGGATTAACCCTAAAGCTTCTTTATAGAACTTGATGCTACGCTCCAAGTTCAGTACGTTGATGTTGAAGTGGTCGAACTTTGCAGTAACTTCCATGTTGGTTTACAGTTTGTGTTAGTGCGTTTTGGGATATCCAAGGCAAAGTTATAGATTTAATTTGTATTTTCGCAGTCGAAAGTAAAAGATTTTACAAATGCTTCGTACGGTTATTTTTGATTTAGACGGAACTTTACTCAATACGTTGGGCGACCTGGCCGAAAGTGTAAACTATGCATTGCGTGTTCATGGATTGCCGGAGCGCACCTATAGTGAAGTTCGCAGTTATTTGGGCAATGGTATACGGCGCTTGATGCTACAGGCTGCAGGTCCGATGGTAGATGAGAGCCATTTTGAATCGGTGTTTCAAACCTTTAAGGCTTACTATGTGGAGCATTGCCTCGATACCACCCAGCCTTATGAGGGGATTATGCCCATGTTGAAAGTTTTACACCGGATGCAAATTTCTTTAGCCATCGTGTCGAATAAATTACACCCAGCTGTGGTAGAACTTAACGAGCGATTTTTTAAAGATTATGTGCAACTGGCTATTGGCGAGAGTGCTGAGGTCAGACGCAAGCCCAATCCCGATGGGGTACTTGCTGCATTGAAGGCTTTGGGGAGCAAACCTGACGAGGCGCTCTATGTGGGCGATTCCGAAGTTGACTTGGCTACGGCCCAGGCGGCAGGATTGCCTTGCGCTTTAGTGTTGTGGGGCTTTCGCGATGAGGAGTTTTTGCGCACTTTGCCAGGTGCAGACATCTTTTTGCGTGAACCTGCCGATTTGCTCAACCTTTTGTAATGATTTTCAACTAGAGTGAAACTATGTGTCGTTGGTTCTTGGCATTTGTACTGACGTTTTTGCCGTTGGCCTTGTGCGGGCAGTCAGTAAATAGCCGCCCGCGGGTGGGTGTAGTTTTGAGTGGAGGCGGTGCCAAAGGGGCTGCCCATATCGGTGTGTTGCGAGCTGTTGAAGAGGCAGGCATACCTATTGATTATATTGCAGGCACCAGTATGGGAGCTATAGTCGGGGGCTTATATGCCTTAGGCTATAGTACCGAAGAACTCGATACATTAGTTCGGATGCAGGACTGGGAACTTTTGCTTAGCGACAAAACGCCCCGTAAGTTGCAATCATTGGCACAGCGAGAGCGTGCTGAACGTTTGGTGTTGCACATTCCGCTTTCGCGTAGCGCCAAGCCTGAACTTAATGGCTTGGTGCGCGGCCGGAACCTGGGCAATTTGCTGGCTCGTTTGACTGTAGGATATCACGATAGCATATCGTTCGATTCACTGCACGTGCCCTTTGCTTGTGTAGCAACGAACCTGGCCAATGGCGAGGAAGTGGTTATGCGTAGTGGCCGTATATCTACGGCCATACGTGCCAGTATGGCTATTCCGGGAGCTTTTACTCCTGTTGTTTTGCACGGTAAAACGTTGGTCGATGGGGGCCTCTCTAATAATTTTCCGGTCGATGTTGCCCGTAAAATGGGCGCTGATATAGTTATAGGAGCCACTGTGCAGCGTGTGTTTACCGACACAATGGAGGTAGGCGGTATGCAAGGAGTTATCCAACAACTTATAAGTATTGCAAGTCGCCATAAGTTTGAGGAGAATATTCGTAATTGCGATTTGTACTTAGGCATAAACCCTCAAGGTGTATCGACTATGGACTTTAAACCAGCCTTGCTCGATACAATGCTTTATAGAGGTTATGCTAAGGCCATTAGTCATTGGGACGAACTGATGCAGATTGCCGACAGGGTGGGGGTTCCTCGCCGGCCGCGCCCCAATTTGTATGCATCGGTCGATTCGCTGCAGCAGGTGCCGGTTTACCCCACTCCCCGTACACATTATCGACCTTTACAATGCCTGCAGGCACAGTTCCCAGTGCGTCGCATCTGTTTCGACCGGATAACGGAGGCCGAAGAACGAATGATTCGTCATACTTGCGCGTTGTCTGATTCGAGTGTGGTTAGTCAGCAGCAAATAGAGCGTGCCGTACTGTTACTTAATGAGCGTTTTCTGTATCTGGATGCAAACTACTCGCTCAATGAATCCGATAACTGCTACGATTTGGTGTTTCATGCTGTGCGCAGATTGTCGAGCCAAGTGGGTGTAGGAGCACGTTTCGATACTGAAGAAATGGCCTCTTTACTGTTGCAGGCCGACATTGTGGTACCAACACGGGTGCCTTTGGTCTTTGATACTTCAATATGGCTGGGCGAACAGTATGGGGCGCAATTCGGCTTGACGGTCGAACCAAGGCTTAACCGTCAGTTTAATGTGTATTATAGGTTCCGTCACTCAGACTTTAATCTGAACCGGAAGGGCAACCGAGCGTTTAATCTGGTTTTTCAGTATCAGCAGGCCGGAATATCGTTTGCCTATAGGCAAACGCGTAATTTCGATGCTGAAGTTGGCTTTAAATTTTCGCGATTCGGTTTTACCGATGTGCTTGTATCGGGTGTCGATACAGCCAGTGTGCATCGTCCGGTGTCTGATACCTATTTTACGGCTTATTTGCGCTTGCGCTACAATTCGCAGAATAGGGGAGTATATCCAACAAGTGGATCGAAAATGGTGGCAGAGTATGCATTTACAACCGACAACCTGACGCTTCTTAAACAGCCACATGCCTTTTCGGCAGTGCAGGTGAGTTGGGAAACAGTGCTTCCTTTTACATCGCGCCTGGCATTACAGCCACGCCTGGCTTCGCGCCTGGTGCTTAATCAAGAGGTACCATTTGTTTATGGCAATATGGTAGGTGGTTATGGTATGGGCAGATTTATGCCTCAGCAGTTGCCTTTTATTGGTCTGAACCGTATGGAACGTTTTCGCAATGCGTTGGCAATGTTCGACTTTAAGTTGCGTTACCGTTTTTATGCCCGTCATTACGCTTTTTTGCTTGGTGCTTTGATGGCTGAGCAGCGCGATGTGCGCCATTTGCGGCGTGCAGCTTATCATTATGGTGTAGGGCTGCGTTATGGATACGATTCTAAGTTCGGACCGGTTGAGGCCACGGTGAGTTATTCTGGGCTTTGCCGTAAGCCGGCTTTCTATGTTAAGATAGGTTTTGACTTTTAGATGGATATTGTTTGCCTTTGTCACAGGTTTGCTTTGTTGCAATATTACACACCGTTGTGAGTCAAGCATTTAGGGCTTAGGTAGTGTGTAGCATTTAAGCGACGTCTATTTAATGGCAGTTCCTGCATGCTGTACTTAAGTACAACATGCAGGAACTGCTTTGTTCTCAGAAGGTTTATAGCTTGTGTAGATTTATCCCATACAACTTTTACATACATCGCGTAAGCCGCATCCGGCACATTTCGGATTCCGTGCAGTACAGGTGTAACGACCATGCAGCAGTAGCCAGTAGTGTGAGGCTGCAACCAAATGTTCAGGAATGTATTTTTTTAGTTCAACCTCAACGCTGTAAGGCGTAGTGCAGCGCTTGGGTACGAGTCCGAGTCGGTGACTAACGCGAAACACGTGGGTATCGACAGCCAGTGCAGCTTTACCAAATGCAACCGCTTGTATTACATTGGCTGTTTTGCGCCCTACTCCGGGCAATTGGGTTAGTTCCTCAAGTGTCGAGGGCACCTGGCTGTCAAAGCGCTCAACCAGCATTTTTGCCAATCCTACCAGGTGCTTAGCTTTATTATTAGGATAACTTACAGAGCGAATATAGTCAAAAACTACCTCGGGACTTACTGCAGCCAGCGCTTCGGGAGTGGGAAAGTCGGCAAATAATCGGGGGGTTACCTGGTTGATGCGTTTGTCTGTACACTGAGCCGAAAGCACAACGGCTATGAGCAACTCAAAGGGGGTAGTATAGTCCAGTTCCGTTTCGGTTGAGTCCATTACGCTTCCCAGGTAGTTGAGTACGTATTCGTAGAGTTCTTTTTTCTTCATAGCAGCAGTAACTTTTAGATAGGGCACTGGTTGACTATCTCTTATCGTTCAGTAGCTGAGGATTAAATATGCATATTGTTTAAGGCAGTATACGCAACGATTCAGGCCAGTTGTCGTGCTAGAATGTAGCCGACAGCAGTGCAGCATAATCCAACACCGAGTGAGATGATTAGGTAACTTAACGCAGTCAGTGTATGGCCGTTGCGTAACAACTCGAGAGTCTCGTTCGAAAAAGTCGAAAAGGTAGTAAATCCTCCGCAGAATCCACTTACTAGCAAGGCTGCAAGGTAGCTGTTGGGTCGCGTTTGTAAATAGCCTAGCAGCAGTCCGATGAATAGGCACCCCAGCAGATTGATAGTTAGCGTGTGCCAGGGTATTTGTCCGCTTTGAGTATAGCTTGCCATGCGTACTCCTAAGGCATAGCGAGCCATACAGCCCGCTCCGCCTCCGGCAAATACGCAGATGTAATGAAGCATGGATAATTTATATGTTACTTATTGGCTGTAAGTGCTTGTAAGCGGCTGATATATTTGCCTAAAATGTCGAATTCGATGTTTACTTGTGTACCAACCTTGATGGCATGAAAGTTAGTGTGCTCGTAGGTGTAGGGAATAATGCATACCTTGAATGAGTTGGCTGTGGGTTCACATACCGTCAAGCTGACGCCATTTACGGTAACAGAGCCTTTATCAACGGTAAAGTAGCCGCGTTGTACCATTTCGTGGCTACTTTTGTATTCAAAGGTATATTCGTAGCTGCCGTCTGCATCGTCAATGCGGACGCAGGTGGCTGTTTGGTCAACGTGTCCTTGCACAATGTGTCCGTCAAGGCGACCATTCATTTGCATGGAACGTTCTACATTTACTTCGTCACCCGGTTTTAAAAGTCCCAGGTTTGAGCGCTTAAGTGTTTCGTCCATGGCTGTTACAACATATTGATTGCCATTGAGGCTTACTACGGTAAGACATACACCATTGTGGGCAACGCTTTGGTCTATTTTGAGTTCGTTGCCAAAGTCACACTCCAATGTAAAGTGCTTATTCTCTTTGTCTTGTTCAATAGCCACTACACGGGCCATGGTTTCTACGATTCCTGAGAACATATTGTTTGTATTTGGTGGGGTAGAAGTATGCAGCTATCCTTATTAGTAGGATTAGAATGAGCAGCAGTATTATTTTGTTTTAAATTCCTGATCGTTGAGCGTTTCGATTTGTATGGTGTCGCCCTTCATGATGAGGTTGCCATTGCTTATTTGATAGTCTTTGGTATGCTTCTCCAACTGTGTCAGATTGATGAGCACGCCAATGGCTTCGCCGTTATCGCGTGTGGTGAGTGCATAGCGTTCGCCCTCTTTCAAGTCGCCGTAGATACGTCCGTCGGTACCATCGTTCGAAGTGCGTGTAAGGTAGAGCGTATCGCCGCGGTCAGCTATCAGTGTAAATGTGCTCATGCCAAACTCATCGGATACGCCATAGATGGTGCTGTCGGCAACTTGTTCGCTGGCCGTGGTGTCGTTTTTGAGATTCGGGTCTGATCCGCTGTTTGTTTGTTTGTTACCTCCGTTGCAGGAAGCCAATATCCATAGAGCGGCTAATGCGCTCAGTGCAAGATGTTTCATAAGTTATAGGAATGAGTGAATAAGTAGCTCGCTGCGAAGGTACAAATTTTTGGAGAGAGTGGCGTGTTGTGCAGACTTCAATTTCGGTGTATCTTTATATAAAATATAAAAAACAGGAGTTCAGCGTGCTTTCGTATAGAAAGTCGTTGAACTCCTGTATTATGCAATGTTATTGGCCTGTTGTCTCAGCATTGCTTGCGCAATGCATTTAGAGTAGTCAGGCTCTGTGGTGAATCTTACTCACCCTTTTCCATTTTGGCCTTGAGAGCTGCGAGAGCATCGTTCTCACCGAGTGAGGTGGTAGCGGCCTGGTTCTGGATAGCGGGAATTTCGCTGTTGGCACGGTTGCCACCCTTGTTGCTGCGGGGAGCCTTAGCGCGCTCTACGCGTGCTTCGTTGCGCTGTGCATCTTCGAAGGTGCGGCTGTGTGAAAGGATGATGCGCTTGCTGTCCTTGTTGAACTCGATAACCTTGAAAGCGAGTTTCTCACCTTCCTTGGCGTGAGTGTTATCCTCCTTAACCAAGTGCTTAGGAGTAGCGAAGCCTTCAACGCCATACTCGAGCTGAACTACAGCACCCTTGTCCATGAGCTCAGTGATGGTACCCTCGTGAACGCTTCCCTCAGTGAATACACCTTCGAATACATCCCAGGGATTCTCCTCGAGCTGTTTGTGGCCAAGAGAGAGACGACGGTTGTCCTTATCGATTTCGAGAACTACAACCTCGATTTCTGCGCCAATCTGAGTAAATTCAGAGGGGTGCTTAACCTTCTTAGTCCAAGAGAGGTCTGAGATATGGATGAGTCCGTCAACGCCTTCTTCGAGTTCTACGAATACACCGAAGTTAGTGAAGTTGCGAACCTTTGCCTGGTGGCGTGAGCCAACGGGATACTTCTGCTCAATGTCCTTCCAGGGATCGTCCTTGAGCTGCTTGATGCCGAGTGACATCTTGCGCTCCTGGCGGTCGAGGGTAAGGATTACAGCTTCAACCTCGTCGCCAACCTTGAGGAAGTCCTGAGCAGAGCGCAGGTGCTGGCTCCAACTCATTTCGCTTACGTGGATGAGGCCTTCAACACCCGGTGCAATCTCAACGAATGCACCATAGTCAGCCATAACAACAACTTTACCCTTAACCTTGTCGCCTACCTTGAGTTCAGCGTCAAGAGCATCCCAGGGATGCGGGGTGAGCTGCTTGAGACCGAGAGCAATACGCTTCTTCTCCTCATCGAAGTCGAGGATAACAACGTTGAGCTTTTGGTCGAGCTGTACGATTTCGTGCGGATCGTTTACGCGGCCCCAAGAGAGGTCGGTAATATGGATGAGACCATCAACACCGCCCAGGTCGATGAATACACCGTAGGTAGTGATATTCTTAACAGTACCTTCAAGTACCTGACCCTTTTCGAGCTTAGAAATGATTTCCTGCTTCTGAGCTTCGAGTTCAGCCTCGATAAGTGCCTTGTGCGATACAACAACGTTCTTGTATTCCTGGTTGATTTTAACAACCTGGAATTCCATGGTTTTGCCAACGAATACATCGTAGTCGCGGATGGGCTTAACGTCAATCTGCGAACCGGGAAGGAAGGCCTCGATGCCGAAGATGTCGACAATCATACCACCCTTCGTGCGGCACTTGATGTAACCCTTGATGATTTCCTTGTTCTCGAGGGCTGCATTAACGCGCTCCCAAGACTTGCTTGCACGAGCCTTCTTGTGCGAAAGCACGAGTTGGCCACGCTTGTCCTCCTGGTTCTCGATGTATACCTCTACGATATCACCAACCTTGAGCTCAGGATTGTAGCGGAATTCGTTTACGGGAATGATACCGTCGCTCTTGTAGCCGATGTTGACTACGACTTCGCGCTTGCCGATGGCAATAACGGTGCCGTCAACAACTTCGTTTTCGTTTACGCGGCCCAGGGTGTTGTCATAAGCCTTTTCCTGTTCCTCGTGGCTCTGGGCTGACTCTACGGCGCCGTTCTCAAAGGCATTCCAGTCAAACTCCGCAAGCGGTGCAATGTTCTTTAAATTCTCCATTTAATGAGTTAATAATAAGTGAATAATAATGGTGTCGTTGCAGGGGGTGCATCTGACGGAACAGAACGGGTGGGGCACACGGCCCACAAGTGGAGAGGTTGTTCTGTTGGGGCAGAATTGTGCACGCTGAACGATATCCGGCTGCAAATTTACGTATTTTCTTTGAATATGAAAGGATTTTGGGCGAGTATTTGGCATACTTCAACTTTTTTAGTATGCTTTGCAGGGTGACTTGAACTTTTTGTTTTTACGTCATAGCTTGTGTGCAGCGCTTCAAGTTGTTTTTTGATTTTAAGCAGCCTTCGGAAACAGAAATATTGAAGGGCGTTTTAATTTTTCCTGCTTAGTACTTTCGTTCGTAATGGTTGAGACAGGCTAATTACGTTTTGTTGGGGAATTTATTGATTTTACCTAAATTGCTTGAATTATTATTTTATGGTTTGATAGTGATTCGGAGGTAAATATAGAGGGTTCCATGTGTATGCCCTGTCTGGTCGAAGTAATACGGGTGGTGGGATATGTAAAAAAGAGTCGGTTCGTTGCAGAACCGACTCTTTTTTATGGTTAATAATCTTCTGTATTTACTGAATTTTTACAGTTGCGCGGCGGTTGTACGAGAAGGGTGAGAGATGAGCAACACCGCCTTTAGCTTCGGTAATGATGTTGTCGCGGTTAACGCCCATCTTAACGAGTTCGTTAGCAACTGTTTCGGCACGTTTGAGCGAGAGTTGCTGGTTGTATTCGTTCGAACCAGTTTTGCTGTCGGCGTAGCCGGTAACAACAATCTTGACATCGTTGTTCTTGGCATATTCTGCCAATTCCTTTACGTTGACAAGGTCTTTACGGCTTGCAATTTTAGCAGAGTTGATATTGAAGAATACGCTAGCCGATGTGCCTACAAACTCTTTGCTGCTTTGAACTACGGGCGTTTCTTTCTCGTTGGCTGCTTCGAGCATATCGCGCAGGCGTGCATTCTCGTCCTGTTGTTCTTTGAGCGACTGGTTCAAAGCATCCATTTGCTCTTTGTTCATGGCCATGAGTGCGTCTACATCGGGGGTCTTTTCCCAATTGTATTTACCTAAATTGTAGGTAACACCTAGTTCAAGACTGAGTTTCTTGTCCCAATGGTGTGCTTTAAATTTGCCGTATGATGCCCAGTTGTCGGTTACGGTTGACTTGTAGCTGCCATCGATGCTACCTTCGTAGGCTGCAAGGCTCAGGTCGGCAAACAATTGTACGCGTTTGCTTACTCTGAAGTTGTTGAGCAAACCAAAATGGTATGAAATTTCGTCGGCTTTGGTGTCGGTATTGCGTACCCATCCGAGACCTACGTAGGGTATAAAGTTCCAAACGCGCTTTTCGTTGTATCCGCAGAGCATGTTTGAAAGGTTGAACATAACGTCTTCGTGAAGGTTCACCATATTATATATGGGGTGGTTGTTTTCGGTGTTTACCTGCTTGCCCCATACACCATCGAACTTTGTGCGCAAGCCGATGCCGGGGGTGAACCATTTGCCGATGGCTATGGTAAACCCGAGCGTACCACGTTTGTCGCTAAAGGGGTTTCCCTTTACCGAGGCGGCTTCCTGTGATGTATAGAATGCGTTGCCTGAAATGCCAGCGCTTATAAACCAGTTTGCCCAAAATGAATTAGTGGCTACGCTATATTTTTGTTGGGGAATTTCGTATTCTTGTGCAAGTGCGGCTGTGGTTCCTAAACTTGCAAATGCGAGTGCTAAGAGAATCTTTTTCATTTTCGTTTGATTAAACTATTAACAGTGTTTGAGGGCACATTTTGCCTCATTGTTGAGGTTAAGGCTCGTTTATTTACCTTACAAAGGTAGCAATAGAAAAGTAAGTAACCAATAATTTTTGCCAAAAACTGTGTGTTAGGATATCTTATATGGCGAAATAACACATTTGGTAGATACTTTGTGCAATAAATATTGTGATAAATTGTGCATTAAGTAGTATCAAAAGAGTTTTTGAGGGTCAATAACAACGAGCGTGGGATTGCCTTCGGGAGTGAGGTTGGGGGTTGAGCAGGTAAAGAGTTGTTCGATAAGCAGGCTCATTTCTTCGTTGTTGAGTGCTTGCCCAACTGGCATGGCTACTTTGCGTGCAAGTGCGCAGGCTATGACATGGCCCACTGTTTCGGACGCATTGGCTTCGCCCTGCAGTGCATCTTGAAGAATGGAACTTACAAGACTTTCGGGAGCAATGCCTTCAGTGCCGAGGGGTACGGCCATAATCGAATAGCTTCCGGAACCGAGTGAAGAGATGTCAAATCCAACTACTTGCAATTGGGGGATGAGTTGGTCGAAGATGATACTTTCAGAGGGCGATAAGTTAATCATTTCGGGGAATAGCAGGCGTTGTGAGGGTGCCTTGTGATTGGCAAGTTGCCGCATGTATTGTTCGTAGAGGATGCGGGTGTGTGCACGGTGCTGGTCGATAAGGGCTAATCCGGAATTGAGTGGGGTAACTATGTAACGTCCCTGGTATTGTATAAAGTCATTGCTCGAGGTGTCGTTCCAACCTGCTTGCTCGTTAGGCGGAAGTTCGTTGAAGAGCGTATTTTCATCGTCTTTGAGGTCGAGCGGCGAAACGAAGGTTTCGGCAGGCTTATTGGTAAGGTGATTGGCTGAGGAGGTTTGTTGAGCCTGCGTGTAAACCTGCTGCCAGTCAACAGGTGCCTGCGAACTGATGTGGCTTGAGGGGCAGGTGCTGCTGTGATGGTTGGTATGCTGTTGTCCGGTTTCGGACGAGGAAAAGGGGTTAAAGGTGGAGTTAATATGAATTTCGGGGGGCGTGAGGCCGTTATCTGCTGGTCCGGAGCCAAATGTGGGAATTTCGGGGCAGCCTTCTACGTCAAAATCAATAGCAGGTACGGCTCCGTATTTACCCAATGATTCGCGTACGGCAGCAAGCAGAATCTGAAAAATGGCGTTGTCGTCTTCAAACTTTATCTCGGTTTTGGTAGGATGGATGTTGACGTCGATGCGCGAAGGGTCGACCTCGAACTTTACGAAGAAGGGCACTTGCTGGCCTTCGGGTATGAGACGTTCGTAGGCCGTGAGTATGGCTTTGGCAAAGTAGGGGTGGCGCATATAGCGGCCATTTACAAAGAGATATTGGTGCGCATTTTTGCGTCGGCTTGCGTTTGGAGTGCCAATGTAGCCGCTAATGTGTGCCAGTGACGTATCGGCATTGATTGGAATGAGTTGGCTATCGATTTTGCGGCCAAATATGTTGATGATACGTTTGCGGAAGTTGCCTTCAGGAAGGTCGAACATCATATTTTGGCCAGAATAGAGCGTGAAGGCCTTGTCGGAATGAGCTAGTGCAATGCGTTCGAATTCGGCCATGATATTGCTCATTTCGGTTTGATTCGATTTGAGAAATTTGCGGCGGGCCGGAACATTGAAAAAGAGGTTGCGTACGGCAAAGTTACAGCCAACGGGGCAGCTGGTAGCTTCTTGGTTCACAACTTTTGAGCCTTCGATGAGTATGTTGGTGCCCAAATCGCTGGTGGCTGTGCGTGTGCGCAGTTCTACTTGCGCTACTGCTGCTATCGAAGCCAGTGCTTCGCCTCGAAATCCCATTGTGTGTAAGGCAAATAAATCAGAGGCTTGTTTGATTTTCGATGTGGCATGGCGCTCAAATGAGAGGCGAGCATCGGTTTCGCTCATGCCACATCCGTTATCGATGACTTGTACGAGCGATTTTCCGGCGTCTTCAACAACTATTTGTATGTGTGTAGCTCCGGCGTCGAGTGAGTTTTCAACCAGTTCCTTAATAATAGAGGCTGGCCGTTGGATAACCTCACCGGCTGCTATTTGGTTGGCTACAGAATCAGGCAGCAATTGAATAATATCCGACATAGGCTTGATGCTTAGAGTTGAGAGTATGAGGAGGGGCATTGTGGCCTGCAGACTAAAACAGGTGATACTCGTTGAGTATTTGCAGGCCTTAGAGTTTTTGCAGTGGCGCTTCGCGACGTATAACGGGTTTGAGTTTGTCGTCTTCTTTTTTGCCCCGCCAGTTGAATACGTCCTCGGGCGAGATGGGACGAATGTAGTCGAACCAAATGAAGCCTTCGAGGTAGGTGTGGGGTGGAGGCGCCATGCCTATGGGGTAAAAATAGCCGTGCGAGGCTGGTGCCCATATTTTTTGGAGTTTACGCTTTTGCATGAACATGCGGGCTACCGATGTTTCTACGTAGTTTTGGTAGAGAATGGTGCTGTCCTTTTCGAGCGGATAGTTAATTACGCGAACATTGCCTACTGCCCGGTTCTCGCTGATTTCGCCATGTTTAAAATAGCTGCGCAGTTGTTGTGCACCTACTTGATTGTAGTGTATGGAATCAAGGCGCTCAGCCATTAGTGCTTGGCGGTCAACATAAACAGAGTCGACCGTTGAGTCGTTGAGGAAGATGTTTATTTCTTCGCCAACAATTTGTTTGTTCTCATTCCACACGATGGGGTCTTGATAGAGCGTAATCTGGTTGTGGGGAGTGGTAAATACAAGTGAGTCGGCTACAGCTTGCATATCTTTGCGGTAGGCGCGTGTGTGAAAGTAGCCGTGTAGTACGCGGCAGGCTGAGTCGGTGTTGAGGTTGAAGGAGTACATGCGTAAGGTATCGGCGTGTACGTAGAGCGTGTCGTTGCCTTGTGAGTAGTCTTTTGCCAATGCTCGTTTTGTAGCCATGGCCTCTCCTGTGAGCTCGTTATACCAGGCATAGTCTCCGCTGAGTATATTTTTATTTTTCGTATCGATGCAAGTTACGTTAGAAAAGGCTTCCATGATGCCCGTTTTCTTGTCGTAGTATACAGTGTCGCCTTGCATGATGCGGTCTTTTCCAAAGGCTTTGCTCTTATCAAAAAGGCGTACCATCTCTGATTCGGAGTTATAGAAGCCGTGCTCGGTGTAGATGCGGTCTTCTCCAGAGTATATGTTCGACTTTCCCGTCACTTCGGCCCATTTTGTTTGTGTGTCGTAGTGCAGGGTATCTGTAAGTAGCCGGAATTTTGGTGTGTTGAGTTCGACATTGTAGTTAAAGAGCGCTTGGCGGGTATCGGTATGATATTCGCCCCATTCAGAGTTGAGTCTACTTTTTCCGTCCACCAGTTCTCCGCCTTCAAAGTAGTAGCCAACGTGGTACATACGGTCGTAGTTAAGGCTGTCGGTTCGGAGTATCTGTTCGCGGTGGGTCATTACAACATTGTTGCGCATCTCGGCTATTTGTGTGCCGCCATCGTAGTGCAGTCTGTCGCCCGTAAGGGTGAGCGTGTCTCCTTGTACAATGCGTACTTTACCGAAAGCATTGAAGGTTTGCGATTCTTCAAAAAGTACTGCGCTGTCGCAGTGCATGGTCATGCCGGCATGACTCATCACAACATTTCCGCTGAAGCGTTGTGCACCATTCATTTCGTTTTCGGCAAATCTGAGATTATCGGCATGCTTGAGCACGATGCGTTCAGTTTTTTTGTCGTTGTCAGTCTTAGGCTTTTGCAGCATCTTGGTTAATGCTGGTGCTGCAGTAGAGCATGTGCACAGGGTGATTACGATATAAAGAAGTAGCTTTCTCAAGGTGATATGCTTTAGAGAGGGGGTGGCTGAAATCTTAAACGGGCGACAAAAGCAGTGTGCTTCCATCGCCCGTTAGAGCAAAAAGTTTGGCTATTTTACCCATCCTTTGTATTGAAACTGGCAATTGCGCCAGTCAGGGCTGATGCGTACAAAGGTTGTGTTGATTTTGTTTTGAATCCATTGCTCAAGCTTTTCGTCGCGTCGTTTTCCTACAACAACCTCGCGCAGGGTCTGGAAGTCTTCGGTCATGCTGGCATGGTGTCCTTCAATGCGGTTCTTGAGTTTGACAATGGCGCAAACGGTTTGTCCTTTCTCGTTGGTGTAGCGGAAGGCACGTGATACTTCTCCAACTTTGAGCGTATCCACGACTTTGGCAATGTCCTGCGGTAAATCCTTCATTTGGAAGCGAGAACTGACTGTGTATGTCTGTCTGTCGAGGTTGGCCATCAAACCATGATTGTTGCGTGTATCCTTATCGTCGGAAAGGGCGGTTGCTGCATCTTCGAAAGTAAACTTTTGAGCTCGGATATCGCTGGCTATGGAGTCGAGACGGCCGATGCCACGTTCAAATTCGCTCTCTTCAATACGGGGTTTGAGCAGAATATGGCGTACATTGACCTTGTTACCCTGCTTGTCGATAAGCTGTATGATATGGAAACCATATTCGGTGCGTACAATCTTCGATACCTTTTTAGGGTCGTTAAGGCTAAAGGCAACATTGGCAAACTCAGGCACCCACTCGTTACGGCCTGTATAGCCTAATTCGCCGCCATTACGGGCAGAACCATCTTCTGAGTAGAATTTGGCAAGCGTTGAAAAGTCTGATTCGCCACTATTTACACGGCGTGCATATTCGCGGAGTTTACCCTCGATACGTTCTATCTCGGTGCGTGAAACTTTGGGAATCGAAGTGATAATTTGTACTTCAACCTGAGTGGGGATAAAAGGCAGGCTGTCAGTGGGCAAACTTTTAAAGTATTCGCGAACTTCAGCGGGTGTGGCTTTGACATTCATCGAGATATTGCGCTGAACGTTGCGTATCATTTCACCTTCGCGTGCTTGCTTCTTAAGAATCTCACGCATTTGCGAGATTTTTCGTCCCATAATTTGTTCTACGGCTTCGCGTGAACCATAGGTTTGGATATAGCTGTTTATTTGTTCGTCAACCCCTCGGATGATATCTCCTTCGCTGACTTCGATACTATCCATTTCGGCTTGATGCAGAAAGAGCTTATTCACTGCAATTCTTTCGGGAATGGTGCAGTAGGGGTTCTCGATAGGTGTACCCATGAGTTCGGAACTGATGCGCATCTCCTCAACATCCGAGAGGAGTATGGGTTCATCACCGACTACCCATATTATTTCATCAACCACATTCTTCTGTGCTGCAGAAAGAATGGGAATGAGTATAAAGGATATGACAAACAGGAGTTTTTTGAACATAGATATATATAATAGTGGAACTAACTTTATGCGACAGGCCAGTCATATAGATGTAGGCTTGTCGCCATAGATTGTTTGATGATTATTTGATGGTACTGAGCACTGCTTCGTCAATCGTTACGTTGAATTTTTTGCGCAGAGAGTCAATCCATAATTGTTCCAAATGTGCTTGATAGTCGGTAGTAACTTGAGGTTTGGCATCTAAGTATGAGGCCGGTTGCTTTAACTTTTTACCATAGGCGTTTGAGTAGGCAAAGCCCTTGAGCGGTTGTGGCGATTGGCCGTTTTTAAAGACGTAAGCATCAATATAGGGGTTTTCACCTTGGTGGCAGAGATATGGTCCATTGATGCTTACCATTATGGAGTCTTTGTTGAACTGTTGTTTCAGTTCTTTGCGCCAATCTGTGCTACCCTGCTTCAAGTACTTTTTGAGCATTTTCTTGACAGCTTTTGCTTGCTTAGGGTCTTTGCAATGGTAAACATAGCCTTTAAAGCGTGGCTTTTTCCAAGCATATAGCTGTTTGTGCTTTTTGTACCATTTCTCTAATGCTACACTATCGTTGGCTGCCGTATCCCAAATTTGTTTTTTGCTGATTTCGTATAGCAGCAAGCCATCGTGATATTCTTGAATAAGGTAGCGCAAATCCGGATTATTCTTTACTTGTGCTTGCATAACGCTATCAAGCACAGCTTCGCGGGTGAGGCGGCCGTTAGATGCTTCTACCAATTTTTGAATATGGTGCTCGCTCGAAGCTTCTTCAATATTTTGGCGTTTTAGCAGCGTAATAATTTCTGTTTTGGCTTTATCGTAAGGATCGAGAGGCTGGCGCTTTTCCATCTTAATGATGTGATAGCCGAATGGAGAGAGTACAGGGGCTGCCATCTGACCATTTTGCAACTGATAGGCAGCGTCTTCGAATTCTTTGACAAAACTACCAGGTCCGACCATTGGAAGTCGGCCGCCTTTAATTGCACTGCCTTTGTCATCGGAAAACCTTTTGGCTAAATCGGCAAAGTCTGCACCTTTAAGAAGAACTTGATAGATGGAGTCAGCTTTTGCTTTGGTTTGAAGTTTTTCGTCTGCAGTAGCATTTTGTTTGAGTTTAATCAAAATATGCGAGGTTTCAATCAAGTCTTTGCCATTCAAACGCAGAACCGTGTTGTCGTAAATCATCCGGGCAGTAGAGTCAATAAAAGCCCAATCAACCATGTATGGGGTTAATTGCATGTCTCGGTACGTCTGAAATTCTTTTCTGAAGCTTTGCATTGTATCGAGTTGCAGGGCTTCGGCTTCGGCTACCTTCAGTTTATAGTTAACAAACATAGGAACGTAGTCCTTGACCGTCTTTTTTTCTACAGTGCCGTCTACATTTCCGTTTTTGTGAAAAGAATATTCAAACTCCGCTTTTGTGATGGGCTTTCCGTTGATGGTCATCAGTACGGGGTCTGTAGCCGATTGTGCGTTGGCATTTATTGCTAGTGCAAAAAGTGCAGCCAAAAAGGTCAGTTTTCTCATTGTATGTAAAAAAAAGATATATCCGCCTGCTGTCCGCAGTGTTGTAATCAAGCGCAACAGCAGGCGGTATAGTTTTTATTCGCCTCGGCGACTGTAGTTAGGAGCCTCGCTGGTAATGGTAATGTCGTGCGGATGACTTTCCATAACACCGGCACCTGTGATGCGGGTAAACTTAGCATTATGGAGTGCTTCAATAGTTCCAGCTCCACAATATCCCATACCAGAACGAAGTCCACCTACCATCTGATAGATAACTTCCTGTACTGATCCCTTGTAAGGAACGCGGCCTGCAATGCCTTCGGGAACAAGTTTTTTGACATCATTGACGGTACCTTGGAAATAACGGTCTTTCGAACCATTTTCCATAGCCTCAAGTGATCCCATGCCGCGGTATGTTTTAAACTTACGTCCGTTAAAGATGATGGTTTCGCCCGGACTTTCTTCAGTACCAGCTACTAAAGAGCCAATCATGACGCTATATCCACCGGCTGCCAAAGCCTTGACAACATCACCAGAATAGCGAAGACCACCATCTGCAATAAGGGGGATTCCTGTTCCTTTGAGAGCGCAGGCTACATCATAAACGGCAGAGAGCTGGGGAACACCTACACCGGCTACAACGCGGGTTGTACAAATAGAACCCGGGCCAATGCCAACTTTGATTGCATCTGCACCAGCCTCAACCAACATGCGTGCAGCATCGCCAGTAGCTACATTACCCACAACGATATCTACACCGCTAAAGTTAGACTTTGCCTCTCGAAGTTTCTCGATTACAGATTTTGAATGGCCATGTGCAGTATCAATAACAATGGCATCTGCACCGGCATGAATAAGAGCCTCCATGCGTTGGAAGGTGTCTGCTGTAACACCTACGCCTGCAGCTACGCGCAAACGTCCTTTGGCATCCTTACAAGCCATCGGTTTGTCTTTGGCTTTAGTGATGTCTTTATATGTAATGAGTCCGACCAATCGGCCTTCGCTGTCAACAACCGGAAGCTTTTCGATTTTATTTTTTTGCAGTATTTGTGCAGCTGCATGTAAATCGGTATGCTGGCTTGTGGTTACCAGATTATCGACAGTCATAACTTCGTCTATGCGCTTGTCGAGTTTGGTTTCGAAACGTAGGTCTCTGTTGGTGACGATACCCACCAAATGCATATCGTCGTCAACTACGGGAATACCACCAATGTGATATTCACGCATAATTTCAAGCGCGTCGTGCACTGTTTTGTAGCGCTTAATGGTAACAGGGTCGTAAATCATACCATTTTCAGCACGCTTTACAATTGCTACCTGACGGGCCTGGTCTTCGATGCTCATGTTCTTGTGAATCACACCGATACCACCTTCACGAGCAATAGCAATGGCCATCTGTGCTTCTGTTACGGTATCCATGGCGGCTGTAACAAACGGAATCTGCAAGTCAATGTTGCGCGAGAATTTAGTGGCTAGCGATACTTCGCGGGGAAGTACTTCGGAGTAAGCAGGAACTAAGAGGACGTCGTCAAACGTGAGACCGTCCATAACGATTTTGTCAGCAATAAAATCAGAAGTCATAAAAGTCGGGATTTTAATTGCGCACAAAATTACGCATTTCTTTTGTTCCTTACAATATTGTCTCTTCTTTTTTGTGTAAATTCGTGTTTCGTGTCGGTCGGATATGGGGTTTGCCCTTAAGTGAGGGTCTTTGAAATAGTTTCAGGATATTTCCCAAGCAGTTATAATATTAAGGAGTAGGGTCTGATGACGAAGGTGCGGTATTAAGAAGTTCTCTAAACCGGAGTTCATTGTCGTGAAGTTCGCTTTCACTGAAACCCTGCTCGGTCATCCAAGTTTTAAATGCCCGGAGAGCCAGGGTGTGCATTTGCGCCCGGCCTGCTTTGACTCCGCTTTGGTATTGTCGGTAGGGTAAAAGGTTGCGGTTGTAGTTTCCGTCTGACATAATGTGATGTTTAATGGTATGAAACGGCAGCTTGCGGCAAAAAAAGAATGAAAAAGTTTTTTGTTTCAAGTGCTTTTAGTAATTTTGCTTCGCAATAAGGCCTTTGCAGTGTTGCGCAACCGGTGTTGCCGTAATTGAAGGGCAAAGTTAAGTACCGGTTGCTTAATAGCCAAGTAAAAGTGGGCTTTTTGCCTGGATTGGTTAATTGTATTTGTTGAATCAAGAATTTTTTTATTATAAAACTGCTATGACTATTGAAACTTGCGACTTTAATGGCAAGAAGGTGATTGTCCGCGTGGACTTCAACGTGCCTCTCGATGAGAATGGAAAAATTACAGACGATACCCGTATTCGCGGTGCTCTCCCTACTTTGAAGAAGATTCTTGCTGATGGTGGTGCACTCATTATTATGAGCCACATGGGTAAGCCCAAAGGTAAGGTAAACCCCAAGTTCTCTTTGGGTCAGATTGTAGATGCAGTGAGCGAAGCTCTCGGCGTTAAGGTGCAGTTTGCTCCCGATTGTGCAAAGGCTCAGGAGGCTGCTGCTGCTTTGAAGTCTGGCGAGGTGCTCTTGCTCGAGAATCTTCGCTTCTATCCTGAAGAAGAGGGTAAGCCTGTAGGTATCGATAAGGAAGATCCTGCATATGAAGAGGCAAAGAAAGCCATGAAGGAAAGTCAGAAGGAATTTGCCAAGACTCTGGCTTCGTACGCTGATATTTATGTAAACGATGCTTTTGGTACGGCTCACCGCAAGCATGCTTCAACTGCAGTTATTGCAGATAGCTTCGATGCAGATCACAAGATGCTTGGCTACTTGATGGAGAAGGAAGTATTGGCTGTAGATAATGTGCTGAATAACATCAAGCGCCCCTTCACTGCAATCATGGGTGGCTCAAAGGTTTCTACCAAGATTGGAATTATCGAGAATTTGATGGATAAGGTAGACAACCTGATTCTTTGTGGTGGTATGACTTATACGTTTGCAAAGGCTCAAGGTGGTCAAATAGGTATTTCAATTTGCGAGGATGATAAACTCGACCTTGCTCTCGAAATTATGGCTAAGGCTAAAGCAAAGGGTGTAAACCTTGTATTGGGTACCGACTGCGTAGCTGCTGATTCTTTCTCTAACGATGCCAATACTCAAGTAGTTCCTGCAACGGCTATCCCCGAAGGATGGGAAGGTCTTGATGCAGGTCCTGCAACCCGTAAACTCTTTGCCGAGGCAATTGAAGGTTCAAAGACAATTCTTTGGAATGGTCCTGCCGGTGTATTTGAGTTCGACAACTTTACGGGTGGTTCGCGTGCTATTGCTGAGGCTATTGCCAAGGCTACGGCCGAGGGTGCCTTCTCGTTGATTGGTGGTGGCGACTCTGTAGCTTGCATCAATAAGTTCGGTATGGCTGATCAGGTATCTTACATTTCAACCGGTGGTGGTGCATTGCTCGAAGCTATCGAAGGTAAGATCCTTCCTGGTATTGCAGCCATCAAGGGCTAATTTCGTACTAGAATGGGAGGATTCGCTAAAACGAAAGCATGTTTATATGCTATAAATCAATCGGAATCCTTTCTTTAAGTTTCACTTATGTGCTAATGTGCCGCCCTGTCTTTTAGCAGGGATGGTGCATTAGCACATATCTATTTTATATCCGTTGTATTTGGGTGGCAATTCTTTCAAGACTGGCTCTTGATTGCTCAAAGGACCTCCAGTATCTTATCGATTATGAAGTTTTTTTTTACACTCTTATTCGCAGTTTTGCTTGTGGCGTGTAGCGACAACCACCCCACTGTACCCGAAAAGCATTTTGGAGGTGAGCGATATGATTCCACAGCATTGCATGTAGCATTGTTGCCAACGCGCGACTGTTTGCCCATATATTATGCAGCTCGCAAGGGTATTTACCAACAGTTAGGATTGAATTTGCAGATTGCATCCTATAATTCGCAACTTGAATGCGATACGGCGCTTTTAGGGTGTGTGGCAGACGGTGGCATGGCCGACCGCATCCGCTTGGCCAGCTATGGCCAAAAGGCTGCAGATTTACAAACTATGTGGACGGGAGCTAATCATTGGCAGATATGGGTTAGCTCAACCTTGCGAATTAAGGATGTAAAAGGTTTGACCGGACGTACCATAGCAGTTGCACGAATGTCGGCCGAGAACGAAGTGCTTCATGAAGCTCTGAAAGCAGCTTCGGTAAAGTTCGACGAGGTGTATTTGCCTCAAATTAACAATCCAAAGCTTAGGGCCTCTATGCTGAAGGGTAATCAGGTAGATGCAGCATTGTTGGCTTGGCCTTATACATCGCTGGCAGCAATGGCAGGCCATCGGTGCTTGTATGTGCAAAAGTTTAAAGATAGTAATGCTGTTTTCGTAATGAATACCCATAGTCTGGAGCGTGTTGATGGGAGTGAAAAGTGGAAACTCTTTGAAAAAGGCCGCCGAATGGCTATTGATTCTATCCGGATTAAAGGTCCGAAAGCATATTCTGATATATTGAAAACAGTTTATAAATTGCCGGCCGAGGTGGCCGATACGCTGCGTTACTAATCCTTATACGCTTAAATTTGGTTCATATGAAAAATCAAACACATCTCTATTTGCTTGCCGATGCCCGAAAGGCTCTTCAAAGCAGTCACTTGTTGCAGGCATTACAATCTTTGCAAGGTCTGGCCAATAATTTAAAGGCATGGAACGAAAGCGAGGAGATTACCGGCTTGAAGGAATCGTATGGTATGATGCTCAACTATTTAGTAAAAGGGGCTGACGATCCTGCGCGCCTGCGTATGTACACAGGTTTTGTGCGTCGCTCTTTTGAGTTGTGCGATTCCTTAGAGCGGGTAGGGGTTTTGAGTGATACCGACTCCTTTTATACCATAAGCCGTCAGACATTACTTAATTTATCTGGTAATGACACCGATTTGCAACGTTGGCTGACACCCGATATTGCTCATCGCAATTTATTTGATGCATTATGGACGGCTCCTCTTTTGTCGAGCGCTGAGGAGATAGCCGTGACCGACTTCTTGGCCAATCCTTCAGTCGATGTATATCGTAAAAGTCTGGCTCTCAGTGCATTGACTTTGAGTGCCATGCGTTTTTTTGACATTGCGAAATACCGCATATTGCTCGATTATGCGCTCGATTCCGCTGTTCAGTTGCGCGTTCGTGCAATGGTTGGTTTGGTGTTTGTGCATCAATCGCATCCCGAGTCTTTAAAGCGTTATCCCGATACCGAAGCCCGATTGCGTTTAATGGGTGATGTACCCGGTTTTGTGTCAGAACTCGAAATGCTGCAAGCACAGCTCTTCCTGACATTAGAAACCAAGCGTATAGAACGTAACTTACAAGACGAAATAATTCCGCGTATGATGAAGCGGATGGAGAACTTGCGTCTCGATCGTTCGTTGGGATTAGATGAACTTAAGGAAAAACTGAGCGAAGTTGATTTAAATCCTGAATGGGAAGCTGATGGAACCCCTTCAAAATTAGCTGCTTACATGAAGGAATTTGCTGAGTTGCAGCAGCGTGGTGCAGATATGTATATGAGTTCATTTAAAATGCTCAAGCAGCGTTTCTCCTTTTTTAGTGTTGCAGTCAATTGGTTTTGGCCTTTTACGTTGCAACATCCCGAACTTCCGGCATCTTTGCATAACAATTCAACCCTTAAACTCATGTTGAGCGGAGCCGGATTGTGCGATTCAGATAAGTATTCGTTTTGTTTGGTTGCTGCACAAATGCCACAGCAGTCAGAGTCAGGAAGCTTGCAGCAGCAAATGGCCGAAGCTCTGAAGGGTATGCAAGGCATTGAAGGTTTTACCTTGCCCGATACGCAGGCCGAACTTACTTTTAAAGACGAGTTGCGCTCTTATGTGCAAGGATTTTATCGTTTTTGTACACTCTATACTCATCGAGAGGCTTTTGTAAATCCTTTTACTCAAAATCTCTTCCTGCCTGATTATGCACCCTTTGTTAGCTTGCTAGGCGATGCTGGTTTCTTGATGCGTATGGCAGAACTGGCCTTTACCGACAAGTCGTATACCTTGGCTTCGACTCTGTTGCAACGCATACCTGCAGACGAAATGAATGCAGGGCTTTATCAAAAGCTAGGTTATTGCAAGGAGCATGCTGGCCTGTTGGAAGAGGCATTACTGGCTTACACGCAGGCAAACGACATTAAACCTCATTCGGCATGGACGCTGGGGCGTCTGGCAGCTTGTTTACGCAAGGTTGGACGCTATGAACAAGCACTCAACCACTATAGTGAACTTGCCGAAATGCAGCCCGAAAAGTCAACTGTTGCTTTGCGGCAAGCTGAATGTCTTATTCGCCTGGAGCGTTATGACGAGGCTTTCAAAGCCTTATTTAAAGTGATTTATCTAAATTCGGATTCTCTTCAAGCAGAGCGGGCTATAGCCTGGTGTTCATTGTTGACAGGCAAGTATGAGCAGGCCGATCGGTATTATTGCAAAGTGTTAGAGGTTGAGCCTACGTTAACTGACTGGCTAAATGCCGGACACGTGGCATGGTTGCAGCATAATATGCCTCAAGCGGTGGAACGCTATCGAAAAGCATTGCCGCCAGAAAATCCGGCCGACTTCTTAACCGAAGATGCAGCATTGCTTTTAAATGCCGGACTGACAACTGCCGATTTGGCCATGATGACCGATGCTGTTTTGGCCGACCGCTATTAGCATGACACACGTGGTGTAGGCATATATTATAAAAGACATAGATTCTCACATAATAATCTTATACGCATGAAACGTTTATTCCTGACTTTCGCCTCGTGCTGCGCCTTGTGGGTAACTGCACAGACATCTCGTCAGATGCAAATCTATTTTGAATCTGCACTAAGAGGACGCGAAGTTCCGCTTGTTGGAAAGGAGTTCTCGCTAAACCGCCTGCCAGCAATGCGCGCTGCTGTGTGGAAAGCCTGGGTACAGGCCAATCAAAAACTTAATGAGCCAGGGTTGCCTCAGCTCGACAGTTTGTCTGTAGCTCCCCGTGGGCAATGGGTGTTGCCGCAGCAGCTTGAGCCAAATGCACAAATGCCTTTCTATTTTGGCTGCAAAGGAAACTGCCCTGAAGGAGGATATCCCTTCTTTCTTTACTTGCATGGATCGGGGCCAAAGGAGCGTGAGTGGTCAAATGGATTGATTCTTTCGGCTCGTTTTGCCGATTCACCATCTATGTACTTTATCCCTCAAATACCAAACGAGGGCAAGTGGTATCGTTGGTGGCAGCAAAGCAAGCAGTTTGCCTGGGAGCTTTTGCTTCGTCAAGTATTATTGCGTAAGGATGTGAATCCCAATCGTCTTTATGTATTTGGCATTTCGGAGGGTGGTTATGGTTCGCAACGCCTAGCCTCCTTCTATGCCGACTATTGGGCTGCAGCCGGGCCAATGGCGGGAGGCGAGCCCTTAAAGAATGCACCGGCCGAGAACTTGTCGAATACTCCTTTTTCGTTGCTTACCGGAGCAAACGATAAGGGTTTTTATCGCGATAAACTTACCCGCTACACGCTGCAGGCACTCGATAGTTTGCAACAACTTTATCCGCAAGCGTACAAGCATCGGGTAGAACTTATACCCGGTCGCGGGCACCATATAGACTATTCGCCAACGACTCCCTGGTTGCGCAGTTTTGAACGCCATCCCTGGCCTTCGAAATACATTTGGGAAGATTATGAAATGGATGGACGCCACCGCAAAGGTTTTGCCAATCTGTTAGTTAATCAGCGCCCTTCTGATAATCAGCGCACCCGATACGAGGTTAACGTGCAAGATAACAAGGTGGATATAAATGTTTACGATGTAACTTATACGACAACAGAAACCGACAGCGTTTATGGTATTGAACTTAAGTTCGACCGTGTTTACCGTCCTTCTAGAAAGGGGAGTTTTACCATCTTTCTGAACGAGCATATGGTCGACTTGAAGCGTCCGGTAGAGGTGGTAGTAAATGGTCAAAAGGTTTTTGCTGACAAGTTAACGCTCTCGACAGCCAACCTCCAGCAGTCATTGTCAGCCTTTTACGACCCCGAACGCATATTTCCTGCAGCAGTTAGGGTAGAACTGAAATAGTGCGTGGTTTTAAGAAACGACTAAGTAGAGGTAAATCTATTTACACCGGATTTTAAAAAAAATACATCCACCTTTCAAACTTCGTTCATAGGCACTGCGTGCACATATGTTGTGATGTGCTTTTTAACATTCAGTAATTATACTTTGGTGCTATGATATTTTGTTTGTTTAAATAGTTACACATGTAGCCGGTAAGGTTTGAAGAATACGTAAAGTAGCCCCCGGACGCATTATTCACTCAAACTTTTAAATTGGTATGCCGATGTCATTATTTTTTTGTAACTTTGCCTGCAAAACCAAATAAAGGTATTTTGAATGGAACCTTTGAAGCATGAGTGCGGTGTGGCCATGGTTAGGCTGCTTAAGCCGCTCAGTTACTACGAAGAAAAATACGGCACGTGGATGTATGGGCTCAATAAGCTCTATTTGCTGATGGAAAAGCAGCATAACCGCGGGCAGGAAGCCGCCGGTTTGGCTTGTGTTAAAATGCAAGCTGCAGCTGGTGAGGAATTCTTATTTCGTGAACGTGGACTGGGTGGCGTTGCCATTCAGGAAATCTTTGGTAATGTACATCGGCTTTTTGCCAATTATCGGTCGGAACAATTGCACGATGCGGACTATGCAGCCCGCTGTGTGCCCTTTGCCGGCGAAATTTATATGGGCCACCTCCGGTATTCAACTACCGGCAAGAGTGGCCTTTCGTATGTCCACCCGTTTCTGCGCCGTAACAACTGGCGCGCCAAGAACCTTTGTATCTGCGGAAACTTTAACTTGACCAATGTAGAGGAGATATTCAGTTCGGTAGCAGCTAAGGGCCAGCATCCCCGTATGATGTCAGATACCTATTTGCTGCTGGAACAACTGGGTCATCGGCTTGACCGCGAGAGCGAACGATGTTTTGTTGAGGCACGTAAGCAGGGACTTGAAAACCAGGAGGTTACGGAGTATATTGAGGAGCATATTAATTTGGTTAATGTTCTGAAAGATGCTGCACCACTGTGGGACGGAGGATATGTGATATGCGGAATGACGGGTTCGGGCGAACAGTTCTCTTTGCGCGATCCGTGGGGTATTCGTCCGGCTTTTTGGTATCGTAACGATGAGGTGCTTGTTGTAGCCTCAGAGCGTCCGGTTATACAAACGGCTCTCGATGCCGAGGCTCACGAGGTACACGAACTCTTGCCCGGGCAGGCATTGCTTGTTAATCGTCGAGGAGGTATCCGTATAGAACAAGTGCTCGAACCGGCACGCTTGGCTGCCTGCTCTTTTGAACGTGTTTATTTTAGCAGGGGGTCGGATGTAGATATCTATCGCGAACGTAAAGAACTCGGACGTACTCTGGTAGAACCGATACTGAAGGCTGTGGACGGCGAAATAGACAATACCGTACTTGGCTATATTCCCAATACTGCTGAAGCTGCCTACTATGGCATGCTTCAGGGGTTTGATGAATATCTTAACCGTCAGAAAGCCGACGAGATTGAACGGCTTGGAACAAATGTTTCGCACGAAAACCTAAATCGTATTCTCTCACGGAGAATTCGCGCAGAAAAGGTGGCTTGGAAAGATATCAAGATGCGCACCTTTATAGCCGAAGGTAACTCGCGCAATGATCTCGCGGCACATGTCTACGATGTAACCTATGGTTCTGTTCGTCCCGGAGTTGACAATCTTGTGGTTATTGACGACAGTATTGTGCGTGGAACAACATTACACGAGAGTATTTTGCGTATTATGGACCGCTTGCATCCGCGTCGAATAGTTGTTGTAAGTTCGTCACCTCAGGTTCGCTATCCTGATTATTACGGCATTGATATGCCGCGCATGGAGGAGTTTATTGCCTTCCGTGCTGCAATTGCATTACATACTGATAAAGGTATTTCAGAAAGGCTTGCAGATATCTATGAACGCTGTAAGGCACAAATCGATTTGCCGAAAGAGCAAGTAAAAAACTTTGTACGCGAAGTGTATGAACCCTTTACTCCTGAAGAAATTTCATGTAAAATGGCAGAGATGTTACGCCCTGAAGGTGTGACAACTGAAATACACATCGTATATCAAAGTCTTGAAGGCCTGCATGCAGCCTGCCCCAACAGTCCTGGCGATTGGTACTTTTCGGGCCATTATCCTACTCCCGGAGGCAATATGCGGGTAAATAGAGCCTTTGTGAATTATTACGAAAAGACTTTTTGTTTGTGACAAACCGGCGCAAACGTTTAAGGCTTTCAATTATTCTGCCGAGAAAAAGCAGAGTTTCCATCCTATAAGCAAATCAAATTCAACCTATCCGGACAATCGTTCCCGTTCTAACCGGGAATGGTTTTCCCTTAGCACATTGAAAAATATGCGTAACGTAACACTAATTCTTGACGACGGAACCAAATTCCATGGAAAGTCGTTTGGTTTCGAAGCCCCTGTGGCCGGAGAAGTGGTCTTCAATACGGCCATGACGGGTTATCCCGAGAGTTTGACCGACCCCTCTTATGCCGGTCAGCTCATGACGCTTACTTATCCGTTGGTAGGTAACTATGGCGTTCCCCCCTTCAGTGTTGAATCTAACGGTTTGGCTACATTTATGGAAAGCGACCGTATTCACGCTTCGGCTATTATTGTTAGTGCTTATAGCGAGGAGTATAGTCATTGGAACGCAGTGGAGAGTCTGGGCGATTGGCTCAAGCGCGAAAAGGTACCTGGTATTACGGGTATTGATACGCGCGAATTGACCAAAGTGCTGCGTGAGCATGGTGTAATGATGGGTAAGATAGTCTTTGATGATGAGCCCGATAATGTGCCAGTAGCAGAGTATGAAGGCGTAAATTATGTAGCAAAGGTTTCGTGTAAAGAAATTATCCGCTACAACGAAGGCGAGGATCGCAAAAAGGTTGTACTTGTAGACTGCGGTGTAAAGAACAATATTATCCGTTGCCTCATTCGTCGTGGTGTAGAAGTTATCCGTGTGCCCTGGAACTATGATTTCAATGAACTCGAGTTCGATGGTCTTTTCCTTGCCAATGGTCCCGGCGACCCTAATACCTGCTCTGATGCAGTTGATAATATCCGCAAGTTCCTTGCTAATCCTAACGTGCGTCCGTGTATGGGTATCTGTATGGGTAACCAACTCCTTTCAAAGGCAGCAGGTGCCAGCATTTATAAACTTAAGTACGGACACCGTAGCCATAATCAGCCCGTACGCATGGTAGGTACAGAACATTGTTTTGTAACTTCGCAAAACCACGGCTACGCAGTTGATAGCCGCACGCTTCCTGCCGATTGGGAACCCTACTTTATCAATATGAACGATGGCTCGAACGAAGGCGTACGCCACAAAACAAATCCCTGGTTCTCTGCCCAGTTCCATCCCGAAGCCTGCTCCGGCCCAGTAGATACGGAGTTCCTCTTCGACGAATTTGTTAAGCTTCTTAAGTAAGAAACCGACACTGTATCCTGCTCAACATTCATTGGTTGCACAGCAGGAGGCAGCCCCAACGAATCCTATCATTATGACATCTATAAAGAAAGTGCTTCTTCTTGGTTCCGGCGCCCTTAAAATCGGCGAAGCCGGCGAGTTCGACTATTCCGGTTCGCAAGCTCTTAAGGCGCTCAAGGAAGAAGGCATCGAAACCATACTTATCAACCCGAATATTGCCACTGTTCAGACTTCTGAAGGAGTGGCCGACCGCATTTACTTTCTGCCTGTAACGCCCTATTTCGTAGAGCGTGTTATTCAAAAGGAACACCCCGATGGTATCATGCTTGCTTTTGGCGGCCAAACAGCTCTTAACTGCGGTGTAGAACTCTATCGCAGCGGTGTGCTCGAGAAGTATGGACTGCAAGTACTAGGTACGCCCGTGCAGGCTATCATGGATACAGAAGACCGTGAACTCTTTGTGGAAAAACTTAACGAGATTGACGTTAAGACAATCAAGAGTGAAGCTTGTGAAAGCATTGCACAAGCTCGCGAAGCTGCATCAAAATTGGGCTATCCGGTTATTCTCCGTGCAGCTTATGCACTGGGAGGTCTTGGTTCGGGCTTCTGTGACAACGAAGAGGAATTGAATCGTTTGGCTGAAAAGGCCTTTTCTTTCTCTCCTCAGGTGCTCGTCGAAAAGAGTTTGAAGGGTTGGAAAGAAGTGGAGTATGAAGTAGTGCGCGACCGCTTTGATAATTGTATCACGGTCTGCAATATGGAAAACTTCGACCCTCTTGGCATCCACACCGGTGAGAGTATTGTTATAGCTCCCTCGCAAACACTGACCAACTCTGAGTATCATAAATTGCGTGAGCTTTCCATCCGCATTGTTCGCCACGTAGGTATTGTCGGAGAGTGTAATGTGCAGTATGCTTTCGATCCTCAAAGCGAAGACTATCGTGTTATTGAGGTGAATGCACGTCTTTCGCGTTCTTCAGCGCTTGCCTCAAAGGCTACAGGCTATCCCCTTGCTTTTGTTGCGGCAAAGTTAGGCTTGGGTTACGGCTTGTTCGACTTGAAAAACTCTGTGACCAAAACCACTTCAGCCTTCTTTGAACCTGCACTCGATTATGTAGTCTGCAAAATCCCCCGTTGGGATCTTGGTAAGTTCCGTGGTGTAGACCGTGAACTGGGTTCATCAATGAAATCGGTGGGCGAGGTAATGGCTATAGGCCGTACTTTCGAAGAGGTTATCCAAAAGGGTCTCCGCATGATAGGTCAGGGAATGCACGGCTTTGTCGACAATAAAGAACTCAAGATAGAAAATGTAGATGCCGCCCTTAAAGAGCCTACAGATAAGCGTATTTTTGTTATCGAGAAGGCCTTTGCACAAGGTTATACCATTGATCAGATTCATGAACTGACCAAGATTGACCGCTGGTTCCTGCAGAAACTCTATAACATCCATCAAACAGATAGTGAGCTCCACGCCTGCACCTCCATCAACGTACTTGATAACGACTTGTTGCGTCGTGCCAAAATTCAAGGTTTTACCGACTTCCAAATTGCGCGTGCCGTAGGCATGGAGCAAGAAATGGAAATCGAAAAAGCCATTATGGCCGTTCGTGCCCGCCGTAAGCAGGCTGGTATTGTACCTGTAGTTAAGCAGATTGATACCCTGGCTGCCGAATATCCGGCTCAGACAAACTATCTTTACCTTACGTATAGTGGTATTGCCCACGATATTCAGTTCGAAAAGGATAAGCGTTCGGTAGTTGTGCTAGGTTCAGGTGCCTATCGCATTGGTTCGTCAGTAGAGTTTGACTGGTGTGGTGTGCAGGCCCTTAATACCATTCGTAAGGAAGGCTACCGCTCTGTCATGATTAACTACAACCCCGAGACCGTGTCGACAGACTACGACATGTGCGACCGTTTGTACTTTGACGAGTTGACCTTTGAGCGTGTTATGGATATCCTTGACCTTGAGGTGCCCTATGGTGTAATTGTGAGCACTGGTGGTCAGATTCCTAACAACCTGGCTATGCGCTTAGATGCCGAGAATATCAATTTGCTCGGTACTCAGGCCAAGTATATTGACAATGCAGAAGATCGTGAAAAGTTCTCGGCAATGCTTAACCGCATTGGTGTTGATCAGCCTGAATGGAGTGCGTTAACATCGATGGAAGATATTGATAACTTCATTGCCCGTGTTGGTTTCCCCGTACTGGTACGTCCTTCATACGTGCTTTCGGGAGCAGCTATGAATGTATGCTCAAATCAAGAAGAACTTGAACGTTTCCTGAAACTGGCAGCCAATGTTTCAAAGAAGCATCCAGTGGTAGTAAGCCGTTTCCTGCAACATGCCAAGGAAGTTGAGATGGATGCTGTTGCTAAGGATGGTGAAATTATTGCCTATGCCATTTCTGAACATATTGAGTTCGCAGGTGTACACTCGGGTGACGCAACTATTCAGTTCCCTCCGCAGAAACTCTATGTTGAGACAGCGCGTCGCATTAAGAAAATATCCAAGCAAATAGCCAAGGAATTGCACATTTCCGGACCATTCAATATTCAGTTCCTGGCTCGTGAGAATGATATCAAGGTTATTGAGTGTAACCTTCGTGCCTCACGTTCCTTCCCCTTTGTGAGCAAGGTTCTTAAAATCAACCTTATAGAACTCGCCACCCGTATTATGCTTGGCTTGCCTGTTGAGAAGCCTGCCAAGAGCCTCTTCGACCTTGATTACGTAGGTATTAAGGCTTCACAATTCTCATTCAACCGTTTACAGAAGGCCGACCCTGTTTTGGGTGTTGATATGTCATCGACCGGCGAGGTTGGCTGTTTGGGTGATGATTCGCGTACGGCATTACTCAAGTCAATGCTTTCGGTAGGTCATTGTATTCCGCAGAAGAATATCCTGCTCTCAACCGGTGATGGAAAGCAAAAGGCTGAAATGCTCACGGCATGCGCAATGCTTCGCGATCATGGTTACAACCTTTTTGCAACTCCCGGAACCAGTCGCTACCTTACCGAAAACGGTATTGAGAACACCATGGTTTATTGGCCTAGCGAGGCACCGCAGCAACCTCAAGCCATAGAGATGCTCCATAATAAGGAGATAGACATGGTGGTGAATGTAAATAAAAACCTCTCTTCGGGCGAACTGACCAACGGCTACAAGATACGCCGTGCAGCTATCGACCTGAATGTACCCCTTATAACCAATGCGCGTTTGGCATCAGCTTTCATTACTGCATTCTGCGAAGTGAAGCTCGACGACCTGGAAATACGCAGCTGGCAGGAGTATTGCTGACACTTTAATTAAATGTTCGAGTGTGCAGAGCATTTGCTGCCCTTTGTTTTTCAACAGCTGAAGGCATAGGCATGCGGCAGATGCTACTGCACACTTGTCATTTTTATACCACACATTGAATATGGAACAAGTACGTTGGGGATTTATTGGATGCGGCGAAGTAACTGAGAAAAAAAGTGGGCCGGCATTCAACCTGATTGAAGGTTCGAAAGTAGTTGCTGTAATGAGCCGCAAAGCCGATAAGGCACGTTCGTATGCAGAGCGTCATCATATCAAGCGCTGGTATACCGATGCGCAGCAACTCGTTAACGACCCGGATGTCAATGCTGTATATATAGCCACACCACCGTCAACCCATGCCACTTATGCCATTATGGCGATGAAAAGCGGAAAGGCTGTTTATGTAGAGAAACCTATGGCGTCGAACTATGAAGACTGCTGCCGCATAAACCGTATCGTCGAAAAAACCGGTATACCCTGCTTTGTGGCATACTACAGACGTTATTTGCCTTATTTCCAAAAAGTTCGTCAACTGGTTAACGAGGGGCAGGTAGGACGGGTTGTTAATGTGCAAATTCGTTTTGCAGTACCCCCGCGCGATCTGGATTACAATCAGACCAATTTACCTTGGCGTGTGCAGCCAGATATAGCCGGTGGGGGGTACTTTTACGACTTGGCTCCTCATCAAATAGACCTTTTGCAAGAGATGTTCGGCCCTATTGTCGAAGCGCAAGGTATAAAGGCAAACAGAGGTGGCCTTTACCCAACAGAAGATTCGGTAAGCGCCTGCTTCAAGTTTGATTCTGGATTGCCAGGTTCCGGCTCTTGGTGTTTTGTGGCACATGATTCGGCCAAAGAAGACCGTATCGATATTGTAGGCGACCGCGGATCGCTCTCTTTTTCGGTATTTACCTATCAGCCTATAGTATTACAAAACGAGGCTGGCAGGCAAGAGTTCGTAGTGCCTAATCCACCCTATGTACAGCTTCCATTAATAAAATTGGTGGTCGAGCATTTGCAAAACAAGGCTATTTGCCGTTGTGACAGCATCAGTGCAACTTCGGTTAACTGGGTGGTCGACCGCATATTGGGAAAATTCTAACATTTGGGTCTGTATATTGCGTACAACTTAGCAAGAGTTTGAATGTGTTTGTACGTAATGCAGTTTTTTTATGGCCAGTGAGTCAAGTAGGTCTATTTCGTGTTACGAAGTCACAATGTATAATCTCTAAAAATTAATTTGCTATCGTCCGCCTCATGCGTCATATAGGTGTACTGGTATTGGCTTGTGCGCTGTTTAGCTTGACAACCATTTGTTCTAAAGCTGCAGGAAGAAGCCTGAATCCGGTTTTTGCTCAGACAGATTCATTGCTGCCCGAAGGTGATGATGTGCCAGTTACAGTTACATCGTCCATAAGGCTGCCCGACTCAGTGTGTACGCGCAAATGTAGGGAACGTATAAAGAACAAAGTAAAGCGTACGGGTAATATCTTCTATCGTTTTGTGAAAAATTTCGACGATTACGACACAACCTATATAGCCCCCAATTATTACAACTTTACGGCTATGCTGCAAAACACCAACTACTTTCAGGTGTATCGGCTTGCGGCTACCAGCAAGGAAGGAGTAACGCAATCGTTGTCTACCAAGCCGGCTCCAAGTTTTAAGGTTGGACCTTATTTTGGCTGGCGTTGGATTTTTTTGGGCTATACATTTGACGTTAGTCATCCCCGTTCTTTAGGCAAGTCGTCCGAGTTTAATCTTAGTTTATACAGTTCAATGTTGGGTTGCGACTTCTTGTATGTTCGCAATACGGGCGACTTCCGTTTGCGTAAGGCAGTGGGTTTTCAGGGCGTAGATCCAAAGTCTGTTGATGGTAAACCATTTTCGGGTATGGATGCCAAAACGCTTTCGTTTAGTGCTTATTATGTGTTCAATCATCGTCACTTTTCGTATCCGGCAGCTTATAATCAGAGTACAGTGCAGCGTAAAAGTTGCGGATCGTTTATGTTAGGACTAGGATTTAGCAAGCAAAAAGTTGATTTCGACTATACACGTTTGCCGGAAGAACTCATCGGAAAGCCCGGTCAGGAAATTATTATTGACGAACTGAAGTATTCGAACGTAGACTATAATTATTATTATTTGAGCGCAGGTTATGCGTATAATTGGGTGTTTGCTCGCAATTGGCTGTTTGGAGTTTCGGTTATGCCATCGTTGGGCTTGCGCAAGGCCAAGGGAGAGAAAATGCAAGCCGACGAACTCTTATTGGACATTAGGAACTTGAGTTTTGACTGTACCTCGCGGGCGGGCATTGTATGGAACAATACGCATTGGTTTGCTGGAGCTTCGTATATCGGACACCTGTATATGTATCGCAAGCACCGCCTGTCGTTAACCAATTCGGTTAATTATGCCAATATTTATGTTGGTTTCTTTTTTAATAGGAAGAAGCAGTATCGGTGCCGTTAACCTTAGGAAGGAGCATTTGTAAACGATACTATTTTGCAAATGTATGGCAATTGATCCTACATGCGTGTTCCATTTGCTGTATTGCCGTGAGTTGTGTACCGAGATGTTAGTATTGATGTTTATACATGAGGTGTAAATGTTTTTGCACGAGGTGTATAAACCACATCATTCCAACATAATTTGTATATGCATTCTATAATCTTATAATTGCGGTTAGAAAGTTTTTTGGACTAAGTATAAAAAAGGCTGACTTATAAATAAAGTCAGCCTTTCTGTTGAATAAATGGGGTTATGTTGCACTTTAGACGATTATCTATGTATGCAAGGCAGGTATTCAATACTCGCGTTCGCCAAAAATAGCTGTTCCGATGCGTACTAAGTTAGCTCCTTGGCGCATGGCTATGGCATAATCGTGCGACATGCCCCATGAGCGTTGGCAAAAGTAGTCGTTTTTTGCAAAGAACCGTTGTTTAACTTCGTCAAAATAAAGTTTTGCACGTTTAAACTCCTGTTCAATTTGTGCCTCATCAGGTGTGTTGGTTGCCATGCACATTATGCCGGTAATTCGAATATGTTGCAGTTCTCGCCATTCGCCAGCTTCGAGTAATTCGGTGCAGGCTTTGGTGGTTAGTCCGTATTTCGTATCCTCTTGAGCTAAGTGCAATTCGAGTAAGCAGTCAATTACACGATTGCATTTTTCGGCTTGTCTGTCAATTTCCTTGAGCAGTTTAAGGCTGTCGACCGTGTGTATAAGCGTAATATAGGGTGCAATGTATTTTACCTTGTTAGCTTGTAGATGGCCGATAAAGTGCCATTGAATGTCGTGCGGTAAAACCTCGTGTTTGGCTTGTAGTTCTTGCGCCCGGCTTTCTCCAAAAATGCGTTGTCCTTGTTCGTAGGCTTCTAGTATAGCCTCTGCAGGATGGAACTTCGATACTGCTACGAGCTCAACACCCGGCTCAATAGTGGCTTTGACTTGCTTGAGATGTAACATGGCTTTAAAAGGTTTAGAGGTCGTGTTTGCCAGTGGCAGGCGTATGCTTTGACCATCAATCAGCTGCCCCCGTAGTTTCGTTGTCGGGCAGCTTAAGGTTGGCTTGTGTAAGGCTTGCGTTGGGGCAGGCAGACGTACTTTATGCTTCGTATTCGGGTTTGTCTTCGCCTGGTTTGGTTTGTATGTAATGGTATACATCCATAATGGCAGTTTCGGCCATACTGCTGATGGTATAGTCCATCATCGATCCTTTCATGCCTTCGTCCAGGCGTTTGATGGCATCGCGGAGGTCGGCAGCTTGTACCAGTACGTTTTGTGTGGTTTTTTTCTCTTTACCGCTCTTTTCGTCGAGTGTAATAAAAGAAAGTTTTGCTTTGAAGAAGCGGTCGGCGCTATCGTCGCCCGGTGCTTCGAAAAGTTCAGCGTAGCGTGCACGTTTGATGTCGCTTACTTCGAAGGTGCCGGTCATATAAGGAGTTATCTCCTCAATAATGCGGCGTTCAGCCTCTGTAAAGTTGAGTGCGTCAACCAGATAAGGTTCGTTTACTTTCTTGACCATGCCATTTTCCATAGTCTTTTCGTATTTGATTTTACACTCAAACCATTCGTTGTTCATTGTCTTCTTTAGTTTATGGATATAAATATGTTAGGCGTAATGCACCTTGTAAAAACGATAAGGTGCAAAGTTAGTGTAAACCTAGCTCAGAGCAAAGCGAAAATATGACTATTTTGCGCCTCTGGGCAGTGTAGATATTCGGTCGTGGTAGCTACGGCTTATTGTTAGGCCGGACTATGACTCGTACGCGCCCTTTATGGGCAGTAAACCATCCGTAGTTAATGGCATGATGCGGGCAAGAGTGGTAGCAGGCCAGACAGTGTGTGCAGTGTCCGCCCCAAAGTGGAGTTCCATCGGCCGAAGGTGTGATGTTATGTAGCGGACAACAATTGATACACCGCTTGCAATGCGTACATAAGTTGTGATTTACTTTGAAACGGTGGTCGCTGGTGAGCAACCGGTTGAATAAAGGACGTAAAATATACGATTTAAAACCGGGCATGCCTCCGGGATGGATGTCAGCAGGAGTAGACTGTTGCTTTTGAGCCACAACTTGGGCGATTTCGTGCAACCTGATAGTTGCTTTAGCTTGTTTTTCAGTTTCAACATCCAAGTCGTCAGTGTCGAAAAAGGGCAAGCACACATACGTGTTGCGCATTTGTACAGAAAAAACGGCATGAAGTTCGTAGCCTTTCTTTTTCAGAGCCTTTCGTAAAAGACGATCGGTTCGCCCAATGTCATCGCCGCAGGTAAGTACGCTGTATATATAATTGTGTGCCGGATTCGTGTTGTGTGGCATGCGCTCTATAAAATTGGCTACAGCCAAAGGTAGCCCCCAGCCATAGACCGGAAAAATGAAGCCTATACAAGCCTCTTGCATGTCGGGCAGGACAAAGTGCGTGTTTTCGGTCATCGGCAGGAGTGTATCATGCAATTCGCTGCCCAGCGATTCGGCCACCCACCTCGAGTTTCCCGTACCAGAAAACCAGTATATCATCCTACAATATTTTGCGTAAAGACAAAGTATTTGGCAAAAACCTTTTTAGCTTCGGGTACCGGGCGGTCAAAGATGCCGTAGAGCGTGCTTCCGCTTCCGCTCATAGCTGCGTAACAGGCACCCATGTCATAGAGTGTTTGTTTGATAGCAGCTAGTTCTGGGTATGTGGGAAATACCGAATCTTCAAAGTCGTTTACAATGAGTCCGCGCCATTGTTCAATAGGCTGCATGACTGCTTGTAGCAACGGATGTTTGGCAGGTTTTGGCACTACGTGGGCATAAGCTTCTTTGGTCGAAATAACGGTTTCGGGTTTTACCATTACAATGAATTTGCCTTTGAGCGAGAGCGCAATAGGCGATAACTCGTTGCCAATACCTGTGGCGTAGGCTGGGCGATTTTTGACAAAAAAGGCACAGTCAGCCCCAAACGCTGACAGCCTGCGTTCCATATCATCGTTGCTAAGCCCTAAATCGTAAGCCTCGTTCAGTCCTTTCATCATGAAAGCAGCATCACTACTTCCACCTCCCAAACCGGCACCGGTTGGAATGTGTTTGTAGAGTGTGAGCTCAAGTGGCGGTAAATCAAACTCATCCTTTAACGAAAGGTATACCTTCACAATCAAATTATCGGCTGTATTGCCAGCTATCGGAACTCCCGTACATATAAGTCTGTAGGGCTCGTTAGTATCGGTAATCTCTTTGAATTCCAAATTATCGCGTAGCCCGATAGGGTAGAAAACCGTTTCGAGGTTATGGTATCCGTCCGGGCGTTTGCTCACAATATTTAATCCGATGTTTATTTTGCAGTTCGGAAGTAAAAGAGTCGGTTGCATGGTAGTTAATATTGGTAATATCCGACAAAGTTAAGCCAAATGTGTTGGAGTAAAAAGCAAAACCCTCATTTAAATCGTGGCTTTAGGAAAAAAAGCAGAAATTGTGGCTTGCGCTTAAAAAACAGCCAAAATTCTTGGTGCTTCAATGCTCAAGTGGTATCTTTGCTTTCAAATTTTTATAATATGGGATTCTTATCAAAAATATTTAATCATAAGAAACAAGCTAATGAGACTGGCTGGCGCGTAGGCGGTGTAGAAGATTTTATGATGCTGATTCGCGTTTATTATCAAGCAGTGATGGCTTCGAATTTGGGTATCAGCAATATAGCAGCTTTGCCTGACTTGCGCGTGTTTAAGCAAACCTTGCACGTGTCGACCATTAACAACAAACTTGGTTTGGGCGAAAAGAATCGTTGTCGCAAGATGCTCGTTGAAATTTATGGAATGGAAGATTCGTTCTTTAAGGAGATAGATCAGAGTATCAAGCGTCATTGCCGCAATGTGAACGATGTGCGTAATTATCTCTTCCTTTTTCAAGGGTTTTCGCAGGAGTTGATGATGCTTATGGGAAACTTGATGAAGTGGAAATTCCGTATGCCGGGCTTTTTCCGCAACGCCTTGCGAACTTTGACAGCCAAGACAGTTAACGATGTGCTTACTAAGGATAACTGGAAGGATGAAGGCGTGCGCAAGGCATGTCTTTCAGTTCGTCGCTACCAACAGCAGTTGGGCTATAGTGCTGAATGGATGACAGCCTATGTCTATAATATTGTTATCTTAGCCAAAAAAGAACCCAAACCCGACAACCAGGACGAATAACATGTGCAACAAACTGCATAACTCTGACGGAATATCGGTATAATCCATAAGGGCGGTATAAAAAAGTTGTTGAAGCAGAGCCGCACCTCTTTCCTTTTCATTTACTTATGACCAATGAACACGAAATAGCCCTGCGTAATTTTGAAGCACTCGTACGCCAGTTGATGAGAGCCTATGAGCGCGAGCAGGCTACGAGTCAAGCACTGCAACAGGAGCTTGATAAAAATCGGCAGGAGTTGGAACAGAAAGAAAAAGAGAACGAAGAACTTAGGCGCGACTACGAACTGCTTAAAACGGCACGCATGATTGAAGTGAGCGGTGAGGATATAAAAGCTTCGAGAGCACGTATAGCCCGACTTATACGTGAGGTTGATAAATGCATTGCCTTGCTCGATGTGTAGCAATGCTCGAAGCTATTACTAAAAATACTTTTAGGAGAATACCGCGACTAAATAGAAAGTAAATGGAGAATCAAAGCGAAAGGTTTGTTATACAATTGCTCATCGGTAAGCAATTCTATCCCATCACCATTCGGCGTGATCAAGAAGAAATGTACCGTAAAGCTTCGCGCATGATAAACGAAAAACTTGGACGTTATGAGCAATCTTACCCAAACTTGGGACAGGAACGCTATATAGCGGTTACAATGCTTGATTTTGCCGTTCAAGTATTACAACTTCAAGCCTTAAAGGATGAGTCACTTTATACTGAAACCGTTGAACGTTTATCTAAAGAACTGGCCGAAGCACTTGATAACAAGTAGCATCCAGTTTTTTCATAAACTACCGATAGGTTATGCATAGCTGCAGTATGTAACGTTTGTGTTGCCAAAGGGTGTTAATACTAATACATGATAAACCCTCATTAACAACATAATCAAAGAACAATGTCAGAAATAATAATGGTAATCGTAAGTCTGCTTCTCGGAGCGGGCGGCGGATATACATTCTTTCGCTTTGTGCTCAAAAAGAAGTATCTCCGAATGATAGACAATGCCAATAAAGAGGCAGATGTCATTAAAGAGAAAAAATTACTCGAGGTCAAGGAAAAGTTTCTAAACAAAAAGGCCGAACTCGAAAAGGAGGTGCAACAGCGTAACCAGCGAATCTTGCAAGTTGAAAACAAACTCAAGCAGCGCGAAATAGGTTTGAATCAAAGACAAGATGAACTTTCGCGTCGCAAACAGGAACTCGAAAACACGCATAACCGCCTGAACAACCAGCAGCAAGCCCTCAACCGTCGCGAAGAAGAGTTGGAGAAAATGCAACTCAAAGAGCGCGAGAAACTCGAGGAATTGAGCGGACTTTCGGCCGAGGAGGCCAAGCGTCGACTGGTTGATGCTTTGAAGGACGAGGCACGAAGTGATGCTCAAAGCTATATTAACGATATCATGGACGATGCCAAGATGACGGCTAACAGAGAAGCTAAACGCATTGTTATTCAGACTATCCAGCGCGTGGCTACCGAAACTGCCATTGAAAACAGTGTAACAGTTTTCCATATTGACAACGACGAAGTAAAAGGCCGTATTATTGGACGCGAAGGTCGCAATATACGTGCGCTTGAGGCTGCAACAGGTGTTGAAATTGTGGTAGACGATACGCCCGAGGCTATCGTAATCAGTGCTTTCGACCCCGTACGCCGCGAAATATGCCGTCTGGCTCTTCATCAACTCATAGCCGATGGACGTATCCATCCGGCACGTATTGAGGAGGTTGTAGCCAAGGTTAAAAAGCAGGTTGAAGACGAAGTTATCGAAACCGGTAAACGAACGGCTATAGACTTAGGTATTCACGGCTTACACCCGGAACTGGTGCGCATCATTGGTAAAATGAAGTACCGCTCCTCGTATGGGCAGAACTTGCTTCAGCATGCACGCGAAACAGCCAATCTCTGTTCGGTAATGGCTGCAGAGTTAGGCTTGAATCCTAAGAAAGCCAAACGTGCAGGACTCTTGCATGATATAGGTAAAGTGCCTGATGAGGAAAGCGAACTGCCTCACGCACTTTATGGTGCCAAGTTGGCTGAAAAGTATAAGGAGAAACCCGAAATATGCAATGCCATAGGTGCACACCACGATGAGGTGGAAATGACCTCGCTCCTGGCACCAATTGTACAGGTATGCGATGCTATCAGTGGTGCGCGTCCGGGTGCACGCCGCGAGATAGTTGAGGCTTACATCAAGCGACTTAACGATTTGGAACAGATTGCTTCAAGCTATGAAGGTGTAACTAAAACTTATGCTATTCAAGCCGGACGCGAATTACGTGTAATTGTGGGTGCAGATAAGATAGATGACAAGCAAATCGAGACCCTCAGTGCTGATATCGCTCGTCGTATCCAGGATGAGATGACCTATCCCGGACAGGTTAAGATTACTGTTATTCGCGAAACGCGCTCTGTAAGCTATGCCAAATAAAGTTTAATTGTATCCGACAGGCAAGTGAAGTACAGGTCATACCCTTTTGAGGGATCTGCCTGGCTTCACTTGCCTTTTCCTTTTTAAAAAAGCATATACGGGAGGCATGTATAAAATATCCATGCGGCAGATTCACTGAAACATTATTATTTTTTTCGTATCGCCTATTCCGTAAACTGACTATGCTTTCTTAGGGCAGAAATACATAATGTAGTTTTTTGTGCAATTTGCCCACGATATAAGCCAATCTATACCATGCAGAAATTAAAAACCGACCCCCATAATATTCAAAAATCCGCTTCCAGCCCCGGCCAAGCGTCTGCAAGCACTTTTGCCTCACCGCGTGGGTCACGGCGGCGTATTCACCCTTTGGCATGGATTCCAACTCTTTATACAGCCGAAGGTATCCCTTATGTAATCGTAATGACTGTAGCTACAGTTATGTACGAACGTCTGGGGCTTAGCAATGCCCAGATAGCACTTTATACCTCCTGGCTTTATCTGCCATGGGTTATAAAGCCCTTTTGGAGTCCGATTGTCGATTTGCTGAAGTCTAAGCGCTGGTGGATTGTATGGATGCAGTTTGTACTTGGGGCATCGTTAGCAGGTTTAGCCTTTAGCTTGCAGGCACCAGCTTACATACAGTGGTCGCTGGCCATGTTATGGCTCATGGCCTTTAGCAGTGCCACCCACGACATTGCAGCCGATGGCTATTACATGTTGGCACTCTCGCCTAAGGAACAAGCGTTTTATGTGGGTATCCGTTCAACTTTTTACCGTGTGGCCAGTGTTGTAGGCCAGGGATTGCTCATTATGTTTGTGGGCACGCTCGAAACCATTATGCGTCCAGTTCAGGCCTGGACTTGGGCATATGCTGTGGTTTCGGTCTTCTTTTTTATAATTGTGTGTTACCATGCACGCTTTCTGCCCAAAGTGTCGGCCGATGCGCAGCGCGAACGTATTGCTTGGAGTCAGGTGTTTTCCGACTTTTTCCGCACCTTTGCAAATTTTTTTCGAAAGCCGCAGATTGGCGTAGCTCTTCTTTTTATGTTACTCTACCGCTTGCCCGAAGCCTTACTGGTTAAAATTTGTCCACTTTTCCTGTTGGGAAGTGTAGAATCGGGAGGCTTAGGTCTAACCACCGGCGATTTGGGCATCGTTCAGGGCACACTAGGTGTGATAGGTTTGACCCTTGGTGGAATATTGGGCGGTGTGGCGGCCGAAAGCGGAGGTTTGCGCCGTTGGCTCTGGCCAATGGTGTTGAGCATCACCTTGCCCGATGCCGTATATATAGGATTGGCTTATTTTCAGCCCGAGGGCTTAGGATGGGTAAGTGCTTGTGTGTTTGTCGAGCAGTTTGGTTATGGATTCGGTTTTACAGCTTATATGCTCTACCTGATGTATTTTGCAAAAGGCGAGTCAACTACGGCTCACTATGCCTTTTGTACAGGCATTATGGCCTTAGGTATGATGCTTCCGGGCATGGTTGCTGGCTATTTGCAAGAGTTAGTGGGATATCTCAACTTCTTTATTGTAGCTACGTTGCTTTGTGTGCTTACCTTTATAGTAGCTTCGCTGATACGCATAGACGATGATTTCTGCGAAGAGCCTTGCCACAAAGAGTAATTGCACAGCTTTGTGCTTCGGCCAAACGTATGGCTAGAATTTTAAACGCCGTGTATAAAATTCTATACCTTACCCGTTGGCGGAATTAATTTAGTGCATACTTAATTCTGCCGATGGACTTATT
>Ash_p2__coassemble_802_pt1 | contig 52510 bp, 41 predicted proteins | sample Ash_p2__metabat2_low_PE_010 | metagenome-assembled genome bin Ash_p2
TAGAGCAACTGACTCTTAATCAGTGGGTCCAGGGTTCGAATCCCTGAGAGTGTACGAAAAGTAGGGCAGGCCGGGAGGTTAGCCCTACTTTTTTATCTGCCATTAACCACTTGTGTTTTTGCCTGTTTCGTTTAAATAGTAGGCGTATCCCCTCTTAGAGTATATCAATTTCTTTTGTGTTTAGGTGTAGAACTTCAAGTTGAAAGTATCAATGCTTATGGTCGTATGCAGAATACGGTCTTTATTTTTATAAAAGTGTATGCAGTTTCAAGGCAACCGGAGTTTCGCATCGTATGTGCTTGGCATGCAGCATTGCAGTGTTACAAATAAAAGTCGTTGCACAATAAACTATAAGCAGCCGATCTGCCGCCATCGGGGGCCGTCAGTATCAGTTCGTCGTTGGCTGGTGTACTTTTGTGAAGGCAGAACTCCAGCAGAACCCTTTTACAAGGCTTTCCGGGGCGAGTTACAACTTGTGTGCAGCGCGTCAGGTGCAGTCCGTGTATGGTAGCCAGGGTTTTGAATTTGTTAAGAGCCGGTGCAGGTAAAATCAGCGAAAAGCGAGCATTCTGGTTGGAGTCGTCGAGCAGGTTGCATACGGTGCGCAGCAGCGCACTAAACGTCAGTCCCCCACCAGCTGTATGGCGGGCTGCAGCCCTTGCAGCCGAAGGCGGCAGCAGTTCTTCTTGGTGATAAGGTGGATTCGACAGGATGCAGTCGTAACGACCTTCCGTTGCTGCAAGCTGTGTAGCATCTTGGCAACGTATGGCAATTCTGGAGGCAAAAGGTGAATTCTGCACATTTAAAAGAGCATCAGAAGCGGCAGCCTCGTCAATTTCGACCCCCGTAATCAAGGCTTGTGGATTGCGTTGCGCAGCCATTAAGGCAATAAGTCCGCTGCCGCAGCCTAAATCTAAAATCCGCTGGCAGTCAGTGAGGTCAGCCCATGCACCCAGCAGAACCCCATCGGTACCCACCTTCATGGCGCAATGTGAGTCGTTAATGATAAATTGTTTGAATGTAAACACGGTGGTTTGTTTATTGGCAATTATTTTGGGGCAAAAATACGACATTCCCCCCGAATGACAGGTCATGCAGGCATTTAAATGATTGCAGCGCTGTTACATCTCATTAAAAATTCGTACTTTTGCTTCGTAATAGCTTGGAGCTATACCTCATAGCGGTGCTTTGCTCAATTGTATCGCACTCATAGTACGTACTTAATAATCCAGTTGAAATTGAAAGCCGATAATCCCCAAACCTCTTTTTCGTTGATAGCTGATTTTGACGGTGATATGGAGAGCTTGCTTCATACCCCTTTTGACGATACACTACCTGCACTCCCGTTGCGCAATATGATGCTCTTTCCCGGAATCGTAGGTTCTGTAACAGTAGGCCGCGACTCCAGTCTGAAGGTAGTTAACCAATCGCTAAAGCATAACTCGCTGGTAGCTGTGCTTGCCCAGAAAGATGCTGCGGTTGAAGAGCCAGATAAGGAAGATCTTTATGAAGAAGGTGTGCTTGCGCGCGTGATGCGTACCATCGACCTTCCAAATGGTAATGTTATTGCAATTTTGCAGAGCTATGGCCCTTTGCGCCTGGAGCAGGTTAAGCGCCGTCGCCCAACCTTGCGTGTAGCAGCATCACCCTTGGAAGAGGTTATTTATAATGAAAACGATGAGGAATTCAAAGCTTTGGTCGGCGAGTGCCGTGAGTCGGTAATACGTTATTTAGGACTTACCGACGGAGTGCGTACCGAAGAAGCCATTATGGCAGTGCGCAATATCTCGCACCCCGTGTTCCTTATTAACTTTATCTGCGTAAATATGACGCTTACGCAAGACGAACGCTACGAACTCTTAAAGGAACACGACCTGAAGCTTAGGGCCTACGCATTGCTCAAACTGCTCAACCGCGAATGCCAATTTGCTATTATTAAACGCGAAATACAAGATCGTACCCGCGAAGATCTTGACCAACGGCAGCGTGAGTACTTCTTGCAAGAGCAAATTAAAAATTTGCAGAATGAGTTGGGCGAGGGTGACAACAGCGATGTGGCCGACCTTGAGAAGCGTGCTGCCAAACTCGTACTTCCGCCCAAGGTAGAAGAGAGTTTTAAGCGTGAACTCGATAAACTGCGTCGTATCAATCCGCAAGCCCCCGACTATACCGTGCAACTGAACTACTTGCAAACGGTAGTGGGATTGCCCTGGGGTATTTATACGGAGGATAATCTTAATATAAAGAATGCGGAGCGTGTGCTGAACCGCGACCACTATGGCATGGAACGCGTAAAGGAGCGCATCCTGGAATATTTGGCAACTTTGCGCTACCGCAAAACGGATAAGGCACCCATCGTGTGCTTGTATGGCCCTCCGGGAGTGGGTAAAACTTCGCTCGGCCGCAGCATTGCCGAAGCATTGAACCGCAAATATGTGCGTATATCGCTGGGCGGTATGCACGACGAGTCGGAAATTCGTGGCCATCGCCGTACCTACATAGGTGCTATGCCCGGACGCATAGTTAAGGGCATCATGAAAGGAGAATCGGCTAACCCTCTGTTTGTGCTCGATGAGATAGACAAAGTATCGTCGGGCAGTTATAATGGCGATCCCTACAGTGCTCTGCTTGAGGTGCTCGACCCTGAGCAAAACAATGCCTTCCACGATAATTATTTGGATCTCGACTTCGACCTCTCAAAGGTTTTCTTTATTGCTACGGCCAATAACCTGCAAAACATACCGGCCCCCTTGCTCGACCGTATGGAGCTGATTGAAGTAGAGGGTTACTTGACCGAAGAAAAAATGGAGATAGCCAGCCGGCACCTTATAAAAAAGCAGCAAAAGGAGTTTGACTTTGGCGAAGGTGCGGTGCTCAAGTTTACCCGTCCGGGTATAGAATACATTATTGAGCACTATACGCGTGAGAGTGGTGTGCGACAACTCGAAAAGCAGATACAGAAGATATTCCGTAAGGTTGCGTATCTCACCTCGACTGCCGATGATGGCACCATGCCTTATTGCGGACATAGCCTTAAACCAGCTGATGTTGAGAAACTGCTGGGCAAACCCATCTTTAGCCGCGATAAATACCAGGGAAATGGTTATGCGGGAGTAGTAACGGGATTGGCCTGGACTGCGGTCGGAGGCGAAATATTATTTATCGAAACCAGCGTAAGTCGGAGCCCGAGTGCTAAACTGACCTTGACGGGAAACTTGGGAGATGTAATGAAGGAGAGTGCTGTATTGGCACTCGAATACATCAAAGGGCATGCCGATAAACTGGGAATAGACCATCGTGTCTTTGACCATTGGGGCATACACATTCATGTGCCCGAAGGGGCAACCCCCAAGGATGGCCCATCGGCCGGTATAACGATTGCTACTTCGATAGCCTCGGCATTGACTCAGCGCAAAGTACGCAGTAATTTGGCTATGACCGGCGAGATTACATTACGCGGACGAGTTCTTCCGGTGGGTGGTATCAAGGAAAAGATATTGGCTGCAAAACGAGCCGGAATTACAGACATACTTATTTCTACCGAGAACCGTAAGGATATAGAAGAAATAAATGAGCGTTATGTAAGCGGCTTGAACTTTCACTTTGTTGACGACGTGCAGGATGTGCTCAGCTTTGCCCTGCTCGAAGAGCGAGTGGATAATGCTATCGAACTGACTATACCTTCGGATAGCAATCCGAAGACTCCAGAGGCGGCAGTCAACAATCTGGCCGGAGCACGCCTTATGATGGAAAATAAGTAGTAAGCAATGGGCAAGAGGGATGTTTAACAAGCAACCCTCTTGCTCTTTGTGCGCCACAGACCCCCGTGTTCTCTGCTGGTACGGAATTTAAGGAGCCGGCTTATGCAGTGAGCACTGTTACTAGATTTCGGGCAAAGGCGATTGATGCCGTTTTAAAGGCGATTGATGCCGTTTTAGATGCCCAACACCATTCTCTTTTAAGATATTATACGTTATGAATTTTACGTTGCAACATACTGATGCTACCAGCGCGGCACGTGCCGGACTGATTGATACAGCTCACGGACAAATCCATACTCCTATCTTTATGCCAGTAGGTACAGTGGGGAGTGTTAAGGGTGTGCATCTGCATGAAATAAAAGAAGATATTCAAGCTGAAATCATTTTGGGCAACACATACCACCTCTACTTGCGTCCCGGCCTTGAAATACTTGAAAAGGCCGGAGGCTTGCATAAGTTTAATGGTTTTGATCGTCCTATGTTGACTGACAGCGGGGGATTCCAGGTTTTTTCGCTTTCGGGAATCCGTAAATTAACAGAGGAAGGGTGTGAATTCCGTTCTCACATCGATGGAAGTAAACACTTTTTTAGTCCGGAGCGCGTAATGGATATCGAGCGTACGATAGGAGCCGATATTATGATGGCTTTTGATGAATGTCCGCCGGGTACTGCCGACTACGCCTATGCCCGAAAGAGCCTAGACTTGACTCATGGTTGGATGAAGCGTTGCTGGAAGCGTTTTCATGAAACCGAACCGAAGTATGGCTATTCACAAGCACTCTTTCCTATTGTGCAAGGCTGTGTTTATAAAGATTTGCGTCAGGAAAGTGCACGGTTTATGACAGATTTCGGTGCCGAAGGTTACGCTATTGGTGGATTGGCAGTAGGTGAACCAGCTGAGCAGATGTACGAAATGATAGAAGTGGTTAACGATATTCTGCCCACCAATCGTCCCCGCTATTTGATGGGAGTTGGTACCCCTGTCAATATACTCGAAGGCATAGAGCGCGGAGTGGATATGTTTGATTGCGTGATGCCTACCCGTAACGGACGTAATGCTTGTTTGTTTACGGCAGAGGGTATTATCAATATGCGTAATGCCAAGTGGGCAGACTGCTTTGAGCCGGTCGACCCCATGGGACATTGTTTTGCCGACCTGCATTATACCAAGGCCTACTTGCACCACTTGTTCAAAGCAAAAGAACTCCTTGCCATGCAAATAGCCTCTATTCATAATCTGGCTTTCTATCTATGGCTGGTGCGTGAGGCGCGTCAACAGATTTTGGCAGATAATTTCGGCCCCTGGAAACGCGACATGGTCGAAAAACTGATGCGTAAGTTGTAACATTCATTCCCTTGAACGTATGTTTAACAAGTTATTATCGAAAATTCGCGGAACTAAATTTGCAGAAACCCGTGCGGATGATGAGGCCGGAGCAAACCAAGACCATCGTAGACAAGAGGCACACAATAAGCAGGGAGGACACCGCCCGTTTATTGGGCGTCTTGATCGCTACATCATTTATAAGTTTCTGAGTACTTACATTTTTCTTATCACCATTATTGTGGTGATAGCCGTAATTTTCGACTTCAACGAAAAGATTGACAAACTGACACGAAGCCATGCCCCCGTGCAGAAGATAATCTTTGACTATTACGTCAACTTTGTTCCTTATTTTGTCAATCTCTTCAGTCCGCTCTTTGTATTTATAGCTGTCATCTTCTTTACATCGAAGCTGGCCGACAACTCTGAGATTATAGCCATGAAGAGTACGGGTATGAGTTTCAGACGTCTGCTTCGCCCTTATATGTTTTCGGCTGCGCTTATTGCTGCGGTAACCTTTCTGCTTGGAGCTTATGTTATTCCGCAGAGCAATGTGGCAAGAGTTAACTTTGAGAATCGTTACATTAAGAAACGTACGGATGTAACCTCAGTCGAAAACGTGCAGATGCAGGTGGATACAGGAGTGGTGGCCTACATTACTCACTTTGATAATGTAACCAAGAGTGGATATGGCTTTACACTCGATAAGTTTGTCGATAAAAAACTGGTGTCTCATCTTACAGCTCAAACAATTCAGTATGACACACTGTCTGACCATCGGTTCTCATGGACGTTACGTCAGTATAACATACGTACACTAAAGGGTATGCGCGAAAAGTTGGAGCATGGAGCGCGATTAGATACCATGATTATGATGGAGCCGAAAGACTTCTTCTATGTCAGAGGCCAGCAGGAAACGATGACTGTACCTGAACTCGATGAGTTTATAGCTCGCCAAAAGCTTCGGGGTGCAGCAGGAGTAAGTACCTTTGAGGTAGAATATCACAAACGATTTGCCACTCCTTTTGCTGCATTTATTTTGACAATAATAGGTGTCAGTCTTTCGTGCGAGAAACGTAAAGGGGGCATGGGAACGAGTATCGGTGTGGGTATAGCCCTGAGTTTTGCCTATATTTTGTTCCAGACGGTATCGTCTACATTTGCACTTAATGCAGGGTGGCCGGCTATGTTTGCTGTGTGGTTGCCTAATATACTGTTTGCAATTATTGCTTTTGTGCTTTATAGGCGTACACCGCAGTAAGTTTGTAGAACTTTATGCACAGTTGAACTTTATTTCGGAGCAATTGGTTTGCAGTGCTGAAGGCAAATCCAAGGCTTGCATGCTTACTCCTTATTATTATTGTCGGTACAGGTTAAACTGCTGCTGGCAGTTGGTCGGGTTGGGCCGACCCCTCAACTTCGTAAACGAGTAAATTGAATGATTGAAGAAAAAGCAACCGAGGTGTTCTTTGAGGACCTCGAACTTTCAGAAGATGTGCTTGATGCACTCTACGATATGCGTTTTGAAAAATGTACTCCCGTGCAAGCGCATTGTATTCCGCCTATTTTGCAAAACCGCGATGTCTTAGGTGTGGCTCAGACAGGAACCGGCAAAACAGCTGCCTATCTGCTGCCTTTGCTCACAGTGCTGGCACGCGATCCACACCCGGTCGATGCGGTAAATTGTTTGGTAATTGCGCCAACGCGTGAACTCGCTCGCCAGATTGATCAGGCTTTGCAAGGATTTGCTTATTATACAGGAATAAATGCTGTTGCCGTTTATGGTGGAAATGATGGGGCACGCTATGAACAGGAACGCCGTTCGCTTCAGGCTGGAGCTGATATTGTGCTGGCAACTCCAGGACGCTTGATTACGCATTTGCAACTGGGAACACTCGATTTGAGTCGCACTACACACCTGGTGCTCGACGAGGCAGACCGCATGCTCGATATGGGATTTGCAGATGATATTCTGACCATTGTCAAAAATATGCCTGTACAGCGCCAAACCATTCTATTTTCAGCAACGATGCCTCCCAAAATAGCTCAGCTTGCCCGCACGGTGATGAATAATCCCGTTGAGGTAGAGATTGCCGTATCAAAACCTGCTGAGAATATAGCGCAGAGTGTTTATTTGAGTCATGAGGGGGATAAACCTTTGATATTGAAGCAACTCTTTAAGGAGCAGCCTCCTCATCGGGTCATTTTGTTCTGTTCTTCTAAACAAAAGGTTAAGGAACTGGCCATTCTGCTCAAGCGTAAGGGATATAATGCCCGCGCTATGCATTCGGATTTGGAACAGAGTGAGCGCGACGAAGTGATGCAGTTGTTCAGAGCACAAAAGGTAGATTTACTTGTAGCTACCGACATTGTGGCCCGAGGCATTGATATTGATGATATTACAATGGTTATCAATTATGATGCACCACATGATGCTGAAGATTATGTACACCGTATTGGACGCACTGCACGTGCTGGACGTGAAGGATATGCAGTAACACTTATAGGTGAGAAGGACCTTGCTGCGTTGGCTACCATTGAGCGGATTCTGAAAATTAAGATTCCAAGAGCAGCACTTCCCGAAGGAGTACGCCCCCCTTCGTCTGAGTTGCAGCGTTCGTCTTCTAAACAACGCGGAAATCGTCGTGGAAATCGCAGACATAGCGGAGTGCATGCAGCCAAAACTGCTAAAGATAAGGGAACTGATGCAGCCGGAACTTCAACTAAGCAGCGAAGTGGACAGCAGGGCGAACAGAAACCACGTAAAAAAAACAGACGAAAGCCAGTTACAACCAAGCCGCAGGAGGCGAGTGCAAGGCAGAATAAGTCTGAGTGATATGGAGTATATCCTTCTGGATATACACGGATTTCTTTGTAGTACTTAACATCGTATTGTGGCCCATCAGGCAAGGGCTTGACGGGCCACAAATTTAATCTTTTTGAGGTAATACTCTTCTATTTCTATTCATACTTCAGCATTAGTACTTAAAGCTTACGTTTTCCTCGCAGAGGCATATGGCAAATTGCCAGATAGTATAATAACCAGTAAAATGCAGCGCCCCGAAAGTAAACATAGACTTTCGGGGCGCTGTTAATGTGTTTTAGTTGGGTATAGGCATAAGTCTGCCACTACCTTTTAAATATTATTACTTGATGATATCGAGTTCGCGGAACACTTTTCCTAACGCTTCGACGGCACGATCTACCTGTTCCTTGGTGTGGGTTGCCATCAATGCTACACGTACCAGCGTGTCGTGTGGTGCACATGCGGGCGGAATAACCGGATTGATAAATACGCCGGCATCAAATGCTTTGGCTGTAGCGATAAAGGTCTTTTCAGTATCGCGTACATAGAGAGGGATGATGGGCGATTCAGTATCACCAATTTCAAAGCCAGCCTCGCGGAAGCGCTTCAAGGCGTAGCGAGTAACGTCCCACAAAGCCTCAATGCGTTCGGGCTCCTGCTGCAAGATGTGCAGAGCTTCCATTGCGCAGGCTGTAGCTGCGGGAGTATTTGAAGCCGAGAAGATGTAGGTGCGTGAATTATGGCGCAACCAGTTGATGATACTCTCGTCGGCAGCAATGAAACCGCCAATTGAGGCAAGCGACTTGCTGAAGGTACCCATAATCAAGTCAACCTCATCTGTAAGTCCGAAATAATCGCAAACACCTCGGCCTTGACGTCCGAATACACCAATACCATGTGCCTCATCAACCATGATAGAGGCATTATACTTATGTTTGAGTTTAACGATTTCGGGTAGCTTAGCCAAATCGCCTTCCATTGAGAATACTCCATCCACAACAATCAGTTTGACGGCTTCTGGTGCACATTTTTGCAATTGGCGTTCCAGGTCGGCCATATCGTTGTGCTTGTATTTCAAGCAAGTAGAAAAGGATAGGCGGCGTCCGTCAACAATCGAAGCATGGTCACGGTCGTCGCAGATAATGTAGTCTTCGCGACCTGTTAGGCAGGATATAACACCAGAGTTTACGGTAAAACCAGTAGAAAAACAAAGAGAATCCTCTTTGCCAACAAACTGGGCCAATTCTTTTTCAAGTTGAACATGAAGGTCAAGCGTGCCATTCAAAAAGCGTGAGCCGGCACAGCCCGAACCATATTTTTTCATTGCTTTGATTCCTGCTTCGATGATGCGCTCATCACCAGTAAGGCCAGTATAGGCGTTCGAACCGAACATCAATACATGGTGTCCGCCCATTTCAACTTCAGTGCCTTGCTTTCCTTCGATTTCGCGGAAATAAGGATAAACGCCCTGTGCTTGATATTGTTGTGGCAGGGTGTATTTAGCTAATCTATCTTGTAAAATACCCATGAGATAATGTTACTTGTAATGGAAGAGGGGTATGTATGATTTGTCTTCCCTCGTGCATAATTTAGTGCAAAGGTACATTTTTTCGTACAATAAATCCACTTTTGCTGGGGGAAAATGCACGAAGTCTTAGTTATTGTGCGATTTTGCGGTTTATTGGGTTTTAATTTCCGCATCATCCCTGATGTATTTCTTTTTTGCATTTACGGCTGGTATGGCTTTGCTGTGCTGCTGCATGCAGTGAGTACTATCATGTATAATATGAGGCAAAAGCATTGTCTTCAGCTAAACGTTAAAAGAATACCTTCGGTATTTGATTTTCACGCGGCTTTGTACTATCTTTGCCCTCATGAAACAAAAAATACTTTATTTGATAAATCCAATATCCGGCACTCAACGCAAAAAAGGCATTGCCCTGTTGGCTGAGACGCTGACTAACCGCGACCTTTACGAGGTTGAGTTGAGTTACACCGAGTACGCCGGCCATGCTACTGAGCTGACAAAAGCAGCCGTAGACCGGGGTATAGACGTGGTGGTAGCTGTAGGCGGAGACGGAACGGTCAACGAAGTAGGAAGAGCTTTAGTACATACTGATACAGCCTTAGCTATAATTCCGTGCGGGTCGGGTAATGGGCTTGCACGCCATTTGCGTATCCCCTTATCACCGCGTAAGGCTATTGATATTATTAATCAAGGATTTGTGCAAGCACTTGATTATGGAACTATCAACGATCGTCCTTTCTTTTGTACGTGTGGGGTTGGTTTCGATGCCTTCATTAGCCAAAAATTTGCTTCGGCTGGTAAACGTGGACTCTTGACCTACGTGGAAAATACCTTGAAGTCGGGTTTGCAGTACAAGCCTCAAACCTATATTATAGAGGACGAGAATGGAAGTGAGGCTTGTGAGGCCTTTTTAATTGCTTGTGCCAATGCTTCACAGTATGGAAACGATGCTTATATAGCACCTTATGCAAGTATGAAGGATGGATTGCTCGATGTTGTGGTAATGAAACCATTCAGTACCATAGAGTCGCCGCAAGTGGCCCTGCAACTTTTTACCGGAACGCTGCCTGCAAATAGCCATGTGCGTACGTTTCAGGCCGATAAACTGCTTATTAGAAGGGAGGGAGAAGGGGTGGCTCACTACGATGGCGATCCCTTTTGGACAGGCAGTACCATTGAAGTGGCCATCAGGCACGATTCGTTCAAGGTAGTAGTTAACCCTAATAAAGACGAACTGACCGAAACAGTACCAGGAAAGAATCTGCTTCAACTTGTGCCTGACTTTTTTAATGAATGGCGAAAGATGCCCGAGGAGTTGATTAATCGTACAAGTCAGGATATTAAACGTTTTAATCGAAATCTTTTAGATCGAATTAAGGGGAAGATGTAGCGCAGCGTGTGAAGTATAGTCCATACTTTATACATAATTCTATTAAGATGCGCCAGCCCTAGAATTGCTGATAATTCCGGGGCTGGCGCTTTAGTGTATTATTTTTATGTTCCTTCGAACATATTTAGTGACATTCAAACTTTGATTTTTCGCCGTTCAGTATCAGTTGGAGTGCAGGCTGGTTGGTAACCCGTTCTCTTTGGTTCAACTTGTCGTCCCAAAGGCAGTAATACCACTCATAATTATTTTTATTAAAGTAGTAGGTATTAAATTCCTGTTCGCAATTGTTCGGAGCCTCCAGACATTCGGCCAGTTTGCTAATGCGTCCAGTCTTGTCTTCACCATATAAGTATTGGGTAAACTCCAGGGGATTGAAGTTGTTTGAAAGCAGGTAGTAAGTTTTTCCTTGTTTTTGCAGTGTAAATAAACTTCTTGTTTTGCTGAAGTCCTTGAGGCATTGCACTTCATACCCTTTTTCGCGGGCTATAAAAACGTAGCACCACCAAGGATTATAGTTGTATTCCTGTCCAAAATTGCGTACTCCAATGTGGTGATCGGCCGATTGCATGTGTACGAGACAGGTGATGTCGGGAGCATAATATGCAGCACACATCATGAACCATTCGCTGTAGGTAAGGTCTATGCTTGTTGCATGATCTTCGATTTGCGCTGCGTAAAAGCCCAGGCTGTTTAAGCATTGGCTGACGTGTTTGTCGGGATAGAACTTGCGTTTCCCTTGGCGGTACTCGTCTATATACTTGATGCATTGCTTAAAATCGTATATATATGTAGCGCTTTCTGCATTGTCGGAACTTCCAGGTATATGGTTCTTTGAGGCAATTGAGTCGAAAAATACAGTTAAGTCTGTCACTTGCTCAAAGTGAAAGTAACTCATAGTAGTGTGACTGACAGAGCTGTCATTATTGTTTTTTACAATCGTATTGTTACTTTTTATAGTGTTGGCTGTTGTGTTCTGCAACAGGGATTCCTGTGGAGTGTTTTTTTTGCAAGATGTAAGAACAGGTATAGCCAACCACAGAATAGCAGTACATACATTTAGCGCAAAGCGAGTGGGCAAGGTTAAATGTTTTTTCATAGTCTTTAATCGTATCAGTAAATGTTCTGTAGTTGGATTTAGTAAGTAGCCTGCCGTTTTAGGCACCATGTAAATCCTTCTACATACCATTCTAAAATAAATACATGCCAAAGTAAATTGTCGGTTGGGTTTGGGATAATGCTTTCAGGAGTATCTGGCAGCAGGGTGCAGGGGCTATGTTCCGAATTTGAGGTTGATGCAAAGCAAATAGGCCGGTATCCATGTCCTGAGAATGGAAACCGACCTGTAAATTTGTACGGAGCGTGTAATTAAAGCAAACTTGATTTTAAGCAATATATACCTGCGCATTGTAAACTGCTTGCATCGGAATAGATTAAAGTGCGCATCGCATCAGAAGTTTTGCACAAAGGCTTCAAGTTCGTTGAAGGTCGTTTCGCGTACTGGTACTAGTGGAAGTCGTACCCGGTTTTCAGCTTTTTGCAAAATGGCCATAAGAGCCTTGATGCCCGAAGGGTTTCCATCAGTCGATAGCAGCGGATAAACTTTGCTGAACTTGCGGTGAATGTTTAGTGCAGCTGTATAGTCGCCAGCTATTGCTTTGTGAATCATTTTGCCAAAATCGGCAGTATAGGCATTGCCAACCACTGAGATTACACCCACTGCTCCTATGGTCAGCAGTTCAAAGGTTATAGCATCATCGCCGCTCAGCACCTCAAAGCCTTCGGGGGCATTTTCGATAATAGTATCTATTTGTGCCACATTGCCTGAGGCTTCTTTTATAGCTACCACGTTCGGGCAGTCGTTGGCTATGCGTAGCGTAGTTTCGGCAGTCAAGTTTACAGCAGTACGTCCAGGTACATTGTAGAGCACTACCGGTAGCGGACTTGCCTCGGCAATGGCCTTGAAGTGGCAGTACAGCCCCTCTTGAGAGGGCTTATTGTAATACGGGGTAACTATCAGAACGCCTTGAAAACCCGTCAAGTCTTCGGTTTGCAGATAGTCTATGACAGCAGTTGTACTGTTGGTTCCTGCTCCTAACAGCAGAGGAACCCGTCCGGCGTTCACACGCTTGACAGTTTCGATAACGGCCCGTTTTTCGTCGGGCGTCAGGCAGGGTGTTTCGGCCGTAGTACCAAGTACACACAAGAAGTCTACTCCTTCCTTTATTTGAGTTTCGACCAGTTGTTCGAGTTGTTCAAAGTGGATGCTGCCATCAGTATTGAAAGGGGTAACCAGGGCAATGCCCAATCCCTTGAAAGGGTTCACTCTTATCATATTTTCTGTTTATAGGTTACAGACTATGTGCAAAGATAGTGCAAGGCAAGCGAAGAGAAAAACGAAAGTCCAAACTTTTTTATTTTCTTCTCGCCTGCCTGCTTTCTGTTTATTGACTTTTGCACTTAAGTGCAACAATCGGCACCTGCATCCATCCAAATAAGCGTTTTATTCGGCTGCTGCCTGCAAAACGAGTTCGGAGAGTGTGGGATGGGCGTGAATGGTGTGTACTAATTGGTCGATGGTTCCTTGGGTGCTCATGAGCAAAGCCACCTCGTGAATGAGTTCCGATGCATGTGCTCCAAGTACATGTGCTCCGAGCACCTGTCCGTTGGGAGCTACAATGAGTTTTACTAAACCATCGTTGGCTGCGTCCATGGCCAGTGCGCGTCCGTTGGCACGGTAAAAAGATTTGTGTACTATCGCTTCGGGACATTCTGTTTTAGCTTGTTCTTCGGTAAGTCCAACCATAGCAGCTTCGGGGGTTGTAAAAACAGCGCCCGGAACGAGCGATAAGTCCGTTGGGTCATTTTGTCCTAAAATGTGGGCCAGTGCATGGTAGCTTTGGAAGGTGGCAGCATGAGCCAACTGGCAACGTCCGTTAATGTCGCCTACGGCATAAACACCCGGGATATTTGTTTGCATGTCGTCGTCAACCTGAATGCCGCGTGGTGTGAAGGCAATACCTGCTTCTTCAAGGTTCAGACTATTGACATTGGCACCGCGTCCAACAGCCATAAGCACTACGTCGGCCAGGCATTCGTGTACAGCGCTGCGGTGTTCGTAGCTAACGTGCAATTCTCCGTTATTTTCTTCGTTGGCATGGATTGCAGTGACGGGTGCGCCGGTAATAAATTCAATTCCTTGTTTTTTGAGCGCTGTGCGCAGGCGTTTAGCTATATCGCGGTCAAAGTTCGGGAGTATTTCCTTGCAGAATTCAATGACCGTAACCTTCGAACCAAAGGTATTGAAAATGCCTGCAAACTCCAACCCGATTACGCCGCCGCCAATAATACATAGGCGTTTGGGCAATTCGGTAAGTTGGAGTAGTTCGGTTGAGGTGAGAACCCCAGGTGTGTGTGCCCCGGGAATGGGTAAGAATTTTGGAACAGATCCAGTTGCAATGAACACATAGTCGGCATGGATAGTTTCATCGCCTACCCGAATGGTGTGTGCATCGCCTGGTACGAACTGTGCAAATCCGTTGTGGAAGGTAATGCCTGGAGTGCTCATCAGTGTTTTTATGCCTTCGCGGAGTTGGGCCGTTACACGATTTTTGCGTTCAATGGCCGCAGACAGGTCAAATCCCGAGGTGTCAGTGTTAATGCCGTAGGCTGTAGCAGCTTTAGCAGTTTCGAGCACCTCGGCGGTGTGGCAGAGGCATTTCGTGGGGATGCAGCCTTCGCACAGGCAGGTACCTCCCAGGTGTTCGGCATGGTCTACAATGTGTACATCCAGTCCGGCCTTGGCTGCGCGGACGGCGCATTCGTATCCACCAGGACCTGCGCCTATGATGAGAAGAGATTTCATGGTATAAAGGGGATTTGATGTTTGCCGCAACTGCAGCAGTAAAGTGAAACCCACCTTTTGAACATAAAGCCCATAGCCTGGTAGGCTTTCGGCTTTATGTTCGCAGGTCTGGGTTATATACGTAAAACCTTACTTAAATTTTACGGTTTAGAAAGTGAACTTAGCGTCTTTTACAGCCTTAACGTCGTCCAGGCGGCGCACAGGAGTGTGGTGCGGTGCTTCGCGCAGGAGTTCGGGTTGGTCGTGTGCTTCGACTGCAATTTTCTTCATTACATCGATAAAGGCATCGAGTGTCTCCTTGCTTTCGGTTTCGGTGGGCTCTATCATCATCGACTCGTGGAAAAGGAGTGGGAAGTAGATGGTTGGTGCATGGAAACCATAGTCGAGCAGGCGTTTGGCCACTTCGAGTGTTGTAATGTGCGAGGCATCGCTATGCGAGCCACCATATTCGGGGCGTAATCCGTCGAATACAAATTCGTGTTTGCACAGGCCATCAATGGGCAGGTAGTAATAGTCCTTGAGGCATTCCTTTATATAGTTAGCATTGAGCACCGAAAGTTTTCCGGCCATAGGTACATATTCCTTACCTAAAGTGAGCAAGTAGGCGTAAGCACGAACCAAAATGCCGTAGTTGCTCAAATGCGATGAAATGCTGCCCAGCGCTTCGGGGTTCTGCTTGAGTTCATACATGCCAGATTCTTTGTTCAGGCACACTTGTGGGTTGGGCAGGTATTCTTCCAAGCCTTTGCGCACGCCAACCGGGCCGCTTCCGGGGCCACCGCCACCATGAGGGGTGCTAAATGTTTTGTGCAGGTTGATGTGCATCACGTCGAATCCCATGTCGCCAGGACGACAAACGCCGAGCATCGGGTTAAGGTTAGCTCCATCGTAATACATCAATCCGCCACATTCGTGTACCAAACGGGCTATTTCGGGAATTTGGCGTTCAAAGATACCCAGCGTGTTAGGGTTGGTCATCATCATACCGGCAATATCATCGCCGAGCAGCGGTTTGAGGTCTTCTACATCAACGGTGCCGTCAGGTTTGCTTTTAACCTCAACAATCTGCAGGCCACATACTGCTGCCGAGGCAGGGTTTGTGCCGTGTGCTGAATCGGGTACAATGATTTTGGTACGCTTCGTGTCGCCTCGTTTTTGGTGATAAGTACGAATTACCATCAAACCGGTTAATTCGCCGTGAGCACCGGCGTAGGGGTTGAGGGTAAAGCGTTCAAGTCCGCCAATTTCTGAGAGTGTGCGTTGTACTTCATCGTAGAGTTTAAGAACGCCTTGCATGTCCTCGGCATCTTGAGCCGGGTGGATTTGAGTAAATCCGGGCAATGCGGCCATCTCTTCGTTGATTTTGGGATTGTATTTCATGGTGCAACTGCCCAAGGGGTAGAAGCCAGTATCAACACCAAAGTTATTGCCCGACATATTAGTATAATGTCTTACCACGGTCAATTCATCGGCTTCGGGCAGTTTTGCCGGTGCATTTTGGCGCAAAAGGTTTTCGGGAAGGTCGGCAATGCGGTGTTCTTTCCATGGGTTTTGGGGGAGTGAGTAGCCTTTGCGTCCGGGTTTCGAGAGTTCGAATATCAGGGGAGAATATACGGTGCTGTTCATGATAAGGCCAATTTAGCAAATTCAACAATTTCTTCCGGTGTACGCTGCTCGGTTACTGCAAAAATAATGCAGTCGTCCGAACCTTCGGCTTTGACTCCGGCCAGATATCCGGCTTCGGCCAAACGTTTGCGCAGGTTGTCTACGCCTTCAGTTCCTTTGTATCGCAGCGTAAATTCGTTCAAGAAGGGCTGTCCGGCAAAGGCTTCTTCAAATTTATTGCCTGCAAGGAGCAAGCGGTGCAATTCGTGAGCTGATGCATACGAGTGTTCATTTACTTCGCGAAGTCCTTGCGGGCCCATGAGCGAGAGGTATGCTGCTACGTAAAGGCACATAATGCCTTGCGCGGTACAGATATTAGAGGTGGCCTTTTCGCGGCGGATATGCTGTTCGCGTGCCTGCATTGTCAGTACAAAGGCGCGCTTGCCGTCTGCATCGATGGTTTCGCCTACCAGGCGTCCGGGCATTTTGCGAATTAGGGCATTTTTCACACAGAGGTAACCAATGTATGGGCCGCCAGCCGAAAGGGGAATACCCAAACTTTGGGCTTCGCCGCAGGCAATGTCGGCTCCCCATTCACCCGGTGAACGGAGCACGGCCAAGTCTGAGGCTATGCTGTTGATAGCTAACAGCGCCTTATGTGCATGACATTCGTCGGCTAAACCGGAAAAATCTTCAACAATGCCGTAGTAATTGGGTTGAGCTACAATTACACCTGCTACGTTGTCGGCTTCAAGCAGTTCGCTCAGTGCCTGGCGGTTGGTGGTACCATTTTGAGCCGGTACTTCAACGAGTTCAACACCATGGAAGTGAGCATAGGTAGCTACAACGCGGCGTACGTCGGGATGAACCGTTTCAGAGATGAGCACACGGTTGCGCTTTTTGGCAGAAGCAACACACATGAGCATAGCCTCGGCCGTAGCTGTCGAACCATCGTACATGGATGCGTTTGACAGGTCCATACCCGTAAGGTCGGCCATCATCGTTTGATATTCAAAGATGTACATGAGTGTACCCTGCGATATTTCGGCTTGGTACGGAGTGTATGAAGTAGAAAATTCGCTGCGCGAAGCGATGTAAGGAATAACCGAAGGGGTGTAGTGGTCGTATGCGCCAGCACCGGCAAAGGGGATGAGCCGTTTATTTTGTTCGGCCAGTGCTGATATAATACGGCGGACTTCAATTTCAGATTTAGCCTCGGGGATATTCAGTTCGCGGTGCAACTTGAGTTCCTCAGGCACTTCGGCGTAGAGTTCGTCCAAACTCTTTACGCCTATAACGGCGAGCATTTCTTGAATGTCGTCGGCGGTATGTGGAAAGTATTTCATGGTGTAAGGGTCTTGGTTCAGCTTGTTGCTGTCAATATGCAGCAAGGGCGTAGCCTTTTGTCAAAACAGGTGCATTGAAGCGTGGAGGCCTGATGTTGACAGAAGCCTCGGTGCAGCCAGCGTGCGCCTGTGTTGACAACGGGCTACGCCCAAGCTTGGGCCATGTATGGGTAATTATTCGCAAATATTGCGATAGTCGGCAGCACTCATCAGTTCGTCGAGTTCAACGGGGTCTGAAAGTTTTACCTTCATAATCCAGTTTTCAAAGGCATCCTGGTTGATGAGTTCAGGTTGATCTTCGAGAGCTTCGTTAATAGCTACGATTTCGCCGCTTACGGGCGAAAGCAAATCGCTAGCTGCTTTAACGCTTTCAACAGCACCAAATTCTTCACCGGCAGTTACCTCGTCGCCTTCTGCGGGCATATCTACGTATACCACGTTGCCCAACTGCTCTTGTGCATAATCGGTGATACCAACGTAGCCAAATTCGCCTTCAACTTTTACATACTCGTGGCTCTCACTATAGTAGAGTCCTTCAATTACTTTTGCCATGATAATTAGGGTTATAGGTTAAGTTTATATTCGGTTAGTGATTTACGGAATAAGGAGATAGCTTACTTCTTGTAGTTCTTTTGGTAAAAGCGTTTCTTTACGACAACACCATTGTGAAGTTTGCGGTGGATGCGCACTTGCAGAGGCGTATCGAGTTTGCCGTAGGCAGCGTCAATAAGTGCCATACAAACACTCTTACCTGTAGAGATAGAATTATAGCCGGTAGTAACGGTACCAATTACCTTGTCGTCGGCCACAACTTCGTAGCCGTGGCGGGGAATGGCGCGTCCTTCGAGTTCAATGCCAACTACCTTTTGCTTAACGCCTTCGGCTTTTTGCTGTGCAACGGCCTCTTTACCGACAAATTCCTCTTTATCGAGTTTTACGAACATTCCCAAACCTGCCATAATCGGCGAGATATCGTCCGAGAGTTCATCACCATAGAGTGGTAGACCTACCTCGAAACGCAAGGTGTCGCGGCAGCCAAGTCCGCAAGGCTTGGCACGTCCGCTCTCAATGAGCAGGTCCCAGCATTTTTGGATATAAGCATGCGAACCGTAAATTTCAAATCCGTCTTCACCAGTGTAGCCGGTGCGGCTCACAATCACGCTTTCGCCTTCAATGTCTATAGTCTTGAAGGTGTAGAATTCAAGTTCCTTGCAAGCCAGTTTCAGCACTTCTTCGGTCACGGTTTCGGCTTCGGGGCCCTGAACTGCCAATTGGGCATACTGTTCGCTTTGGTTCTCAGTGCAGACATCGTATTTTTTGGCTTCTTCACTAATCCAAGCATAGTCCTTGTCGATGTTTGCGGCGTTGATTACCAGGAAAAATTCTTCTTCGCCCATTTTGTATACGAGCAAGTCGTCGATAGTTCCGCCGTTGGGGTGGAGCATCATGCCATAAAATATTTTGCCTATGGCAGCTCCTTTAACATCGTTGGTAAAGATGTGCTGCACAAAGCGTTCGGCCTCTTTTCCCTTAACAAGCACTTCGCCCATGTGGCTCACATCGAATACACCACAAGCATGACGTACGGCATTATGTTCGTCGGCAATGTCAGTGTATTGGATAGGCATTTCAAAACCGCCAAAGGGTACCATCTTGGCACCAAGTTGTACGTGGCGGTCATAAAGACAAGTACGTTTTTCAGACATGGTATTTACTATATTAGTAGGTTTATATGATTTGCGTAGAGGTTATCGGCTTGTTGACAATCATGACGGGGCTTTGAGTTTTGTGAACTCTGTTGCCATAGTCTGTTGCTATGATTGTCAGAGCAGGTCGATCAGTTGTTTTTCAGTTAGGTTGCGGATGGTTTGTTCCGGGTGGTGCAGCTGTATGGCTGCAGCAAGGCTTTGTGGTGTAAAGGGTTGTGCTACGAATGCGGCCTTAAATGCCACTTCGGCAGGAGCAAGTTCAAAAAAGTCGCCGGCCAGCGTTACATCTTCAATGAGAGTGCCGCGCAGTTTGAAGTGTAGGGCCAAATGTCCGCACCCCTCAATGCGTTGTTCGCGGCAGATGTCGGAGGCTGAGGCTTGTCCGTAAAGATAGTTGGGCTCATAGTAAGCCTTTTCAAGTTCTTCGATAGCAGCCACATCGTATGCTGTTAGGGAAATGCTGCGGTTGCAGAGTAGCGGACGCAGCCTTTGGCGTAATTCGTTTACTCCAAATGGCAGGAAGTCCTTGAGTAAGGCAACTCTGCTGCGTACGCTTTTTACTCCTTTGGTTTGCAGTTTGCTGATGTCAGGATGTAGTGCACCTTGCATCAGGCGGGGATTTGTATCGTAAAGCATGGTGCCATGCACGATATTACGATTGGGCAAATGATAAAAGGCGTTGCCGCAAATTTTACCGCCTCCCTGGAGTATAATGTCGTTGCGTCCTGATACCTCAACTTTTGGGCCAAGGCTGCATAGGGCTTTGGCTACGGTATGTGCATAATCTTGAAACAAGGGTTCGACAGCACCATCGCCCGTTACCAGGCTCCACATAATGTTGTTACCATCGGCAAAGATGGCACCGCCACCGCTTTTGCGTCTTACAACGTCAATGCCTTCAGCCTGACAAAAGTCAAGGTCTACCTCCTGATGGGCAATTTGATTGCGTCCCATTACTACGGTAGGTCCAAGTTGCCATGAAAATAGGTAATTGTCTGTGGGGAAATGCTGAGCTAAATATTCCTCGGCAGCCAAATAAAAGGGAGCACGGCGGTGTTCAGTATTGTCCGGCATTTCTACAAAGCAAGCTGGAAACTGTGTATTCATGGTTCGGGTAGAAATGGTTAGAAGGTTCCTTTGGGTCAAAAACTTAAGTACGGCGCTTGGCATGCCTTTTCCTTGGGTTAGGATGCGGCTGGTTGATAAGGTTGTTTCATGGTGTGCCGTCACTTGTTGGCTTTGCGGGGCTGCTAATTGGCCTTTGGGGCAGTGCAACTCCCTGGTTCGCGACAGCAAAAGTAGTAAAAGAACGATATACCTCAAAAAAAAAGCATACTTTTTTCCAAATAATAGTTTTCGTGCGTAACTTTGCCCGTGCAACCAAAGGCTTTCCTGCTGCCTTGAGGGCAGTCAATTCTAATTATATTCATGCAAATACGTTCTATTTTTCTCTATACGCTTATGCTGCTGCTTACTTCGAGTTGCGGCAGTGTCGAAAAGTCTATTCGGCGCGGTGATGCAGCATTGGCACTTGGCGAATATGCCGAGGCGGCGGGTCAGTACAAGCGTGCTTATAGCCGTACAGCGCCTAAGGAAAAGGCGCTCAGAGGGCGCATTGCTTATAAAATGGGCGATGCATATCGTCGTTACGGCAATGTGGCCAGGGCTGTGGGAGCTTTTCGAAATGCCGAACGTTACCATTATACCGATACGCTTACCTATTATTATTTAGGCGAACTCCTGCGTCAGCAGGGCGATTATAAAGGAGCCGTAAAGGCCTACACTGCTTATCTCGATTCGTTTCCGGGGTTTCAGCCGGCTTTGCGTGGGCTCGAGGCCTGTAAGGATGCCGAAGCATTGCGTAAAAAAGGTTCGCCTTATACCGTACGCTTATTTACGCTGTTTAATGGAACACGTTCCGACTATGCTCCAGCCTACTTAGGCATGGATGCCACGCAACTGTACTTCACGACTACACGTCAGCAGGTATTGGGCGATATCAGTGGGATAACGGCTATGAAGAATGGCGACATTTACTTTTCTAAAAAGGACGAGAAAGGCAAGTGGAAGCCTGTAGAGCCGCTTGAGGGTGATGTAAATACCGACTTTGACGAGGGGGCCTGCTCCTTTTCGCCTGATGGAAAGACCATGTATCTTACCGTGTGTCGTACCGACCCTCAATATCCACGACATGCCGAAATTTGGGCTTCGCAGCGGGGTGATGCCAAGTGGGGTAAGCCTTCGCAACTTAATATTACGGCCGATACGCTGTCGTCGTACGCTCATCCGGCCGAGTCGCCCGATGGTGACTGGCTCTATTTTACCTCTGACATGCCGGGCGGGCAAGGAGGGCTCGACCTGTGGCGTATTCAGATGAAGGGAAATCATGGCTTCGGAGCCCTCGAAAATCTAGGCCCCGATATCAATACGCCGGGCAATGAATGTTTTCCGGCGTTCCGCCCGAGCGGTGAGTTGTATTTTTCGAGCGATGGTCGTCCCGACGGATTGGGTGGGCTTGATTTGTATCGTGCCAAGCCCGATACGGCTTCGGGCCACTGGACAGTGGAGCATCTGCCCGCACCTATGAATTCGCATGGCGACGATTTTGGCATTACTTTCGAAGGTTTGCACAATCGTGGCTTCTTCAGTTCAAATCGTGCTACCGGTGGCCGTGGATGGGACAAACTTTATGAGTTTTCCTTTCCAGAGGTATTGCAAACCGTTAAGGGATGGGTGTACGAGCAAGATGGCTACGAACTGCCCGAGGCTGTAGTTTATATGGTAGGTAGCGATGGAACGAACGAAAAGGTGAGTGTGCTTTCAGACGGCTCGTTCGAGAAACCGCTCAAGCCAGGTGTAAGTTACCTCTTTTTGGCTACGTGCAAGGGTTTTCTGAATGTACGTAATGAGTTGCGTGCCGATACCATCGAGGTCGAAAAGCAACATGTGCTCCAGTTCCCCCTGCCCAGCATCAGTGTGCCAGTATTGGTGCGTAATGTTTTCTATGAATTCGACAAGGCAGACCTGACCGATAATTCGTGCGAGGCGCTTGATCGCCTGACAGCGATGTTGAAGGAAAATCCGAACGTTACCATCGAGTTGGCTGCTCATTGTGACTATCGCGGTAACGACGACTACAACTTGCGCCTTTCGCAGCGTCGAGCCGAAAGTGTGGTACGCTATCTTACAGAGCACGGCATTGCTCCCGACCGTCTTACTGCCAAGGGCTATGGCGAGCAAGTACCCAAAATAGTTAACCGAAAGTTAACCGAAACCTATCCTTTCCTGCACGAAGGCGATACGCTGACTATTCCTTACATCCTTCGCTTGCCCGCTGATCAGCAGGAGGTGTGCAATGCGCTGAATCGCCGTACCGAATTCAGAGTACTTCGTACCACTTACGGTCTTTTTGACGAAAATGGAAACTTCCGTCCCGAGGCCCTGCGTAAGGAAGACTGAAGAGAGCATAATAAAACACTGCTGTGTCAGGCAACCAATCAAACGAATCATTCACATTATAACTACGCCAGATATGCTTATTACCAAATTCCTCCATAGTTTCGGGCGCTACCTGATTCTTATGGGGCAAACTTTTTCGCGTCCTGAGCGGATGCGTATGTTTCTTAAACAGTATGTCAAGGAGATGGCACAACTCGGAGTCGACTCCATTGGCATTGTGCTGCTTATTTCATTTTTTATAGGTGCTGTTATCTGTATTCAGATTAAGCTTAACATCCAGAGCCCCTGGATGCCCCACTGGGTATCGGGTTATGTAACCCGCGAAATCATGTTGCTAGAGTTCTCCTCCAGCATCATGTGTCTGATACTCTCGGGTAAGGTGGGCTCTAACATTGCTTCAGAGTTGGGAACCATGCGTACAACCCAGCAAATCGATGCACTCGAAATTATGGGTGTCAATCCGGCTTCCTTCCTGATATTGCCTAAAATAGCAGGACTTGTAACCATTATGCCTTTGCTTGTAGTATTCAGTACGGTGAGCGGTATTGTCGGAGCTTATGCCACGGCCTATATCGGTCACATCATTACACCGTCCGACCTTACGGCCGGTTTGCAGCATTCGTTTACACAGTGGTTCTTTTGGATGGGTGTAATCAAATCGCTCTTTTTTGCCTTTATAATTGCCAGCGTGGCTTCGTTTTATGGTTATAAGGTAGAGGGTGGAAGTATCGAGGTCGGTAAGGCAAGTACCGATGCCGTAGTCTCGTGCTCCATGCTTATATTATTTTCCGACCTCTTCTTAACGCAAATACTCTCATGATTGAAATAAAGAATCTGCACAAGTCCTTTGGCGAGAAAGAAGTGCTCAAAGGCATCAGTTCGTGCTTCGAAAGTGGCAAGACAAACTTGATTATCGGGCAGAGCGGCTCGGGAAAAACCGTGCTCATTAAGAACATTGTGGGGCTGTTTGAACCTACCGAGGGCGATGTGCTGTACGATGGCCGGAGTTTTATGAGCATGAACAAACGCGAACGTGCCATGTTGAGACGCGAAATGGGTATGATTTTCCAAAGTGCTGCACTTTTCGACTCCATGTCAGTACTCGAAAATGTGATGTTTCCCCTCGATATGTTCTCAAACGATAGTTACAAGGAGCGTGTGCGACGAGCACGTTTCTGCCTGGATCACGTAAATTTGGCTGATGCCGGCGATAAGTATCCCGGAGAAATATCGGGAGGTATGCAAAAGCGTGTAGCCATTGCACGTGCCATAGCGTTGAATCCAAAGTACCTTTTTTGTGATGAGCCGAACTCGGGGCTCGACCCGAAAACATCGCTCGTAATCGACGAACTTATCCACCACATTACTGAGGAGTTTAACACAACTACCATTATCAATACGCACGACATGAACTCAGTAATGGGCATTGGCGAGCATATCCTTTTTATCTATCAGGGACGCAAGGAATGGGAAGGTACAAAGGACGAAGTGGTAGGTTCAGACAACGAACTGCTCAATAACTTTATCTTTGCTTCTGATTTGTTCCGTAAGGTGAAGGAGGCGGAGTTGGAAGAGAAGCGGAAGTAGTTAGACGCAATACCCTAAGTGGCTTGTATACCGGAATATAGTTCCGGATCAATACTGCAGAACCATTGAAGGCTGACGTAACCTTTACGGCAGCCTTCAATTTTTATTATTTTAGCAGTATATAGAGTTGCCTAAAGTATTTGCTTGATTGTTTGAAGATGCGTTTATGTTGATTTTATTTGCTTTTAGGCAATTGTAAATGTATCTTTGGGTTGCAATAAGGGAAGAGATTTTTATTGGATTAATGCATGCGAAGCCGATCGATTCAAACGATCGGCTTTTTTGTCCTTGTTTTGATGCCTTTTGCTTCTGTTTGGCGTTTTTTATGCCCTGTTTATAGCCTTTTCTATCGCTTCGGTAGAAAAATCTATCGCGGCTTCAGAATTTTCTATCGCAGCATTAGATATTTCTGAAGCTCCTTCCGTATTTTCGGTTGCTGTAATGCCCGGTTTATACTCCTTGGTCAGTTTTTTATAGGCGAACATTGAGCCTTGTCGTAAAGCCATAGTGGATTCAAAGAGCCTCTGCATAACTTATCATTTAGCGGAATTATCAAAGTTGTAAATGCATTTAATAAAGTTTAGTATTAGGTTTGTTTTATGGAAAATACGTGAAGATAGTTAAGCCTGGCTTGCATTCTTTGCTTGCGCACGACTGCTGACGTTTACCTGATATAGATTCTGATAGTGAATGCGTTTGCAATGAATGGTATATGCCAGGGACGCGCTAGCCTGTAGGTGTGCAGAATGATTATTTAAAGCAAAATGCATAGCACGAAGGGGGTGAAAATCAAAAGACCGCTTTGTTCTACCTGCTCACAAGTAAGGCAGGTAGAACAAAGCGGCTATATTATGCAGCGGCTGTTAGATATGCTGTGCTCTATACAATAGCATCGAACTGGAAGGGCAGAAGGTCGCTTACGCTGTTGATGATGAGTACCTCGTTTTTGCCGACAAGTAGCAGCCGGATGGGTTTACCCGAACGTGTCTGAGCCTCTAGAAGTGCTTGTCGGCATAGGCCGCAGGGGGTAATGGGGTTGGGGGTTACTTCGCCGTTAGTGCCTCGTGCAACAACGGCTATGGTGGTGATAGCTAATCCGGAGTTGGCATTTACGTAGAACATCGCCGTACGTTCGGCACACGTACCTGCACCAAAGGCAGCGTTTTCCTGGTTACTGCCACAATAGATTTCATTGTTTTCAAGTCGGACTGCCGCACCAACATGAAAGTTAGAGTAGGGGGCATAGCTACTATAAGTGGCACGTTCGGCAGCGATGACAAGCTCAGCATCGGCCTCGTTGAGTTCGTTGCGTTGGCAGGAAATATAAGCAATTTGGAGTTCTTTGGATTTCATAGGGCGTAGGGTAGGTTTGTAGGGAACGTAATAAACGTATTAAATTTCTTTGAAATTGAGCAGGTATAAGGCTGTATTCAGACTAAAGCAGCAATTCGCCGTCGCCTTGTCTCACTATTGTTATTTCGTCGTCAGTGCAGTCTACAATGGTCGATGTGCCCGGTGTACCATAGCCGCCATCAATAACCAGGTCAACCTGATTGCCAAAGGTCTCGTCAACGAGTTCGGGGTCAATAAAGTAGGCACTGTCATTTTCGTCGTCAACTTGTGGAAGCGAGGCTGTAAGCAGGGGGGCATCCAATGCTTCAATCAAGTTGCCAAGCAGTTCGCTCTCGGGCATTCGTATGCCAACCTCGCCCGATTTGCGTGTACGGAAAATTTTTGGCAGTATGCGTTTTCCTGGTAAGATAAACGTAAAAGGGCCTGGCAGGTTACGCTTCATCACCTTGTACACCTTGGTTGAGATATGGGCATATTCGCTGATAGCGCTAAGGTTGTAGCATACAATGGCAAACTGTTGTTCTGTCGGAGTAGTTTGCCTGATGCGGCAGATGCGCTCTACAGCGCGTTCCTTGAGTGCGTGGCAACCTAGTGCATAGGTCGTTCCCGTTGGGTAGATGATAACTCCCCCATCGTTAAGCAGATTGACTATTTGAGCAATGCGTTCGGGCGGGTTGTTCTTGTTGTAAAGTTTTATCATGGGTTGCAAGGTTGGGGGGATGGACTGCTATTGCAGGTATCAAAAACAAATCCCCCGCAGTCACAGTTGTCTGAACTGTTCCGCGAGGGAGTATGTCGGGTTTGACACTGTGCTAAAAGAGCTTCAACTTTTGGTAAAGTCGCTGGATGGGCAGGCCTACAACGTTAAAGTAGCTTCCTTTCAGTTCTTCAACCGCAACGAGTCCAATCCACTCTTGAATACCATAGGCTCCTGCTTTGTCAAAGGGCAGGTAGTTGTCTACGTAGAAGTTGATTTCCTCTTCGGTCAGTTGGCAGAAGGTTACGTGGCTGGTAACTGCAAAATCTTCAGTTTTTTCGGCAGTTGCTATTGTTACGCCCGTGATAACCTGATGTACCTGTCCTGAAAGGCTGCGGAGCATTTGTTTTGCCTCGTCGGCTGTTTTGGGTTTGCCCATGACCTTACCCGAAAGGTAAACAATGGTGTCGGCAGCTATGAGCAATTCGTCGGGAGCCATTGACGAGCGGTAAGCTTTGGCTTTGTTGCGCGAAATGTAGCGTACAATATCTTCGCCACGCAAAGTGTCGGGATAGCTTTCGTCAATGCCGAAGAGGGTACGTACTTTAAAGGGGATGCCCAAACGCTGAAGCAGTTCTTTGCGGCGAGGTGAGTTACTTGCTAAAACAACATTATATTTTTTGAGGTTATCAAGCATTGTAGTAGTGAATTTTTCAGGGTTAGGAATAGGGGGATTTGTTAAAGGAAGGGGTGATGCAGGCAATAAAGACTGCAAGCTGTTCGAAATCGAAGTACAGTACGTTTACCATCCAAAGGCTTCGGCATTTGCCATCCAATGGCCTTGTGCACGTAATACTTGCTCAACAACATCGCGAACACAACCTTTACCACCATTCAGTGGACTGATGTAACGCGAAATGGCGCGTATTTCTGAGGCTGCATCGGCCGGACAGCATGGAAGGCCACATTGGCGCATCACTTCGTAGTCGGGGATGTCGTCGCCCATATAGAGCACTTCGTGGGGTTGCAGGCCGAGCGAATCGAGCCATTGGGTGTAGGTGGTAATTTTGACCGAAACGCCCATAAAAACATGGGGTATGCCTAAGGCCTCGTAGCGTTGGCGTACTGATTCGCTTCGTCCGCCTGTAATGATAGCCAGGTGGAGTCCGCATTTGGCGGCGTGTTGTAGGGCATATCCGTCTTTAATGTTGGCTGTGCGGCAAGGTTGCGACTGGTCGAATAGGTAGACGTTGTTTGTGCTGAGCACGCCGTCTACATCGAAGGCCATGGCGCGTATTTGTTTCAGGTCGTAATCAATCATGGGATGTTTGATGTATGCTTTGGCTCATGGCCCGGTAAATATCCTGTAGCTGGGGGTGTGTGGCAAGTGCTTTGAGATGCTCGTCCATTACATTGCAATCCCAACGAACAGCTGGGCCTGTTTGGGCAGCAGCCGGTTCAGTGGTATGTACTTTGCGTGCAGTTTCGTCAATGAGGGGTAACAGGCATTCGGGTTGTATGCCGGCCTCGCGTAGCAGGCTGTATGCCAGCGTGTAGCAGTGATTGGTAAAGTTGCAGGCAAAAACGGCTGCTAAGTGCAGGTGTTTGCGTCCTTCGGAACTGAGTGGCGTAACACTTCTGGAGAGCCTGGAGGCTAATTGCTGCACTTGTTCTAAGGCTTCGGGGGTGGAGCCTTCAACAAAGAGGGGCACTTGGTTGAAGGATATGCCGGTAGTTTTGCTAAATGTTTGCATGGGGTAGAGCACTGCAGCATGTGCAAAACATTGGCTGAGAGTTTCTAAAGGCATACTGCCTGCAGTATGTATAACCAAAGCGTGAGCCGGTATGAAAGGATTTTGAGCCAAACTGGCTGCCAATGCGGGCAGTACGTGGTCTTTAACGGCAAAGATGTAAATATCGGCTTGTGGCAGATGTGTTACCTGGTCGGTGAGCAACGGTGTTGTGTCCAACTTGTTGGCCAGTTCGCAGGCATGTTCGTAAGTGCGGCTGTAGATGCCTGCTATGGGGTATCCGGCTTGAGTAAGTGCCTGGGCCAGATGAGTGGCAACATTGCCCGATCCCAGCAGACAGATGTGGGGGAGTGTTTGCATTGCCAAAGATTTAGATAGGGCAAAGATACATTTTTTGGCGTGGGAGGGAAAATTTTTTCAGAAACTTTCGCCAGAATTTAATCCTGTAAAGGTGTTTTCCGGGGATTTTATGCAGTTAGCGCGCTATGCATGGCAGTGCAGTTCAAAAAACATAGGCTTATTTTTATATATTATTATGTATAAGCCTATACCGAATTGTGGCTTTTGAGAGTTGCCCGCCTGTAGGTATGGCATGAGCCGTAGGCTATGTGTTGACAGCTATTTTGCAGTTGTTTACCCGATAGGGGCGTAAAAGGCATGGTATACATACAGGTTGGCTGGCTCTGACTCTGTGGTGTTCAATGACGTTTAAAGGGGTAGCAGTGTGATAGCAACAAAGGTTGTGGACCGGGCTTTTATTTTGTCGAAAGTCAATGTTGTATATCCGTTGTGCCTGCTATGGGGTAAGGTGGGGTATGTAAGGGTCAGCGTAGCATCCAAAAAAAACTCCTGCACAGCCAAAAGCATATGCAGGAGTTCTGTGGGGTAATAAAGAGAATCTCTCTAAGATGAGAAATTACTTCTTGTTGAGTGCAAGGTCAACCTTAACGGCGCAAGCTACAGAGCAGCCTACCATGGGGTTGTTGCCAATGCCGAGGAAGCCCATCATTTCTACGTGTGCAGGAACTGAAGAAGAACCTGCAAACTGAGCGTCAGAGTGCATACGGCCGAGGGTATCGGTCATACCGTACGAAGCGGGACCTGCGGCCATGTTGTCGGGGTGGAGTGTACGACCCGTACCACCACCTGAAGCTACGCTGAAGTAGGGCTTGCCTGCAAGTACGCGCTCCTTCTTGTAAGTACCGGCAACGGGGTGCTGGAAGCGGGTGGGGTTGGTAGAGTTACCAGTAATAGAAACGTCTACGTCTTCCTTCCACATGATGGCAACACCTTCGCGTACATCGTCAGCACCGTAGCAGTTAACTTTGGCACGGGGGCCATCGCTGTAAGAGGTTTCGTTGATAACCTTGAGTTCGCCGGTATAGTAGTCGAACTTGGTCTGTACATAGGTAAAGCCATTGATGCGGCTGATAATCATAGCAGCGTCCTTGCCGAGACCGTTGAGGATGCAACGGAGGGGTTTGTCGGCGGGGCGGCTCTGGTTAGCCATTTGTGCAATTTTGATAGCACCCTCGGCAGCTGCGAAGCTCTCGTGGCCTGCGAGGAATGCAAAGCACTTAGTTTCGGGCGAAAGCAGACGGGCTGCCAACTTACCATGACCAATACCAACCTGACGATCGTCGGCTACAGAGCCGGGGATGCAGAATGCCTGCAGACCCTCGCCAATATATTCGGCAGCCTCAACAGCGTCCTTAGCCTGCTCCTTGAGTGCAATGGCAGTACCTACTACGTAGGCCCACTTTGCATTTTCAAAGCAAATCATCTGCGTGCTTTCGCACTCCTGATAAGGATCGATTCCGTACTGTTCGCAAATCTGGTTAGCCTCTTCAATATCTTTGATACCGTGCTTGTTGAGGGCAGCAAGAATCTGCTTGATGCGACGGTCCTGGCTTTCAAACTTTACTTCTCTAATCATTTTTGTGGTCCTCCTTAATCTTTACGCGGGTCAATAGATTTAACTGCGCCCTGCTCGGCGGTAGTACGTCCGTAAGTACCGGTTACGCTCTTGAGAGCCTCATCGGCAGCTACGCCCTTCTTGATGGCATCCATGAACTTGCCCATGTGAACAAACTCGTAGCCACATACCTGGTCGTCCTTGTCAAGGAACATCTTGGTGATGTATCCCTCGGTCAACTGGAGGTAACGGCTGCCCTTTACCTTAGTACCATAGAGTGTACCAGTTTGGCTGATAAGACCCTTACCAAGGTCCTCAAGGCCAGCACCGATTACGAGACCACCTTCAGAGAAAGCGCTCTGAGTACGTCCGTAAACAATCTGGAGGAAGAGTTCGCGCATGGCGGTGTTGATAGCATCGCAAACGAGGTCGGTATTGAGCGCCTCAAGGATGGTTTTGCCCGGGAGAATCTCGCTCGCCATAGCTGCAGAGTGAGTCATACCAGAGCAACCAATAGTTTCAACCAAGCACTCTTCGATAACACCTTCCTTAACGTTGAGCGTGAGCTTGCAGGCACCCTGCTGGGGAGCACACCAACCCACACCGTGAGTCAGACCGGAGATGTCCTTGATTTCCTTTGCTTGTACCCACTTGCCCTCCTCGGGAATAGGAGCGGGACCATGGTTGGGGCCTTTGGCTACACAACACATGTTCTGAACTTCGTGTGAATATTCCATGATTTAAAATTGGTATAATTAGAATACTGATTGACTGTGTACGTTGTTTGGTGCAAAGTTACTCTATCTTTTCTGAAAATGCAAGCAATGAACGCCCTTTTTTTACATGGGGTGTGAGGCGGTTTACACCCTATGGTAAATATTAAAGACTTGCTAAATATGTCACTTGAGGCGCTAAGCGATAGGCTTATATGGCAAAATAGACGTTAAAAACAAAAAATGAGTCAAACTTGTTGGTTTTCATGGCATTTTATTTGCACCAATAGGACAAAAGCCTTATCTTTGCACTGTTTTTCATGGTATTAGATTTAAGGTTAGTAAAGATTGATTGTCGGGAGACAATCAATTTTTTTTTGATTATACCCTAGAACTGGGGTATTTAACGGGCAAGGCCCGGCTATTGCATATGCAGTGGCCGGGCCTTGTTCCGAAAAATATGAAGAGGGGGTTAGTGCATCACATCGCATGCATCAATGAGGGCACTATATACAGCATTCTTTCGGAGTAATTGGGGATTGCCGAAAATAAAGAACTGACGACGTGCGCGCGTAATGGCTACGTTGAGTTTGCGGTCAACCTGTGCTTTCCCGATTCTTTGTATGGACGAGAGCAGGTTGAGTTGGTAAGGTTGCGATATGGTAGTACTAAAGAGAATATAGTCGCGCTGGCTTCCCTGATAACATTCAACGGTATCGATGGTTACATCATCAGCCCAGGTAAACCCATGTTTTCGCAGGATGCTGCGGATGCTTGCTATCTGGCTGCGGAAGGGGACTATTACACCAATAGCTTTGTGGGGTATAAAGCTGGTTTGACCGTTTTTTTCGTGTAGTGAGCAAATAGCTTGAACAATGTTGCAAACGGCTTCGGCTTCGGGTGCATTAGCTCGCAGGTTTTCTACGTTGGCAACTTGGCAGACTGGTATAAAGCCCATGCGCGTACTGGCAACAAATTTTTCGTAGGGTGTTGAAGCATTTGTCCATTGCAATTCTTCTCGCTGATGGGGTAAGGGTACTTCGGTGAGTTTGTGTTCGTAAAAATGCTCGTTAACAAACTGACAAATATCAGGGTGCATGCGTCCTTGCCGGTTTAGCAATCCTACAAAAGCTGTGCGACCCTGCTGCTGCTCCATGCGGTGAAGGCGTTCGAAGAGTGAATTGCGCAGGTTGCTGAGCCCCATGCTTAGCAGGCAGGGTTCTGTTACTTGAGTTTGCTCTTCAGGAAGCATGACGACTGCCGGTAGTTGTTTGTGGTCGCCAATGAGTATAAATTTATCGATGGCATCTTTTTTATCAACTTGTGCGCAAAACAAGCCTAGGGCCTGTGGTTCAAGCAGTTGAGAGGCTTCGTCGATGATTGCTGTGTCGAAATGTTTTAGCTTGAAGAGTATTTGCTGTCGGGTGAGTGTGAGCACCGTGCCTACAAAGATAGGTGTGTGCTGAATGAGTTGTTTTGCCTGGATGCGGTTGTTTAGAGTTTCGGCCCGTTTACATAGCAGGTGGCTTGTATGCGCTTTATCGCAAGTTTGCGTGCTTCCGATGCGTAGATAGTCGAAGGCTATTTCCTGCGACAAACTGTTGAGCATACTGCAAATTTCGTCGACGGCACGGTTTGTATAAGCAGTGAGGAGCAGTCCTTTGTCGGAGTTGCTTGAAGCGGAGCTATTGCTTGAGGCTTGCTGGGTTGTTTTATAACCATTACTCAGCAAAAACTCCATAACCATGGACCGGAGAGCCAGATTGGTTTTTCCGGTACCGGGAGGGCCAACGAGCAGGTAGTAGTCGTTGGCTTGTTTGGCTTGTAGCACGATGTTTCTTACCGATTCGGGATAGTTTCCAATAAGGGTGCGTTCGGTGTTTGCTGTAGGTGCCTCGCGTCCCAGCAGTAAATTGCGCCGTTTGCTGTTGGTGAGCAATAGGGCAAAGAGATTGCGCTTTTGTTGAGCGCTTGGTGAGTCGATGGTGTCGTGCTCAACAGCATAGTGCCTGGAAGTTGAGAACAGGTTGTGGTTGCGCTGGTGGTAATTGAGTTCAATAGTGATGGTGTTAGCTGTGATGGCAGCTACCGTACCTTTAATTAGCAGGTGGTTGGTTACGTTGTCGCTTTTGTCTTCAGCTTCGTATAGTTGTATTAGTTCGCCTTTGTTGAAGTTAGGAACAAATTCACCATCGTATGGAGGTATTTTCAAGCATATTTTGGCAATGCTGTTCTCATTGTCAGTTTCGGTTTTCAGTATCGAAAGTCTGGTCAGAATATTGCCTGCAGTGAGTTTGGTTTGTAGGTCAGCAGTCCAGGTAGCGGCAAACCCGCGTAGTGAGTCGGGGCGGTTGTCGCTAGTTTTGCTCATAAACATTTCGCGTTCAACAAAGGTCAGGAATACTGAAAAGTATGAACGCAACAAAGGGTCTGCTTGCAGGTCGGCTAACGGATTGGTTACAGCCTTTAGCTGGGGTAGTATATATTTTTTATAAAAATTGTCGGGCACAATAAATTGTTTCAGGTGCTCGGGAGTCAAGAGTTTAAGAATGCTTTCAAAGCGGCCTTGGCGCAGTTGGTAGTTGAGATTGATGATGCCATTGCGTAAATTGAGAATGTTACGGATGGCAGCAGCAGAGGGACGTTCGTTGTAGAAGATGGGATAGGTAGAATAAACCAGAAAAGTGCGTACGTCGTTCCAACTTATGTTGAAGTTGCGGCGTAGAATTTCGCCGTATAGTGTCATTTGCAGCAAGTGTTCGGGTTTGGGGCCTACGGGTGTCTGGTACGATTCCTTTGCTTTTCCACTCTTCAACTCCAATATACGCATAAAGTCCATAGTCATTACGTCAAGACGTCCCCGGAGTCCAAGGTTCGGACTTATAAAAGATGGTTCGAGCAACACTTTGCTTGAGGCAATGTCAATATCAGTACCAGTAAAGTAATGGTGAACAATTTGATTGATATGGTTGAACTGTATCTTTGATTGTGCAAAGAATTGATTAGATAGTTCAACGTCACTCATGCAAGCATATTCGAGCAGGTTTTGTCTGAAATTTTTGAGTGTGGAGCGTGAGTATAAATCTTCGTTGCTTGAGTCATTGATGCAATCATCCATATATTGGTTGGCCAGGTTACCGAGTAGGGTATGCCTGGTAGTAGTATTGGGCTGCAAACTATTAATGAGGTAGTTGAGCGGAGATGCTCCGTAGGGTTTCATTGTTGCAGTTAGTGCACTTACGTCTATAAGATAATCGGGCTCAAGTATAGCCATATATATAAGGAGTGTGTCTGCTGCATGCGTATCGGCTTCGGCATCGAGTAGCATAACATTGGCTCCCTTGTATATGTAGCGGGTGTTTTGATAGTTTTCAGCTGTAGTGTCTTTTTGTTCGTTAAATTTTACGGTGTATGCAAACTGCTCCCCTTCGGCCTGAAATGTAAAGCTGTAGTTCGAAATAATCTTCAAAACAACCCCTCGCAGGTTCTTGCGGTAGGGCGATTGGTGAGTATTGGTGATGCGCAAGGGGCGTATATGCTGGGGAAGGGGGTGTGGTATGGGTTTGCCAGAAACCTGATGGATAAAGTGGGCAAGATCTGCCAAATCGGCTTGCTCTTCTTCGGCTGTAGGTTCAAAGTCCTCGCTGAGTATTAAGCGGGCACGGTGTCTGAAACGGTCGGCTGGCCGGTGGTCGATATGTAAGTGCTGGCAAACGGCTACCAGCAGCGAGAAGAGTGTGGCATAGTCGCCTTTGAAGTTGATAGATTGTTCGATGCAGATGCGTCTAAGCAAACTGAGCATGCGGCTGTAGCGTGTGCGTGGCTTGCCTTGTATTTGGCTTATTTCGATGAGTTCGTTGTACATGGCTAATTGTGGGGAGCTCTGTGGTATACATAAAGCAGGCAGGGCGTATCCAGGGCAATGGTTTACCGGTGGAAAGCTCTGCCTGTATGGCTACTTTTTACTTACTCTGCATGCGCATTTCCATTTCTTCGGGAGTAAGTATGTGGTGTTGTTTGCTGTAACGGTTTGGTTTATGAACTGGACGCTTGCTTTCGGCGTGTGTGTTGCCAGATTGCAAGGCAGGTTGATAGGGGCGTGGACTTCCGATGTTGCGTACACTGCCTCCATATTGTTTCCAGCGTGCCATAATGTGCTGAACGTATTGAAAGGTTTCGTCGCCAATCATGTAACCGTAGCGCACTACAGGGTCGCGGTAAAAACGTGGATTGCTGAGGTTTTGCACATAGTAGCTAACGTCGTCCCAGGAATAGGGATTTCCTCCATACTTGCGTGTGAGTGCCTGCGCATCGTTGATATGTCCTTTTCCGCCATTGTAGGATGCAAGGGTAAATTTGATTCGTTCCTCGGGATCTTGAATGTTTCGGTATTGGCCTTGCAGTTTGTTGATTACCTTAACAGCTGCAGCAATATTTTCGGCAGGTTGGAAAATATGTTCTTCAGCCAATCCCATTTCGTTGGCAGTTGCTGGCATGAGTTGCATAAGTCCCTTTGCCCCTGCCCATGAAATAGCATTAGGGTCGAATCCTGACTCTTGATAGCATTGGGCAGCAATTAAGCGCCAGTCCCATCCGGTATGCAGGGCGGCTTGCTTAAAGTAGTGATCGTAGGTTGAGATAATGCCTTTTTCGCGCGAAATGTAGGGTGCTCTTACTTGTCTCCTAACTTGTGTTCTTGCCTTTAGACGGTTCTTCTCCTGCTTTTCAACCTTTATTTCTATTCCATCGCCGTACCAGTCGGTGAGTGCTTGAGCTAAATCATTGGCATCGGATTTTATCGCCCATGAGGTGTTAAGTTTGGCATTATGAACTCCAGCTTCAGTAAGTTTATATTTTTGACAGAGATGTTTAGGAAGCTGTAGGGCAATGAGGTCGACATCGCCGGTTTCTAACTTTTTGATGAGTGTGGTCGTATCGTTCGATAATTCTACTCTTACTCCAACACCAAGCGTTGCTGCAAAGTTTTCGGCCAATGCATATTGCAGACCCATACCTACTCCTTGATAATCGAAGTAGGTGTCGGGTCCACTGATGGTGGCAATAATCAGTTCGCCAGAACTGACTATGCGATTAATGGTTGCATCTTGACTATTGGTGGCTTTGACAAAGGCACCATTGTTGGCTTGTTTTTGCGGAGCCGGTGATTGACATGCCATTATGCAAAGGCTTGTCAAACCAAGCCTAATGTATTTTGCCAGGCGTATAAGTCTTTGCTCAAGGCTATGGGTAGAACTAAACATGCCGCAATACTTTGAGTCTATCTATTGTTAGTGCAAGCTCTGTGGCTTAGTGTCGCAGGGTATTGCTTGTTTTGTTATTCTAAAGGTGTTTACCTTTAATCAATGTTTAGGTGTCGACTTACATTTCGGCTTCCTTCAGTCGCTCTGTATTCTCTGCTACAATCAGATGGTCGATGCAGTCTTGAATGTTGCCATCCATAAAAGCTTGCAGATTGTAGATGGTGTAGTTAATGCGGTGGTCGGTAATGCGTCCTTGTGGGTAGTTGTAAGTACGGATTTTTGCAGAGCGGTCGCCGGTCGATACAAGAGTCTTGCGTCGACTGGCAATGTCATCTACATACTTTTGGTGTTCTTTATCGTAGATGAACGTACGCAAACGGGCAAGTGCACGTTCCTTATTTTTGGGTTGGTCGCGTGTTTCTGTACACTCAATCAATATTTCTTCAGTTTCGCCGGTCAATGGATTCTTCCAGTTGTAGCGGAGGCGTACGCCCGATTCTACTTTATTGACGTTCTGGCCACCTGCACCACTAGAGCGGAATGTGTCCCATTTAATTTCGCCTTCGTTAATAACGACATCGAAGGCTTCGGCTTCGGGTAGTACGGCTACTGTCGCCGCTGAGGTGTGTACGCGTCCTTGAGTTTCGGTAGCAGGAACACGCTGCACACGATGTACACCGCTTTCATACTTCATTGTGCCGTAAACGTCGGCACCGGTAATGGAGCATACAATTTCTTTAAACCCGCCTGCAGCACCTTCACTGGCGCTCGAAACTTCGATTTTCCAGCCCTTGCTTTCGCAATATTTTACATACATGCGGAAAAGGTCACCAGCAAATAGTGCAGCCTCGTCGCCGCCTGTACCACCACGAATTTCAAGAATGGCATTTTTTGAGTCTTCAGGGTCTTTAGGCACAAGCATAAGCTTGATTGTCTCCTCGAGTTCAGGAATGCGTTTTTCGCAAGCCGCTACTTCCTCGCGTGCCATATCTTTGAGGTCGGGATCTTGCTCTGTGAGCAGCATATTTTTGCTCTCGCTTAAGTTGGAGAGTAAATCAGAATATTCTTTGCGTGCTGCCATCAAATCTTCTAAATCTTTGTATTCTTTAGTAAGTCTAACGTAGCGTTGTTGGTCTGCAATTACGTTAGGGTCAGTAATTAGGGTGGAAACTTCCTCAAAACGTGCTACGAGTCCTTCGAGTTTTTCTAATAGTGAATTGTTGTCTGCCATAAATCATAGTGGGGCTTTAGGAGTTGGAACGTAGTGAAGGCGTTAAGCCTTGGTGTAGAATTGTACTACAAAAGCAAAGTATCATGATGATAGATGCTTTTGCCGGGTTTGAAATACCGATTAGCCAGCATTTGTAATGGTTGGTAAATAGTGTACGTCCCAAATGAAGAGGCTGAAGCCGGTTGTTTCGTTTTCGAAAATGCCGGCTTCAGTCTTTATGTTGCTAAGAATTATATTGATTTTCCTGTTCTTAATAATTGAATTCACCGAATTCGCTTCGGATAGTGAGTGAGCGGGGGCCTTCTTCAATGTGTCCTACAATCTGTGCGTCAATGTTAAAGCTCTTAGAGAGTGCAATTACTTTGTCGGCAAATTCGGGAGCTACATATATTTCTAGCCTGTGGCCCATGTTGAAGACTTTATACATCTCAGCCCAGTCTGTACCACTCTCTTGGGCAATAGCTTTGAAGAGGGGAGGCACAGGAAACATGTTGTCTTTGATTACGCGGCAGTTTTCGCCTACAAAGTGGAGTACTTTAGTTTGTGCACCGCCTGTGCAGTGTACCATACCATGAATGTCTTGACGCATTTCGTCGAGCAATTTCTTGATGACGGGTGCGTAGGTTCGAGTGGGTGAGAGTACAAGTTTACCAGCATTGATAGGTGAACCTTCAACAGGGTCGGTAAGTTTATAGCTTCCGCTGTATACTAATTCTTCGGGTACAGCCTTATCAAAACTTTCAGGATATTTCTCGGCGAGGTATTTGGCAAAGACATCGTGTCGTGCTGAAGTTAGTCCATTGCTGCCCATACCGCCATTGTATTCTTTTTCGTAAGAGGCTTGTCCGCATGACGAAAGTCCAACAATCACATCACCCGGTTGGATTTTGGCATTGTCTATTACGTCGCTGCGTTTCATACGGCAAGTTACGGTTGAGTCTACAATGATTGTACGTACCAAGTCGCCTACATCGGCAGTTTCGCCGCCAGTGGCATAGATGCCGACCCCCATGTCGCGCATTTGTTGTAAAAGTTCGTCTGTTCCGTTAATGATGGCCGAGATTACTTCGCCAGGAATGAGCATCTTGTTACGTCCAATGGTTGAACTGACTAATATATTATCAACGGCACCTACGCAAAGCAGGTCATCGGTGTTCATTATCAGAGCATCCTGTGCGATGCCTTTCCATACTGAGAGATCGCCCGTCTCTTTCCAGTACATATAGGCTAAACTTGATTTAGTGCCAGCACCATCAGCGTGCATAATGTTGCAATATTCAGGATCGCCTCCTAAAATGTCGGGAATGATTTTACAGAATGCTTGAGGAAAGATGCCTTTGTCTATGTTCTTGATGGCGTTATGTACGTCTTCTTTCATGGCTGATACACCACGCATCATGTAACGTTGTTTGCTGTCCATGGATGTTTGCTTGTATGTCGGGATTTATGTGTTATTAAAATTCTACGGTAGGAGCCTTTTGGGCATCGTTTGCAGCCTCGAATTGTGATTTCTTTTCGAAGCCGAACATTCCTGCTACCATGCTGGCAGGGAATTTTCGTACGCTTACGTTATATTCTTGTACCAGACCATTGTATTGCTGGCGACTTTCGTTAATTCTGTTCTCTGTGCCTTCGAGTTGTGCACGGAGTTCGGAGAAACCTTCGTTAGCTTTCAGGTCTGGGTATTTTTCAGATATCATCATCAGCCTGCCAAGCGCTTGAGAGAGTTCGCCTTGTGCCTCTTGAATTTGCTTCATCTTTTCAGGAGTCAAGTCTTTGGCATTTACTTGCAACTGTGTAGCTTTAGATCGAGCATTGATAACACCTTCAAGCGTTTCACTTTCGTGTTTGGCATATCCCTTGACAGTGTTGACAAGATTAGGAATAAGGTCAGCACGTCGTTGGTATTGAGCCTGAATGTTTCCCCAGGCAGTTGCTACGGCTTCGTCTTTTGCTATAAGTCCATTGTAGGTTGTTAATGTGCCGCCTACAGCTATCAGAATTGCAGCTCCGATAATTAGGAGTATAACTGTGCTTTTTGACATGGTGTATGGATTGTTTAGGGGTTAAAATCAAAGTATCTATTAGTGTGTGATTAGGTATTTTGAGGTGTTGTTTCAGAATCTTCCACCGCTGCCACCTCCACCAAATGAGCCTCCACCGAATATGCCTCCGCCAAATCCGCCTGACGAACTGTCTCTGCTGCCACCGCCGCCCATTAGAAAGGGAGGCACAGGGCCACCACCATTGGCAAAGTTGTCGTCTTCGTCTTTGTCAACGGTCTTTTCGTAACCGCAGCGAGGGCAGCGCATAATTGTATGAATGTACCAATGTCGAGTTCCAGGTCTGCGTAAGCGTTGTCGTTTTACAGGCCTCATTTGTGCTTGTCGGCATTTTGGGCATTTATTTTCAATTCGCACTATTGCTACTGCAAAAAGCAGACATCCTCCGAGTATGCTGATGGCTATGCAAAACCCGACGAATGCTTTCGACATTGAATCTTCATTGTTTTTGGATTCAGCTTTAAGTGTTGCATCCTGTCTTATATAGTAATCAATGCCTTCGATCGTTTTTAAAATGGCTCCATCCCAGTTTCGTTTTTTGAGTTCAGGAACCATTATTCGGTTTTGTATGCGTCGGCATATAGCATCAGGTAACGTTCCTTCGAGTCCGTTTCCTGTTAGTATTTGATAGCTACGATCCTCTGTGGCTAATATAATGATGAGGCCAGTGCGTTGCTTTATCGAACCAATACCATACTTTCGCCCAAGTGCCATGCCAAAGGTGTAGGGATCGTCTCCTTCAAGTTGTTTGACCACTACAACTACTGTTTGTACTCCTTTGTCTGTTTCGAGCGCTCGAAGTATTTGGTCGCCCTTAGATGTAGCGTGTGTAGATAATACACCATCAGGGTTGCAAATGTAGCGTGTTGAGTCTTGCAAGTAGACCATAGGCAGTGTCTCGGGAGTCCACTTCTCTGCTTTTAATGTTAGTGGTAGTAATACCAGTAATAAGAGGAGTGTATAGAACTTTTGCATAGGCTTGTAGATGCTTGGGTTGGGGGTGTGGCTTAAGGAGTGCTTTTGTGTTTTATTAAAGGCACAATAACCCGAAGCAAAGATACAGCAAACCAACCGAAAACCGAAGTTTTTGCTTGTTTTTCTTTTGTTTTTCAAATTAGTGTAGGTTCTTTGAGAGTTTCAAACAGTATGCGTATCGGTGCAATAGTTGATTATTGGGGGCATGGTTATCTATCTGTAAACGCCTGGACAAATAAATGGTTCGTCCAGGCGTTGCTAAAAATGTAGCGATAAGTGCTTGGCAGATTAGAAGGCAATGGGCATTTTGCCCGTTTCCCTTTATTTCTGCAGTTCTTTTAATTGGCTATGCTGGTAGTAGTGTTTTAGAATTTCGCGATAGTTATATCCCTTGTCTGCCATAACTGCAGCACCTATTTGGCACATACCAACACCATGTCCCCAACCTGCACCATACAGTACAAACCGACCGGGTATTTGTGTTTGTGGATCAATATCATGGCGTTCTATGATGAAGGCTGAACTATAAAGGTGAGTCGGCGATAGTAATCGTCTGATTTCAAGTTCTTTGCCGATAATCAGTTGTCCATTTTCGCCAACAATACGTATCTTAACGAGTCGTCCACTGCTTCCGCGTTCAACGGGTTGCAAGTCTTTAATGGCTCCAAACGAATGATCTGTTCGCTTTTCAATTAATTCGCGGACTTCTTTTTGTGTGAGTTCTACGTGCCAACGATAGAAATTAGCTGTACTCAAGTCATAATCATTGAGCACTTGAGCTAACAGATGTTGATCGTTAGTTTGGCAGAACGATGGTGGAGCTTGGCGTATCCAACGCTCAGCTTCTGCTTCGTTTGTCAAATCGGGTAGGGGCAGGTTGTGTTCGTTTTTATCGAGGTCGCGTATAGGTTGCAGGTAGTCATAGTCTTTGTCTTCCCAGCAACTGCTGAAGTGTTCGCTTATACCGCCGCAACATTTTGAGAAGCGTGTATCACACAATTTGCCGTTATAAACCAATACTTGTCCGTATGTCTCCTGTACGGCCTTTTTGACGTTGGGAAGGGTTGCTCTTGATATGCCCTGATACCGTTGGCAGTGGTCGTCGGCACAAACGTCGTAAAGGGTGTGGTCTGAACGATCGTGCCAGCGGATATAACTGTCGGCATTGCGAGCAAAACTAAAGAAAGAGGTTGTGTGACCTTGTCCCAAACGACGGTTTAGCATCTGGCTATATACCCAACTGCGCGATACTACGGCGTGTGTTTTGAGGAGTTCTATTGAGGAGTGTGCATTCATTTCTGATGATATAACGCTTTCAAGATACTCCTCAACAGGAAGTTCGTTAATTACAACCAGTTTTTCTTCGTCAACAATTAGCCGAAGATTGCCTTTGAAAGTTTGCGATTCTTTCTTTTCCCAATGAAAACCAATTCCTATAGTTACATTTTCAATAGTAAAACTAGCGTTGCTGGATGTCGGTGATAATAGTAGCTCGCTGTAGATGTTTCCATTCCACATAACGCCACCATCTATACACTCGGCATGCTGTTCACCGCTGAGTTGTTCTCCCTTGGCTGTAAAGATTCCGTTAAGTTTAAAACGCAGGGTAGTAGCACGCATAATGCCCACGCAAACGTTTTCGCCCACAATTTCGCTTAGATTGGTTTCGATTGAAACTTTGCTGTTGGTTTTGCGTCGTCCGCCATGTAGTTTGCGGGCTATGTTGGTTATTTCGCTTTCTGTAAGGGTAACTTCGCGCAATATACTTTGAGCCATGCGCGGTGTTATGTGTTTAAAATCTTCGGCACGTGGCGTAATAAGTAGTCCACCCATATCAATAGCTCCCGGGCTAACCATACAACTGTTTTTTCCTTTTGCAGAGTAGCAATCCGGACGATGCTTGCGACGTGCAAATACTACGGTTACCAAGTAATCGGGTGCTGTTGGTCCACCCTCGTGGCGCCACGAGAGGATGTTTATATCGGGTTCGCTGCGTTTCTCGCCTTTGGGCATCACGCTGAAAAGTTTTTCAAGCAGAAAGGGGTTCGACTCAGAAGCTGGTCCCTGTATGACAAAGGCTGGGCATACGTAGCCTTTGAGCAAAAAGATACCTCCGTTCTTGGGATTATACCCCATGTCTTCGAGTTCGGCCTCTTCCTCTTTCGATGAAGGGTAAATACGTTCCAGGTGGTTTTCGTAGAGTTTCCAGTCGCGTTCGATGGGTACAATGCCGCGTGCGCCGGCTTGTAAGTGAGCGTGGTCGGGGGCTGATGCGCCACACCGTGCACCATTGTAGAATATAAGGTAATTAGGTAGTTGCCATACCAGGCGGTCGAGCATTTGGGCAAAACGTTTAAAGTTTTGTGTAACATGCCGGCGGGTAGGTAAGGTCAGATGATGAGGTAATATTGGGAAAGGGTTGACCAACACATTTAGGGAACCCATAACGGGTAAGGCACGCTGGTCGGCCGGCCGGTTGTTTTCGCACAGAAAACAAGGACGAGCTCTTAGGGCTTTTTTATCTATTTTAGCTCCAGTGCTGACCATGCGTGAGGGGTTATATTGTACGCTTAGGGTGCAATCGTCGAGCGAAAGATTTTTTGTTTGTACTTGTTGGGTTAAATCCTGAAAGCGCTGTCGAGCTTCTTGCCATTGTTCAAGTTGAAGGTCGAAGAAACGGTTTACCTCTTCTTCTTCGAGTGGGTGATTCCAACTTTCGTTCATGGCTTTACGGGCACGCAATTCAATAGTTCGCAGCCAGTCTTTATAGGTATTGTTGTTGTTTTGCTTTTCAATGCTCAAGGCGGCATCTGAATTCCCTTCCCAACGTCGGCATAAGTAAACCTCATCGTAAATGCGCCCTATGCGATAGTGGCGTGAAATGGATAAACCGAGTGCATAGTCCTCGCCGTAGCTTGTGTTTGGGAAACCAATGTTTCGTAAAATGTCAGTACGAAAAGCTCTAGGAGCTCCTAAGCCATTAATGCGCAGGGCGTTGTTGCGTCCGTTGTCAGGAGTCCATTCTGTATGTGCTATGAGACCGGGCGGCAGAGTTTCTAATTCAAAGTTAACCATGCGATAGCTGCCTATCACCATAGCGGCACGCTGTTGTTTGAAGGCATCAACTATACGTTGCAGTGTATCTGGTCCAGAATACAGGTCATCGGAATCGAGTTGTACAGCGTAACATCCGCAATGAGGCGAATGAATGGCCAAATTCCAGCAACCACCTATTCCCAAGTCGTTTTGTTCGGGAAGAATGGTTATAACTCGCGGATTATGACGATAAGTAGCCAATGCCAGTTCAGTACCATCAGTTGAGTGGTTATTGACAATGATAATGTTAAAGTCGAAGTTTGTTTGTTGTCCCAATGCGCTGTCTATGGCGTTGCAGATGGTGCGTTCGCGGTTGCGCACAGGGATAATAACGCTTGCCTTTACTGGGTAGTTAGTACAGGTATCGGCGGGAAGTTCGTCAAACTCGTCGGGAGCAAGCCAGGCGCCAATGGCTTTAAGGTGTTCGGTACAAGCTCGTTCCATTTCTTGTTGAACCTCGCGGTTGGAAGGGTCAACATAGTCAAATTGTTTTTCGCCCGAAGCACGAAAATCGGTTTCGGTTTCGGTGTAGAGGGGTTCATGAATATGAACGATTTGGCCGTGAGCTGCAACAAACAGCCGCAATGCATAAGTCGTAGCAAAGCGGAAACGCGGGCTGTGCGAGCTGTTCAGAAAATGGTGAATGGCTGCTGTGCGAAAGAGTAAAAGGGAACCGAAGTCAAAATCGTCGCGCAATGCCCCTTCCTGGTAGTCGATAGTGGGGTGAAGCCCTTGACTGTCATAACGGTCGCTGTAGAGCATCATGGCCGAAGCGATTTCTTCATCGGGTATATTTCCTGCATACGACTCTGCTGTTTGTAATAGCCGCTCCATTGCGCGGTAGCCTAGTTCAAGCCGGTGGGTGCTTAGATAAGTTATTGTATATTTAGCTGTGAGCTTAGGAGCAATTTGTCGCATAAAGCGGGTACCTTGCAGGTTGTCTGCATTCAGTAAAGTACAGCGATTGTCTTCAAACTGCTTGCATGCTTCGGCTTGTGGACCAACCAAAAACAAGTGATTGATGCAACTGGTTGCTTTAAGGGTATGAATAGTACTGTCTATGTCCGGATTATCGGGCGAATAGGCCAGAATAAAGTCAATGGTGGGTTTCATGATAGACCGGGGTTTTGTATGTGCTTACAAATGTAGGCAAAAACAGGGAAAGCGTATTACTGACAATACAATATTTTCTTGGTTATAAGTGTGGAGCAGGTGTGTAGATGCTTTTGCACGTAGTGTGTATATTTTTACATACGGGTGTTGTAGACGAATAGTATCAGGAATATTTGGTTTATGTTTCAGTTTGGAGGTTTATACTGATGGCATCGAGTGGACTTTGTACAATGCGTTCTATGCGATAGTTACATTTGTTAGCCGCTTCTTGTAATTCGTTACAGAAGTGGTAGGCTATGCTACCGACAAAGGATACTGGTAGGTCGTGATGATTGTAGATATCAACATTTCGAGTAAAAAATGCATAAAATGCGTCAACTAGTAACTGATGGATAGACTCTTCTGCTCGGTAACGATGTAAAAAGGGGGCAAATGAAGCTAAAAAACGATTGGCTTCGGGTTGTCGGTATACTCGTTCTATTATTTGGTCAGTTGTCAGTTGGTATTGTGTATTGAATGCCTGGCATAGATATTCAGGAATTTGTTTTTTAAGAATATTTCCAATCAACACGCGTCCTAAAAAGGCTCCACTTCCTTCATCGCCAAGTATATAGCCTAATGGTGGTGTATTTTGTACAATACTTCCGTTAATATAGAGGCAACTGTTGCTTCCTGTTCCCAAGATGCAGGCAATACCATCGGTCTGAGGTAGCAGTGCTTGTGCTGCTCCTTTGAGGTCGGAGTCAATTTCTATGTATTTAGATTTTGGCCAAACGGCTTTGAGTGCTGCTTGCATGCGTGTACACCCGTTTCCACGGCAACCGGCTCCAAAGTACTGAATGATGTTACTATTTTTAAAGATGGTATTATCGAGCAGTTCGATGCGTATAATGGTTTCGATTTGCTCTGTGTTTAACAACATAGGATTGAGACCTCGGGTTGTTTTTCGGGCTAATAACCGGTTGTGCTGGAATAGTAACCAGTCTGTTTTAGTGCTGCCACCATCGGCAATCAGTTGTATAGTGTTCATGTGAGTTGGAATGTAAGCGTGGTGTATAGACTTTGAGAATCAGATGGTTTTGTTTGGCTGCCTTATTCCTTTGTAGATTAGTGTGGTAAAGTAAGTATTGCGATTGGCTGTTGTGACAAGTCAATAGCCGTTGTTCCTTTATTTATGCAAATATAGTATGGAATGGGCATTAAGCCAAACTGAGTTTCTACATGAATCGTGTTGATTTTGAGAATGCTGAATCGTTTTATATTTATATATGTTTATCCGTAGAGCCGGAATTCTTCTAGTTTCATAAAACAAAGGTAAGCAAAGATCTCTAATTTAAGAACTAACTACCAACCAGATATTCTTAAGGGACGACTATATAAGGTTTGGGGGAGGTAGAAAAGAAAACGAGCAGAAGTATAAACTTCTGCTCGTTGATGAGGTACCCAGCAGATTCGAACTGCTGTACACGGTTTTGCAGACCGCTACCTAGCCACTCGGTCAGGGTACCAATTAGTTGGCGGTGCGTACGGGACTCGAACCCGTGACCCCATGCGTGACAGGCATGTATTCTAACCAACTGAACTAACGCACCAATCAAGAATCGTTTTAGAGTGTTACTCTTTGTTTCCCGATTGCGAGTGCAAAGGTACGACTTTTATTTTATCTACCAAACTTTTGCAGCATTTTTTTCAAAAAAATTTTGCGAAAAGAGTAAGAGTTCGATATTCTCCTTCGTTGTATTGCCATTCTGGAAGTTCTGAAATTACTTGATAATCAGAATTTTTAAAGAGTTTTTCGGATGTAATATTCTTTGAATCTACTAAAGCATAAAGAAGATGGATTTTTAGGCGTTTAGTTGCAAACTCTTCAAGAAGGGTGAGTGCTTGTTTGCCGTATCCAAGGCCTCTAAATTTTTTGAGCAGTGCAATTCCTACCTCCGCTCGTGCACTGAGTGCTGAATAATTCGTTAAATCTACCACACCAATGGCCTTGTGATAACCAAAAGAAAGTGTAACTTCAATTACTAAGCGGAGTTCACCGCAAGCTTGAATGGGTTGGGCTGATGCTATATAATTTTTTATGGCATAGCGTGAGTAGGGGCCTTCATTGTTGGAGGTATTCCATAATTCAGGGTCATTCTCTATGCTATAAAGCAATTCTAAATCTTCGGGTTCACAGGGGCGTAGTTTGATGAGTGGAACTTGCTTATCCATTATTACAGAGGTTTTGTGTGTTATTCGTCTGTTTTAGGCCAGCAGAACAATAGTGAAGTTAATGCTATGAGCATACAGAAGAGCGGTGTAGTACTACTGAGTAGAGCATAGTATGTAATTAAGTCTATAATTACGGGTGTTGCCACTATACTGATGCGCAGCAGGTTGAGTCGGGGAAGTTCTTGTTGCGGATTGTTTTGGAGTTTCTTGCGGATGCCTTTGAAAACGAATAGGCGTAGACCGAACCAGCTGCAGCATAGTGTAAGTACTATGCAAAGCATATGGAGCAAATATTCTGTTTGGTTGTTATTTTGAATGTAGGCTGTTGAAAGTATATCGGCTTCGCTCAGAATGGCGTAGATGGCTGTTAGAATCCATACTGATAGGTAGATTATGCGTACAGGTAAGAGGTTAGATTTCATTGGTAGTAATGATTAAGTTTAGGCTGTATTGTATTTAGATAAACTATTTAAGAGGAGTACGTCCAAGAATTGATCGCCCGAGAGTTACTTCGTCTGTGTATTCCAAATCGTCTCCTACGCTAACTCCGCGAGCAAGTACTGTAAATTTGACATTTGCATCAGCCAGTCGTCGCGAAATATAGAAATTGGTGGTATCGCCCTCCATAGTGGGATTTAGTGCTAAAATAATCTCATTAATTCCCCCTTGTGCAACCCGAGCAAATAGAGACTCAAGTTCAAGGTTACTGGGGCCGATTCCGTCCATAGGCGAGATGACACCGCCCAAAACATGGTACAAGCCGTGGAACTGACCGGTATTTTCGATGGACATGACACTGTGTATGTTTTCAACAACGCAGATGGTTGATTTGTCTCGCCGCGGGTTTGAACAGATGTCGCAGATGTCAGTATCTGATATGTTATGGCATACTTGGCAGTGCTTTACTTCGTTGCGCAAGCGAGTAAGGCTATCGCTGAAGGCATGTACGGTTTCTTGTTTTTGTCCTAACAGATAGAGAGCAAAGCGTAGAGCCGTTTTGCGTCCCACACCCGGTAGACGGGTGAGTTCTTGTACGGCGCGTTCCAAAAGTCGTGAGGGATATTGTTCGTTAATCATTTGAGGTTTCGATTCGGTGAACCATGATCATTCAGACGGTTCTGTTGGTATGGTCTTGTATCTTTACGTTTGCAAAAGTACTCAAATATCCTCGATTTTTCTTATCTTCGCAAAGTAAAGTGCAAAGTAGTGGAACATATGAAGCGTAAATAGGTTGCTTGGCCAGGTTCGCGCTGTTTGTCCTTATATTGCGTAATATAGAACAACCAATCATTTTGAAAGTCATGCAAATAAATTCTGCCGATTTCGTAATAAGCAACAGTCGGGCCGACATGTGCCCAAATGTACAAATGCCAGAGTATGCCTTTATAGGTCGAAGTAATGTCGGAAAAAGTAGTCTTATCAATATGCTCACAGGTCGTAAAGCATTGGCAATGACCTCATCGACACCTGGTAAAACGATGCTTATCAATCATTTTATAATTAACAACGAATGGTATTTGGTCGATTTGCCTGGTTATGGATATGCTAAACGTGGAAAGCGAGAAATGGAAAAACTCAAGAATCTTATTTCGCATTACGTGTTAGAACGAGAGCAACTGACTTGCTTATTTGTCTTGATTGATTCACGCTTGAAGCCTCAAAAGATAGATCTTGAATTTATTCGCTTTTTAGGTGAGAATGGCGTACCGTTTGGTATCGTGTTTACCAAGGCTGATAAATCGAAAATAGCAGAATTGCGTAAAAACGTTAGTATTTTTATGAAAACTCTTTCAGAAGAGTGGGATGAACTACCTCGTTATTTTGTAACTAGCAGTGAAAATGGACTTGGGCGAGAGGAGTTCTTAGAATATATAGCATCTATCAATGCAATGGTTGCTTCGCAAAAATAAATAACAACAAATGGGGTATGAATTTTTGATTCGGTAATTTGGCAAATTTGGTTGTAGACCAATTAAGTGAAGTAGATAATGTTTTCAGATAAGAGACAGAGGGTTAAAACCTTGCTGGTTATATCAGCTGTGCTCATAGTTGCGGCTTCGTTGGTGTTTTCGCATAAGCTAACTACAGCACTCTACAATGAAGAGGTTGCAAAAATGGAAGTATGGGCTGAAGCCATGCGTTCACTAACTGCATCTGATGAACAAACTGACTTGAACCTTGTACTTAAGATTATAGGCAGCAATCATACCATCCCAGTAGTAGTGGTTGATAGTCACGGAGTTATTTCTACATCGCGTAATCTATCGCCAGAACCTTCGGGACCTGACTCTCTGGCCCAGTTACAACAGATGGTAATTGATATGAAGGAGCATGGTCAATGCATCACAATGGATTTGGCTCCTATTCAAGCAAGACCTGAAACTCACGATTTTCTCTATGTTTATTACCAAGAATCAGTGTTATTGCGTTGGCTGAGGTTTTATCCTTATATTCAATTGGCAGTAGTGGGCGTTTTTGTGTTAATAGCACTTTATGCTTTACTGGCCTCAAAAAAGGCTGAACAGAATCGTGTATGGGTAGGACTTTCGCGCGAAACCGCTCATCAGTTAGGTACTCCTATATCTTCACTGATGGCTTGGAGTCAAGTACTTTGCGAATCTTATCCCGATGACCCACTACTGCCCGAAATGGACAAAGATGTTAAGCGCTTGCAACTTATTGCTGAACGTTTTTCGAAAATAGGTTCGGCCCCGGAGTTAAGCAATGAAAACTTGTCTGAAGTTGTAGAGAGGGTGGTTGATTATTTTGATCGCCGTACTTCGCATAAAGTTCATTTTGATTTTCATTCTCCTTCCGAACCTTTAATGGTTGCAGTTAATGCTCCACTCTTTGAGTGGGTTATAGAGAATCTTTGTAAAAATGCCGTAGATGCCATGGAGGGGGTAGGAAATATTTCTGTGGTCATGAGCCGCGGGGTGCAAGGAGTTCATATTGAAATAAGTGACACAGGAAAGGGAATTGCTCGTAAACATTTTAAAGGAGTATTTCGTCCGGGATTTACTACCAAAAAACGAGGGTGGGGACTTGGCTTGTCGTTGGCAAAAAGAATTGTGGAAGAATACCATCATGGTAAAATTTATGTACAAAGTAGTACACCTGGATTGGGAACAACATTTGGTATAGATATCCGATAAATCTCATATAAATCGGTTTGAATTCTTTGATATCCAAGGAATTTAGACCGATTTGTTTTGCCATATGATATATATTAATCTTTCAAAATATGTTTAGTAACATATTGATAATGCTTGGGCGCTATTAATTAATTATGTAATTTGCGCCCCGAACAGCGAGGAAACTCCCCGCAGGCGCATAGCTTTGGGAAGTAACGTTCTCAATGATTGATTTCAGCCTGAACAACTTGAGATTGTCAAGGTTCAATCCCTAACAATGCGCCTTTATTCACTCCTAAATCAGTATATCACCATGAAAGTTTACAATTCCCATGAAATCAAGAACATTGCCCTACTTGGTAATGATGGTTCAGGAAAGACCACGCTTACAGAAGCATTGCTTTTTGAGTGTGGTCAGATAAAGCGTCGTGGACGCATTACAGCAAAGAATACTGTTTCCGACTACTTCCCCGTGGAGCAGGACTATGGGTATTCAGTCTTTTCTACTGTTTTCCATACGGAGTGGAACAATAAAAAACTAAATATTATTGACTGTCCGGGTTCAGATGACTTTGTTGGAGCAGCACTTACGGCTTTGAATGTAACTGATACAGCCGTTTTACTTATCAATGGAAATTTTGGTCCTGAAGTAGGTACGCAGAATCATTTTCGTTATACTGAAAAATTACAGAAGCCTGTTATCTTCCTGGTTAATCAACTAGATGGAGATAATTGTGACTATGATAAAGTGTTAGAGGATTTGCAAGGTATTTATGGTCCCCGTGTAGTACCTGTACAATATCCAGTAAAAACAGGTGCCGATTTTCATGAATTGATAGACGTTATACTCATGAAGAAATTGGTATGGAAAGCCGAAGGAGGCGAACCTGCCATAGAGGACATTCCAGCTGAAGAAAAAGAAAAAGCTGAGGCCATGCATAAAGCTTTGGTTGAGGCAGCTGCTGAGAATGATGAAACGTTGATGGAGAAGTTTTTTGAAACAGAACATCTTACTGAAGATGAGATGCGTGAAGGAATTCGTAAAGGAATGGTTACACGCAGTATTTATCCCGTATTCTGTGTGTGTGCTTCTAAAAATATGGGAGTAGGCCGCTTGATGGAATTTTTGGGAAATGTGGTACCCTTTGTTGACGAAATGCCTGCTGTACACAATACACGTGGTGAGGAGGTAAAACTTGATCCTCAAGCTGCAACATCCATCTATTTCTTTAAAACGGGTGTAGAGCCACATATTGGTGAGGTTCAGTACTTTAAGGTTATGAGTGGAACTCTGCGTGAAGGTGATGACTTGACAAATGCCGATCGCGGCTCAAAGGAACGTTTAGGACAACTATTTGTTTGTTCAGGGGCAAACCGTGAAAAGGTAGAACAGTTGTCTGCTGGTGATATAGGATGTACAGTTAAGCTTAAAGATGTCCGTACAGGAAATACTCTTAACGCAAAAGATTGCGAGAATCGCTTTAACTTTATTAAATACCCGAACCCGAAATATACCCGAGCTATCCGTGCTGTCAATGAAGCGGAAACTGAAAAAATGATGGCTGCACTTAATCGCATGCGTCAGGAAGATCCTACTTGGGAGGTGGAGCAGAGCAAGGAACTGCGCCAAATTTTGGTACACGGACAAGGTGAATTCCATTTGCGTACACTTAAATGGCGTTTGGAGAATTTGGATAAAATTGCCATCGAGTTTTACGAACAGCGAATACCTTATCGTGAAACAATAACCAAGGCTGCACGTGCTGATTATCGTCATAAGAAGCAGAGTGGCGGCGCTGGTCAGTTTGGTGAAGTACACCTTATTGTTGAACCTTATAGTGATGGTATGCCCGATCCTACAGTCTATAAGTTTGGAGGACAAGAAATACGTATCGCTATTAAGGGTAAAGAAGAAATTTCGCTAGAGTGGGGCGGAAAACTTGTCTTTATTAACTCAGTCGTAGGAGGTGCAATTGATGCACGTTTTATGCCTGCAATTCTTAAGGGCGTGATGAGTCGCATGGAGCAAGGACCTCTTACAGGTAGCTATGCTCGTGATGTTCGTGTTATTGTTTATGATGGTAAAATGCACCCAGTTGATTCAAATGAACTTTCGTTTATGCTTGCTGGACGTAACGCATTTAGCATGGCCTTTAAGGAAGCAGGCCCTAAGGTGCTGGAACCCATTTATGATGTTGAAGTGTTTGTACCTGCCGACAAAATGGGTGATGTGATGAGTGACCTTCAGGGTCGAAGAGGTATGATTGTGGGCATGAGCAGCGAAAATGGTTATGAAAAACTCCAAGCTAAAGTACCTCTGAAGGAGATGTCTAGCTATTCAACTTCGCTTAGTTCGCTTACCGGTGGACGTGCTTCATTTATCATGAAATTTGCAAGCTACGAACTCGTTCCGGGAGATTTGCAGTCTAAGTTGATTGAAACACACGAAAAAGAAACTATAGATGAAAAATAAATAAGTCATAGTTTTTTAGATTTTAATCAATCACCCCTACACTGTTCATCTGCAGTGTTTAGGGGTGATTGTTTTTAGATTATGAAGTTATCTAAACTTATTGAGAAAATATAAAATGGGAGATTTTTGTATCTTTGTTTTACC
>Ash_p2__coassemble_813_pt1 | contig 50984 bp, 48 predicted proteins | sample Ash_p2__metabat2_low_PE_010 | metagenome-assembled genome bin Ash_p2
TGCATGCGTATTTTGGGAATATTGAAATTTCTTGTGTTCTGAATTTGTTGTGTATGGGCAGGTTCTTGTTTTATATGAGAGTTTTAGCAAGGGCTTTCCAATAATTGCTATAGTTGCGCGATTCTGATGAATTTAAGGCACTTTAATCATAGATTAACATTAAGCATGTTATCAAGATTCATCAGGATTATCTATTTTTGTAGTTAAGAAGATTGAAGTATAATACAATAATTAGATTTACTATGAGTATCACTCGTAAATTGCTTTTAGGTACAGTGTCGCTGTGTAGTGTTGCATTACCAGCTCAAAAGTGTATAAAGCCTAATATTATTTTTATTCTCTGTGATGACATGGGGTATGGCGATTTAGCTTGCTATGGTCAGCCATATATTTCTACGCCTAATTTAGACCGCATGGCTTCTGAGGGCATGCGGTTTACGCAGGCATATGCTGGAAGTCCGGTCAGTGCTCCTTCACGTGCAACTCTAATGACTGGTCAGCATACTGGTCACACTCATGTTAGAGGTAATAAGGAGTATTGGAAGGAACGTCCGATGATTAAGTATGGAGTTTCTGAAGATCCTGATTTAGTTGGTCAAGAGCCTTATGACCCTAATCATATAATTTTGCCTGAGATTATGAAGGCAAATGGTTATACCACAGGTATGTTTGGTAAATGGGCTGGCGGTCATGAAGGCTCTGTGTCAACACCAGATAAACGCGGTATTGACGAGTATTATGGGTATATTTGTCAGTATATGGCTCATAGTTACTATCCTAATTTCCTAAATCGTTACAGTAAAAGACGAGGCGATGAGAAGGTAATCCGTATTGAATTAACTGATAATACTTCACATTCTAACGCGCCAGATTCTCCAGAATACGATGAGCGTAAGCAGTATTCTGCCGATATGATACACCGTGAAGCTATGCAATGGTTAGATTTGCAGCAAGCTGAACAACCATTCTATGGCTTGTTTACATATACTTTGCCTCATGCAGAGCTGTATCAGCCAAACGATTCGATATTGCAGGCTTACATTTCTAAATTTTCAGAAGATAAGAAATTTCCAGGAGGTGGACGTTACCATGCTACCCTTCATACTCATGCGCAATTTGCTGCTATGATTACCCGGTTGGATGCTTATGTTGGTGAGATATTGGCGAAATTGAAGGAAAAGGGACTTGATGAGAACACTCTAGTTATCTTTTCATCAGATAATGGCCCTCATGAAGAAGGAGGTGCTGATCCAAAGTTTTTTGGAAGAGATGGAAAATTGCGCGGAATTAAGCGCTCATGTCATGAAGGTGGTATCCGTGTACCCTTTATAGCCCGTTGGCCAGGAAAAATTCCTGCAGGAAAGGTAAATGACCACCAATTGGCTTTTTATGATGTGCTTCCTACCTTTTGTGATTTAATAGGCTGTAGCGATTATCCTGAGGCTTATTTGAATACAAAGTTAAGTAATGATTGTTTTGATGGCATCTCTTTTGCGCCTACACTCTTAGGTAAAGATGAGCAGCAGGAACAGCATCCTTTTTTGTATTGGGAATTTCATGAAACCGATCAAATGGCCGTACGACAAGGTGATTGGAAACTTCATATAGAAAAAGGAGTTTGTCGGCTTTATAATTTGCGCAATGACATTCATGAAGACGTTGATGTTGCTGCGCAAAATCCAGAGATTGTGGATGCGCTTAAAAAAATTATTTATGAGCAACATCGCCCTTCAGAGGTAGAAATGTTTAATACAATTACTTTGCCGCAATAGTTAGGCTTGTTGTTTAATGCTTGCTTTGATCTAAGAATTTGGTTCAAAGCAAGCATATTATTTGCAATATATTCTTGATTTGACGTGTTTGCCGAATGGGTTAATTATGTAGGATGTTTAAATAGGTCAAGCCAAAGGGGTAGTCTACTTAAACTATCTATAAAAACAAGTATTTTGTATTTTTATCCGTACATTTGTCGCGTTAAACACAAATAATCTCATGCGTAAGACTATACTGTTATATATCCTATGTTTGCTGTTGCCATTTGGCGCTGCAGCACAATCTGTTGTTTATCAGCGATATATCTCAAAATATTCGGATATGGCTATCGATCAAATGCGTCGTTATGGTATACCTGCCAGCATTACATTGGCACAAGGTTTACTTGAAAGCGGAGCAGGTACCAGTCGTTTGGCAACTAAGGGAAATAACCATTTTGGAATTAAGTGTGGAGGAACCTGGAAGGGTCCTTACATGTTGGTAGACGATGATGCTCCCAAGGAAAAGTTCCGTGTTTATAAGAATGCAAAAGAGAGCTACGAAGACCATTCGAAATTCTTGAAGAATGGAAAGCGTTATGCTTTTCTTTTTGAACTCGATGAAAAAGATTACAAAGGATGGGCACGCGGTCTTAAAAGAGCAGGATATGCAACAAATCCGGCTTATGCCCGTTTACTGATAGATTTGATAGAGCGTTATGACTTGCATGATTACGATCGGAAACGTCATCACAAAAAGCATAGTAGTGATGAAAACCGCAAGGAAAAGAAACATGAAAAAGACGAAACCTTTGACCATGTAGTATATCGTTGTAATGGGCAATATTATGTAATAGCTCGCATAGGTGATACTTACGCCTCGCTTGCTAGGTCAATGAAGTCAAGTGAGAAGCATTTGCGAGAGTATAATGATGTAGATGCTAACCGCAGATTGCGTTCGGGCGATATTGTATATTTGGGTAAAAAGCGCAAAAAGGCAGATAAGAGTTTGAACAAATACCATTATTTGCAACCTGGCGAAAGCCTGTACTCTATCAGTCAGCGTTTTGGGATTCGTTTGTCGTCACTTTGTAAGATGAATCCTATAACGAAGGACCATATTTTTAGAGTAGGCGACCATATTCGCATTCGCTAATCGAAGTTATTTTTCGAATGAATAAAAACCTTCCGGAATTAGCCAGTTGGCAATACCGGAAGGCTTTATTGTTTTAAACAATGCATATCAAGTTGCTGGAGTCATCTATCATCATGCTGACCAATGAGGGCACGCTAATCATGTCGTATCACTAAGATTGAACACATTCACGAAAAAAGAATTCGACAAATGGTTAAACGAGCCATTTACACCTCCGTAAGAGCTGGCAGGAGAGGAATACATGGGCCCAAAAAAGTTTTGAAGGGGTTGTTATCTATAAAAACCTCCTATTCACCGTACCAATGAATCGTTTAATACAACATTGGGTTTATAGTTAAATTCGGGAGATAATATCCTTCAGTTCCTTACGTTTTTTGGGCTGTACCTCCATATCTGGTGTGGCATGTCCAATGGGAATCAGTACAACAGGCTCTTCGTTTGTAGGGAGATTGAGTAACTCGCAGCACTTAACCGTATCGAAGTTGCAAACCCAACACGTACCAAGTCCCAGTTCAGCGGCAGCCAGGCAAATGTGTTCGGCTGCAATGGCCACATCGATGTCACCATGGCGTTTATTATCGGTTTTTCGTACCCATTCTTCGTTGTGACAAATAGTGCAGATAATATAGCATGGTGCATTGGTAAACCACTCGCGGGCATAACATTGGTGTAATTTTTGTTTTGCATCGTCTGTCGTAGCAATATAGAAATGCCAAGGTTGAAAATTAACAGCCGATGGAGCTAATCGGGCACATTCCATGATGTATTCAAGTTCTTGTTCGCTCACAGGCTCATTTGTATAACTGCGCAGCGAGTAGCGCATAGAGGTCAGTTCTTTAAATGTCATTCTTAATAAAGAATAGGTTTGTGGATAATTGTATAGCGAAGATATAAAAAATAAGGCTTTTGTGCAAGTTTGTCTAGTATACTTGTAGCCTATATTCTTTTTTGTTGCTTGTAAGGCGTTAGGATGGGCTATCCGTTTATGTTTTTCTTAGAAAGTCTTTTGCGGCTTTTCTTGCAGGATGTTTTTAGAGATGGAATGAAACTCAGAATAGCCGAATTCCGAAAGATGCTATCTGTCTTGCCATTTCGCTCACGTTTCATTATCTTTGTTCCGTGAAAGTTGAATTAGTAACTACGACTTACTTTATTAATAATAGCATTATATGCCAATCATAGAGATAAATGCGCTGGATTATCCTGGCGTTGAAGTGTTCAGCACGCTTACCGAGGCTCAACTGCGTAATCGTTTAGAAACGCAGAAGGGGGTATTTATAGCTGAAAGTCCTAAAGTAATACATGTTGCGCTCAATGCAGGTTACGAACCATTGGCTCTTCTTTGCGAGCGTCGTCATTTGACAGGCGATGCTGCCGACATTGTTGCTCGATGCGGTGATATACCTGTTTATACAGGAAGTCGCGAATTGCTTGCGCAACTTACTGGTTATACCTTGACCCGTGGTGTCCTCTGCGCCATGCGTCGTCCGGTTCAGCTTTCTGTAGGTGAGGTTTGTAAGGATGCTAAACGTGTGGTGGTGATTGACGGAGTAGTCGATACCACTAATATTGGTGCTATTTTCCGTTCGGCAGCAGCCTTGGGTATAGATGCTGTATTGCTTACTCCAACCTCTTGCGATCCGCTGAATCGTCGTGCAGTACGTGTATCCATGGGCTCTGTATTTTTACAACCTTGGACTTGGCTTGATGCTCCCATCAACAGTTTGCATGAGTGGGGCTTTCGTACTGCTGCAATGGCTCTGACCGACCGTTCGGTGCGTATTGATGATGCTTGCTTAGCTGCAGAACCAAAATTAGCAATAGTGATGGGAACTGAAGGCGATGGTTTAGCATCCGAAGTTATAGCTTCAACCGACTACGTAGTACGTATACCGATGGCCCATGGAGTCGATTCATTGAATGTTGCAGCAGCCGCTGCTGTAGCTTTTTGGCAGCTGCGTGCCCCTGGTTCATGAGATGATAACTTAAGGCTATATCAGGGCTTAAATATTCTGAAATACGCAAGAAAAGAGCAAAGTTTTGAGCAGGTGACGCAAGATTGGCAGTAAAAAGTAGTTATCTTTGCAGAAAGCGCAACCTCATACAGCGCTTCTGCAGCCTCTTTCGGCTATAAGTATTTGCTTTAGTGAGTACTCTCTTAACTAACCGAAAAGGCAAAATATAACAGGTTGTTCATCAGTGGTGGACCCCGTCTAGATGCAAGAGGTTGAAGGTCGACAGTTACCGTTACCGTGCAAAAACCTGTTCATTACAAACCATAAACAGAGGAACATTATGAAAAAGTCGCTATTACTTATGGTCATGTGCTTGAGTTTCGGCTCTTTGGCTACATATGCGCAAGATGACGATGTGTATTTCGTTCCATCGTCGAAAGCTGAAGAAGACGTGAAGGATAGCTATACCTCTTCATCGTCTTATGAGCCGATTGCTGACGACGAAGCTTTTTCTCAAAGCCACTGGGCTGAGGGACGTGGAAATGGCAAGTGGGATGTTGATGCCTACAACCGCCGTGGAAAGAACTACAAGTATCGTGACGAAGTTGTTGATAAGAACGTTCAAAGTTCAACTGAACGCGCTAGTTATGATGAAGGGTACGAAGATGGCTATACCGATGGTTATTTTACATCGCGTTTAGTACGTTTCTGCTCCCCTCGTGTAGGTATTTATGTTAGCAGTCCGTTCTATATGGATTACTACGACTTGTGTTATTACGACCCCTGGTACTATGGCTATGGTTCGCCCTGGTCATGGAGTTGGAGTGGTTGGTTCGGTTGGGGCAGTTGGTATGGTTGGCGTCCCTATTACAGCTATTGGGGCTGGGGTGGCTGGTACGACCCCTGGTGGGGTGGTTGTTACCCTCATCATCACCATTGGTATCCCACACACTGGTATCCTTCTAATGCCCGTCGTGGTCGTTTGGGTGGATATATAGCCTATGGCGGTCGTCGCGGCAGTGGTGTGTCAACATCAACAGGAGGGCGTGGCAATTATTCGGGCCGGCCTTCGGGTTCCTTAGGTATAGGTGGTCGCAATCATCGGGGAAATGCTAATTTCTCGGGTCGCCCGTCTCGTAATTTCGGAACAAGTGGCCGTCCATCGCGCTATAACGGTAGCAATGGTTTTGATGTAAATCGTCCAAATCGTGGCAACAGTAATACCGCGCGCCCGTCGCGATCGTTCAACAATCGCAATAACTCCGACTATAATCGTCCGTCGCAAAATCGTTCAAACTTCAACCGTCCATCGCGCAGCAGTAGTTTTGACCGTGGCAGTTTTGGTGGAGGCGGTCGTAGCGGCTTTGGCGGAGGCTTTGGTGGTGGTCGTAGTGGAGGTGGACGTGGTCGCCGATAGGCCCACTCACAGCCAGCGTAAGTAAATGTATTTGGTGTGGCTTTCATAGCTTGCAGGGGTAAACCACTCAGGCAGCAATGCAATGCCGTATCGATAAACTAATTTTACGAAAAAACAAAGATTATGAAGCGCAGATATCTAACCGCACTTACCGCTATGGCTCTTTGCGGCAGTTTGAGTGCACAAGACATTTATAAGGTTGAAACCCTTTCGGGCAGCGATTTGAACGGAACGGCCCGTTTTGTAGGTATGGGCGGAGCTATGAGCGCACTTGGTGCCGACTTGTCAACAATGGGTGTAAACCCAGCAGCCATTGGTTTATATCGTCGCAGCGATGTAGCTTTTACAGGTTCGGCAACCATACAGCCCAATGGCGTTGAAATGGCCGATATAAACAAGGCACGTGGCTCGTTCGATCAGGCAGGCTTTGTTTATGCCTGTAAAATGGGGCGCAAAGGGTTGCGTTATTTGAATTTGGGTTTCAACTACCAAAAACGTCGTAACTTCAAGAATTTCATCGGCTTGCAAAATATAGCCACGCGCGATGGCATGTCGCAGTCGTGGCAAATGATGGATTTGGCCTATTATGGCGACAAGTGGCTTGATCTCTCTAACGGAAGTTCCGATTGTGACTATACCACCCCCTTGACCATAGTGGGTTATGATGCGCAACTCATAAGTCCTGAATACGATGAACAGGGAAAATTGAGTGGCTATACGCCCAGTTTTGCTAATCGTTACAATTATCACCGGGCTCAATGGGGCGGTATTCAGGAGTACGATTTCAACCTTTCGTTCAATTGGAACGATCAAGTTTACGCCGGTGTTACTTTTGGCGTGTATAACGTCGATATGAATACCCGAACAGAGTATAGCGAGGAATTGATGGACAATACTGGTGCCAAAGCATTCTACGATATGTACCATGCCGAAGCCTTAAGTGGAACCGGCTTCGATGCTAAACTGGGCATCATTCTTCGTCCTATCGAGACATCTCCATTTCGCATTGGCTTCTCGTTCAGTACACCCATCTTCTACGATTTGACGCAAAGTTCTTACCTGCACATGGACTCTCCCTATGCATATACCGATAAGGATGGAAATCATTATGACCGCACCCAGGCAGATGTCGAGATTGGCGATTTTGACTATCGTATACGTACCCCTTGGCGCGTAAATCTCAGCATGGGTACAACTGTGGGTAACTACCTGGCTGTAGGGGCAGAGTATGAGGTAAGCAAGTACACCGGAGCGCAAGTGCGCTACCCCGATTACAGTTACGATGATTTTTATGGTCCTATCAGTTCATCGACTAAGGACGAAGCCTTGGGACAGGAAATCGATGCTCATCTCAAAGCTGTTCATACTTTCCGTATCGGTGGTGAAGTTCGTGTATCGCAGGGCGTTTTTGCTCGTTTAGGCTACAACTATGTTTCAGCACCTATGAAGGACGAAGCCTTCCTCAATCTTTTTACAGATAGTCCATCGTATGCATACAGCACGAATACTGACTATGTAAACCTGGGGGCTATCAATCGGGTAACAGCCGGCTTAGGCGTTCGAGGCAGACACTTTTATGCCGATATGGCCTATCAGTATCAGCAGCAGGAGGGTACAGCCTATGCTTTCCATCTGCCCACCGCCGATGGTGTAGCCAATCGTTTGACCGGACAAAAAGTAGACCTAAACCGCCACAACGTAATGTTTACGGTGGGTTATAAGTTCTAAAGTATTGCTTCGGAGTTCAAAGGGTGTTCGGCATGGATTTTTAGTCGTGCCGTACACCGCTTGTTCAAAGCATCTATCATTTACACACTATTATAGTTATAGTAATTATTCATTTAAACCTACAAACACGTGAAAAAGTATTTGTATCTTATCCCAGCAGCCATGCTGCTCTTTGCCTCTTGTGCAACTAAGTCGGCTTATGTATTATCAGGCGACTGGAGTGTTGTAAAACTCAATGACCAAACCATTACTCCCGCCGAGAATACTCCTTTTATCGGTTTTGACCTTAACGAAGGTCATGTTTATGGTTTTACCGGCTGTAACCGCATGACCGGCGAACTCAATGCCCGTAAGTTTATGAAGGGTGAGGCTAACTTTGGCCACATGGCAACCACTCGCATGCTTTGTCAGGATGATAAGTACGAGCAGCCCTTACTCGAAGCACTCGGAAAGGTTACTACCTCTGAGGTTTCAGACAAGGAAATCACGCTCAAAGATAAGGACGGCAATGTTTTGCTCGTTCTTCAAAAAAAGAGTAACTAATTAACGGAAAGGCGGTAATGCCGCCTTCTGCAGGCACCCCGGCTGACCTTTTCGGACAGTCGGGGATGCCTCGCTAAATAGGCAGTACTCCGTTTGTAATGTGTACATGTTTCGGAGCACACCCGGCCTTCAGACCTTAACCCCTATATTATAAACCTAACCCCGACAATTAAACATGGCCACAGTCGACGACAAAAAAATTATTTTTTCGATGGTCGGACTCTCCAAGACCATCAAGCAGAACAACAAGCAAGTACTCAAGGACATCTACCTCAGTTTCTTTTACGGAGCCAAAATAGGTATTATCGGTCTTAACGGTGCAGGTAAATCAACCCTCATGAAGATTATAGCCGGTCTCGACAACGACTATCAGGGCGAGGTTGTTTTCTCACCGGGCTATACCGTAGGCTATCTGCCACAGGACCCCCATCTTGATGATCAGAAGACAGTAAAGGAAATAGTGCAGGAAGGTGTTCAGCACATTGTAGACGCACTGGCCGAGTACGAAGAAATTAACCAAAAGTTTGGCCTTCCAGAGTATTATGAGGACGAGGACAAAATGAATCAGCTCTTTGCACGTCAGGGAGAATTGCAAGACATTTTGGATGCTACAGATGCCTGGAACCTTGATAGCCGCCTTGAACGTGCTATGGATGCCCTACGTTGTCCACCGGCCGATTGGAAGGCAGAGCATCTGTCGGGAGGTGAACGTCGCCGCGTAGCTCTCTGCCGTTTGTTGCTGCAAAAACCGGATGTGCTCTTGCTCGATGAGCCAACCAACCACCTCGATGCCGAAAGTATCGACTGGCTTGAGCAGCACCTTAACCAATACGAAGGTACGGTTATTGCCGTTACACACGACCGTTACTTCCTCGATGATGTGGCAGGTTGGATTCTGGAACTCGACCGTGGCGAGGGTATTCCCTGGAAGGGAAATTACTCCTCGTGGCTTGACCAAAAAACCAAGCGCATGGAGCAGGAAGAGAAGGTGGCCAGCAAACGCCGTAAAACCCTGCAGCGCGAACTTGAGTGGGTGCGCATGGCTCCCAAGGCCCGTCAGGCAAAGGGCAAGGCTCGTCTTAACTCGTACGATAAGTTGCTCAACGAAGACCAAAAGGAGAAAGAGCAGCATCTCGAAATTTTTATCCCTAACGGACCGCGCCTCGGTAATAAGGTTATCGAAGCTCACCATGTATCAAAGTCGTTTGGCGACAAGGTTCTCTATACCAATCTCGATTTCTGTTTGCCACCCGCAGGTATTATTGGTGTAATTGGTCCCAATGGCGTGGGTAAAACAACGCTCTTCCGTTTGATTATGGGACTTGACCAACCCGATAGTGGTACTTTCGAAACCGGCGAAACCGTAAAGTTGGCTTACGTTGACCAGCAGCATAAAGACATTGACCCCGAAAAGAGTGTGTACGAAGTTATCTCGGGTGGGGCAGAACTTATGCGCATGGGCGGACGCGATATTAATGCCCGTGCTTATTTGAGCCGTTTCAACTTCTCAGGTGCTGACCAGGAAAAAAAGTGCGGTGTGCTTTCAGGTGGTGAGCGTAATCGCCTGCAGTTGGCATTGGCACTCAAGCAAGAGGGCAATGTGCTCCTGTTGGACGAGCCGACCAATGATATTGACGTGAACACCCTGCGTGCTCTCGAAGAGGGCCTTGAGGCATTTGCCGGATGTGCCGTTGTTATCAGCCACGACCGCTGGTTCCTTGACCGTATCTGTACGCACATTCTTGCCTTCGAAGGCAATGGAAATGTATTCTTCTTTGAAGGATCGTATACTGAGTACGAAGCCAACAAAGCGAAGCGTTTGGGTATCGAAGAGCCTAAGCGTATACGCTATCGCAAACTCGATGAATAATATTTCTCCCCTTTTCCAAGGCTATAATCCGTATTCATGGCCTTGAAATAAATCCTTTGATTTCTGTTTAAGTCCATCCGTACCTCTTGGTTCCGGATGGACTTTTTGTATTCGTGTAAACAGAGATTCCTAAAGGAGCAGACAGAAAATCCAATTCCGTATTTAAAATTGTCAACACCCCAAATGTTTATTTTGCGTTTGTTTTTATCATTTTAGCTCTTACATTCATAAGAGTAATATAGTTTTTTCGCCCCCTTGCGCTGACTTTGCCATTGTTTACGTTTGTAATTACCACAATAGGTTAGCGTTTGTATAATTGATGCAGCAAACTTCCAATCTTGTTGTGCGTATAATATTTCGCACCCAGCAGAGCTAATTATACGTTATGAGGTGTCTTACACAGATGCCTGTGTTTTTATTAAAGCCCGTAGGTCAGAATTCGTTTTTGCTCTCCTTACGAATTTAAATAAAGGTGCTGGCTTTCTGAGCCCAGTACGCTAGATATTTAAGAATCCGTTTCCAACAGAAAGAGCCCCAGGGGATGTATGCCGGTATGTGTCAATTAAAACAGTTCGCATGCGTCAGTAAGTTTATAGAAATTGTATCTTTGCTGAAGCTATCGGGTGTAGCATGCTATAAACTAAGGAACAGTAAGGTTCTCTGAGGTGCTTGTTAAAGTTTAATCTCTGTTGTGGTGTAGCGCCTGGCGTAAAGCAGGGCATGACGTCAGTTATTTCGAATAGCCGTTTTATATCCACCCCCCCCAAAAAAAACTCTCCATTAATGAACAGCAGCAATCCATCATCCTTCAGAATACGTAAGAGTGTATCTGCAGATATTGATACCTTATTGAAACTATTTGAGCAAGCCCGCGAAAAAATGTATGCAGCCGGCAATCGTTTGCAGTGGCCAGCAACCTATCCTTCGGCCGAACTCTTGGCTCATGATATCGCCTATGGACAAAGTTATATAGTGGAGCAAGAAGGGCAGGCTGTAGCAACCTTTGTGCTTGCATTTGGTGCTGACCCTACCTATGCTCGTATTGAAGGAGGTGCCTGGCTAGAACCGCATCGCCCCTATGCTACCATCCATCGCTTGGCATCTGTTCATGGAGTGCATGGCATAGCTGCTTGCGTAATCAACTGGTGTAAAAACAAGTGCGATAATTTGCGAGCCGACACCCATCGCGATAACCATATAATGCAACGTTTGCTGCAGGCAAACGGCTTTTGCTATTGTGGTATTATCCATTTGGCTAATGGTGATGAAAGGCTCGCTTATCAGCAAGTATGTGTGTAGCATGTATACGCCATACCTTGTTTGTGAAGTTTGGCAAAAAGTCAAAGTTCCGCGCTTAAGTATTGTAAAAGCCTTCAGTTTTGGTATCATTTAACAAGCATTGCTTCCGGCTACTCAGAAATAATCTGTAATTTTGCAGCGCTTTCTTATAAAGTATTGGCAAGCGGTGTTTTTTAAGCTTAGTTGGCCAATGCTTCCTTTGATTTTCAGACAATCATAACCATTCATTGCAACTCATGAATATGACCCACTTACGCCGTGTGGTGCTGGCCGTGGCATTTGCAGGATTTGCAGGCATTTCCTATTGTCAAGACCTTATAGCCCGTCAGGCCCCGGTAGACCGCAGACTGCGTGCCGTTGACTCAGTATCCATCCAGCGAGCCATGGAACGCGATATGCAGCAAAATTACAGTAAAGATATTTATACCACTTGGGTAACTAATCGCGCACATCCTTATAAGAGTGATGAGGTGCCCGATAGCTTCCGCATCGACTTGCGAGGTTTTTGTATGCCTACCCCCTCGCGTAACGTAACTTCGCGTTTTGGCTATCGTCCGGCCTTTCGCCGTGTGCATAAAGGTTTAGATATCAAAGTTTATACCGGCGACACAATAGTATCGGCCTTTGATGGCAAAGTGCGTGTAGTGCGCTACGATGCCGGAGGTTATGGCAACTACGTAGTAATACGCCATAATAACGGGCTTGAAACCATTTACGGACACCTGTCCAAGCATCTTGTTAAAGGAGACCAGGAAGTAAAAGCCGGCGAACCTATTGGTTTGGGGGGAAATACCGGGCGTTCGTTTGGTTCACATCTCCATTTCGAAACCCGTCTTGCAGGCGAGGCCATCAATCCCGAATTGTTGTTCAACTTTCCGGCACAGGATGTGACAGGCGATTATTATACCTTCCACAAACAACGCGCCGAAGAGCGCCCCGCCAATTCGGTTGCACGTGGCAAGGAACTCTCGAACAAACATTTTTACAAAGTGCGTAAAGGCGATAATCTCTCAGTTATAGCCTCGCGTTTAGGCGTTAGTGTTGAGGAGTTGATGCGGACCAATCGCTTGAGCCGCCGCAGCCGTATTCGCACCGGGCAAATTTTGCGCTATTAAAACATTGTTTATTAATCAGTAAATACAATACAAGCATGAGGTACGCCTTACGCGGGGCGTACCTCATGCTTGTTTAAGCAGCCCGTAGTTGCACCCCAAAGCATTGTGGGAAGTCAGCACAGGCAAGCAGACTGTAAAAATGTCCGGATGTCTCCGTTTTTATGGCTTTGACAAGTTCCGTACAGGTCAAAATCTTAGCATTTAGTTTGCCTCGTCGCATGGTTTATGTTATCTTTGCAGTCAGAACAATCAAATACAGCAGTAAAATCAATGAACGTATTAGAACTCAGCGAACAAGAAATACAGCGCCGCAACTCGTTGGACGAATTGCGCAGTTTGGGCATTGACCCTTATCCCGCCGCCGAATATCCCGTAAACGCCTACAGCGATGACATCAAAGCCAACTTCAGCGATGAGGCTGAAACACAGCGCGAAGTGTGTATAGCAGGCCGTTTGATGGGCCGCCGCGTGATGGGCAAGGCCAGTTTCGCCGAATTGATGGATTCGAAGGGCCGTATTCAGGTATATGTAACGCGCGATGATATTTGCCCCACCGACGACAAGACCCTCTACAATACCTTCTTCAAGAAATTGCTCGACCTTGGCGACTTCGTAGGCGTTAAGGGTAAAGTGTTCCGTACGCAGACGGGCGAGATTTCAGTTCATGCTTATGAACTCGTGCTCTTGTCAAAGAGTCTTAAGCCTCTGCCCGTAGTAAAGGAGAAGGATGGCGTAACTTACGACGCCTTTAACGACCCTGAACTTCGTTACCGCCAGCGCTATGTCGACCTGTTGGTAAATCCCGGTGTAAAAGACATATTCATGAAGCGTAGCCTGGTTATCAAAACCATGCGTCAGTATTTTGACGAGGCAGGCTATACTGAAGTAGAAACCCCTATCTTGCAGCCTATTGCCGGAGGTGCCAGTGCACGTCCGTTCATTACGCATCATAACTCACTCGATGTAGACCTTTATTTACGTATTGCAACCGAACTTTACCTCAAGCGCCTTATTGTAGGTGGCTTTGAAGGTGTATACGAAATAGGTAAAAACTTCCGTAACGAAGGTATGGACCGCAGCCATAATCCGGAATTCACCTGTATGGAACTCTACGTGCAGTACAAGGATTACAACTGGATGATGGCCTTTACTGAAAAACTCATAGAGCGTATCTGTATAGCGGTAAACGGAAAACCTGAAACCGTAGTTGATGGCAAAACCATCAGTTTTAAGACGCCCTTCCGCCGCTTGCCCATTCTGGAGGCAATCCGCGAAAAAACCGGTTATGATCTTAAGGGCAAGAACGAAGAAGAAATCCGCGAGATTTGCAACAAGCTCAATATGGAAATTGACGATACCATGGGCAAGGGCAAACTTATTGACGAGATTTTCGGCGAGTTCTGCGAAGGAACGTTTATTCAGCCAACCTTTATTACCGACTATCCCATCGAAATGTCGCCTCTTACCAAGAAGCATCGTAATGATCCCAGTTTGACGGAGCGCTTTGAATTGATGGTTAACGGAAAGGAAGTTGCCAATGCTTACTCAGAGTTGAACGACCCCATTGATCAGGAAGAGCGTTTTCAAGATCAGCTTCGCCTTTCGGAAAAGGGCGATGACGAGGCAATGTTTATCGACCAGGACTTCCTGCGTGCCCTGCAGTATGGCATGCCTCCCACTTCGGGTATCGGTATCGGCATCGACCGCCTGGTTATGCTCATGACTGGCCAGACTCAAATTCAGGAGGTACTTTTCTTCCCGCAGATGCGACCCGAAAAGAAGGCACCTCGTGATGCAGCCTCCAAGTATGTCGAACTGGGCATTCCCGAAGATTTAGTACCCATTTTGCAAAAGGTGGGCTATTATTTAGTAGCAGACCTCAAAGAGGTAAAGGCTCAGAAAATCCAACAGCAAATAGGCGAGGTTATCAAGAAGTATAAACTTGATATAACCAAGCCCAGCGTGCAGGATATCGAAGCCTGGAATATTTAGTCTTTTATCTTTTATCATGCAGCCTTGTCGTGCATTGTGTCCTTAATAGGGCCGTGCATGACAGGGAACCATAGTTACGCAAGCCATGTACGACTTAGGAAAAATAGCCGTGATGGGTAGTGGCAGTTGGGCTACAGCTATAGCTAAGATGCTTCTCGAAAAAGTGGAGCATCTGCATTGGTATATGCGCCGTCAAGACGCTGTCGATGAGTTTAAGCGCCTGGAGCACAACCCCTCCTACCTGACCAGCGTGCACTTCGATGTGGAGCGCATCACCTTTTCAACGGACATCACTGAGGTGGTACGTGCCTGTGATACACTTGTGTTTGTGACACCTTCGCCTTACTTGAAGAACCATCTCAAGAAACTTAAGGCAAAGTTGCACGACAAGTTCATCATAACAGCCATCAAGGGTATTGTTCCCGATGAAAACCTGGTGTGCTCGGAGTTCTTTAGGCAGGTATACAACGTTCCCGACGAAAATTTGGCCGTATTGGGTGGCCCAAGTCATGCCGAAGAGGTGGCACTGGGCCGGTTAACCTACTTGACTGTGGGTTGTGCCGATACTGAAAAGGCGCAGGCTTTTGCTGAGACCATTGCATCGAGCTACGTCAAGACCAAAACTTCGTGCGACGTGATAGGTATAGAGTATTCTTCTGTGCTTAAAAACGTATACGCTATAGCGGCAGGTATCTGCAACGGCTTGAAGTATGGCGATAATTTTCAGAGCGTGTTGATGTCGAATGCCGTGCAGGAGATGAATCGCTTTTTACGGGCAGTTTATCCGATAGACCGTCAAGTGTACGATTCCGTGTATTTGGGCGACTTGCTTGTAACCGGCTATTCGAATTTTTCGCGAAACCGCGTGTTCGGCACCATGATAGGTAAAGGATACAGTGTAAAATCGGCACAGATTGAGATGGAGATGATAGCCGAGGGCTTTTATGGCACTAAGTGCATGAAGAACATAAACAAGTACTATCATGTGAATATGCCTATTCTCGATGCTGTGTACAATATTTTGTATGAGCGCATTTCGCCAAGCATTGAGATTAAATTGCTCACCGACTCGTTCCGATAAACATTTCATTTAATCAAAACAACAGAGCAAGTGCGGCTAAACCTCATTTAAGGGGTTTAGCCGCACTTGCTGTTAGGATACTAAGCGTACGCATGGAATATATGTGGAACCGGCAATGAAAAGGTAAACTACCTCAATGTGGTAAAGTGTCTAGGCTGTCGATGGTTGCCTTCAGTAAACGGCTCAGTTTGTGGGCTCCTTGTCGGCATAGGTGATCGGAGTCGTAAAAGTCGTTTGCTTCAAAGCGTGGGTCGGCACTATAGTCGCGGTAAACTACCTGTGGAAAACTGCAGACGAGGTTTTGTATGCGCAGATGCATATCTTTCACTTGTTTGGGCAATTGGTTTTGGCGGTAGCTTGGGCGTAGCGGTGTGCTGATGAGCAGTAGCTTGATTCCCCGCTCCTTGCAAAAGGCAGCCATACTTTGTAGGTAGCGCTCGTTATTAAAGGTTGCATTGTAGTTAGTGTAGTGGTTTGTTGCAGCACGTTCAGCACCATTGTCCCAGGTGGCTGGGCGTTTAGCAAGCGTATATTCTAGCCCTTGTCCGTAAGTGCTCCATTGGCGAGAAGGACTCTTCCAAAGGCTCTGCAGCTTGTTGCAGAAAACTCGAAAGGCTGTTACCTCCCAATTATATACGCTCCACTGGCTATGCAGGTCGCACTCCATGTAGAGTCGGTAACGGTTGGCTAAATACCATTCGTTGCCTTGTTCAAGTTCTTCGTAAAAGGAAAAGTCAGAAATAGGCAGTATTACCGTTTGCAATCTCCCGAAAGGGTAGTGGTGGAGTATCCAGTTATCGTAGCAGAGCGTTTGAGACACCTGTGCAGCAGAGTAGGCATTAGGACTGATATCTTCCGGGCAAATGCCATAGTAAGTATGTGAACTGCCCAATATAAGCACATCAATCTCGTTGCTGTGTTGCAGCAGAAACTTGTGTTTGCTTTTAGCCGGGTCGGGGAGAGATCGAACGTAAATTTCGCCAGCAACAACCGGAATAAGTAGCAGCAAAGCAAAAAGTGGAAGGCGAAGCCAGGGATTGGTAATTTGCATTGGAATAGCAATCAAAAATGTGAATCAACGGGCAGCAGTTGTTGTTGAGCCAATTAGTGCAGCTGTGCCCGAGCGTGCAAAATCTTAAAACTGAAAATAGATAAAGGCTGTTTGCTGACCACCCCAGTAGAGTGTGGAAAAAATGAGGGCGTAATACACCATCCATCTTATCGGACGGTAAGCCATCAAGCCATTACCAGCTATGTCGAGTCCGTGTCGGCGGTTGCGCATAACCCATTCAACACTAGTTACAAAGATAATTGGAATCAGCGACGACATTCCGCCATATGGTGTGTGCATGCTTATGTGTGTAAACATTCGTTCAATACGCTCAAAGGCGTGGCTAATCTGTTCGGAGCGGAAAAATACCCAACCGATGCAGATGAACAAAAAGGTGCTTAGTATTTGAGCAGCTTCGTGTAGTCCGGGTAAGAGACGTCCGGGAGCAATGGCTGGCTGAGGCTTTGGAAACCAACGCTGAAAAAGTAGCAATGGTACGAAACCCACCCATTGAAAAGTTCCCCAAACTACGAACGTCCAGTTAGCCCCATGCCACAGTCCGCTCACTAAGAACACGATGGCTGTATTGACCATACGCCGTGGCATGGAACAGCGCGATCCACCTAGCGGAATGTATACATAGTCCTTAAACCAGGACATAAGCGATATGTGCCACCGACGCCAAAATTCAGCTACATTGCGCGAAAAATAAGGTACGTTGAAGTTTTGCATGAGTCTGATGCCAAAAAGACGTGAAGTACCTATGGCAATGTCTGAATAGCCCGAGAAATCACCATAAATCTGAAAAGCAAAGAGAATGGCTCCCATCCATAAATCGGTGCCATCGGCTTGTGGATTGGCATAAATGGCATTGACAATGGGGGCACAGCGGTCGGCTAACAGCATTTTCTTGACAAAGCCCCACAGCATTAATCGCAGCCCGTCGGTTACATCGGTATAACTTACCGATCGCTTGTGCTGCATTTGCGGGAGCAGATTAGTAGCTCGCTCTATGGGGCCAGCTACCAACTGTGGGAAAAAGCAAACAAAGGCTGCAAAGTTTATGGGATTGTGGCAAGGCGATAGAATGCCCCGCTTCACGTCAATGGCATAACTTAGTATCTGAAACGTATAAAAACTGATACCTACAGGTAGTACCACTTGCCATAGTGGCAGGCATGGCGCTGTTTGCCAGTAGAGTAATAGGGTATTGAAACTTTCGACAAAGAAATTGTAATACTTGAACATACCCAATACACCAACGCAAACCAGTATGCAGGTGGTGCAGATTGTGTGTGCCGCGCGACTTTGATTCCCGACTCGCTCAATACCGATTCCTGCCAGATAACCAGCGAGCGTAAGACTAACTATTAAACCCAAGAAGCGGACATCCCACCAGGCGTAGAATAGGTAACTGGCTACAACTAATAGCACATTTTGTGCCCATAACCAGCGCGATAAACTCCAATAAAGCAAGAGTACGAGCGGAAGGAATAGGAGAAATTCGTAAGAGTTGAAGAGCATGGTTGGGCAGTTTTCGATGAAGTAATGAGGCCTTGTTGAGCCAATCGGAATCGTTTGTCATAGCGCAGCAGGCAATATCTCCGCAAAGGTACGACTTTTGCACGAATTTGTGACTTTGAATCGCCCGTAGCGCATTTTACTATAGGCAGGTTTTTTATACTGGTATTGGTTGTTAGCTATATGGGAATCAGAAGGACGATGTGCAAAATGTGTTTGATGATCTGCTGACTGTTTTGCAGTGTGCATAGTGTGTGGTGTTAGGGGGATGCTGTTTGCCAGTCATTTATGCATTAATACAAAGGCTATTGCTCCAGAGCCTAAAAACAACAGCAAATCTGTCGCCAAACACCTGCGTTACGTGTTTTTTTTGAGCACTTCGGACGTGATGCTCTGGCAGTGCGAGAATGAAGGGTCAGCCTTGCGGTTACCTTGTTTGACTTCGTGGTTCATATCTCGTGCCATAGCCAGCATATGTACTGCAGAAATTGATAACTCGCATCGGCCAAGCGAACGTCAATAAGTACATTAGCTGGAACGGCACTGCGGTGAAAGGCCTTTTACGATTCGTTATTGAGTATCCCCGAAAAGTTCAAATTTTAAAAATAATCGTGTAAAGAGTTGTTTTGATGAAAAATAATTACCAAATTTGGCAAGTCTATTATTCATTTTATAAAATACGGACTTATGGATGGCATGAATAACCAACCGCAAGAAGGTAATGTAAACAGCGATATACTCTTTTCGAAAACTATTAAGGCAGGGAAACGAGTGTATTATATTGATGTTAAATGCGATAGCAGGGGAGAATATTACCTATCGATGACCGAAAGTAAAAGGGTAAAAAATCCGAATGATGCACAGCGCATGTTGTTCGAAAAACATAAACTCTTTTTATATCGGGAGGATATGGAGTACTTCCAGCGTGCTTTCGACGAAGCTGTTGCATACATTAATAATGTATATAGCGAGCAACATAAAGATGCTTCTGGGTATTTGGAGTGCGAAGGTACGGCTTCGACAAACTCTCTCGATGACACTGAACTGAAGATAAATATAGATTTTTAGGACAGTAGGCTTGACGTGGGGCAGAGTGCCTGGTGCTTTTTACCATTATGTTGCATGTGCTGGGCTTCTGCCGATAGTGTAAATAATTACCAACCTTTTAAATAGATAACTATGAGAAAGAATTTTACTCGAGTAGCATGGATGGCCCTGTGTATGGGGCTTGCCACTCCAGCATTACATGCCGAAGATTGGACAACCACCTTCGATGATGCTGAATCAATAATCGGAACATCGCACAAAGACTGGTCGGGAGATATAGACGGCATCCGATGGACCAGTTATGCCATGCGATGTGGTAGCGAATCTAATGACTTTAAGAATGGCAAAGCTTCGGTACGCATTTATGGCGAAAAGATGAGCATGAAAAAGATGCCCTTTATGGAGATGGCAGAAGACAAAGTTGGCGGAGTCGGAACCATTTCGTTTGTTTACAGGGCATATGGCACGCATGAGTCTTCGCAGACTGAATGGATTGTACAAGTATCGAAAGATGCAGGCGAACACTGGATAACCATAGGAGAGCCTTTTAAACCCGGAGCTGAAAGTCAGACTTATACAGCGACTGCCAACTATCCCGAAGGCCGCATGCGCATTGTACGTGCTGATTATGCAACCTTCGATCCAGCTACAGCGCGTACTTTTAAGGCGGCGTTTAATATAGATGACCTGAGCATTACCGATAGCAAAGGAGTAAATCCCGACATGCCGGAAATTATGGCCGACCAGGTGGCTATGAGTTTTGGCGAAGTGTATAAAGGTTCAGAAATTTCAAAGACCTGCACTTTTACTTACCAAAATCTAACAGAGCCTATTCAAGTAGCTTTTAGAGAAGAAACTACCGAATTCCGTGTCGCGACAACCGAAATAAGCCCTGATGATAGCGGTAAAGGTGAAGTTGAGGTAACATATTGTCCTACTTCAACCGGCGAACATACCGCTTATTTGCTTTTAACATCGGGCGAAGTAACAACTACCGTTGTGTTGCAGGGAACGGCCTTGCGTCGTCCAGGCGAATATTCCTTTAGTGGGGGTACCGGAACTGAAGAAGACCCTTATCAGATGGCAGTTGCAGGCGATTTCTTGGAACTTTCGCAGGCAGTTACCAATGATAACATGACATTCGAAGGCAAGTTCTTCAAGATGACAAAAGATGTTGATCTTTCGAGTCTTAAGGATTATGTGCCTATAGGTAATAACCATGGGATGGGTGGAGCCCAGCACCCCTTTATGGGAACCTTTGATGGCGACGGACATACGGTGTCAAACCTTACTGCCGAATTTAAAGGCATCAATTATATGGGTGTTGGTTTGTTTGGTTTGACTCAAAATGCCGTAATTAAAGGTGTAACGGTTATAAACAGTAAAATCAAGGCTGATGCTGCCCCTGGAGCTTTGGTGGGTGTGGCCAATGGTGGTCAAATTATAAATTGCCATGTAGGCGAGGGTGTGACAGTCAATGCTACACACTATTATGCGGGAGGTCTGGTAGGTTGTGTTCTTGAAATACCTACACTTATTGCCGATTGCAGTAGCCAGGCCGAAGTTATAAACTCGGGTATGATTGCGGGCGGTATATTAGGTGGAAGTTCAGCACGAGATACCAAAGTGGTGCGTTGCATTAATTATGGCGAAATTACGGCGGTCGATCAAGGTGGAGGTGTTGTAGGTTATTCAGAAACCGGCATATTGGTAGCCGATTGTGCCAACTTAGGTAATGTGGCTATTTCGCAGCAGGTGGCAGGCGGCATCATTGCCAGCATCAGTCCTCAGACTTTTGACAAGTTAGTTGTAAAAGATTGTTATAACTACGCCACGATGTTTGGAGCTGAAACGGCCATGCCTATTACGATAGAAAAGGTTATGTCTACTCAATCAATCGAAGTAGAAAACTGTTATTATTGCAGTGATTTCTTTGCTGAGGCTGCCTCTTATGGTACACCACTTTCTGAGAGCGATATGCAGAGCAGCATCTTGCTCGACCGGCTGAATCGCGGACGAGACCCGCAGGTGTGGAGTCAGAATGCCGATGTAAACAACGGACTTCCCATACCGGTTAATATGGAAGGTAGCTTGACGGCTGTTGGTAAGGTTACCGCACAGGAAGCAATGCCTTCGGTGCAAGTAGAAAACGGCCGACTCGTTGTAAGCAAAGACTACTCAGTAGTGCGCATACATAATGTGGAAGGCAAAAACTTTACGCATGTTGCCACATTGCCGGCAGGCGCATATGTAGTTGTACTTTTGCAAAAGTCAAACCCGCTGAAGCCTTATATTGTAAAGGTTATTTCAAGAGGTGTATAATTGAAGTTTGATTTGCCGCAAAGCCTTCTTTCCGGCAGAACGTCCTGTTAATGTCTCCGGTCAGAGTGTCCGCAATGGATGTCTGGCCGGAGATAACTGTTGTACCGGAACTTATCAGTCAAATTCTTGAAACTGATTGCTTATTTGTGAAGTTTAGATATAGTAGGGTTGTAAGCCCGCAATACATAAACAGAAGGCCATATACTGCCAAACTATGCAATAAAGTTGAGCTTTACTCGAAAAAGACAGAGACAAATTTGCTGATATAGTCAAAAAATATTACTTTTGCAACCGATTTGTCCCTACGGGAGGCATTTGGCCTTGCGTGTGATGGCGAATTAAGCGATGTTAAACTCTTGCATGTGGTGCGTTAGGTGCGTTTCCGGGCAGGAGTTAAGACTTAATTTAGAGTAACACCTATTTAATTACAACAAACAATGAAGCAAATTGCAATCTCTGGTACCCTTCGTACCGACCTCGGCAAGAAGGCTGCCAAGGAAATTCGTAAGACTGGTAATGTTCCCTGCGTTCTCTATGGAGAGAAGAAGGATGAGAATGGCGCTCCCGTAGCTATTCACTTTACCGTAAGCGAGAAGGAAGTAAACAAACTCGTTTATACTCCGCATATCTATTTGGTTGATATCAACATCGATGGTGTGGATCACAAGGCTGTTTTGAAGGAAATTCAATTCCACGCAGTAAAGGATAACGTACTTCACGTAGACTTCTTTGAGGTACACGCTGAGAAACCCATTGTAATGGGTGTACCCGTTGTAGCTAAGGGTCTTGCTGAGGGTGTACGTGCCGGTGGTCGCTTGATGATGATGGTACGTAAGCTTCAGGTACGTGCAATGTACGATGCTATCCCCGAGAAACTTGAAGTAGACGTTACTGCACTTCAGCTTGGTAAGAGCATCAATGCCGGCCAGCTCCACTATGAAGGTCTTGAAATGGTAACTCCGAAGGAAGTTATTGTTTGCACCGTGAAGATGACCCGTGCTGCTATGGGTGCTGCCGCTGCTGCTGCTAAGGCTTAATCCTAAATATAAGGTCGGCGTGCTGATGTGTGAGCGTTTCTGTCGGTTAACTGGCAGGGCGTGGCGCATGAGCATGCCGATATTTTTTTATTACATCTCAACGAAATGAACTATTTGATTGTCGGGCTGGGCAACATTGGTGATGAGTACGCCCGCACCCGTCACAATATTGGTTTTCGCGTATTGGACGCTCTTGCCGGGGCGTCCAATCTTGTGTTTGAGGATAAACGTTACGGATTTGTGACTACACTTAAGGTTAAGAATCAAACGTTGACGCTGCTCAAACCTTCAACTTACATGAATCTTTCAGGCAATGCCGTGCGTTATTGGATGAACGAGAAGAAAATTCCAGTAGAGCGTGTGCTGATTGTTGTAGACGACTTGGCACTTCCCTTCGGGCAACTTCGACTTAAGCCCGGTGGTAGCGAGGCCGGACATAACGGATTGCGGCATATCACCTCAGTGCTTGGAACCCAGCAGTATGCCCGTTTGCGCTTTGGAATTGGCAACGATTTTCCGAGAGGCGGACAGGTAGACTATGTGCTGGGCGAGTTTGGCGAAGCTGATTTGCAGGCCATGCCCGAGCGTCTTGAACTGGCTTGCGAAGCTGTAAAGGCATTTTGTCTGGCCGGCATCAATATAGCCATGAATCAATTCAATAAGAAATAGGCATTTGCCTTTAGGCTCACGCCTGCCAATAACAATTCAGGTTATGAACGAAAAAACAGCAGAAGCCCGACTTGATAAATGGCTTTGGGCTGCACGGATTTATAAAACGAGGACGCTGGCATCTGATGCTTGTAAAAATGGGCGCATCAGCATCAATGGAGCCCAGGCCAAACCCTCGCGCAGTGTAAAGGCTGGCGATGAAGTGAGTGTGCGTAAAAGTCCTGTAACCTATGTCTTCAAGGTGCTTCAGCCTATTGAAAAAAGGGTGGGAGCAAAGTTATTGCCCGAAATTTTGGAAAATATTACGCCGCATGATCAGTACGAACTGCTCGAAATGAGCAAAATAAGCGGTTTTATAGATCGTGCCCGCGGAACCGGACGTCCTACCAAAAAAGACCGCAGAGCGCTTGATGAATTTGCAGGCGACGTGCCCTTTTTTATGGACGATGACTTCGACTTTGATACAGACGACTGATGGAGCCGCGCAAGCCAACCTGCAACCTCGAGCACCGGTTCGTTGTAAGCAAACTTAATCTTATCACGACTTTTTTCTATGGATACCAAACAAAAGCAATGGGCACCAGCCGTTATATTGGTAGATGCCGACTACCTTGACCGGGTAGCCTTTGATTTAACGGTCAATTTTGAACGTATGATTGGACGGCGAATTCCCGAAGCCGACCTTTGTCATTGGGTTGACTGTATAGCCCTTGATGGTGGTTTGCGTCCCGGTAACAACCAGATACAAGTACATTTCCTTTATTCAAAGAGTCATCCCGAACTTAAGTATTTCAAGCCAGGTCATTTAGAACAAGACCTTAACGGCTTGTCGTTCGACGACAACTTGGGTAAATTTAGTCTTTTCGCTTTTCCTGTAGAGGAGGTGGTGTCGATGGACGACTTTTTTGAACAATCGCTCACAATGTTGGCCGATGCTTCGGAAATCAAGTCTCTTATGGTTGTAGGCGACATGGCTACTTATGGCGAGGCCGTGAAACGTGTGTGTGCGCGTACTGATGGCAAGAATATAACACTTTTTGCCATGGAACCCTTAAACGGACGCGGATTTTCGCAGGAAATCCTGGGCTATTCGCTCATGTCGGCCTTGGGTATCAAGAGCAACGAACTTCACGGATAGTTTTAACCCGCATATAGGGAAATATTCAGTTCCAACCTTGTAAAAAGCCAAAGTTCCAGGCAAACCTGCAGGGTAGGATTTTTGCTCTTTGTACTTTTTTCTATAACTTTGCGAGGCACAGCAAAGCTTTGCTGTCCGTAACTTTTGATTAAAATAGTTCCGGTTGGCAAATTAGCTTTCCCTAATCAAGCGTAGGCTGTGCTTAATGTCAAAAGCGGATATGGATAATACGTTAATACAAGGCGTCAAGCAGCGCTATGGGATAGTGGGTAATTGTGAGGCACTGAACCGTGCCATCGAAATAGCCCTTAAAATAGCTCCGGTAGACTTGTCTGTATTGGTTACGGGCGAGAATGGTGTGGGAAAGGAGTCTTTTCCGCGCATCATTCATGAGCATAGCTTGCGTAAGAACAAAAAGTATTTTGCCGTTAACTGTGGAGCCATTCCCGAGGGAACCATCGATTCCGAACTTTTTGGACATGAAAAAGGATCGTTTACGGGAGCTATTGAGCAGCGCGAAGGCTATTTTGCAGCAGCCAATGGTGGCACCTTATTCTTGGACGAAGTCGGTGAATTACCTTTGCAAACACAGGCTCGTTTGCTCCGTGTACTCGAAACTGGTGAGTATATCCGTGTCGGTTCGAGCGAAGTGCGTAAAACAGATGTACGCATAGTAGCAGCTACAAATGTAAATATGGAAAAGGCCATTGCCGACGGACGTTTCCGCGAGGACCTTTTTTACCGTCTAAATACCATATCAATTGCAATACCTCCTTTACGTGAGCGTGGTAACGATGCTGCTTTACTCTTTCGGAAGTTTGCACTTGATATGAGTGAAAAGTACAAAATGCCGCCAGTGCGTCTTAGCGAGGCTGCCCAGCGTGTGCTGGTGGCCTATTCATGGCCCGGAAATGTGCGCCAACTACGTAATTTGGCCGAAAATATGAGTGTAACTTCTGAAGAACGCGAAATTACACCACAAGTGTTAGAGCAATACTTGCCCCGTGAGTCGCAGCACACCCAACTCGTAGCCGTAAATGAACACAAAGAAAGCGCAAGTTTTGAAAACGAACGCGAAATACTCTATCAAATACTTTTTGATTTGAGGCGTGATGTAACCGAACTTAAGCGTATTGTGCGTGAACGTCAGGGCGAGGGCGATTTCAAGACAACAACTGTAGCCGATAATCAAAAACTAATGTTTGGTTCGGCTTCAACCCCCGTTAAGTTGACAGGAAACACCGATGACTGTGAATCATATTGGGAAGCAGAGGAAGTAAAAGATGATGAACCCGCTCCGCAACATACAGTTCAGACCGAGCTTCTTACACCCCAGGCACCCCAGTCGCTTGTAGAACTTGAGCGCGACATGGTTAGACGAGCACTCGAAGCGAACAATGGCCGGCGCAAGGCTGCAGCAGAGCAGTTAGGCATTTCGGAGCGCACTCTTTATCGTAAAATTAAGGAATACGGACTTGACTGTTAACAGTGAAGTGCGTTTTTACCTTATATCCCAATCAGTCAATTCATACGAATCGTCATGAAAAAATATTTCAGCCTGCTCATACCTGCACTCCTGATGCTAATAATAACAGCATGCACCGTAAGCTATAAATTTACTGGTACGAGTATTAACTACGACTTGATAAAAACCATTCAGATTGACAAAATAGCCAATCGTGCTCCTTATGGTTGGGCACCGATGGAAGCCATGTTCAATAACGAGTTGCAGGATTTGTATGCCAACCAAACTCGTCTTAAACTGGTGAAACGTGGAGGAGACCTCCATATAGCTGGCGAAATTACGGCCTATGACCAATTCAACAAGTCAATTTCGGCCGATGGATTTTCGTCGCAGGTGCAGTTGCGTATGACGGTAAACATTCGTTTCAATAATGCTAAAACGAATCAGAGTTGGGAACGTACGTTCTCGGCCACCACGCAGTACGACTCCAACCAGCAGCTTACAGCCGTTCAAGAGTCGCTTGTTAAAGAAATGACTGAGGACTTGTGCAGTCAAATATTTAATGCCACTGTAGCAGACTGGTAAGGCTCTGGAAAAGGCATGTATAATCTTTTGCATAAGGTGTAGAATATTTACCAACTGCATTTCAAATTACATTGAATGGAACCGATAGCCGAACTCATATCCCACCCCGAATTGCTCAATAAGGATACGCTGCACAGTTTGCGAGAACTGGTAGCTAAATATCCCTACTATCAGGCTGCAAGGCTTCTGTTTCTGCAAAATCTCTTTTTGCTGCACGATCCGCTCTTTGGAGAGGAATTGAGGCGGGCAGCACTTTATGTGCCCGATCGCCGTGTGCTCTTTAACATGGTTGAAGCTGCTAATTACGAAATACAGCCTACTCCCTTACACGCAAATACGGAAGCAGAAACCATATGCGAAACCGACCGCACACAGTCGTTGATTGACGATTTTCTGAGTGCAAGTTCTGAGCAGCAGCCTGCTCAGCCTCGGCGTCAGCTTACAAGCGCTGATGCAACGACTGATTATGCGGCATTCCTGCTACAGTTGGACGATGCTCAGCCTATAGCCGATGAAAAACAGGTGGCTCCCGACCGTAGTTCTGAGCTTATTGACGAATTTATTGAGAATAAGCCCGACCGTATCCAACTCCAGGAAAATTTGCAATACGCCCCAGAACTACCCGCAGCCGATGAAACTGCCGGAGAGGGTGGTGATGAGGCTTATCTGACCATGACGCTGGCCAAAATATACATTAAACAGCAGCGATATGAGAAGGCACTTGAAATAATCCGCAAGGTAAACTTGAATAATCCGAAAAAAAGTAGTTACTTTGCAGACCAAATCCGATTTCTACAGAAATTGATAATCAATAAAAAACATCAAAAACAATAACCCATGTATTCAGTACTTGTGATTTTGGCTGTCATCGTAGCAATTTTGCTTACCTTAGTTGTGCTCATTCAAGAGTCGAAGGGCGGTGGACTGGCATCAAACTTTGCTGCGTCGAACCAAATTATGGGCGTGCGCAAAACAACCGACGTTGTCGAAAAAGCCACTTGGACGCTTGCCGCTATTTTGGTCATTCTTTCGGTAGCAACAATCTTCTTTGCACCCCGTGGAACAGATTCAAGCAGCGTAGTAACAACAACAACACCTGCTGCTCCGACTGCCCCTGTAGCCCCGGCGGCACCCGCAACTCCTGCCAAGTAACAAGAGATTTTAGTGCAGAAATACCACATATTTAGTAAGAGTTTAAGAGTTTATCTGTGCCGCCTGTTTGAGGTGTGCATTATAGACTTTTAAACTCTTATGCTTTTATATCAGATTAAGAACTCTTGCTTTATGAAGATTGCTATAGTCGGAACCGGTTATGTCGGACTCGTTTCGGGAGCTTGTTTTGCTGAAATGGGTGTTGAAGTAACTTGTGTTGACGTTAACGAAGAGAAGATAAAAAATTTACAGCAAGGCATTATACCAATTTATGAGCCAGGGCTGGAGGAGATGGTTGTGCGTAACCATCGCGAAGGACGTTTGCAATTTACCACGTGTCTTGCTGAATGTCTGGATAATGTCGAGGCCGTGTTCAGTGCAGTAGGTACGCCACCCGATGAAGATGGGTCGGCCGATCTTTCCTACGTGCTCGGTGTGGCACGCGAGGTTGGTGCAAACATGAAGCATTATTTAGTGGTTGTAACCAAGAGTACAGTGCCTGTGGGTACAGCACAATTGGTTAAGCAAGCTATTCAGAGCGAACTTGACAAGCGGGGCGAGGATATACATTTTGATGTAGCATCAAATCCTGAGTTTTTAAAGGAAGGCGCTGCGGTAAAAGACTTTATGAGTCCCGACCGGGTAGTAGTTGGTGTAGAGAGCGAGCGTGCCCGCCGATTGATGGAGCGTTTGTATGCACCATTTATGTTGGTGAGCAATCGCTTGTTGTTTACAGATATTCCTTCGGCCGAGATGATTAAGTATGCAGCCAACTCAATGTTGGCTACGCGCATCTCGTTTATGAACGACATTGCCAACTTGTGTGAATTGGTGGGCGCAGATGTCAACATGGTACGTAAGGGTATAGGTTCAGACACCCGTATAGGGTCGAAGTTTCTTTATCCAGGCTGTGGTTATGGTGGATCTTGTTTTCCAAAGGATGTAAAGGCACTTATAAAGACAGCCGAGCAAAATGGTTATCAAATGCGTGTGCTTCGTGCAGTGGAGCAAGTAAATGAAGAGCAGAAGTCAGTGCTCTTCCGTAAACTCGCGGCACACTTTGAAGGACATTTGCAAGGTAAAACCATTGCATTGTGGGGGTTGGCTTTCAAGGCTGAGACCGACGATATGCGCGAGGCAACCTCGCTCGTCACGATTGATTGTTTGCTCCGGGCTGGATGTACAGTACGTGTGTACGATCCTGTAGCCATGAACGAGTGTCGTCGTCGTTTGGGCAATCAGGTTGTTTATGCCCGCGATATGTACGATGCCGCATTGGGAGCCGATGCTTTGTTGCTGCTCACAGAATGGAAGCAGTTCCGTTTGCCTTCGTGGCAGGTGGTTTTACGTTCAATGAACCATCCGGCTGTTTTTGACGGGCGTAATATTTACAACCCTGAAGAAATGCGTAGTTTCGGTTTCTTTTATACTTCTATAGGCCGTCCTTGATGTGGCAGCGCTTTGTTGTTGTTGCATCGTGAGCAATATCAGGTATCCAAAGCGTTTTGAATCAAGTGCAGAGGTTCATGCAGCCACTGTTTTTGAGTACCGGCAAGGTTGCTTTGCTGCGAGTGTCTGGCTGTGGGCGGGCGTTTGGAGCAAAGTAACCTTTCATTGTAGCATTACCCAGCTATGTTTCGTATTGTATTTTCAGCATTCATTTTTCTGTATTTTGCATTGGCTCAAGCCGATGTGATTGCCTATCTGTGCAGCATTGTCAGGGGCCTTCCGGTTGTTCCGTATCCATGGCTTGCGGCCATGGTGCTGACAGTTGTTTTTATGTTTTTGTGTAGCAGGTTGGAGCGCCTTCTTGTTCGCAAGTCGGTTTGTGGTTTGTGGGCTTATGTGCTTATGTCATGGCTTGCTGCCTTTGTGGTTAGTTTACCATTTGCAACACCTGTTTATCAGCTTATGTTGGCTGTAGCAGCACTTATGTCAGGGTGGTTACTGATACGGTGGAAGCAGTATTTAAGTCGTAACGATAAGCATACAGCAACCTTATGGAGTCAGTTCATGCCTGCTGCAGTCGAGTTAATGGTGCTTTGTCTATATATGGGCATTGGTGCAGCAGCTACCGATTTAGAGCATTTCGAGTTGCGTAGTGCGCAATCCTTGCAGTGTGGTAATCCTGACGAGGTTCAAACGATTGGCCAAAAGTCGTATGTAACCTCCCATCGCCTTTTTGCTTTGCGCTGTTATGCGCTTTCGTGTTCTGCATCCAAGGGTCTGGGACATCACATTTTTGCACAGCCTGTGCCAGCAGGCAATAGTAGTAATCTGCTTTTTCCCGACGATGAACGCCAGCAATTAACTTTTCCGTGCGCGAATCAAGAGCAGTTGTTAGGCGGTAAGGCACGTGCTGGCGAGGCTGTTTTGGATTATTTGAAACGTTCTGCTTATGCTGCTCATAAGTCCGGATATTCCCATGCTCGTTGGGTTGCCGATTATTATTTGTGTGGTTTGTTGCTCGAGCGTAAACTTGATTTGTTTGCCCATGAAATAGCGTTCTTTTATTCAGCCGAGGTTGCTAGTCGCAGTTTACCGACCTATTATGCACAAGCATTAGTTTTTTATACCCGCACCCGGATGCATCCGGTTTTAGTATATCATGATGCGGCTGTCGAAGCCAATTTCCATGATTATCTGACACTGCGTGACAGTTATTCCCACCCGGTTGAACGAGCTAACCGCTTGAGGCGTACTTATGGCGATACCTATTGGTGGTGGTATACTTATTCTAAATAGAGGTGGTCTTGTAAAAAGAAGAAATTATGTTTAGATTGCCGGATGATGATCTTCGCGCATTGGTCGTTTCGGCCATGTTATTGGGCGTAGCCGTATGTGTTGCAGTAGGTGTTGTATGCTGCAGTGAAGAATCGGTCAATGATCAGATACAGTTAAGCGATAAAGCTATCAACGAAGCATTGAATTTGCCAGACGATTTGCTAGGAAATCCAGACCAAGCACCACAGCTGTCGTCCAGCCTGTTTATGTTCGATCCTAACGAGGCAGATTCTGCAACCTTGCTTCGATTGGGATTGCGTTCATGGCAGGTACGTAACATGCTGAAGTATCGGCAGAAGGGAGGTCGTTGGCGTTCGCCTGATGATTTCAGGCGTCTGTATGGCCTTTCGTCCGAGGAATTTGAGCGTTTACGACCATATATCCGCATAGCGCCCGACCATCGGAGCGAGATGCTTGCCGACCATGCAGAAAGTAAGCCCTATGGCACCCCTATGCCCGAGGAACCGCGCTTTGAACGTCAGGAAAAGTATGCCGAAGGTACAGTTGTCCAGCTCAATCAAGCCGATACTGTGAGTTTGAAGCACATACCAGGTATCGGAAGCTATTATGCTCATAAAATTGTGAAGTATCGTGAGCGTTTGGGTGGTTTTGTCAGTGTAGGGCAGGTAGCCGAAATCGAAGGCTTGCCGGCTGGCATTGTGCGATGGTTTAATGTAGAGCCTCAGCCCAGCCTCAGGCGTATTCGTATCAACCATGCTACCTTCAAGGAGTTAGTTCGCCATCCCTATCTGTCGTATGAGCAAACCAAGGTTATAGTAAATCACATTCGTCGCTACGGGCCGCTCCATTCCTGGAGCGACCTGCGGCTATATACCGACTTTACAGATAAAGACTTTGAGCGCCTTACACCTTATATTGTCTTTGATTGAGTTCGTGTTGTTAGCGTAGGCGCAGTGTATATAAGCATAATGAGTGTTTAGGAGCACAATAGGCTATAACAGAGAAAGGTGTACTTAACTGACCCATATGAGTTGGCTAAGTACACCTTTCTTTGTTATGCTTTAAACTTTAGTTTATTCTTTGATGCTCAATTCTTCCCAAAATTTTTCAAGGTCGCTGTCGAGTCCCTGCATCAAGTCTCCGCTAATAACGATGGTATCATCGTCAACAAGGTAAAGGTCGGTTATGGTTTCGTGGTCTTCGCCCATAAGTACATAGGAGTAGGGCTTCAGTACAGCAACCTCTTCGGTAACATCTTTGATGCGTTTGATGGCGTCTGTTAGAATGGGCTGTATGTTCTCGTAGAAGTGCTCTTCTTGATTGCCCAACCAGTCTTCAATCACACAGCGGGTTAGTTCGTTGTCATCGTCGTCGAACACCCGCAGTTCTGCACTTTCCTGTTTAACCTGCAAATATAAGTCAGTAAGAGGCATGCATTCAACATCTTTCGGAAATTTAGAGGCTGCTTTGCGTAGGGCACGTTCAATTTGCTGGTAAGTTTGTTCAGTGGCTATCATAGCTGTCGTGAGTTTTAAAGTGTATAATTCTTATCCCATGCCTGGAGTCGTTATTCAATAGTGCGCAGTAAGTGAGTTCCTGTGCAACTCCAGCCGCTTAGGAGCATCCAAAGATACGTTTTTTTTAGAATGGAAACCTTCATACTGCCGTTTTTTCTTATCTTTGCTTGACAAAATACGTGTATTTGAATCATGAAAACAGTTTTTTCTTACCTTTTGTGTAGTGCTTTTCTTCTTCCGTCTTTAAATGTGCAGGCACAAGTGCTTTTACCTAAACCCCGTTTACAAGAAATGCGTAAAGGTACCTTTCGTACAGATTGCCCCTTTCGAATAGAGAATCAGGTTGGAGAGGAAGTGCAGAATCCTTACGATTCGTTTTTGACAGCAGCAACAGCGCACGATGGCAGTTTGAAACGTGTCGTGCGCTACCTGCGTGCAGAATCAGTTCCATCACCCGAGGCTTATATGCTCAACGTATCGGCCGATACCATTGAGATAAAAGCATCTGACCGGATGGGTTTTTTGCGAGCTGCCCAGACCTTGCGTCAACTGCACACAGCTAAAGGAGTGGCCTGTTGCTATATACAAGATGAGCCAGCTTACCCCTGGCGGGGGGTGATGCTCGATGTTTCGCGTCACTTCTTCCCAATAGATTTTATCAAGAAGCAGGTAGATGTGCTGGCCGCGTATAAAATTAACCGCTTGCATCTTCATCTGACTGATGCAGCCGGCTGGCGTATGGAGATAAAGCGTTACCCGCGTTTAACTTCGATAGCAGCCTGGCGTACCGATTCGCTCTGGAAAACCTGGTGGAATAATGGTAAGCGCCATTATGCAACCTCTGGTACGCCGGGAGCATACGGCGGATATTATACGCAAAGCGAGTTGCGCGATCTTGTGACGTATGCGGCTAATCGGGGTATAACCGTTGTGCCCGAAATCGAGATGCCGGCACACTCAGAAGAGGTGCTGACTGCTTATCCCGAGCTTTCGTGTACACATGAACCTTACAAGCAGGCCGACTTCTGTCCGGGAAGTGTGGCTACTTACGACTTTTTGGAGCACGTGCTCGAGGAGGTCATGGATGTATTCCCTTCTACCTATATTCATGTGGGTGGCGATGAGGCAGCTAAGGCTTCGTGGCCTTCGTGCCCGCTCTGTCAAGCTAAGATGAAGGAACTTGGCATCAATAAAGTTGATGGTCTGCAAGCCCATTTAATTACCCACATGGGTAAATTCCTGGCTAAGCACGGACGTCAGCTCGTAGGATGGGATGAGGTAATAGCAGGCGACTTGGCTGATAATACCACAGTAATGGTATGGCGTGGAACCGAAAAAGCACGCGAAGCTATTGAGCACGGATATGATGTAGTTCTCTCGCCCGGATCGTACTGCTACCTTGATAGTTATCAGGATGCACCGCCTACACAGCCCGAAGCCATAGGTGGTTATCTGACACTCGAAAAGGTATACAACTATGTGCCTGGAGACGATTTGCCTGAGAATTTTCGTAAGCAAGTTAAAGGAGTGCAGGGTAATTTATGGACCGAATATGTTCCAACCGAAGCGCAGGCTGAATACATGCTCTACCCGCGTACGCTTGCTCTTGCTGAAATAGGTTGGAATGGTACGGCAAAAAAAGATTATGCAGAGTTCCGGCAGCGTGCAGTCTGGCAGACTGAGTGGTTGCGTAAACAGAAAAATGTGCATGCTTTTGATCTGAAAAAGGAAGTGGGCGAACGTATTGCCAAAATGAAACCGCTCAAGCACAAGGCTTTGGGTGCAAAAGTAATTTATGCTATTCCTGCAAGCGAGGCTTATCGGGCGGCCGGTGATGCTACGCTTACTGACGGTTTACGTGGAGGATGGGCCAATAATGATGGACGCTGGCAAGGCTTTATCAGTGGTAACCGCTTGGATGTAACCATTGATTTAGGAAAGGTTCAGAAGGTAAGTAGTGTCTCGAATGACTTTATACAGGTGTGTGGTCCTGAAATTTACTATCCGTCACAATACATCGTTTCGCTTTCGGTAGATGGTCAAAACTTTGAAGAGGTTTACAATTATCGTGAGAAGTCGGAGAAAACCATCAATCCCAATGTACGCACTTACAGGTGGAAAGGACGTGCAAAGCAGGCTCGTTATGTTCGTGTGCAGGCCCTGCCTTCTGACTACGGAGGCTGGGTATTTACTGACGAGGTAGTGGTTGAATAAACAGCTACGTTGATTGGCAAAATCGTAACTTTGAACAAAGAATGAATGCAGTTTAGCAGTTGCTTTTCTTAAAGCAGACTGATAGTTTACGACCTTTTGCTTACCTGTTGCTATATATACAAAAAATCAATAGAGTGCTTTTTCTTGATTCTTGGGGAATAGTTCAAGATTTTTATGTACATTTGAATATCCAAAAGCAAGGTAATAAATTTTTTAGATTGTATTGACAGTAAAACAGAATGTCCCGACCGATAAAAATATTGGTCGGGACGCTTTTTTTGCTGTGATGTGCCAGTTTCTGCCCCCTGCAACCGTTTTTTCTATCGGGGCGATAGAAAATTCTGTCGCTTCGATAGAATTTTCAGTCGACCCAGTAGGTTTTGTTAGGCCTAACAATAGGTATTTCGGGTGTTCCGAGGAGTTTGAACTCTATATGTGCACCAGCATAGCACAGGCAAAAGTTAGATTTAATGAACCTCGGGATAAATACTTATAATTGAGTATGGGAGCGCACAGGTAGTGTAGAAACAATTATAAAGCAGTGACTGCGGAATACAAAAGGTTGTGTGTATTCTCTTTACAATTGCTGAAGGGGAACTCTTGGTGTAAAAAAAGTCTCACTATCAATGTAGCGAGACTTTTATCGGTTGTTGCTGTGTTGTTTAATTCAAACTATTTACTTTACCATCATTATGGACATGAAAAGGTAATAGTAGTAGTAACTTCTGTAGGCATAGGGTACTCAGACTGCACCGTTACGCGTGTTTGCGCCTGTTCAACGTAATTTCGCACGTAGGGATTATTCATAAAACTTTTGGGAGCTTTTTGAATGATTTGACGAATTTGTTCTGTTATGATGGGCGACGGATACTGGCTGCAGAGTAGCATAAAAAAACCAGGTCCAAGCACGTTATCATAGTTATCCATCACAAATTTTGTTTCGAGTTCTTCGGTTTTTCGGTGCAATTCTTGCGCCTTTTTTCCTAATCGGTTGTGGATTTCTTCAGGGTTGACTCCTTCACGCATCAGGCGGATGGTTTTTTGCTGGAGTTCCCACATTTCGTTGTCCAGTCTGTTTCGTCTTTTAAAAAAGGTGTAGAGTTTTTCGTTAAGTGGTCCTCCACTAACTCTTTGAGCTACGTTATCTACCTGGATATTGAGGTTTCCATTTTCAATAACCAAAGGCATGACGCATTGGTTCCCGCTATAGAGCATGGCCAGCATAACAGAGTCAACGTCGCCTACAAAGTTGAAGCGTCCGTGCACTACTTTACACGAGTCTAAACATACCGAAGAGGCCTGCATGGTTTTGTTGCTGGTATCGGTAGTTACGCGCAGGTAGAGCATTCGTCCGTCCAGACAGGGAACAGAAGAGTTTCCTGCTATATTATATTGCTCTGCACACGAGGTAAACAATAGAAGAAATGAGAGTGTGAGTAGAACTTTGTCCATGAGCTATTGTATGAAAGCGTTCTTTGGTAATGCTGTTTCAAGTGCGTGAGCTGTTGCTCATAAGATGTTCACTTGTGCAGCATATCGGTAAATCTCTATGAATACACGGACAAATATACAACCTTCGGTTTGATAAGTCATACCTTTAGGGCTAAAACTCGTGTTGCTTAAATCTTTTTTGAGAAATGTCCCAAAGGTTGCGAATAAAGGATGTAAGATTTTCACAAATCACCGAAGATTTTAAACTACCGGTTTGCTTCTTTGTCGAGCCGGATGGTGGAGTAGGCTTCGAGCAGTGTGGCTATCATGAGGGTTACTTTCCACTCGTCTGCGTTAAAGGGGCGCAGGTTCAGGTGGCTTGTAAACATGAGTGCGGCAGTAACGAGTAGCATAAGGGCTCCCAGGAGTTGTTGGCGCCGTAATCGTTTGATAACAAGGTTAGTGCCTTCGTAGCGGTCGGACATTTGTATGGAGCAGAACAGCAGGGCTCCTGCCGTAAAAACGTAGGGAGCTATGGTTGGTATGAAGAGTGGGAGTGCTGCACCGGTAACCAGCAGCAAACCACCTGCCCGGAATAGATAGGTGCGAAGCATAAGTCGGAAAGTAAATGTGTTATAACAGATTGGCTGTAGGCTTATGTGAATTTTGTGGAGATGCAGCAGTTGCGGTCTGCACAGAGGTTAGAGTATTACAACGATGTAGTGTTGGCATTGTAAGCCTGCCGTTGTTAAAAGGGAAAGAGGTTATTTAGGGAAGAAGGGTTATTTAATAATGAACACGTCTTCGTCTTCAGTCTTCATATAAAGGTGTACGCGCGCCACTCGTTCAAGAGCTGCCTGGTTGTGTTTCAGTTCTTCGTAATCGCGTGTATCATTTTCATAGCGCAACTCATAGGCTTTAATTTCTCGGCGGAGTGCTTCGTTCTGTTGGTACAGCTGATAGGTGTTCCAAAAACTATTGGTATCGAGAAAGCCTACGTAGATTAAGAATATGATTATGGACCACAATATTTTGTTTCGTATAAACGAGATGCAGATTCTCTTTAGTTTTTTTCCCATGATGTTTATGAGGGTGTAGGTAGTACGAGTAAAGCAATATGGACGGACTGCTGTAAGTCTTAATTTGGCATAGCTGTTGTTATAGCGCCCATTCGTTTGCAAAGATACCGAATGGAAGGCAAAGCAGGAAAGAAAACGTTTTGTTTTTCTTTCCTGCTTGAGGGTTTCATCGAATACAATAGGCTTTACTTTGTGAGTTCAGTTACTATGCCTATGTTTGGCATTAGGCATAATGGGGTATAAAAGGAACTATAAGTCGTGTTGTTGCAGTCGGTATTCAGCTAATTTTTCGTATTTTGTACCTGGCTGTCCGTAGTTGGCATAGGGATAGATGCTGATGCCGCCACGCGGAGTAAATAGTCCTGTAACCTCTATGTATTTGGGATTCATGAGTTTAACCAAATCCTTCATAATGATGTTGATGCAATCTTCGTGAAAGTCACCATGGTTACGGAAACTGAAAAGGTAGAGTTTCAGACTTTTGCTTTCGACCATGTGCTTGCCAGGTATGTAGGCAATGCGTATTTCGGCAAAGTCAGGTTGTCCGGTAATGGGGCATAGGCTGGTAAATTCCGGGCAGTTAAAGCGTACCCAATAGTCGTTTTCCGGATGTTTGTTTTCAAAGGTTTCGAGCACCTCAGGTGCATAGTCGCTTTTGTATTCGGTCTTACGGCCTAGAGCCTGTAGGGTTAAGTCGTCGCGCATTTAAAGAAGGGTTACGTTGGGTTTGTTCTTTTTGAAGTTTTTGGCCAGAGGCTGTGCAAAAGGTGTATTTAAGCTGCGTGCTTGCTGGGGGCATCCTTTTACACAAGCTGCACACTTAATACATTTTGTGGCATCCGTAATTTGGGGCTTGCTGGCATCGATAGCTCCAGTGGGGCATAGTCTGGCACAGCGTCCGCATCCGTTGCAGCGTGTAGCGTCAGCAGTAGGAGCAATTTTAATGGGATGCTTTTTCATTTTACGGCGGTAGCCTATAACAAACGATGCAAATCGTAGCAAGTTGAGCCATCCGCTGTGTGGGCAAGTAAGTTTTGAGGCATCAATGGTTGAGGCTTGGCCCAGTTTTAATTTATTACCAATGAGTTTGCCAAATGTCCGTGCCTCGTCAAGGTCGGTGGCGTTAGGTCTGCCTGCGGCGATAGGTGTTTGTGGGGTTGAGTAGGAGTGTTCGCCCACAAAGGCAGCTGCAGCTATAACGTTGAAGCCTTTGGCTGTTAGAAAATTGCTCAACTCGCAGGGAGCTTTACCAAAGTCGCGGTTTCCGTAAAGGGTTACTACGACAGCAGGAGTTCCTTCGCCGCGCAAGCCTTCCAGACGTTTCAGGGCAATGGGTGCTACAGCACCACCATATACCGGTACGGCAGCAATGAGCAGTTCGTCAGACTGTAACATGCGGCTGCCGTTTTGGTAGGTAACGTTTAGGCTTTGGCTATCGGTGGGTAGCCCGATGCCTTGAGCAATGGCTGTAGCTATTGCTTGCGAGGTATGAGTGGGTGAAAAGTAAGCTACAAAAGTTTGTTTGGGAAACATGTAGAAACTTGTTTAGGAGTTGGTAAGAGTTGTTGGTTGTTTCAAACTAATTATATTTAGCCGCAAGCATGTGTTGCAAGGTTGGATAGAGGGGCGTGATGTTTTTTGAGTTCAAGGTATTGTTTGAGTCCTTCATTGCGTAACTGGCAGGCCGGACAATGACCGCATCCTTGCCCCTTGATGCCGTTGTAGCAGGTCAGTGTTTCGTGGCGTACCAGGTCGAGCACACCCAACTGGTCGGCCAGAGCCCATGTTTCGCATTTATCAATCCACATGAGGGGAGTATGTATAACAAACTGTTCATCCATAGCCAGGTTAAGGGTAACGTTAAGAGAACGTATAAAGGAGTCGCGGCAGTCGGGATAGCCCGAAAAGTCAGTTTGCGACACTCCTGTTACCAAGTGGCGAATGTTGCGTTCGCGGGCATAGACGGCAGCAATACTCATAAAAAACAGATTTCTACCCGGTACAAAGGTATTGGGGGGGCCAGCAGCCGGTTTTTCTTGATCCATGGTAATGGAACTGTCGGTAAGCGAGTTGTGTGCCAATGTACTTATAAAACTGACGTCCATTAAGTCAAAGTGTACGTTGGCTTGCTGAGCAATGGAACGGGCCACTTCAACTTCGAGCGCATGCTTTTGCCCGTAGTAAAAACAAAGGGCATGCACTTCAGTAAAGTGCTTTTTAGCCCAATAAAGACAAGTGGTAGAGTCTTGGCCGCCGCTGAACACTACCAGCGCACGGGTGTTGTCGAGTTTTTGTAGCATGATTAGTTAGGGTGTATATGGGGCCATAAACAGCACCGGCTGGTGTTACACTATGTTGCTATGGTCTTGTGTTTTGCTTTCGGTAGCAGTAAGGATTTTGCTGGATAAATTGTAATTAGTGGGTTCAAAGGTCAAAAATTTTCCACGGGCTGTACGAGATGCCTTCATCGCGTGCATCCTGGTGTTCGGTTCGTTTTAGCAGGCGTACAACGCGTACGGTTAAGGGTAGAGCAATGATTTCGTACACCGTTTTGAGTATAACCTGATTTATCATGAGCAGGGGCATAACGTTCCAGGGTACAATGCCACCTAAAGCTAACGGAAAAAATACGAGCGAGTCGGCAGTTTCGCCTACGATGGTTGATGCAATAGCACGGAGTGAGAAGCGTTGGCCTTTGGGGGCATGTAGTTTCATGCGGCTCATTACGTAAGCATTCAGAAAAGAACCTATCAAGAAAGCAAGAAAAGAGGCTCCGGCAATACGGGGGGCTAACCCGAACATTTCATGAAAGCCCTGTTCTCCTTTCCAATAAGGTGCACCGGGAAGGGCATCGGCCAGCAGGCCAAAAACGACAAAAAGAAAATTCATTATAAAGCCCAGCCAAATTATCAAGCGTGTTCGGCGATAGCCCCACACTTCAACCAGGCAATCATTGATGATGTATGAAACGGGAAAAACAATTAGCCCCGCTGTGAGTTCGAGCGGACCTAAAGTAACCTGTTTGGTTTCGAGCAAGTTTGCTGCAATAAGGCAGACACAGAACAGCACCCCTAACACCATAAAGGGGATGCTGACCATCGGGGCACGATGGGCAGAATTTAGTTTGTTAGTCATATTTCTTGTTTTTTACGAGGTTTACCAAGCACTCGGAGTTTAAGATGCCGCCATATCACGCCAATAGACCATGCAAAGCCGTAGCGGAAAATCTGAGCCAGCTAAACTCACCGGGCTGCAAAAGTACAATTTTTTTTGCAGCTTGAACAGCCTCGAAGGCTATATAATATTCGATTTATGGCCACAAGTAGTTATACAATATATTTTGGTCGTTGGGTTGTGTAGCAAAAGCTTGGCTTTAGCGTTTGTCCGAAACTATATAATTAGCTACCTTTGCATAAAAGCCTATTAGCTTTGTTCAATTTGTTTAATGGTGCGGGCAGCAATGTGTGCCGCCATCGGGAGGATAACAGCTCCCTCTCCTCAAAAAAAGAGTAGCAGCAAAAGATATAGGCAGTTAATTAAGTATTGTTGCCGGTTTTTCCGACGTGATGAATAAATAATTATGAAGGTACTGATTGTTGAAGATGATGCCGATTTGCGCGAGATTATAGAAAAATCGCTCGTTAAAGAGCGCTATGTGGTAGAAACAGCTCCCAATTACCGCACAGCACGCCAGAAAGCGCTGGTATACGAATACGATTGCATCCTGCTCGATATCATGCTTCCTGATGGAAATGGACTTGACCTTTTGCGAGAGTTGCAGCAGGCAGACCGTGCAATGCCCAATGTAATCATATTATCGGCTAAAGATTCCATTGAGGATAAAGTGGCAGGGCTTGATTGGGGGGCCGACGACTATTTGCCCAAGCCTTTCCATTTGGCCGAACTGCATGCACGCCTTAAAAGTGTGTTGCGCCGCAGGCAGCGTGATGGGGGCTTGGTGTTGCGGGTGGGCAATGTATGTGTACATCCCGATAAATTTAAAGTCGAAATAGGTGACCATCCTGTTGAACTAAGCCGTAAGGAATATGATATTCTGGTCTATTTTATAAATCGTCCGGGGCGTTTGGTTGAAAAGCAGTTGTTGGCTGAAGCTGTTTGGGGCGACTCTATTGACCAGGCCGATAATTTTGATTTTATTTATGCCCAACTCAAAAACCTGCGAAAGAAACTCAAGGAGGCCGGTGCTACAATCGAACTAAAAACAGTTTATGGTTTTGGATATAAACTTACCGAGTTTTGACAACACTTGTATTGGTCGTACTCTTACTCTCAACAAATTAACAAGCCTATGCGTTTGCTCCATATAACAACCCTTCGTCTGTCAATGCTCGCAGCCTTTATGCTCACCTTTTGGTCGGTCTTTTTTTATTTTACAATGATGGATGAAATTACCGACGAAATAGACGACTCGCTCGAGGACTATGCAGAGATGATTATTGTGCGTTCATTGCGGAACGACCCTTTGCCTCGCAGTGCAAACGGCACAAATAATTACTATTACCAACGAGAGGTATCGGCCGACTATGCACGCCACACTCCGCATATAAGCTATGCCGACCGCAATATTTATCTTGATGCTAAAAAAGAGATTGAGCCGGCGCGTGTGCTTACCTATATATATATGCGTGATAACGGGAGTTACGTGGAACTGGTTGTAGCTACACCCAATATCGATAAAGCCGATTTACGCGAAGCAATTGCTTTTTGGATTGCTTTTCTGTATGTTATGCTCATGCTGAGTATTGTTGCAGCTAACTTATGGGGAATAAGGCATACGATGCGTCCACTGACAAAGTTGCTGGCATGGCTTGACAGCTATAGGTTGGGACAAATAAACAATCCGCTCAACAACCCCACTCGCATTCATGAATTCAAAAGACTGAACGAAACCGTAGAGCGGAGTATGAAGCGTGGCGAGGAACTCTATGAGCAGCAAAAAGTTTTTGTGGGTAATGCTTCGCACGAAATGCAAACACCAATAGCTGTATGCCAAAATCGTATTGAATTGCTGATTGATGAGGATGGATTGAGCGAACAGCAAATGGGTGAATTGCTCAAGATTAAGAGTACGCTCGGAAGATTGGCCCGGTTGAACAAGTCGTTGTTACTGTTGTGCAAAATTGAAAATGGGCAATATGATGAGGCTAAACCACAAAATCTTGCCCAAATAATTCAAAGTCTATTACCCGATTATGAGATGGTATATGCAAGTCAAGGTATACGTACACAAGTGCAGGTTAATAACCCCTTTGAGGTGATGATGGACGAGAGCATGGCAATAACTTTAGTGTCGAACCTGCTTAAAAATGCTTATGTACATAATGTACCGCAAGGTCGGGTGCAGGTGCATGTTAGCAGCCAGAAACTCGTAATACGAAATACAGGCCAAGAATGTGCGCTCGATGAAGAGCGAATTTTTCAACGTTTTTACCATGCAGCCGATAAGCAAAATTCTACCGGCTTAGGTTTGGCGCTGGTTGAGGCTATATGCAAACGCAATGCGTTGAACATAACTTATCGGTTTGAGCAAGGATACCATGTATTTGAACTGCGGCGGCATTCGCAACAGAAATTTATTACTATGCAAGCGTAGGGCTTGTTTTCTGCTTCATTTTTCTGATATGCGATAGGTAAATTTGTTGTACCCTAGCGCAAAGGCCATGTATGTTGCTATGCACGGTGTGTTGAATCATTTACATCGGTTTTGCGAGTCAAACCTAAAGGGGGTGTACACGTGCAACCAGTGTCAACTTTTTGCTCTGTGCATACAGACTGTTTGCTAAGGTGGTTTTATAAGGAATACAAGGGGCATAGCATGAGGAACGAATCTTTGGTCGTAAGGGCAGGATATTGGAACAGCTCATTTTTTTCAAAAAAAATGCGTGCAGCTATCACTTTTTCAGAATGCTTTCAGATTTGTCCGCTACTTTTGCATCAGAAACAAGAAATACAAACCCTTTAAATAGAAATGATTATGACACGTTCAATCAAAGCCACTTTGGCCACTTTGCTTTTTGCATTTATATTTGTATTTTCGGCTCAAGCCGATAAGGATACCCCCATCAGTGTTAATCAACTGCCGCACACAGCCCAGAGTATTCTGAAAAAGAGTTTCTCGGGGGTTAAGGTAGCTTTGGCTAAAAAAGAATCAGACTTGACAGGTAAGAGTTATGAAGTAATTTTTACGAATGGCGATAAAATAGAGTTTGACGGAAACGGGAAGTGGACTGACATCTCGTGTAAGAAAACTTCAGTTCCTGCTTCGCTGCTACCAGGCGCTATCACGAATTATGTGATTCAAAACTATGGGCGTGTACGCATCGTAGAAATTGACCGCGACCGTCGTGGGTATAGTGTGCAACTATCAAATGGAATTGAACTCGATTTCGACAAGAGTTTCCGCTTGATGAATATTGACAATTAAAGTCTTAAAAAGTAGAGTAGGACAGAGAATGAGTAGATAACCTCACCGTATAATAACATTTAAGTATCAGACCTATGAAAAAGTATATTGTAATGGCCTTGATGGCTGCAGGCGCTTTGTTTACTGCCTGTTCGGACGATGACGATCGTTATTTGAATAATGTACCCGAAGCAATCGAAAACTCGTTTGCACAAAAATATCCTACTGCCAGCCATCAGCGTTGGAGCATGGAAGGTGCCTACTATAAGGCAGAGTTCCGAAATGCAGATGGTACAGAAACCGATGTTTGGTTCCGTCCTGATGGAACCTGGGTGCGCTCTGAAACCGAAATGTACCCCTCGGCTCTTCCTCAAGCAGTAAAGGATGTGGTGGCCAATGAGTATCCCAAGTATTATGTTGACGATGCAGATTATATTGAAACACTGACTGCGTCATACTATCACCTGGAACTTGAGGGTAGAGGAATGCCCGATATCGAAATTAATGTTTATGCTGATGGCTCGCTTTTTGAAGGACTTGCTGATGGAAAAGTGCCTGCCGGAAAACTTCCCGAGAATATAGCGCAAGCTTTCGATACGCTCTTCCCAAACATCAGTGTGCGTGAGTGGGAAGTAGAAGGCGGACTCTATAAGGCAGAATTCTATACTGCCGAAGGTATGGAGGCCGAAGCATTCTTCTCGCCCGAGGGTCTGTGGGTTGGTACTGAATATGATTTCAAAGGTACATTGCCTGTTGCTGTACAAAGCTATCTGGCATCCAATTATGGTAATTACCAGGTTGACGACGTTAACTATGTACAAACACCCAAGGGCGATTATTACGAAATAGAATTGGAACGTAAGGGACATCGTGACGTGATGATAAGGCTTACCGCTGATGGTATGCTTTGGGAATGATTGTAATCTAAATTATAACAATAACCGCAAACAGTCTTGCTTTTTGTAGGATGTTTGCGGTTTTTTTGATTAAAGAGCCAATTGTTGAAGTTTTTTTCGGTATTATTAGGGCATAAGCGAATTTAATTTTGTTTCTTTGCCGAACAACAAAAAACCTGAGGTAATAACCATCTAACTATTATGTGCTTATGAAAAACTTTACTTCACTTTTGTCCATCGCCTTGATGGTAACACCGGCGGTGCAGGCACAGCGTAACGTTCACGCATGCACTTCTCAGCAGCGTCTGCAAAGTCTGGTTACGCGACCTTATGAAAATAGTAAGCCCGGTATTGTGCCATTGAAAAATCCGGTAATACGCAATGCCACAAAGTTGGGCTTATCTTTGGCCGAAGGAGGCCAGACATCTATTTGGCGAACCTTGCACGACAAGCAATATCTGTTTGACGAAGCATCGGCTCAATGGATAGACGACTCGGAATGTGACTATACTTATTATCCTGACGGACAACTCAAAACCGTGTTGCTGAGGGAAGCAGACTCATGGGAACAGCAAACTTATGAGTACAATGCCGACGGACAACTTTCGCTCTATACAGAGTCGGAAAGTAAGGACGGAAATATTTTTACACCTACAGTTAAGCGTGAAATCAAATACGATGGGGTGCTCAAGACACAACCTGTTGAAAGTTTGAATTATAAATGGGATGAAGGACAAAACCAATGGGTGCTTGATGAAGGGAGCTTTAAACGTACCATTAAGCGCAATGCTGCAGGGCAGATTGAGTCGTCGACGGTTGAGTCGTATACCGAGGGCGATTATCATATTTACTCGCAGTCTATTTATACTTACAACGGGCATGATAAACCGGTTGCCTACGAATTTAAACGAGGCGTGAAGAATAATGGGAATTACGACCTACAAACTGTAAATAACTTTAATAATATAGTTTGGGAAAATTTTGACGGAAATCCGCCTGAAGAAGTATTTGACTTGTACTACGGAGGTTGCAGAGTAGCTTCGGCAGATATTATAGAAGATGGTGAAAAGTCTGGCACTTTGAAGGCTACCTATTCGGGCGAAAATTTTGTAACCGAAGAAGTGTACGATTGGCAGATGGTTAAGATTAAAGTAAAATATACTGTTATTGATGCTAATGGCAGCAATCAAACCGAAGAGCAAGACTTTATGGATATGAACGAAGATGGTTCGTATGCCGACGATGAGGTTATTTTCCAGTCAAAAGTAGAGAGTATATTTAATGAACATCAGCACCAAACACTGGACGGATATTACGAGGCTGATCCGGGTATGGAGTATGTGCTTTGTGATGGCAAAAAGTTTGACTATAAGTACGATTCTAAAACAGACTGTATAGCCGAAAAGATTGATTATTACTTTAGTGCCAAGTACGATGAAGATGGCTATATTGTTGATGGAGAATTTGTCAAAGAATATAAGCTTGTAGCCGATAAATTTGCCGACGTGGCCTCAAGTAGTGGCATTGGTGAACTGCAACAGTCTGAACTCCAAATGGAGCGCAATGGAAACGCCCTTCGTATAGTTATGCCTGGCATGAAGTATTGCCGCTTGTACGACATGCAGGGCCATGTGGTGCTGCAGCATGCTGCTGCTAATGGCAATATCGTTTTGAATATGAGTAATCTGCAGCCCGGTATCTATATTTTAGCCATTGATAGTACTGTAGGTAGTCGTATGGTTAAGATTGCGAAGTAGCAGAATGTTGTTATAATTGTCTTTTTAGTAGGTATTAGGCAGAAGTATGTAGTGGCAGGCCCTGCAGGCATTTTTGTTTGCAGGGCTTGCTTTGTTGTTGTAATAAGCAGCTGAGGCTATAAAAGTGTTCAGGTATGATTCTTCAACAACAAGCACAGGCCACAATCCTGCTTGCTTATGGCGTGTAAAAGCCGATGGATGCATGGCAGGGTTGTAGCCTGTAGTCTGTAGTTATGTGGTGCGTATTCTCGAATTAGAGTTCGAGGTTGCCGTCGAAGATTTCGTGCCAGGGCAAACCTTGCTTGTTGAGTTCGTCCATGAAGGGGTCTGGATCGAATTCTTCAACATTCCATACGCCCGGACGTTTCCAAAGGCCAAGCATAAACATACGTGCACCGATGCAGGCGGGTACGCCCGTAGTATAGCTTACGCCTTGCATACCGGTTTCTTCGTAAGCTGCCTGGTGCGAGCAGTTATTATAAACGTAGTAAGTGCGCTCCTTACCATCTTTCAAACCGCGGATGCGGCAGCCGATACTGGTTTCGCCTTCGTAGTTCTCGCCAAGATCCTGCGGATTGGGTAGCACTGCTTTGAGGAATTGTAATGGAACGATTTCCATACCCTGATAGTTGATGGGTTTGATGGAGTCCATACCAATGTTTTGGATTACACGCAGGTGTGTAAGGTATTCTTGTCCAAAAGTCATCCAAAAACGGGCGCGCTTAATGGTAGGATAGTTTTTTACCAAACTTTCAATCTCTTCGTGGTGTAGCAGGTAGCTTTCTTTGGGACCAATGTTGGGGTAGGTAAGAGGCTGGTGAATTTCGAGCGGTTCGGTTTCAACCCACTGGCCATTTTCCCAATAGAGTCCTTTTTGGGTAATTTCGCGAATGTTGATTTCGGGATTGAAGTTGGTAGCAAAAGCCTTGTGGTGGTTACCGGCATTGCAGTCTACAATATCGAGGTACTGTATTTCGTCAAAGTGGTGCTTGGCAGCATAGGCCGTAAATATGCTGGTAACGCCCGGGTCGAAGCCACAGCCTAAAATAGCGGTAAGTCCAGCCTGTTCGAAGCGTTCTTTATAGGCCCATTGCCAGGAGTACTCAAAGTGTGCCTCGTCTTTAGGCTCGTAGTTAGCAGTGTCAAGATAGGAGCAACCGCATTGTAAACAAGCCTCCATAATCGTGAGGTCCTGATAGGGTAAGGCAAGGTTCATAACGAGGTCTGGCTTGAACTCGTTAAAAAGTTCGCAGAGTTGCTCAACGCTGTCAGCATCTACTTGAGCTGTTTTGATGTCGGAGCGTCCGATAGCCTTTACAATGTCGTCGCACTTTGACTTTGTACGGCTGGCAATCATGATTTCGCTGAACACGTCGGTGTTCTTGGCCACTTTATGGGCAGCCACAGTTGCGACGCCACCGGCGCCGATAATCAATACTTTTCCCATTTTTGTCTGAGTTGTGTTTGTATGAGGTATTTGCGAAGCAAAGATACACCAAAGCGGGCGCAACGTGAAGTAAAAAGCACTTTTTATTCCATTTTTCGTGCGCTTTTTATCGACAACAGCATGGCTTTAGGTATTTTGCACTTGCTTGACATGATTATATGCTAAGCCAAACTCCTCTTTAATTATAGTTTGAGGAGCATGGGCAAAAGTAAAAACTTAAAATTCAATGCTTCCCTTGACAACAACTTCGCCTCCAGGTTTACGTATTTCGTATAAGTCGCGTCCGTGATGTGTCTGGTCGGGTTCGTGGTAAATCTCAAGAACATCTCCACAATAGGATTCCTGGCAATAAGCCATTTCAATGCGTCGTGGCGCATTTGCCTTCAGTTTGTTGGCAGGATATAGGTTAAGCAGTAATTCTATATAGCGAATGGAGTTAACATGGCCATTGATGTCGAGGTCGGTATATACGGCTTGATGTGTGGCAGCCAGTATAGGTTTTTTGAGCCGGATACGTCCCATGGGAGCTATAGGGGCAGGCCGTTCGGGAATGAGCACGTTCGTAAATCCGCCATTGGGTAGTTGCGTAAGGTCGGCAGGTTGACGTGTTTGCATATCAATAAGCGACCATATACTTGTGGCATGGCCTAATGTAGTACCGTCAAATCGTTTGATGCAGAAGTGGCGGTCGGTAAATTGGCGGTATAAACGGTCTACCCAAGTTTCGATGGTGAAGTCTTCGCCTGTACGGGGCATTGTTTCTATTTCAATGACTAAACGTGAGAGTACCCAGCCGTGATGAACAGCTATCATTTCGCTGTAGCCGAATCCATGTTCACCGGCATGTAACGAGGCACAACGCAGAATAAGGTTTCCTAGATTTCCCCATGATAAATTACCGCAGAAGTCTTCGGAAAAAGGCTCGACAGTATAGTTGTATTGACTGAACTTTTGCATTTCCGTTAGTTTTATTCAGATATGGAGTCATTGTCTTTTAAGCAAAAGTAGCGAATTTATGGGGAGCAGGCAAGGAATTTCGCATAAATGCTTAACTTTGTCGCGAGTTTCGCGTATATCGCGAAGGCAATACTTAAAATATAATACGCTTGACATGAAAAAATTTCTAATGATTGTGGCCAGCCTGTTTTTGGGTTGTGGTGCAATATCTGTTGCGCAGGCCCAAACACCGAAGGAAGGTCTTACGCTCGAAAATATAACGGGCGGAAAGTATTCGGCACGCTATGTTTATGGTGTTACACCTATGAAGGATGGCGAGAGCTATTCGCAGTTGTCGGACGATAGTAAGCGCATTGTGCGTAGGTCTTTCAAAAATGGCAAAGAGCTGGGCGTAATTTTTGATGTGGCTACAGCACGTGGCAAGCATAAACTTGAAAGTATCGATGGTTACATCATGTCGCCCGACGAAAAGCGCATTTTGTTGCGTACGCAGACTAAAATGATTTATCGGCGCTCGTATACTGCTGTATATTATATATATGATGTGCAGAATGGTACGTATGAGCCTCTTTCGGATGGTGGACCGCAACAGATGCCTATATTCTCGCCCGATGGTAATGTCATAGCTTTTGCACGCGATAATAATTTGTTCCTTGTAAAATTGTTGTATGGCAATGCCGAGAGTCAGGTAACTAAGGATGGCAAGTTTAACGAGGTGCTTAATGGTATACCCGACTGGGTGAACGAAGAGGAATTTGCAACAAATCGTTCTTTTGACTTTTCGGCTGATAGCCAAATGTTGGCATGGGTGCGCTATGATGAGTCAAAGGTACCAGTTTATGCTATACAGGAGTTTAAGGGTGCCTACCCTACACGCGCAGAGTATGATGAATATCCCGGTGAGTATCGTTACAAATATCCCGTGGCAGGTGCCAAAAACAGTGAGGTAAGTGTCATGACTTTCGATATTAAGAGCCGCGTTACCCGTACGCTCAAACTTCCTCTTGATAAAGATGGCTATGTGCCCCGCATTCAGTTTACATCAGACCCCTCCAAACTTGCCGTAGTGACACTCAACCGTCATCAGGACCGCATGGATATTTATATGGCTAATCCGCGTTCTACAGAGTGTAAGTTGGCCGTGCGCGAAGAGGTTCCAAAATACGTAGCAACCGAAGCTTACGAGAGTCTGAAGTTTTATGGCGATAACTTTGCCTTTGTTTCTGACCGCTCGGGTTATAAGCATATTTACTGGTATAATTTGAATGGTCAGTTGTTGCGTCAAGTAACTAAAGGCAATTACGATGTGAGCGACTTTTATGGTTATGATGCCCAAAGCGGACGTTTTTATTATGCTTCGCACGAAGAAAGTCCTTTACGGACAGCTGTCTACTCCATTGATCGCAACGGTAAACAAAAGAAACTCTCTACCGAGGCTGGTACTAATGATGCTACCTTTAGTACTTCGATGAAGTATTTTCTAAATGTTTATTCGTCTGCACAGCAACCGCCTGTTACTACATTACGCCAGGCAGCAGATGGTAAGGTGCTTTCAACAATGGTTGACAATGCTGAACTAAAGACTGCGGTAACTCCTTATTTAGGCAAAAAGGAATTTTTTAAGTTCAAAACTTCTGAAGGTGTAGAACTGAATGGCTGGATGGTTAAACCGCAAGATTTTGATGCAGCCAAAAAGTATCCGGTAATTATGTACCAGTATTCGGGTCCTGGCTCACAGGAGGTTACTGATTCTTGGAATATGGGTTTCTATCCGGGTGGTGTGTATGAGAGCTACATGGCACAACAAGGTTTTATATTTGTCTGTGTTGATGGACGTGGTACAGGGGCACGCGGTGCTGAATTTGAAAAGTGCACATACTTGAAGTTAGGTGAACTTGAGTCTAAAGATCAGGTCGAAACTGCGCTTTATCTTGGCACACTGCCTTATGTAGACAAAAATCGTATTGCCATTTGGGGATGGAGTTTTGGCGGATTTAATACGCTGATGGCCATGAGTGAAGGGCGTAATGCCTTTTGTGCAGGTGTAGCAGTGGCAGCTCCTACCAACTGGAAGTACTATGATACAGTTTATACAGAACGTTATATGCGTACACCGCAGGAGAATGCTTCGGGATATGCTATTAACCCAATAGAACGTGCAGAGAAACTGCATGGTAATTTACTCTTGATACATGGTACTGCTGATGACAATGTACACTTCCGAAACTTTGCTGAAGTGAGTGAAGCTTACGTACAACATGGCATCCTTTTTAGACAACAGGTTTATACCAACCGCAATCACTTTATTATGGGCGGTAAAACTCGTCAGCAATTGATGCAAACCATTAGCAACTATTTTCTGGAGAACTTGAAGAAGTAGTAGCTTCGAGTTTTGATTGCTGCTATATGTAGCTTTTCGAAAAATATAATGTCTTCATAATTTGAAGTTCTAGGAGCGTATGCGTTTCTAGAACTTCAAATTTGCTTTATAAGGCCGTATTGTATTCTTCCCATCTACCCCATATTCCTAGATATAAAGTATTCATCCCATCTACCCCATATTCCTAGATATAAAAAAGGCTTTAGTTGATCAATAAATCGTATTCATCCCATCTACCCCATA
>Ash_p2__coassemble_838_pt1 | contig 44701 bp, 32 predicted proteins | sample Ash_p2__metabat2_low_PE_010 | metagenome-assembled genome bin Ash_p2
ATATACAACCTCTTATTGTATTAATTTACTTGATTTAATTCCGCCAACGGGTTCAAACGAGTCTTGAATATACAATTTATGGTATCAAGACTTGTTTGAGGACAGAATAAACTTATACCAATCTTAGTCTGAACTTTATTGAGCAGAATTATTAATGAGATGCCTTCATCCTAAGCTATAATGCCCGTGATAGAATACACTCAACATGTTAACACATTTTTAATTCGGACTAGAATTTATATTAATTTAAGGAGTTAAAATCCTAACACTACTCGCTGCACGTAGTAGGCCAAGATACCTAAGAAGTAGCCTACAAAGGCAACCCAGGTGATGTGCTTCATGTACCAGCCAAAGGTGATTTTTTCCAAGCCCATGACTACTACTCCGGCTGCCGAACCAATAATAAGCATCGAACCGCCCACACCGGCACAGTAAGCCAGGAGTTGCCAGAAGATACCGTCGCATGCAAAGTCGCCCAGTTCCTGAATGGGATACATACCCATACAACCGGCCACCAGGGGCACATTATCGACAATGCTCGAGAGCACACCAATAATGCCCGTTACCATGAAGTGATTACCATCGAAGACTTCGTTCAATCCGGTACCCATCATGGTCAATACACCTATAACCTCCAAACAGGCCACAGCCATTAGGATGCCCAGGAAGAAGAGAATGGTACCCATATCAATGCGCGAAAGCATGGCCGTAACGCGCTTTTGGAGTCCGCAGTTGCTCGTTTCGTGAGGCAGGTGGCGGTAAAAGAGTTCAGTAACAGTCCACAATACGCCAAGAACCAGCAGGATGCCTACAAACGGAGGCAGATGCGTGATACTCTTGAATACAGGTACAAACATCAACCCGCCAACACCCAGAAAAAACACCGTTTTACGTTGTCCGGCACTCAGGTCGGTTTCTGTACAACAGCATTCATCGCCAGGATTGCATACCAATTCGCCTTTTAACGATAAGGACAACACGTAAGCGGGTATAATCATTGAAATGAGCGAAGGCATAAAAATCTCTTTAATTACGCCCGGAGCTGTAATGAGACCCTTGTTCCAAAGCATAATGGTTGTAACATCGCCAATAGGCGAAAAGGCTCCGCCCGAGTTGGCAGAAATAATCACCAGCGAGGCATAAATAATACGATCTTTGTGGTCGCTTACCAACTTGCGCAATATCATGACCATCACGATACTCGTAGTCAGATTGTCAAGAATAGATGAGAGTATAAACGTCATAAAAGCTATGCGCCAAAGCAAACCGCGCTTACTCTTGGTACGCATCATATCACGAACAAAGTCGAAGCCACCATTTTGGTCAACAAGCTCAACAATTGTCATTGCTCCCATCAGGAAGAACAGCGTAGTGGCTGTACTACCCAAATGTTTTTCGATAACCTCGCTCACAACCAAAGGTATTTTGTCGCCAATTGCATTGGCCAGATACTGACCGGGGTCTATCATAAAGAGAGTCCAGCAACCCACAAACATTAAGAGCGCAATGGCTGCCTTGTTAATCTTCGTAAGGCTCTCGATGGCTATAAAGAAATAGCCCAATACGAAGACTGCTACAATGAGAATCGTAAGCGTTGTCATTTTCCTTGTAATTTGGTTAAATAGATTCGGTTTTTTTGGTGATGGGCAAAGGAAGGTATTTTTATTGAACGAAACAAATTTTCGGGCTTTAAATATCGGGTGAAAACACAAAAGGCATGTAGAATTTTTTAAAATGCGTGTAATGCATTTTACACCTGCTCAACAAAACCCCAAAAGGTGCCCCAACTTACGATTACATCGATGCTCAATTGCCCTATAAAGTACGACTGACACACCCGGCAGATGCTGAAAAAAATCATCCACCGCCGGCATTGTTTAGCTTTTTATTTGTAATTTTGCTCCACCAAAATGCCCCCGTAGTTCAATGGATAGAACACTGCTCTCCTAAAGCGGTGATTTGGGTTCGATTCCCAACGAGGGTACCAACTGGTTTATCCCCTTCGTTCCCTATCTCTATAGCGGCCCGGAGGGGAAATGTGTTTTTGGCAGCAAGTTGGCCTATGCTTGGCATGTTCTGCTACACTTTTTTGATTATATCACCGATATTTACAGCTACCCCCACGTCAACCGGTAGCTATACCTCCCAATAATAACTATGGCACAACCCGAGCTTACCCCTATGATGAAGCAGTTTTACGACCTCAAGGCCAAAAACCCTGACGCCATTCTGCTTTTCCGTTGCGGCGATTTTTACGAAACCTATGCCAGCGATGCCGTGACAGCCTCGCAGGTGCTGGGCATTACCCTTACCCGACGCAACAACAAAGGGCAATCGTCTACTGAGATGGCCGGATTTCCGCACCATGCGCTCGACACCTACCTGCCCCGACTGATACGGGCCGGTTACCGCGTGGCTATTTGCGACCAACTCGAAGACCCCAAACTTACCCGTAAACTGGTTAAGCGAGGCATTACCGAACTTGTCACACCGGGCATTGCCATGACCGACAACGTGCTCTCAGCCCGCGAAAACAACTTTCTATCTGCCATCCACTTCGGGTCGGCTACCATCGGGCTGGCACTGCTCGACATGTCGACCGGCGAATTTTTGACGGCCGAAGGCGATGCAGCCTACATCGACAAGCTATTGGCCGGCTATACTCCCAAGGAAGTGCTTGTGCAGCATGGTATGCGCGGACGCTACGAAGGGCTTTACGGCAGCAAAACTTTTATTTTTGAACTCGATGACTGGGCCTTTACCCCCCAAACGGCACACGAAAGGCTCACCAAACACTTTCAGGTGCGCAACCTCAAGGGGTACGGAGTTGACCACTTAAAAAATGGAGTAATTGCAGCAGGGGCCATTTTGTGTTACCTCGAAATGACGCAACACACCCAGACCGCCCACATAACCTCACTCCGACGCATTGAGGAAAACAGCTATGTAAGACTTGACCGCTTTACAACCCGCAACCTCGAACTGGTAAGCCCGATGGCCGAAGGCGGAACCTCGCTGCTGCAGGTTATTGACCGCACACTCACTCCCATGGGAGCGCGTATGCTACACCGCTGGCTGGTATTTCCGCTACGAAAACTGACTGATATTGAAGAGCGCCAGAATGGGGTAGAGCACTTTTTTAAACAACCCGACTTTAGGGAGCTTTGCGAAATGGAACTTCCCAAAATCGGCGACATGGAACGCATTGTTTCGCGTGTGGCTGTGGGACGCGTAAACCCACGCGAGCTGCAGCAACTGCGCATGGCGCTCGAAAGCACAGCCCTGCTAAAGTATGCCTGCACACACACAGGCTGCCAGGCGCTAACCCGCTTAGGCGAACAGCTCGATGCGCTCACCCCTCTGCGCGACCGCATCAAGAAAGCATTGCGCCCCGACCCACCCATACTCCTGACAAAAGGAGGAGTTATAGCCGAAGGGGTAGACGATACGCTCGACGAACTGCGCAAAATATCAACTTCGGGAAAAGACTACCTGCTCACCATACAGCAGCGCGAAAGCGATGCTACCGGTATCCCCAGTTTGAAAATAGGCTTCAACAATGTGTTTGGATATTATATCGAAGTGCGCAATACCTATAAGGACAAAGTGCCCGAAAACTGGATACGTAAACAAACACTGGCACAGGCCGAACGCTACATTACCCAAGAACTAAAGGAATACGAAGACAAAATATTGGGAGCCGAAGACCGCATCCTCTCACTCGAAGCACAACTTTATAACGAACTGGTGCAAGAGGTGGCACGCTACGTCAAACCCCTCCAAACCGATGCACAAGCCTTGAGCAGCCTGGACTGCCTGATGAGCCTGGCCCAGGTGGCACGCGAACGCAAATATGTCCGCCCCCTGGTAGACGAGAGTTTAACCATCAATATCCGCCAGGGAAGGCACCCGGTTATCGAAACACTCATGCCCCCGGGCGAGGAATATGTGGCCAACGATGTAGAACTCGACACAAAGGGGCAACAAATCATTATCATTACCGGCCCGAATATGGCTGGTAAGAGTGCACTGCTCCGACAAACGGCACTCATTACCCTACTGGCGCAAACGGGCTCGTTTGTGCCGGCCGAATCGGCACACATCGGACTGGTTGACAAGATATTTACGCGTGTGGGAGCCAGCGACAACATCTCGGTTGGCGAGAGTACCTTTATGGTTGAAATGAGCGAGGCAGCCAATATCATGAACAACCTGACCGAACGCTCACTCGTGCTCTTTGACGAACTCGGACGAGGCACCTCGACCTACGACGGTATCTCGATAGCCTGGGCCATTGTAGAATACATACACGAAAACCCCAAGGCACATGCACGCACCCTGTTTGCCACACACTATCATGAGCTGAACGAAATGGAGAAGCTCTTTCCACGCATCAAAAACTGGAACGTGTCGGTACACGAGGTAAATAACCGCGTGGTTTTTCTGCGCAAACTCAAACGGGGCGGGTCGGAACATTCATTCGGCATCCATGTAGCACGCATGGCAGGTATGCCTCAAAGCATTGTGCGCCGGGCCGACCAAATACTTGCCGACCTTGAAAAATCTGGTGTCAAAGCCGGAGAATCGGTTCCAAAGGCCGAAAGCAATACCCACACAACCAATGGTATGCAACTGAGTTTCTTTCAACTCGACGACCCGGTGCTCAGCCAGATTCGCGACGAACTGCTCAACCTGGATGTCAACAACCTGACACCACTCGAAGCTCTGAACAAACTCAACGACATCAAGCGCATACTCAAAGGATAACATTGAGCGCGCACCATACACCTGCTACAAAACTGCGGCCTCCGTATTGCTGAATACGGAGGCCGCAGCATTATTGGATGGTTACCCCAAACGCTTATCAGAGTTTTGGACCAAACGAAAGGTCACCTGCATCGCCTAAACCCGGCACAATGTAGGCATCCTCGTTCAAATCAGGGTCGATTGCTGCTACCCAAAGCGTAACATCATCGTCGATAAATACCTTGCAGAGACGGTCAATACCCTCCTGGGCAGCAATGGCACAACAAATGTGCAACTTGGCGGGAGTTCCGTGGGTTAAGAAAGCTTTGTATGATAGTTCCAAACTTCCACCGGTGGCCAACATCGGGTCGACCATCAGGAAGGTTGACCCATTAAGGTCGGGAGCAGCAATATATTCTACGTGAATTTTTAGTTCCTCGCGCGTTCCCTCTTCGCGATAAGCCGCAACAAAAGCCGAATCGGCCTGATCGAAGGTGTCGAGAAAACCCTCGTGAAAAGCCAAGCCTGCACGAAGCACGGTGCCCACCACAATGCGGTTGTCATAGGTAGGAACGGGCTTTGTTCCTAAAGGAGTGGTAATTACTTTTTCGCTGTAGTCGAGTGTCCGGCTCACCTCGTAGGCCATAGCACGTGCTATGCGTTCAAGATTCCGGCGGAAGAGGGTGCGATTGCCCTGCACATTGACGTCGCGCAATTGAGCCATATAGGAGTTAATGACCGAAGAGCGCTCGCCAAGGTTAATTACTTTCATGCTGAATTGTATCTTAGTTAAGTTTTTAAATACTCAATAAAAGACCAGCTCCCGGAGTTAAACCGGAGCTGGCCTGCTTAGGTTGTGTAGTATAGGAAGTGTTGCTTGAACAACAGCTTCTACACCTTAATTATGCTTGCCCAGTACATCGCTGGGGTTTATTTTCGAAATGGTTTCGCGCATAGCCGTATCGCCCTTCAGATTTTCGAGCTTGTAATAGTCCATAAAGCCCATATTTCCTTCGCGCAAAGCTTGTGCCAGCGCCTTGGGAACTTCAGCCTCGGCCTGAATAACCTCGGCACGGGCCTCCTGGGCCCTGGCCTTCATTTCCTGCTCAGTAGCAACAGCCATGGCTCTGCGCTCCTCGGCCTTGGCTTGAGCAATATTCTTATCGGCATTGGCCTGATCTATCTGCAGGGTTGCTCCAATGTTCTTGCCCACATCAATATCGGCAATATCAATAGATAGAATCTCGTAAGCTGTACCTGAGTCCAAACCTTTGGAAAGCACCAACTTGGATATCGAATCAGGATTTTCAAGCACCTGCTCATGAGTTTCGGCCGAACCGATGCTCGATACTATACCCTCGCCGACACGGGCCAGAATGGTGTCTTCGCCCGCACCACCTACGAGTTGGTGAATGTTGGCACGCACCGTTACACGAGCCTTTGCTATAAGCTGAATGCCATTTTTGGCCACGGCAGCTACCGGAGGCGTATCGATAACCTTGGGGTTGACGCTGGTTTGAACAGCCTCGAACACATTGCGCCCCGCCAGGTCGATGGCCGTAGCCTTTTCGAACGAAAGGTCGATGTTGGCCTTTGATGCCGACACAAGAGCATGCACCACACGCTGCACATGACCACCCGTCATATAGTGGGCTTCGAGATTATCGCGGGTAATGGTGCGTAAGCCTGCCTTATGCGCCTCAATCAAACTCGGCACTATTACACTTGGCGGCACATTACGGATACGCATCAGAAATAGTTGTATTAACGAAATATGTACTCCCGAAACCTTAGCCGAAAGCCAAAGAAAAAAAGGAACAAAATGAAAAAAAACAGATAAGAAGATAATGGCCCCAAAAATAAGGAGTACCAGCATCAAAGTAGATTCTGCCATCGTTGCAATATTAAAGTTAAGAAAAAATGCCCCTACGTATCGTTCAGAACACCTTGCAAATATATTAGTTTTTTTCGGAATTTGTTCTTTAAGGCCTCAATTTATCAAGAAAGGATGCTTTACAACACTAAAAACAACATGCTCAACCTAAAAAAGCACTTTTGTTGCATAAAAAAGCGCGATTTGTGCAGGAAATCCTTTTTGTATTTGTATTTTTGCTGCAGAATAGAACAACCTTTTCAACCATATAAAATATCATGCAACCCATTTTATCTTTTAAAGACCTGACTGCTCATCTTCAGAGCCTGGGTCGTCGTTTCCGCTTGTCTATTGTTTGTGGCTCCGATGCAAGTACTGCCGGAGCTGCCATGCGTGCAGTTCACGAAGGCTTTGCCGAAGCCATCTTTGTTGGCGATTGTGATGCTATCCGCCAGCTTCCCTGCGTGGCCGAATATCAAGGAGAGTTTGTAAAGTTCGTTGAAGCCGAATCTCACGAAGACGCAGCTCAAAAGGCTGTAGTTTTGGTACGCGAGGGCAAAGCAGACGTGCTGATGAAAGGCTTGCTGCACACCAAAACCCTGCTCCGCGCTGTTCTTAATAAGGAATGGGGCATTCTGCCGAAAGGCCGCGTACTGACACACATCGCCATGGCGCAAATTCCGGCTTATCACAAATTGTTCTTCTTTACCGATGCTGCTGTTATTCCGTATCCTACTCACGAACAACGTGTTGAACAGGTAAAATATCTGGCTCAAATGCTCCACGCTTTCGGAATCGAAGAACCCCGCATCTCATTGATTCACTGCGCAGAGACTGTTGACGAAAAGTTCCCCCACACTATGGGCTACAAAGAGATTTGTGAACGCGCAGCAGCCGGTGAATGGGGTAAACTCCGCGTAGATGGTCCGCTCGATCTCCGCACCTCGTGCGATCCCATCGGACTTAAACTCAAGGGCATCGAATCTTCGCTCGAAGGTGATGCCGATGCCGTTATTGTTCCTGATATTGAAGTTGGCAATGTGCTGTATAAGAGTTTGCCACTCTTTGCCGGTGCCCACATGGCCGGTACCTTGCAAGGCACACTGGCTCCTGTGGTACTCCCCTCGCGCGGTGACGACCTCGAGGCCAAGTTCCACAGTCTGGCATTCGCTACCATGATTTGCTAATTGAAAACCTTTAAAACCATTGCCTAAGCTTTATACCTACAACAGCTATGCCTAATACAGCAGCAACTAACTGCGAAACTCCCAAAACGGGTTTCCGCATCCTGGTAATTAACCCGGGATCTACCTCGACCAAGGTAGCAGTATATATAGACGACCAACCACTTAAAGTAAGTACCATCCGGCACACGCCCGAAGAACTTAAACAGTACGAACAGGTGGTTGACCAACAAGCCTTCCGCAAACAATTGGTTCTTGACTGGCTCTGCGAAAACGATATCGACTTTCGTTTTGACGCAGTCATCGGCCGCGGCGGACTGGCCAAGCCCATCCCTGGCGGCGTGTACCGCGTTAATCAAAAAATGTGCTACGACACATACAACGCCATGCGAAAACATGCCTGCAACCTGGGTTGTATTATCGCCTACGAACTGGCTGCCATGCAAGAGCAAAGCTGCGACGCTTATATTGCCGACCCCGGTGTTGTTGACGAACTTCTACCGGAAGCACGCGTAAGCGGTTCACCGCTCATGCCGCGCGTCTGCATTTGGCATGCGCTCAACCAACGCGCCATTGCCCGACGCTACGCTAAAAGTATTGGTAAACAATACGAAGACTTGAATCTCATTATTTGTCATCTCGGAGGAGGTATCTCGATTGCTGCACACGAAAAGGGACGCGCAGTTGATGCCAACAATGCACTCGACGGCGAAGGACCTTTCTCGCCAGAAAGAGCCGGTTCACTTCCCGCTGCCGACCTCATTCACCTTTGCTTCAGCGGAAAATACACTGAAGAGCAACTCAAACGTCGCATTGCCGGAAAGGCTGGCCTTGTGGCACATTTGGGAACTACAGATATTCCAGCCATCATAAAGAAGGTAGAAGACGGAGATGAGCAGTGCAAATTGGTAATCGATGCAATGATTTACCACACAGCTAAAAACATTGCATCGGAAGGTGCTGTGCTTAAAGGAAATGTAGATGCAATCCTGCTTACTGGTGGTATTGCTTATTCTGACTACGTAACCAGCCGTATCCGCGAACGTGTTGAATTTATTGCACCTGTTCATATCTTCCCTGGCGAAGACGAAATGAAAGCACTCGCGCTCAATGCATTGGCAAGTCTGCGCGGTGAACGCGAAGCTAAAGAATACGAATAAAATCCTGGCTATTGAACTCTTTCTGTATCCTGCATCAATCTTTTGACCTAACAGCAAAGAGTAATCCATAAAAAGGTTGTATATCAACACTGGCAGGATTGATGTAAAAGAAACCGCCTTGTAAGATTTTCCTTTTATCCTTGCTGCATATTGTGCGAGGACTTAAGGATTTTCTTACAAGGCGGTTTCTTTGTGTTATGGGTTTGCCGATGGTTAAAGACCAAGAAGCAATGCCTAAATGCCAGGGGGCGAGCATTGGTAAACCCCATGCGCTCATCACAATGTACCATGGCGTGCGTTGTTTTAAAATTGCCAAAGCCTTACAATGGCTACAAAGTTCAAAGCATAGTCAAAACATTATTCTTGAATAACCCTTAGAACACACTTTAGGAAACTACCCTCCTACTAAGTCCGAAGGTAGTTCCATCAAATAAAACAGCCAAGTTTCTCACTCCACTAAAAGGGAACAAGAAACTTGGCTATTGTTTAAACGTGCAGCAAAGCATATCACAGGAATGTGTATATGCACACAACAATCGCACGTTTGGATTTATATAACCGCTGAAAGCAGTTGAAATAAGAAGCTATTACTTGTTATAGTTCTCAAGACCTGTTTTCAGGAAGTCAACGAACTTTTCAACATCCTCATCGTACGAGTACGACTTATTGAGCGGCTTTCCATCGTTATCGAGGAGCACGTAGAAGGGCTGCGCATTAGCGCCAAACTTAGAGCGCTGCAAGTAGCTCCACTTATCGCCCACTGTACGGAGGGTAGTAGTCTGTCCATTCTCCTCTACCTTGATTGGTTCGGGCAAACTAGCCTTTTCGTCAACATAGAGCGAAATGAGTACATAATCCTTCATCAAGAGGTCGCGCACCTTGGCATCGTGCCATACGGCAAGCTCCATCTTACGGCAGTTTACGCAACCATGACCCGTAAAGTCTACTACTACAGGCTTACCTGTTTGGCGTGCATAAGCCATACCGGCTTCATAATCGCGGAATTTAGCTTCAATCTTTACAGGGTCAAGATTAAAGTCTTGCGTAGATACAGGAGGCGCAAATGCGCTGACTGCCTTGACAGGAGCACCCCAAAGACCAGGAATCATATATACTGCAAATGCCAACGATACCAATGCCAGGAAGAAGCGGGGTACCGAAGTGTTGCGCTCATCGGGATCATCGTGGGGGAACTTGAGAGCTCCCAACAGATATACACCCAAAAGAGTAAAGAGTACAATCCATAGGGCAAGGAAGGTTTCGCGGTCGAGCAAATGCCAGCCATAAGCAAGGTCGGCTACCGAGAAGAACTTCAGAGCGAAAGCCAACTCAAGGAAACCGAGCACTACTTTCACACAGTTCAACCAGCCACCGCTCTTAGGTGCACTCTTGAGCCAAGTGGGGAAGAGGGCAAAGAGCGTAAACGGAAGTGCCAAAGCTACGGCAAAGCCCAACATACCGATGGTAGGAGCCAAGGCTGAACCGCTGCTGGTACTCACCTCAACAAGCAAGAAACCGATGATGGGGCCGGTACATGAGAAGCTAACGAGCGACAAGGTAAAGGCCATGAGGAAGATGCTCAACAAACCAGTGGTCTTCTCGGCCTTGCTGTCAACAGCTGCACCCCATGAAGAGGGTAGGGTTATTTCAAAACCTCCAAAGAAGCTGGCAGCAAATACTACGAGCATCAGGAAGAAGAGAATATTGAATATAGCATTGGTCGAAAGGTCGTTCAAGGCACTTGCGCCAAAGATTGAAGTGATAATCAGACCTAACGAAACATAGATAATGACAATCGAAACACCATAAGTAATAGCATCGCGAATACCTTTCTTACGGTCGCCCGAACGCTTCAGGAAGAAGCTCACGGTCATCGGGATAATCGGCCATACACAAGGAGTAACCAAAGCTACCAAACCTCCAATAAATCCTAGGAAGAAAATATAATACCAAGCTTTGCCGGCAATGTCATTTTCGCCCTGTCCAAAAGCTTTCAATTGGTCGATAACTGGAGTCCACAAAGCTTGTGCTGCAGCGCTGTCAACGGGTTGAACAGCCAGGGCAGCCTCTTCGCTTCCGGCATTGGCAGCTGCAGCTGCACTGTCGGCAGCTGCTTTTTCGGCAGCGGCCTTCTCGGCTGCAGCAGCGGCTTCTGCCTCGGCAGCCTTGGTTTCGGCAGTAGGTTCAGGACCATCAGCACCCTTTACCACGGCGTCGACCGAAGTAGGAGGCAAGCAGTTCTCATCGTTGCAAGCACCATACTTCAGATAACCTGCCAGCTCGTAATTCTTGTCAGTAAGTTCAACACGCTGGGTAAACGTAGCTTTTCCTTCATAAAAAGTTACAGGCATTTCGAAAATCGGATCCTGCATAGTCTTGGCACCAGGACCAGCCTTAAGACCGCCTTTAAGTTTAGCACCTTTAATTTTGTCAACACCGAAACTTGCCGGTGTTGGTCCGCCAGGACCAATGTTGGTCGAATAGATGTGCCATCCCGGATCGGCCTTACCCGTAAAAACGATGTCAATGGTCGTCGGGTTCACACGCTTGTACTGCACGCTAAAGCTTACCTGCGCCTGAATGGCTGTTACTGCCGTGACGAGGAGCAAAAGGGTTAAAGTGATGAACTTCTTCATTTGTTAATGGTTGATCGGGTTATAATTTTGTGCAAAAATACACATTTTGCGCGAAATCAAAACATTTAATATAATTTTTAGTGGGTTATGCAAAGAAAATTGGCTCTTTACAAAGCAAAATGTCAGAAGAAGCGGACACCAAAACGTATATTTACAATTTTTTATGCACAATATGCAATTCACATTCCCTGTCGAATATCCCTACCCGGCGTAAGAGCATCACACTCAGGCACGTCTCAATATGAATAATTAGGCTATGAAATTATCAAAGGGATTATCGGTTACAAATGACTGCATACGTGCGATGATAACGTCATTCTAAATATTTTATTGCCTCATTTCCCGACACGATGCTTCATGCCCTATATGCAGACAGCCTTACTTATATACACTAAATAACGACATAAATATGTAAGTTGACGAAGCAAACGTTACTCTTATTGATGAATATTATTAAACTTATTCATAAAAATGCACCAAAGAGGCGAAAATAACGGAAAATGAAGGATTTCGTTTCGCCAAAAGGCCTTTAAATACTCGTTGATTGATGTCAGCAAGCTTTTACCGGCAGATTCTGCTTGCTCAACTCTACATACTAAGTTCTAAGTAAGGAACACTCAAGCAAGCAAGTAAGAGAGAGAGCCAAAAAACAGTATTTCGTTTTTTGCTTCGAACTTCAAGTGCTATCTTTGCAACCGCTACGGATAAGGGAAACGGGTGTAAATCCCGTGCAGTCCCGCTGCTGTAAATTCCATTATCACCAATCCATCTTGGCCACTGCCTGAAAATAGAATTTCGGGCGGGAAGGCGGATTGCGTGGGAATAAGCCAGAATACCTGCCGTTTGCATAGAGTTCAAATCACTCTACCTCAGCTCTCGAGGAAGAGCTACGAGGTTCAACTTGTTTTTTTACTCAATTCATGAACAAATGCTTGCTTACTGCCTGGTGTTGTATAACATTGGGCTGGCCGGCTGCCTTAGCACAAATCAGTTCCGAGACTACCGACTCGCTCGGTACTGCCGAGGTAACCGCTACCCGCACACTCCAGGGCATAAGTTCCGCTACTCCGCTACAGCGAATTGCTCAAAACGACTTTCGCCGCAGGGGCATTACCGACACGGGCGATGCCTTACGCCGCCTGGCTGGAGTAAACCTGCGTGATTATGGTGGTGCTGGAGGCTTGAAAACCGTGAGTGTACGCGGATTGGGAGCTACACATACGGCTGTTGCCTACGACGGGTTGTGCATTAACGACAGCCGACAAGGACAAATAGACTTGCAACGCTTCAATATCGACCAACTAAACAGTATAGAACTGCAAACGCTCGATGCCGGACAACTGCTCTGCCCGGTGCGTAACTTGGCTGCAGCACTCCTCAACCTGCAGACACAGCACACTGATACGCTGCAAAAGGGCTTTCACGGCAAGGCGCTGCTCAAGCAGGCCTCGTTTGGAACCTGGAATGTTTTGCTCAACACCAATACCCGTGTAGCTAAACGCACCTTCGTATCGGCCAACGCCAATTGGTTTTTTGCACACAACAACTACCCCTTTGTAGTTGAGAATGGAGTTGCCACCACCCGCCTGCACCGCACCAACAGCCGCATGCAGGCTGCAGGAGGCGAAGCCAATGTATGCCACTTGCTACCCGAAGGAAAGGTTGAAGGCAAATTGTTTTTCCAGCACAATCACCGCCGGCTTCCAGGCCAGGTTGTGCTCTACGTAAACGAAAACAACGAACGCCTAACCGAGCAAAATGCCTTTGGCCAACTGCGATGGACTCAACACTTTGGGCGGTGGGAAATGTTTGCAGCCGGCAAATATAACTGGCAAAAGAGCTATTACGTCGACATCAAAAACCAGTACCCCAACGGAGCACTCCGCCACAGTTACCGTCAAGGCGAACTTTATGCCACTGCCGGCGTTGCCTACCGCCTGTTGCCAATGCTCCGGGCAGCCTATGCTACCGACTATGCCTTTGCCACCATGCAGAGCAATCTTAAAACCGACAATGATGTAAGCAGACATTCGTGGCTTCAAAGTTTGTCGGTACAATGGCGCACACCGCAGTTTAACCTCACTGCACGCGGTCTGCTTCAACTGTATCGCAACCAACGCGACAAACAGGCTGCAGCCCGAAATGCTACGCGGGCCACAGCCTCGGCTGCAGCTTCGTACAAAATTGTGCAGAGCCCCGTAAACCTTTATGTGCGGGCTGGCGTTAAAACAGGATTCCGTATGCCAACCTTTACCGAAGCATACTTTTATCACTTAGGCGAAACTAACCTGCAACCCGAACATACACGGCAATTCAATTTAGGCAGCACCCTACAAGCAGCTCCGGCTCATTGGTGGCCCATGCTGGCCATTACGGCCGATGCCTATTATAACAAGGTGTCAAACCGTATTGTGAGTGTGCCCTACAACTTGTTTATATGGCGCACTGTCAATATGGGCGACGTGCGCAGCACTGGTATTGACCTCGTGATTGAAAGCCGGTGGAAACCACACACCAGCCATTTGCTGATACTGAGTGGCAACTATTCGTACCAATACGCCCAAGACCGCACCACTCCCGGCAGCGATACCTATGGCAACCAACTGGCTTACACTCCGCTACACCACGGAGCGGCCTCGCTGGCATGGGAGAATCCCTGGCTATCGGTCGTAGCCCACGCCACATTTGCTTCAGAACGGTGGAGCACCAACGAACACCTGCCAACAACCCAATTGCCCGGATATGCAGAATGGGGATTGGGGCTTTACCACACCTTTTGTTTAAAGAATCTGAGAATCGAAGGCCGAGCCGACCTTATCAATGCCTTTAACCACCACTACGAAATTGTCAGACGCTACCCCATGCCAGGCAGAGCCTACCGCATTTCGTGTGCATTCTCCTTTTGATAATCATCTATTTATATATTCAAATTTTATGTTTAAACATTTTCTTCCATCAGCTCTACTCCTGCTGCTTAGTGCAGGTATAACGGCCTGCTCCGATGATGACCCCATCACCCCGCAAACTCCGCCAGCATCCCCTTCATCCACATCGGCCTATGTGCTCATACAAGGTAACCAATATGGTGGAGTATCGGGAAGCATCGACCTAATAGATATGAACAACCACACCGTTGCTACCGACGCGTTTTATGCTGTAAACCAACAATCACTGGGCGACACGCCTCAAACCGCTGTGCGCTACGGAGCTAAAATCTACGTACCGGTTTTTGGATCGAACGTACTTTGGGTTCTTGATGCCAACACACTCAAAATTGTAAGCCAAATACAAAGCGAGGCACCCGAAGCCGTATGCGGCGAAGGCAAACATGTGTACATTGCCAGCAATAACGGCTACGTTACTCGCCTCGACACACTCAGCCTGCAACCCGACGAAAACCGCCTGCAAGTGGGCCCGAATCCTGCCGGACTGGCTGCACACAACGGAAAGGTGTATGCCACCATCAGCGATGGCTATAACTTCTCTAACAACTATGAAAATGGCAAAAAAGTAGTAGTAATCGACACGCATACCTTTACAAAAACTACCGACTATACCGTAGGACTCAATCCCGGACAGATAGTAAACAACAAACTGGGCGACCTTTTTGTGGTTTGCCGCGGTAACTACAAGGATGTGTTGCCCAAAGTTCAAAAAATCAGTACCGACGGACAAGTGTCAGACTACTGCGAAGGCACCTTGCTGGCTATGCACAACGACACGCTCTATGCCATTAACCCGCAAGCCGACTATGTGAACAATACTTCCCAAGTGAACATGAAGCGCTTTGACACTCGTAACAACCAAAGTTCAACCTTTAGTTTTGCAGCCGGCGAAGCTCCAGCCATGCCCAATGCCTTGAACATCAATCCTAATAACGGCCACGTGTTCATATCGTCGGACAAAGGTGTAAACGACTACGACAAGAGTGGCTTTGTATATGAATACAAGCCCGATGGTACACTTGTTACACGTTACTCCGTAGGCATTCACCCCTTTGGTGTTGTGTTTAAATAAATTGCTATCCACTATTTTCTAAACAAAACTGCAGGAACCTTTTGTTCCGCTCTGCCTTTATATAAAGCCGCTGGCTGCACTTAGCTGTAAGCCAGCGGCTTTTGCTTGCTACACAGATAATCTGCAAACAAAAACAATTATAAAAAAACGACAGTTTGACTGCTATGACAAAGTATTTCGGATATAAAAATAAAACAGATGTGCTTTAGTCTTGAAGGCCGGTATACAAATGTATAAACCTATTTGTCGCATTGCAGACGACTACGGCATCTTCCTATCATGTGTACACCTGAATTCAGGCAATACTTCTACTTGCAGCAAGAGCTGTAGCACGGATATGTTACCGGGGTGTAGAAACTTTTAATGGGAGATTAAAAATTTCTACACCTCCTTCTGCTTTTCATAAACGCGCACCCCCTCATACAGCAGCCTAACGTTGAAAAGCAAACAGTCTGCAATTTAAAATTGCATAGAAGTCCGCTTATTAAAGTAAACACGTTTTAAAGCTATCACAAGACCGTCCCGCTGTTTTTCGGCTATCAAAAAGAATAGGGATAACCGCTAAACAAACATCATCCCCCCGACCTCCTGTACTAAACACGATGTGTTATACCAGACAAACTGTACCCGCGGTTCCGATATTTACGAAACCGCGGGTACAGTACCTATCTAAAAAAATACTCCCATCAAAAGCTACATCCATAACATCACGATGAGCTGGGCAATAATAACACGCAAAAACATACACAGAGGATAGACCGTTGCATAGGCTACTGAAGCCTTGTCGCCGGGGTTCGTGTCGTTTACATAATCCAAGGCTATGGGGTTAGCCATGGCTCCGCAAAGCATACCAGCCGTAGTTGCAAATGTTTTGTTGGTGAGCCTTACACTCACAACGCTCATAACCACCACCGGAACCAAGGTAAAGGCAAAACCAATGGCAATCCACCACAGAGCAGCGGGCTGCATAACGGTAGCAACAAAGTCCTTGCCCGCATCAAGCCCTAAACAAGCCAGATACATGGCCAATCCTAACGAACGGAGCATGAGGTTGGCACTCGTAGTGGTATAGGCCACCATGTGAAAACGTGGACCGAAGGCACCTATGAGTATCCCCATAACAATAGGTCCGCCAGCCAAACCAAGTTTTACAGGGTACGACATGCCGGGAATAAAAATAGGAATACATCCCAACAGCAATCCCAGCACAATACCTATAAAAATGGTCACCATATTAGGTTCGTCGAGGCGCTTAACCACATTTCCTAACTCGGCTGCCACCTTGCGAATGCTCTGTTCCTCACCCACAACAGTCACACGGTCGCCCATGCGCAATATAAGGTCGGGGGTAGCAATCAACTGGATGCCTGTGCGCTGCACCCGGCTGATATTAACCCCGTAACGGTTGCGCAGCTGTAAGGAACCGAGGTGACGACCGTTGATTTCGGGACGTGTAATAAGAATACGCTGCGAAACCAGATTCGTGTCGAGCGAATTCCAGTCCATATCCTTGGTATTCCAGTTTTTCTCGTCGCGGCGACCAAAGTAAATGGTCAGATGCGAAAGCTGCTTGCTGGTTGTAACAACCAAAATGCGGTCATCCTCCTGCAGTTTGGTTGTAGCATTTGGCAAAATAACCTTGCCGTCGCGCCAAAGTCTCGACACGACAAAGCGACTCTCGTCCATGCCGCTGATTTCGCCCAGTGTAAGTCCAAATATCGCAGGATTGCACACTCTGAACGAGGCTATAAACGGCTCATTTCCACTTTCGGGCTCTGTAGCCTTGGAATGACGCGTAAGCCATCCTTTTACCATAATCAATCCAAGGATAACGCCTACCATACCCAATGGATAGGTAACCGCACAACTCAACGCAGCCCCGGTTGAAGGCTGTCCTAATTGCTTAAGCGTTTGCTGCGCAGCACCCAAAGCGGGCGTGTTAGTTGTGGCACCACACAACACTCCCATCATGTCCTGAAGCGGCAAAAGCCCAGTCCATCCTACAATCAAAGCCATGAGTGTGCCAATCAGCACCACACCTATAGCCAACAAGTTAAGTTGGGTTCCACCTTGCCGTACCGCACTCATAAAGCCCGGACCAACTTGCAAACCCAACGTATAGACAAAAAGAATCAAGCCAAAACTCTCGGCATAATTCAGCATTTGGCTATCAACGGTTAAACCTAAAGCTCCAGCCAAAATACCTATAAAAAAGACATAAGTAACGCCCAAACTGACGCCACGGAAACGGATATTGCTGAAGGCAAGCCCCAACGCGCAAATCAGGCATATAACAATCACAGCCTGCACAGCCGAAGGGGTTGTCAGTGTTTCTGCAAACCAATTCATAATTAAAAGAATAGTTCGTTTGTATTGTGGGGGCAAAGTTAAGGCAAGTTAGCTAAAGGAACAAACTTAAAGCTCTAAGTTTTCAAAAGTTAGCTCCAAAGGATAGACAAGCAGCCCCTATACGGGCTGAATGAGCGTTAAAATTGGCTTTTTGCTTGGTACATAGCCCCTTTTTATTGTACTTTTGTACGAATTTACCCTCAATAGGGGCTATTCTATCTTCAACAATTATGGCAAAGCAACAAAAGAAGAAACGCAAAATAGGTCAGTTCGGCACACTGACCACCGGCATCAGTACAACCCTTGTACTGCTTTTACTGGGTATCGTGGTGCTTTTCGTAAGTATCGGAACCAACTACAGCCGGCAAATTCGCGAAGGACTCACGGTATGCATCTCGCTTAACGACAGTATCAGCCAAAGCGAACTTCAAGCTACACAAGCCCGTCTGCGCCAGGCACCTTATACCCGCAAGGTTGACTATATATCGAAAGAGCAAGGCACCCGCGAAATGAACGAGGCACTGCAAAGCGACATGGTCGACTTTATAGGCTTCAGCCCAATACCCGCAGAGTTTGAGGTTTATCTTAAAGCAGAATATGCTAACCTCGACAGCCTTGCACACTACGAAAAGAGCATGAAAGCCCTGCCGGGTGTAACCGATGTGAGCTACCCGAAAGATTTGATGGCCAATTTAGACCGTATCATTCCTACCGTAGGACTAATACTGCTGGTAGTTGCTGTACTGCTTAGCATCATTTCGTTCTCGCTCATCAACAACAGCATCCGCATGAACGTTTATTCTAAACGCTACAGCATACACACTATGAAACTGGTAGGAGCCAGTTGGGGATTTATACGCCGACCGTTTATAGCCCAAGCCTTTTATATAGGCTTAACCTCAGCCCTGATGGCTGGTGCCATTTTAGGAAGTTTGCTTTATTACCTTCAATTCATGGTCGAAGCAGGCGACTCATATTTTAACCAGCTCATAACTCCCTTGGTATGGATTGCCACACTCGGCACCATATTTACAGCCGGCATTCTCTTTACCATTTGGTGCGCCTTTATATCCATCAACCACCACTTACATATGAACACCGGACAGGTATACTTGCGCTAAAATCTTATCTGCACGGTAAATTACTTCAAAAACATTAAACCACATAATAATATATGGCTACATCTCTGCAAAAAACCGCTTGGAAAGACAGTAGTCCGCAGCCTCAGACTACAAGTTCCACTAAGCAGCCAAACAAAAGGGTTTTTGCCTTTGACCGCGTAAACTTTATCCTTTTAGCCATCGGCATGGCTATCGTAATTATCGGCATGATTCTTATGTCGGGCAGCGGTTCAAACGAAACAAACTTCAACCCCGCTATCTTTGATGCCCGCCACATTAAAGTGGCTCCCATGGTATGCCTCTTTGGCTACTTGTTTATTATTTACGGTATCATGCGCAAACCCCAAACACCTCAGAACGATGACTTGGATTGAAACTATTATTATTGCAATCGTTGAAGGACTAACGGAGTTCCTGCCGGTATCCTCTACAGGCCACATGATTATAGCCGAGAGCCTGCTGAATGTTAACGTAAACGACGAATTTGTCAATGCCTTTACCGTTATCATCCAGTTTGGCGCCATTCTCTCAGTTGTAACACTCTACTGGCGTAAATTCTTCTACCCCCAAAGTGCCATGAAAGGCTACCACACATGGGGGCAAGCCGTTTGGCACTTCTACTCGCGCCTCTTTGTTGGTGTAATTCCTGCTGTTGTACTTGGCCTGGTATTCAACGACTTTATAGAATCGAACTTAGGCAACGTAACACTCGTAGCCATTATGCTCATTGTAGGCGGTGTTTTTATGCTCTTCTGCGACCGTATTTTTAACCAGGGTTCCGAAAGTACGCCGCTCACCTACAAGCGCTCGCTAATGATAGGTCTTGTACAGTGTATTGCCATGATACCTGGTGTGTCGCGCTCAATGGCAACCATCGTGGGAGGTATGTCGCAACGCCTTACTCGCAAGGCAGCAGCAGAGTTCAGCTTTTTTCTGGCTGTACCCACTATGTTTGGCGCAACCTGCCTTGAGACCTACAAACTTATCAGCCATGGCTCAGGAAATATCCTGACACAAGGCAACAACTTGACAATCCTTATATTGGGTTCGGTTGTATCGTACTTTGTAGCCATTGCAGCCATTAAATTCTTTATCAATTTTGTAACGCGCTACGGCTTTGTAGCCTTCGGATGGTACCGCATCGTAGTAGGAAGCATCATTCTTATCCTAAGCTACTGCGGCATCGACTTGGCAATGGTCGGATAACCTATTGTAGGCTCCGTCTGCCATATTCAGCAACGAGTTTGTATCCAAAAGGAAAGCCAATTCAACGCTATGACAGCACAGCAAGCCCCCCTTATTACCCATATATACCCTAAAAATGCTGACCCCGAAAGCTATAAACTACTACACCAACTGAGCCGGGAGTTCTGCGAAAATAAAAACAATGGCCAGGCTACTCAGCCTGCTATGATTCTTGCCTTCGACAAACCTTTAGGCATGACTTCATTCCAACTGGTAGCTAAAATACGCTGGATTCTTACTCGCATGTGGGGTGTAAAGAAAGTAAAAGTTGGACACGCCGGAACTCTCGACCCTCTGGCCACCGGTGTCATGATTATTTGTACGGGAAAAGCTACCAAATGTATTGAACAATTACAGGCCGGCGTAAAGGAATATTACGCTACCCTGCAATTAGGTGCCACTACGCCAAGTTTCGACCTGGAACACCCCATTGATCAAACCTACCCCACAGAACACATCACTGAAGAAGATGTACGCAAGGTGCTCCAAACTTTTATAGGCGATATTATGCAGGTCCCCCCCGTATACTCTGCCTGTAAAATAGAAGGTAAACGCGCCTACGACCTGGCAAGACAAGGAAAAGCCGAGGAGGTTGAACTCAAAGCCAAGCCACTGCGCATTGACGAAATAGAACTTACACACCTCGATCTTGCCAACCACACAATGACCATCCGCGTGGTATGCTCTAAAGGTACCTATATTCGAGCGCTAGCACGCGATATTGGGCAAGCACTGAACAGTGGTGCCCATCTTACAGCCCTACGACGCACCCGAGTTGGCTCCATTGATGAGCACAAATGCTTTACTATCGAAGCTTTTGAGCAAGAATACCTACCCCAACAACAGGCAACCTCGCACTGACACACATCCTCACTATAGTGAGCCATACTAAAACAAGAGCAGAAGGGAGGGTATAAAATTCTAAACGGCTTCTGAAATCCTCTACACCCCCTTTTCCTTATAAAAAGGGTAGGGGCAAAAGCCCGATTGGGCACCCCATTGCCTACACCTACACCTTATCAAACAAGGTAGGGGCAAAAACAAAGCAACAACGCCCTGACCAATAAAGGAAAACGGCAAAAAAATACCTCTGTACGCAACCAATTATCCACTCCACGCTCCATTAGGCCGCTAAGGCCATCGAACTCTTAAAATAAACGTCTATGAAACTCTCACAATTCAAGTTTAAACTTCAAGAGGAGAAGATTGCCAAGTATCCCGCACCACACCGCGATGAAAGCCGCATGCTTGTGCTTCACCGCACGACTGGCGACATCGAGCACTTGATGTTCAAGGATATCTTAACCTTCTTCGATGAGCACGATGTCTTTGTGTTCAACGACACAAAGGTATTTCCTGCACGATTGTACGGCAACAAGGAAAAAACAGGTGCCCGCATCGAAGTTTTCTTGCTTCGCGAACTCAATCAAGAACTTCGCTTGTGGGACGTACTGGTAGATCCTGCCCGCAAAATACGTATTGGCAACAAACTCTACTTTGGTGAAGATAACTCTATAGTTGCTGAAGTAATTGACAATACCACCAGCCGTGGACGCACGCTACGCTTTCTGTACGATGGCGACCACGACGAATTCAAAAAATCGCTCTATGCCCTTGGTGAGTCGCCCATTCCACGTAGCATTGGCCGCCCGAGCGAACCCGAAGACATGGAACGTTTTCAATGCATCTTTGCCCGTCACGAAGGAGCGGTAACTGCTCCAACAGCAGGCTTACACTTCTCGCGCGAAATGCTGAAGCGTATGGAAATCAAAGGCATTGACATGGCTTATATTACCCTGCACTGCGGATTAGGCAACTTCCGTACAACGGATGTTGAAGACCTTACGAAACACAAAATGGACTCGGAGCAAATGTTTGTCAATGAGGAATGCTGTCGCATCGTAAACCAGGCCAAAGACCAGGAACATAAAATCGTAGCTATCGGAACTACTGTACAGCGCGCACTCGAAGCCGCCTGCAGCACCGACAACCGCATTAAGGAATTTGAAGGCTGGACTAACAAGTTTATATTCCCGCCCTACGACTTTCACGTTGCCGATGCCATGCTCGTAAACTTCCACGATCCGTATTCTACACTCCTTATGCTCACTGCAGCATTTGGAGGTTATGAATACACCATGAATGCCTACAACGAAGCCTTAAAGCATGATTACCGCTTCGGCCCCTTTGGCGATGCCATGCTCATTATTGACTAATTGACCCCATTCTGTACAAACTCCCCCTCGTCCGAACCAACCAGACAGGCGAGGGGGAGTTGCTTTGCGCATAGCATGCAATAATCATGACTTTTTATTCACCCAACTGCGAACATACCAATCGCCACAGCACCACCAGACCAACCCAAAAGCATCCCCTGCTTTACCTGGCGCTGGGCAGTAACCTGGGTAACCGCGCCGAGAACATTGAACGCGCCATCAGCCTGATTGACCAAAGAATTGGCCGGGTAGTTACCTGCTCCGGAAATCAAGAAACAGCGCCCGTCGGCTTTAAGTCGGCCAACAGTTTTCTCAATGCTGCCGTGGCGGTCGATACCAATCAGCCTGTCGACCGCGTGCTCTGCATCACTCAGGAAATCGAAAGGGAACTTGGACGTACCTGCAAGAGCATACAAGGAATTTACCACGACCGTACCATCGACATCGACCTGCTACTCTACGGCGAAACGGTGATACAAACCGATACCCTCTGCCTGCCACACCCTCGCCTGCACGAAAGGCGTTTTGTACTCGAGCCCCTACATCGCATTGCACCCGATGTTGAACATCCTACACTACATGCCACCATGGCCGAACTACTGGCCCAACTAAATAAGGGACACATACGCGAAGCGCAACCCACCGACTGCACACCGCAACTGCAGGATAGCATGAACCACCTGCTTCCCCAGCTCTGGGACGAGGCCCCCCGCATGACAATTGACCGTCTGAACGAACTGCTCCATGCCCCGCACGTACACCTGTACCTGCTTTACGACGAGGCCAACGAGTTCTGCGCCATGGCCACCCTGGCTGTCGACAGCCTGCCTACGGGCTACAAATCGTGGATTGAGGATGTGGTGGTCGATGCTGCCTGCCGCGGACGCGGATACGGCCGACAGCTCATCGAACACCTCATTGCCGAAGCCTCGCGGCTCGGAGCACAAAGCATTAACCTCACTTCGCGTCCCGAACGCGTAGCCGCCAACCAGCTCTACCGCAGCCTGGGCTTTATTCAACGCGATACCAACGTTTACAAACTCACTCTCGGCACCCTTTAAGCTACACATGCACCGGCCGGAGCGAAACTATTTTAAAACCAACCCTTTTTACCCGTGGTAAACTACCGCCAACTATTCAAGACGACCGGCCTGCTCGGCAGTGTGCAGGCACTCTACATAGCCATAGCCGTACTGCGCAACAAAGTAACGGCCGTGCTGATTGGCCCGCTGGGAATGGGTATGGCCGAACTCTACTTGCGCGCACTCGACCTCGTGGCCAACAGCACTAACATGGGCTTAGGTTCGAGCGCAGTCAAGGTACTCTCCGAAACCTACGAGCAGGCAAGCAACGGCGATGCAGACGCCCAAAAAACAGTTAACGAACAAATTAAACTGATACGCACCTGGGTATTGATGACAGGCCTTTTAGGCATGTTAGTCTGCATTACCTGCGCACCACTCATCAGTTTGCTAGCCACCAACAACGACACGCACACCAATTACTTCCGGCTCATGTCGCCCATTGTGCTTTGGTCTACGCTGATGGGCGGCGAAATTGCCATTCTCAAAGCCACCCGCCAACTTAAATGGCTGGCATTAGCCTCTACACTCGGGGGCATTTCGACACTGGCCATCAGCGCGCCTATTTACTACCTATGGGACATGAAAGGCATCGGACCTGTGCTTTTCATGACCTCCCTTGCCACCTTCTTTTTCAACCTATACGGCACCTGCCGCCGCTATCCCTACCGCGTAGGGCCCTTTAACGGCCCCTTCTTGCGCCGGGGCATTCCGCTGTTGCGCCTTGGCGCGGCTTTTGTGGTGGCCGGCGTCATGACAACCGGAGCCGAAATGCTCATACGAGCCGCCATCATCCGCAGCACCGACGGCCTGTCGGTTGTGGGCTACTATGCTGCAGGTTACACACTTACCGCCAGCTATGCACGCATGATATTTGTGGCTATGGATGCCGACTATTTTCCGCGACTCTCGGCCATCTGTAATCATGTACGCCCAACCAATATACTTGTAAACCGCCAAATAAACACACTGATTGTGCTTATGGCGCCTTTTCTCATCGCTTTTTGCCTGGGATTACCGCTCATCATCCGTATTCTCTATACTAACGACTTTCTGAACATCATTCCCATGGTTATCTGTGCTGCTCCCTTTATGTACTTCAAGGCTATTTACACACCGATAGCCTATCTGGCACTGGCGCGGGGCGACTCGTTCCGTTACATGCTAATGGAGCTGACGTACGATGTGGTATTCTGTCTTTCAGTCATTGCGGGCTACATTCATTTAGGCCTGGTGGGCGCAGGCATCGGTCTGACGGTGGCCAATCTGTTCGACCTCTTCTTTGTTCACATGGTATACCGCCATTATTATGGCTTCCGCATGAACCAAAGCACCATGCTGCGCTGCATTTTCCTGTTCGTTCTGCTCATTACAGGACTGCTTGCAGCTTACATCCCCGACCGCCTGCCGCGCTACGGAATAGGCACCTTATCGCTGGTCATGACCATTCCGGTGGTATGGCCTATTTTAAAGAAACTCAAACGCAAAGGAAACAATTAACAACTGCCGATAAATCCGTTGAGGGCGGGCGCATTAAATGATATGCGCCCGCCCTCAACGGATTTATAAAAGTAGCTGTCCCACATTACCTGCACAAACTATAAGACATAAACGGCGATGGAGGATAAACAGCATACAAACTATTCAGTTAAAGTGATAGAAATGGCTTTGAGCAAAGCCGAAGGCTGAACCATAGCTGGCGATAAGGGCAACTCACCACGAGTTTCATACAATTTATCCAGTTTTTGAGCTGTTACTGGAGTAAGTTCAACTGTATAGTCACTCAACATAAGTCCGTAAGCACAGCCTGGGGCACTGATAATGAGTGGACCCTCAGATACTATAACCTTAAACTTATCTTTTGCAACTGCTTCTGAAAAACTCATACCAACCTCGTATTTACAATCTTCAGTTTGCGCACCTATTGCATATACATTGATTGAATAAATGTTGTTGTCTGCATCCAAAAAAGCTTCGGCTACCAGTTGGTTGCGCAACTTAAACTGATAGCAATCGCCCATATCACCCATCTCATCCTGTTCAAAGGTATAACTGTCGTAAAGGCCATCAACCTTAGCCGGAATAGCGCTTCTGCTCATACCCAACAGAATAGGGCCTATACCCTGAGGCGTAATAAAAGGCATAGATGTATTATTTACTACGCTTTGTTTTTGCATTACTATCAAAGCATCTGCCAATGCTGTTGCTGTTGCTGAAACCATACTGTTACCACTGGCCAAAACCATAGCCACAGCTATTAAACCTGTTCTTTTCATAGTACCTCTTATCTGGTGTTATATTAATAAAATAAGTGAATTTAAGACAACTTTTGTGATAGTTTATATAAATACATAATGCTGCAGATAGAGTGAAACGGACAATTAAAAGTTTACATCAATGCTGTGAGCGCTTCGGCTATACCATCCTCTTCGTTCGAGAGGGTGATATAATCGGCCTCGGCCCGAACCTCGGGTACAGCGTTACCCATAGCCACTCCCATACCGGCCATTCGCAGCATGGTCAGGTCGTTGTATCCATCGCCAAAGGCAATAAGATCGGAGGGAGTGAGCTGCAGGTGAGCAAGCAGCCGTTGCAACGAAAGCGCCTTATCGATTCCCTTCGGCACAAGTTCCACAAAGAAGGGCGCCGAACGGAACACGTCCATGCGACCCGACAATTGTTCAGCCAGTTCAACTTCGGCCAATTTCATCTTTTCGGGGTCGCCGGTCAGGAGGAGTTTTACGGGATTAGCCTCCAGGCAATCGGGCAAATACTTCACGCCCCGAATCTTCATTTTGTTGATGCGGGCCTCCTCGAGCACATATTCGTCATCGGGTTTCTCGGTTACGATGACATTGCCGTCGTACCCCAGCAAGGCATAGCCGTGGGCTTGTGCATAGTCGTAAATTTGAGGAATGACTCCATCGGGCAGATACTTGGCATAGAGTTCATGGCGGGTTTTCCAGTCAACGATTTTGGCCCCATTGTACGAGAGTAAATAGCCTCCAAGTTTATCGAGTTTCAAGCAGTCGGCAACCGGCTCCATACCAAAGGTTGGACGTCCCGATGCCAACACTACAATAACACCTTCGGCTATACACTGTAGCAAGGTCCGAAGGGTACGGGGCGTTACTTCTTTTTGATGGTTTGTAAGTGTTCCGTCAAGGTCGAGTGCGATAACTTTATATTTCATAATGGTGTGATTAAATTTTGACAAATTGACGCATAGCTTCCCACATTACTATACCTGCTGTTACACTCACATTCATGGAGTGCTTGGTGCCGAACTGTGGGATTTCGAGTGCCTGGTTACAGCGGTCAACCACTGCCTGCTGCACACCTTTCACTTCGTTGCCCATCACCAGGGCATAACGCTTGGAGGTATCGAATCGGAAGTCGCCCAACTTCAGACTTCCGTCCACCTGTTCGACAGCCAGCACCACGTAACCGGCTTGCTGCAATTCGTCGACCGCATCGAGTGTATCAGCAAAATATTTCCAGGCCACCGAGTCCTCGGCTCCCAGAGCCGTCTTGTGAATTTCGGCCGACGGAGGGGTAGCCGTCAAGCCACACATATAGACCCCCTCTAACCGGAAGGCATCGGCCGTACGCAACACACTGCCCACATTGTGCAAGGAACGGATATTATCGAGCACCATAACCAGGGGCAGTTTTTCGGAACGCCGAAACGTTTCAATGTCGATGCGGTTTAAATCTTCAATAGTTAACTTACGCATATTGCTTGCTATATTTTTCGCTTTTAATTAAAGGGTGCAGAACTTTATACACGGCATGTAAATCTTTTAGCATCCCACCTATTTATGCGGTACAGCCAACCTGATTTTACGCTTTACACAACTTTTATTCCCCTTCCTTTGTTCTTAGTAAAACTCCGGCCATACCTTTATCTGAAATAAGGGATGGAGTTTTATTTAAAGCAACTTCGTATTGCCGCATTCCGTGTACAATCATACACCCCTAAGGTATACAAAAATCAACGGCGAAGATACGAATTTATTGTGGAAAAACATGTTTATAACAAGTGTAAAAGCTGTTGAAATAACTGAGAATAACTATCAGACAATGCTGTTTGAAACCGACAGAATGCTATCCACAAGTAAACAAGCTTATACACGGTTTTTCCTTATCTTACTCCACAAAAAACGGGAATGTAAAAACAACTTTTTTTATACCCGATGTAGTTATCCACAGGGTGTGGATAAAAAAACATAGATTTAGCGAGAAACCTTCTAAATACAAGAGTTTTAAAAATAGAAGCTATGTGGAAAAAAATGTGAGTAAACCGCACTCAAACGTTGATAACGAAATGAACAAATTTTAGCCCATTAAAGTATCCACACTTTCCACAGGCAATCTTATATATCATGGGTAACATTTTTATTAAGAAACAATTAAAAAGAAAAAATATAAGATTAATAAAGGGATTTGATAATCGTTGTGGAAAAGCAAGCACTGCAAAACTTTTATAGCGCCCAACGTAAAAGGTTTCAGTGCTTGCTGCATGCATACATTGTTCTATGGCAATACGTAGTTTGTAATGGTTGTAAAAAAAGAGTGTTGTTGCGCTATCATAAGCGCTTGTGCAGCCCTCTTTTTATAGCGTAGACATGCTGCATGATAAATGCATGACTAAAAAAGCGTGTTTTCCTTTTTCCTCTCTTTAGATTGGCGTATCTTTGTCTCTCTTTAAGAGTAGTAAAATGAACGAATCGATACGTCTGAAAGGAGCCAGGGTAAACAACCTGAAGCATATAGATTTAGAAATTCCGCGCGAAAAACTCATAGTCGTCACCGGTCTTTCAGGATCGGGCAAGTCGTCGTTGGCATTCGACACCCTGTATGCCGAGGGTCAGCGCCGCTATGTAGAAAGCCTTTCGGCCTATGCGCGCCAGTTCCTTGGGCGCATGCATAAGCCCGAGTGTGATTATATCAAAGGCTTGCCTCCGGCCATTGCCATCGAACAGAAAGTAACAAGCCGTAACCCGCGCTCTACGGTAGGTACGAGTACCGAAATCTACGAGTACCTCCGTTTGCTCTTTGCGCGCGTAGGACATACCTTTTCGCCCATCAGCGGTATGGAAGTTAAGCGTCACACGGTGCAAGACGTCATAGATTGTGCCCTGTCGTACTCCGAAGGAACCCGTTTCACTATTCTGGCCCCCTTACGTGTGCGTCAGCAGCGTAGCCTTACCGAGCAGTTAGAAATAAACCTGCAGCAAGGACTTTCGCGTTTGGATGTAGACGGTGAGATGGTGCGTATTGAAGATTATTTGTCACGTGCCGAAGCACCGGTTGATACACCTTATTTACTCATTGACCGTCTTTCTGTCAGCCGGGCCAAGGATACACTAACCCGTATGGCCGACTCTATCGAAACCGCCCTCTTCGAAGGTGATGGCGAGTGTTTGCTGCGATTTTATCCTGCCCGCATTCTTCACACCTTCAGTACCCGTTTCGAAGCCGACGGCATGACCTTTCGCGAACCTGACGACAATATGTTTTCGTTTAACTCTCCGCTTGGCGCCTGCGAACGCTGCGAAGGCTTTGGCCGTGTAATGGGTATAGATGAACATCTTGTTATTCCCGACTCGTCTAAGAGTATATACGACGGAGCCGTAGTGTGTTGGCGAGGAGAGAAAATGGGAGTTTGGAAAGACGAATTTATCCGCCGTGTTGCAAACAAGGATTTTCCGATATTCGAACCCTATTTCAAACTGAGCCGCAAACAAAAAGACATACTCTGGTATGGTGATGATGCAGAGAAATCTCTGCCCGAAGAGGAGCAGGTGAGCATCGACGCATTCTTTCGTATGCTCGCTCGCAACCAGTATAAAATACAGTATCGCGTAATGTTAGCCCGTTACCGGGGCAAAACGGAATGTCCTGTATGCCGTGGCACACGATTGCGTCCGGAGGCCGAATATGTTAAGGTTGGTGGACGTTCCATCACCGAACTTGTGCGTATGCCGGTAAAGGCTTTGTTGCCTTTTTTTGAGGAGTTGCAGCTTTCAGACCACGATGCTCAGGTTGCAAAACGCCTGCTGTCCGAAATAACCAGCCGTTTGCGGTTTCTGTCGGAGGTAGGTCTTGATTACTTAACCCTCGACCGCTTGTCGAATAGCCTTTCGGGTGGCGAAAGCCAGCGTATAAACTTAGCAACTTCGCTTGGTTCGTCGTTGGTAGGTTCGCTTTATATACTTGACGAGCCAAGCATTGGATTGCATCCGCGCGACACCGATCGCCTGATACGAGTGCTTAAATCTCTCCGCGACTTAGGCAACACTGTCATTGTAGTAGAGCACGATGAGGAGATTATGAGACAGGCTGACTGGCTAATTGATATTGGTCCGGAGGCAGGCCGATTGGGCGGAAAAGTAGTGTTTGAAGGTCGACCCGACGATACCTCAAAAGCTACTCTTATTGATGAGAAAAATATTTACATATCGCACACGCTGAATTACCTGTGTGGATTAGAAAAAATCGAAGTCCCTTCGTCGCGACGTTCATGGAACCGAAGCATTGTGGTAAAGGGGGCCAGAGCCAATAATTTGCAAGGTATTACAGTGGAGTTTCCGCTCGATGTGCTAACGGTAGTAACCGGTGTAAGCGGTTCAGGAAAGTCAACACTCGTACACGATATTCTTTATCGCGCTTTGCGTCGTGCAAAAGACGAGCCGGCCGACCGCCCGGGCGAGTTTTTAGGGTTGGAAGGCGACATCGATGCTGTGAATGCGGTAGAGTTTGTAGATCAAAATCCCATAGGCCGTTCGTCGCGTTCCAATCCGGTTACCTATGTCAAGGCCTACGATGAAATACGCAAGCTTATGGCTGCCCAGCCCCTCTCCAAGCAAATGGAATTTACCCCGGCCTATTTTTCGTTCAACGCTGATGGAGGCCGTTGCGAGGAGTGTAAAGGCGAAGGCACGGTAAAAGTAGAAATGCAGTTCATGGCCGATTTGGTGTTGACGTGCGAGGCCTGTCATGGTCAGCGTTTCAAGAGCGAGGTGCTCGATGTGCGCTTTCAAGGAAAGAACATTTGCGATATGCTCGACATGACGGTTAATCAGGCCATCGAGTTTTTTGAAGAGTACGGGCAGACTAAAATTGTAGACCGCCTGAAACCTTTGCAGAATGTAGGTTTAGGATATATTAAACTCGGGCAGTCGAGTTCAACCCTCTCGGGTGGTGAAAACCAACGCGTAAAGTTGGCCTATTACCTTAGCATGGAGCGTGTGCAACCTACGCTCTTTATATTCGACGAGCCCACCACCGGTTTGCATTTTCACGACATCAGCCGTTTGCTCCATGCTTTTAGCGAACTCATAGCACGTGGTCACAGTATTATTGTGATTGAGCATAATCTCGACGTAATAAAGTGTGCCGACTACGTGATAGACCTTGGACCCGAAGGTGGTCATGAAGGTGGAAAACTCGTAGCGGCAGGAACGCCAGAGCAGATAGTGCAACACGATAAAGGCTATACGGCCCGTTACCTCAAGCCTTGTTTAGAGCAATAAGGCTCAGTGCAGGTTACACTCCAGTTTTTCATTCAAACATATTCAATAAACCTAACGATATAACACTTATGAACATTAAAGGGAAAGTACATTATGTAGGCGTAAACGACCGGGTAAAGCATCGCTTTGAAGGATTGTGGTTCCTGCCCCAGGGAGTGTCGTACAACGCTTATCTTATTGACGACGAGAAAGGCGTAGCATTGGTCGATACTGTAGACGTAGCCTTCTTTGCAGAATTTCTCGATAAAATCAAAGCCGTTATCGGTGATCGTCCGATAGACTATTTGATTGTCAATCACATGGAGCCCGACCACTCAGGTTCTTTAAGCCTTATACGCAAGTATTATCCGAATATCCGTTTGGTTGGAAATAAAAAAACCATGGAGATGATAAAGGGATATTATGGGGCTTGCCAGCCCAACGACTTGGTGGTGGCCGATGGCGATACGCTCGACTTGGGCTACCATAAACTGGCCTTTTATCTTACCCCCATGCTTCATTGGCCAGAAACCATGATGACCTACGATTCAACCGAAAAAATACTATTCTCGGGCGATGCCTTTGGTTGCTTTGGTGCATTGAATGGAAATATTATCGATACTCAAATGGATACTGCCGACTACTGGCCCGAGATGGAACGCTACTACGCAGCCATTCTCGGAAAGTTTGGTTCGCCAGTACAGGCCGGACTTAAAAAGTTGTCTGGTATTGATATTCAGATGATTTGTTCGACCCACGGCCCTGTATGGGTAAACGAAATACCCCGTGCCATCGAAACTTATCGCCGTTTCTCGGCTGGCGAAACCCAAAAGGGTTTGGTGATATGTTATGGTTCGATGTATGGCAATACACAACGTGTGGCCGAAGCCGTGGCCGAGGGAGCAGCCGAGGCAGGACTGCGTAAAATCATTGTGCATAACCTCAGTGTATCGCAGCCCTCGTTTGTGCTTGCCGACATTTTCCGATATAGCTCGTTGGCTATTGGCGGTCCGACATACAATGGTGGTCTGTTTCCGGTGGTTGAAGATTTGCTGAAACGTCTTTGTGGACGTTCAGTAAGTAATCATAAACTGGGTTTCTTTGGCGGATTTACCTGGAGTGGACAGGCTGTAAAAACTATTGCTGCATACAACGAAAAAATGAAAATGCAGGTAGTTGGCGACCCTGTAGAATGGAAGCAGGGAGCAGGTAGCGATGCTTTAAGCCAGGCACGCGCTTTGGGTCGTTTACTCTCTGAATAAATTTGCATAATTTTGCAATGTGTAAAAAGATACTGCCCCCTGTCGTCCAGCAATTGCCTGGAAGGCAGGGGCAGTATCTTTTGTATTGTTTGCGTACCCGGTGTTGAAGTTGTATGACGTTGGTTGTTTATCGGGATTCTTTCTGTGCAAACCTGATGCTTGATGTATGGCTATTTACATGGCATGTAAATTTTTTAAAGTATGGTGTATGATTTTTTATGCACCGGTGTTGTGTAAGTATATGTACTTTCCGATTAGCAGCAAGGTTTGAAGCTTATTTGTTTCATGTATAATCAAAAGGCATGATTTGCAAGGTTGCACCCAGGTAGCAGTGCTGAAGAAAAAGTCGGCTTTTCTTTCCGTTGTTATAGCTTTTCCTTATCTTCGCACTCATTATGAGCATTACATCAATTATCCGTCCGTTCTTTAGTGGGCGTATGCGTTCTATCGAACATTTTGAGAGCCATGCCGAACAAATACAGCGTCAGGTTCTCAACAAACTGCTTGAACGTGCAGCCGATACAGAATGGGGAAGTAAATATGGCTATGCCTCGATGCGCAATTACGAGGATTTTGCTGCTAAAGTGCCCGTGAGTACCTACGAGGAACTCAAGGGTTACATAGACCGTATGCGCCGTGGAGAGAAAGATTTGCTTTGGCCAGGCTTGGTTAAATGGTATGCCAAATCGTCGGGAACAACCAATGACAAGAGTAAGTTCATACCCGTTAGTAAAGACGGGCTGCACGATACACACTATGCCGGCGGTGCCGATGCCGTAACCATTTATTTGCACAATAATCCGTTGAGTCGCTTGTTCGACGGAAAAGCATTGATATTGGGTGGTAGTCATGCGTCCAACTATAACCTGCCACATTCGCTAGTAGGCGACTTGAGTGCAATTTTGATAGAAAACATCAATCCGCTAGTCAATTTGTTGCGCGTGCCTCCTAAAAAAATAGCCCTGCTTTCAGATTTTGAAGAAAAGCGCGACCGTATAGCCGAAATAGCCATGCGCCAGAATGTAACCAACCTTTCGGGGGTTCCTTCGTGGATGATGGCAGTTATAAACCGCGTATTAGAAATTTCGGGTAAGCAGAGTCTGGAGCAAGTGTGGCCCAACCTCGAGGTATTTTTCCATGGAGGAGTGGCATTTACACCCTATCGCGAGCAATATCATCGGTTGATACGTTCGCCTCGTATGCACTACATGGAAACGTATAACGCCTCGGAAGGATTTTTTGGCTTACAAAATGACCCGCTCGATCCTGCCATGTTGCTGATGCTCGACTACGGTGTGTTCTATGAATTTATTCCGCTCGACGAAGTAGGTAAAGAAAACCCGCAAGTATTGCCGCTTTGGGCTGTAGAGCCAGGCAAAAATTATGCATTGGTAATTTCAACCTCAGGCGGATTGTGGCGCTATCAGATAGGCGATACATTGCGCTTTACTTCGGTTAATCCCTATAAGTTTGTAATTAGCGGACGCACTAAGTGTTTTATCAATGCTTTTGGCGAAGAACTCATTGTTGATAATGCGGAACGTGGATTGCACGAAGCTTGCCGCGAAACCGGAGCCGTAGTAAACGAATATACGGCAGCTCCAGTGTTTATGGATGATAGGGGCAAATGCCGTCATCAATGGGTGATAGAGTTTGAAAAGTTGCCCGCCGATTTAAACCATTTTGCCGAAGTGCTTGACAAGGCTTTACAGCGTATTAACTCCGATTATGAAGCCAAACGCTATAAAGACATTACTTTGCAGCAGTTGGAAATAGTTGTGGCTCGAAAAGGTTTATTTAACGACTGGCTCAAGAGCAAAGGAAAATTGGGCGGACAGCACAAAGTGCCCCGATTAAGCAATAACCGCGAAATTATAGAACAAGTGCTCCAAATGGTTCGTGAGGCATAAATATATATTTACGAGCCATAACTTTTCCGACCGACTTAACGACTACGGACAACCCGATAGACTTATGAAGTTACAAACACTCCTATTATATATATTAGCTTTGCTTGTGGTTGGATGTGCCAACCCGGGAAGCGGCCCTGACGGAGGACCATACGACGAAACCCCTCCACGCATTGTTGAGATGAATCCGCCGATTGGAACCTGCAATGCAAAAGCCAAAAAGGTGAGCATCGTGTTCGATGAACTCATCAAGGTGGAGGATGTGCAGGAAAAAATTATTGTATCGCCTCCACAGACCGAAATGCCGGAAATAAAAGTTTCGGGCCGACGTATCAGTGTAGAGCTGCTCGACACACTCAAGGAGAATGTAACCTATACGATTGATTTTAGTGATGCCATTGTCGACAGTAACGAGGGCAACCCGCTGGGTAATTTTACCTATTATTTTTCGACAGGGGCTCAAATTGACAGTATGGAGGTGTCGGGCTTTGTGTTGGCTGCCGAGAATTTGGAACCGGTGAGTGGTATTTTGGTGGGACTGCACAGCAATATGGCCGATTCAGCCTTTGTTTCAGCGCCATTTGAACGAGTAGCTCGTACTGACGGAGCCGGACATTTTTCAATCAAAGGAGTTTCGCCGGGAAAGTACCGCATCTATGCACTCAAAGATATAGACAACGATTTTAAGTATACGCGTGGCGAGATGTTGGCCTTTAACCGCGATACCATCATTCCTGAAGCTTTTCCCGATGTGCGTATGGATACGCTTTGGGCCGATACGGTGCATATTGACACCATTAAGCAGGTAGCCTATACACACTTCATGCCCGACAACGTAACTTTGCTGGCTTTTACTGAAAAGAACTTGATTCGTCAGTTTCTTAAAAGTCAGCGTGAACCCGAATATTTTAAAATATTCTTTACTGCTCCATCGACCCAAATACCAGTGGCCCGTTTGTTAAACAGCCAGATTAAAAATCCGTGGATTGAAGAGCGTACAATCGGAAACGATACCATAACCTATTGGTTGCGCGATACGGCTTTAATAAATTGCGATACCTTACGCGTGGAGTATAGCTATGAAGCCGTAAACGATTCGACGTTCGAAGCCTATACACAGGTCGATACATTGGAACTCATACCAAAGTTTGGGTATGCCAAGCGTCAGAAGTTCAAAGCCGAGGATATGGAGAAGTGGCAGAAAGAACTGGAGAAGCGACATCGGAAAGGCGATTTTACGCAAGAAACCCCACCCGTTGAGCCCTTAAAGATAGACTATGCAATCAGTTCATCGTTGGCACCTGACCAAAATTTGAAATTCAGACTGCCCGAGCCGGCTGAACGAATAGATACCACTGGCATCCATCTGTTTCTGAAAGTAGACTCCATCTATGTAGAGGCTGCATATCGTTTGGAACAGGATACCCTTTCGTTACGCGATTATACGTTGCGGAGTGAATGGCGTCCAGGACAAGAGTATGTGCTGAATATAGACTCAGCCTGTATTGCAGGCATATCGGGCAAAGTGAATGCAGCCTATGACGTAAAGGTTTCTATACCCCCAATCGAAAAGTATGGAGCCCTCTTCCTGATTATTCCTGATGCCGATTCGACAGCCTTGGTACAGCTACTGTCGAAAGACGAGGGAATAATCAAACAATTACCAGTAGTTAAAGGTAGGGTAGACTTTTTTTACCTAAAGCCTGGAACAGTTTATGCCCGACTGATTAACGACCGTAACGGAAATGGCCGTTGGGATGAAGGTAATTATGAAGAAGGTGTGATGCCCGAAGAGGTATACTACTTTCCAAAACGTTTTGAAATACGCGAAAACTGGGATGTGGAACAAACATGGACACTGAGCGAAGTGCCGATGTTTAAACAAAAGCCAGTTGAAATAATCAAACAAAAAGAAGTCAAGAAAAGAACGCCCAAAAATCGTAATGCTGAGCGCGAAAGAGCTAAGCGAAGCATGTAGCAATAAGCAAAATTTTAAGTAGCTCGAATCATTCAAATAATCAAAACAGCAACGCCTTATGAAGAAAATACTTTTTGTCATGCTGCTGCTCATTACAGGAGTCATGGGAGTGAAGGCACAATGCTCTGCACCAAATTCAGCTTTTAAAAGCGGTGAAACACTAATATACGACCTCTATTTTAACTGGAAGTTTGTATGGATTAAGGTTGGTACAGCCTCGATGAATACCACACAAACAACCTATGGCGGAAAGCCGGCTTATCGATCGTATCTGATTACTCGAGGATCAAAAAAGGCCGACAATATATTTGTAATGCGCGATACCCTCATGGCCTATACAGGTCTTGACCTGGTGCCGCAGTATTTTGCAAAAAAAGCCTTTGAGGGAGATACCTATCGTAAAAACGAAGTTTGGTATTCATATCCTTCAGGGCAATGTGAAGTAAAAATGCGCTACCAACGCGACAATAATCCACCTAAAATATCGTCGCATAAAAGTAAATATTGTGCGTTCGATATGATTAGTATGCTGATGCGTGCACGCTCATTTACAGCCGAAGGTATGAAAGAAGGGCATCGCATAAACTTTTTGATGGCCGACGGCAAGGAATGCGAGTGGAAGAGCATTGTGTATCGTGGTAAGAAGAAGTTTAAAATGGAAAACTCCAATACAACTTATCGCTGCTTGGTTTTCTCGTTTGTTGAAAAAGAAGATGGCAAGGAGAAAGATATTGTGACCTTTTATATTACCGACGATAAAAACCACCTGCCCGTGCGTCTGGATATGAATCTGAACTTTGGTACAGCCAAGGCTTTCTTAACAGGAGCGCGGGGATTGCGAAATCCGCAGACTGCAAAAATAAAGTAGCAAGGCATATTAATAAATACAGAGTTTTGCAATTAACAGACACGAATCGAGAGCTATTGCTTAAGATTCGTGTCTGTTTGCTACAGAGAACACATAATAAGTCTTTGTGTAAAATTTGGATTTTTCTTAATTTTCAATCAAATGAAACTGGTTATAGATTCAAAAATACCCTTTATAGAAGGCTTTGCCGAACAATTGGGCGAGGTAGTTTATTTGCCCGGAGCTTCGATAACTGCTGCAGATGTGCGCGATGCCGATGCCCTGATAGTGCGTACGCGTACACGTTGTGACCGTCGTTTGCTCGAAGGTTCAAAAGTAAAGTTCATAGCAACAGCAACCATTGGTTTCGACCATATTGATGCTAACTATCTTAAAGAAGCTGGCATATCGTGGACCAATTGTCCGGGATGCAATGCACCGAGCGTGGCGCAATATGTAGGAAACTGCCTCTTATTGTTGGCGGCCCATGGATGTTGGCATTCGGATGGCTTGACAGCAGTCGACAGCTTGCTTACTTACAAGCAACGACAGTTTTTTGCTACTCACCAATGGAATGATTTGGTTGTGGGCATTGTAGGTGTAGGTCATGTAGGAAGTCAGGTATTGCAGCGACTGCGAACATGGGGATTTAAAGAAATATTGTGTTGCGACCCATTGCGTGCCAAACGTGAACAGGGATTTGTAGATATTTGCGAAATAGCAGAACGGTGTGATATTATTACCTTCCATACCCCTTTAACCTATAGTCCTGAGCCTTATCCAACTTACCATATGGCATCGGATGCCTTTTTTAGCAACCTCGGGCGTTGCCCCGTAATGATAAATTCTGGCCGTGGAGAAGTTGTTGATACACAGGCTCTGAAAGAGGCTCTGAAAGCAGGAAAACTTCGCGCAGCAGTGATAGATACCTGGGAAAATGAGCCAAATATAGACCAGGAATTACTCGATATGGTATATATAGGAACTCCCCACATCGCAGGCTATAGTGCCGATGGTAAAGCCTGTGGTACACGTATGGCTTTACAGGCAACGGCTCGCTTTTTCGGCATGGACGAAACCCTCTTTGACAATATATCAGCTCCTGAACTACCGGCGGACTATGCATATTATCCTCAAGGCGAAGCACATGAACTGCACGAGGCATTATGCTTGTATGATCCGGTCCGCGACTATCTGAACTTGAGAGCAACCCCTCAGTTTTTTGAAAAACTAAGAGGAGACTACCCTCTACGTCGTGAAAGAAGATAGTTTTCAGATGCTTTATTGGACTTTTGATGCTTACAATCCAGGTATATTTAGTAAGTTTGCACAGAATCAAAGACAGATAAGATATGCCTATACATAACTTAAATAATATGTCGAAACTCAAAGGATGGTTCACCCTGGCTGGTATATTGCTGGCTGTGGTGGCTTTATTGGTGTATTTTATGCCCCGTGAGAGTAAATTCGGCTATGAATACGAAGAAGGGAGACCCTGGCGGTACAACTCGCTGATAGCAACCTTTGACTTTCCGATTTATAAAACGCAACAGGAAGTTGAGGTGGAACGCGACAGTGCGATGAAGGGATTTCATCCGTTCTATATTGAAAATCAGCAAAAGGCTAATAGTCAGGTAATGGCTTTCAGAGCAGACTTCTTGAATGGTAAATTCAAGGATGTGCCGGTTAGCTATCTCTATCACATCGAACGCTTGCTGGTTTCAGTGTACAAGTCGGGTATCATCGGATCCGAAGATTTGGCACAGATGGCTAAGGAGTTGGTACCCGGTATAAGGGTAATAGAAGGAACAGAAGCCATTGCATACCCCTTGTCAGAACTTTATTCGACGCGCTCGGCTTACGAATATATTGTGAGTGCAGATACATTTCAGTTTCCGCGAAAGGTAATGGCACGATGCAATGTAAACAATTACCTGGAACCTAACCTCACTTTGGATAGTGTAAAGACCAGAGCAGCACGCGAAGACATTATTGCATCAGTAGCTCCGGCTTCGGGGATGGTGCAGAGCGGCCAGCGTATTATTGATCGAGGCGAAATCATATCTCCCGATCAATACAAAATACTTCAATCTTTTGAAAATGAGTCGGTGCGTCGCAATGATTCAAGTAAAGGATTCTGGATTGTATTGTGCGGGCAATTCATTTTTGTATCTTGTGTACTGATAGCTTTTGTATCTTATCTCAGACTGTTTAGACGCGAGTATTTGTATTCCCCCCATTCTATAATGCTGCTCTCGTCACTAATAGCAATCTTTCCTGTAATAACTTATCTGATGGTTGACCATAAATTCTTTAATGTATATATGGTCCCCTATGCCATTGTGCCCATTTTTGTACGTATATTTATGGATTCGCGTACGGCATTTATGGCTATGATAAGTTCAACGATTCTTTCGTCTATGGCACTCCATTCAAATTATGAGTTTTTGGTTGTGCAGTTTGTAGCAGGAGTAACAGCTATTTATGCTCTTAAAGACCTAACAGAGCGTTCACAGTTATTGCGGGTAGTGTTGGCTGTTTTTGTGACCAGTTCAATAGTTATGTTAGGTTACGATCTGTCTCAAGGTATTGATTTTGAGCATCTTGATCGATCCATGTATATTTACATAGCAGTTAATGGAGTTCTCTTGCTTTTTGCTTATCCTTTGCTTTACTTGATAGAAAAACTCTTTGGCTTCACCTCAAGTGTTACACTTGTCGAATTGTCAAATACAAATAATACAATACTCCGACGGATGTCGAAGGTGGCTCAAGGAACCTTTGTTCACTCTTTGCAAGTAGCAAACTTGGCTGCAGAAGTTGCAGATAAAATAGGAGCCAAACCTCAGCTTGTGCGTACCGGAGCTTTGTATCATGACATCGGAAAGATGCTGAATCCGGCATTCTTTACAGAAAATCAGACAGGTGTAAATCCACATGATGAGCTCACCGAGGAGCGATCTGCACAAATCATTATCAGTCATGTAACTGAGGGCCTTAGACTGGCTGAGAAATATCATTTGCCAAAGGTGATTAGGGATTTTATCAATACACACCATGGCTGTTCGCAGACCAAGTATTTTTATATACAATGGAAGAATAAACATCCTGAGGAGGAACCCGATGAAAAATTGTTTTCATATCCCGGCCCTAATCCATTTACTCGCGAACAAGCTATTTTGATGATGTGTGATGCCGTAGAGGCTACCTCACGTTCACTCAAAGAGTTTACAGAAGAAAGCATTACACAACTTGTAGACCGCATTGTCGACGGGCAGGTAAGTGCTGGATATTTTAAAGAGTGTCCGATAACCTTTCGCGACATTGCAGATGCAAAACGAGTATTGGTAGAAAGTTTGAAAACTATTTATCATACGCGTATCGCCTATCCTGCAGAAACGCAGCAAACAGAAAAAAAGAAGGAAACAACATATAGAAGAAATATATTCTTTGGACGAAGGTCTGAATAACTTTTTTACGCAACTGGATGAGCAGGAGTTACGCTCATTCAGTTGTGACATTTAGCAAGAAACCTTATCCAATTAGTGGGCGGAGGTTTATGTGTCGTCTTTTTAAACCGCTACTTATAATTTATTTATATTGAAATTTGCAAGGACAAATAAAAACTTTTAATTTTGCACAGAGAAAGTATTGCTTCCCTATTTATGGGGAGTTTCTTGCATCTTTAACCCCCAAGTCTATAATACTAATAATCTAAATATCAACTTAATTCAAATCATCTTTTATGTGGTTAACTAACTCATCCATCGGACGGAAGGTAATCATGTCAGTATCTGGCATTGCGCTCATTCTGTTCCTCACGTTTCATGGTTGCATGAACTTGGTAGCCCTCTTCTCAAAGGAAGGCTATAACATGGTGTGCGAGATGCTTGGTGCTAACTGGTATGCGGTAGCTGCTACGATGGGCCTTGCCGTACTCGTTGCCATTCACTTCATCTACGCCATTATTCTTACGCTTCAAAACCGTAAGGCTCGTGGTAAGGATCGTTATGCAGTTGTCAACAAGCCTGATCAGGTTGAGTGGGCTTCGCAAAACATGTTTGTACTTGGTATTGTTGTTGTTCTCGGACTTTTGCTCCACCTTTTCAACTTCTGGTACAATATGATGTTTGCCGAATTGGTTAATGCAGGTATGCCATTTATTAACGAAGTGGCTAGTGCTGCTGATGGTTATGGTATGATTGTATACACCTTCAGTAATCCTATTTATACTGCTCTTTACATCATTTGGTTCGTAGCTCTTTGGTTCCACATGACTCACGGATTCTGGAGTGCATTCCAAACGCTTGGTTGGAATGGTAAGATTTGGTTTAATCGCTGGCGCACTATCGGTACAGTTTATGTAACTGTATTGATGCTGATATTTGTTGTAGTAGCTCTTTACTTCACTTTCTGTGGAGGATGCTGTGCTTCAGCTTGCTAATTTATTGGATGGCTGAGTTATTAACCCGATAAGGGGTATTCCTCAACTAAAGCCCTCCTTTTCCCAATCCTTTCAATAACTATATATATCATGGCTAATATTGATTCCAAGATACCTGAAGGTCCTATTTCTGAAAAGTGGACCAACTACAAAGCTCACCAAAAATTGGTGAATCCCGCAAATAAGCGTAAACTCGACATTATCGTTGTAGGTACAGGCTTGGCCGGTGCTTCAGCTGCAGCTTCTCTTGGCGAGATGGGTTTCAAAGTTTTCAACTTCTGTATCCAAGATTCTCCCCGCCGTGCTCACTCAATTGCTGCACAGGGTGGTATTAATGCTGCAAAGAATTATCAAAACGATGGTGACTCTGTTTACCGTCTTTTCTATGATACCGTTAAAGGTGGTGACTATCGTGCTCGCGAAGCCAACGTTTATCGCCTTGCTGAAGTAAGTGCAAATATTATTGACCAGTGCGTAGCTCAAGGTGTTCCCTTTGCTCGCGAATATGGTGGCTTGCTCGCAAACCGTTCTTTTGGTGGTGTACAGGTTAGCCGTACGTTCTATGCTAAGGGACAAACCGGTCAGCAGCTCCTTCTTGGTGCATACTCAGCACTTATGTGTCAGGTACATGCAGGTACCGTTAAGTTGTTCTGCCGTTACGAAATGCTCGATGTAGTTATCGTTGATGGTCGTGCACGCGGTATTGTTGCACGCAACCTCGTAACCGGCGAACTTGAGCGCTTTGCTGCTCATGCCGTAGTTCTTGCAACCGGTGGTTATGGAAATGCTTACTTCCTCTCTACCAATGCTATGGGTTGTAACTGCTCTGCTGCAATTGCTGCTTATCGCAAGGGTGCTTACTTCGCAAACCCTGCTTATGTGCAGATTCACCCCACTTGTATCCCCGTTCACGGTGACAAGCAGTCTAAACTCACCTTGATGTCTGAGTCGCTCCGTAACGATGGTCGTATTTGGGTTCCTAAGAAGAAAGAAGATGCAGTTAAACTGCAAAAGGGTGAAATTAAGGGTAGCGATATTCCTGAGCAGGATCGCGACTACTATCTCGAGCGCCGTTATCCCGCATTTGGTAACCTCGTTCCCCGTGACGTAGCCAGCCGTGCTGCCAAAGAGCGTTGCGATGCTGGATTTGGTGTAAACAATACGGGATTGGCTGTATTCCTCGACTTCTCTGAGGCTATCGGACGTCTTGGCATCGATGTCGTACTCCAGCGTTATGGTAACCTCTTCGATATGTACGAAGAAATTACCGATGTTAATCCCGGTGAACTTGCTAAGGAAATCAATGGAGTGAAGTACTATAACCCCATGATGATTTATCCCGCAATCCACTATACTATGGGTGGACTTTGGGTTGATTACGAACTTTCTACCAACATCCCCGGTCTATTCGCTATCGGTGAATGTAACTTCTCTGATCATGGTGCAAACCGTCTTGGAGCTTCAGCTCTTATGCAAGGTTTGGCTGATGGTTACTTTGTATTGCCTTACACCATCCAGAACTATCTCTCAGATCAGATTACAGTTCCTCGCTTCTCTATTGATATGCCTGAATTCAAGGAGGCAGTTAAGAAAGTACAGGAACGTATTAACCACCTTATGAACATTAAGGGTAAAAAGTCCGTTGACAGCATCCATAAGGAACTCGGTCATGTTATGTGGGAGTACGTTGGTATGGCACGTAATAGGAAAGGACTTGAAACCGCTTTGGTTAAACTCAAGGAAATCCGTCAGGAATTCGAAACAAACCTCTTCATTCCTCAACTCAAGGGTGTTAATATTGAACTCGAAAAGGCCCTCCGCCTTAACGACTTCATTACTATGGGTCAACTTATCGCTATCGACGCACTTAATCGTGAAGAATCTTGCGGTGGACACTTCCGTGAAGAACATCAAACCGAGGAAGGCGAAGCTAAGCGCGACGACCAGAACTGCTTCTACGTTTCTTGCTGGGAATACAAAGGCGAGGATGTTGAGCCGGTTAAGTATGTTGAGCCCCTCAAGTACGAGGCTATCGAGGTTAAGACCCGTAACTATAAAAACTAATGCGTAAATGGAGTTGATGGCAACATATCCCGTTGGATAGCTATTGCCATCATATCCTCCTACGTTTTTCCAGAACAAGAACATTAAAAAACGACATTCTAAAATGGCTAGAAATATAAGCTTTACGATTAAGTACTGGAAGCAGAATGGTCCTCAGGATGCGGGTCACTTCGATACACGCGAAATGCATAACATTCCTGATGATACTTCCTTCCTTGAGATGCTTGATATCCTCAATGAGGAACTTATTGAAGAAGGTAAAGAACCCTTTGTTTTCGATCACGATTGCCGCGAAGGTATTTGCGGTATGTGCTCGCTTTACATCAATGGTACCCCTCATGGTAAAACAGAAACAGGTGCTACTACGTGCCAACTCTACATGCGTCGTTTTAACGATGGTGATGTAATTACCGTTGAACCTTGGCGCTCTGCTGCATTCCCCGTAATTAAAGACTGTATGGTTGATCGCTCCGCTTTTGATAAAATTCAGGCTGCGGGTGGTTATGTAACTGTACGTACGGGTGCACCTCAGGATGCAAATGCTATTCTTATTCCTAAGCAGGATGCTGACGAGGCTATGGATTGTGCAACCTGTATTGGTTGTGGCGCTTGTGTAGCTGCTTGTAAAAATGGTTCGGCCATGCTCTTTGTTAGCTCTAAGGTTAGCCAGTTCGCACTCCTTCCCCAAGGACGTCCTGAAGCGGCCAAGCGTGCCAAGGCTATGGTTGCCAAAATGGACGAACTCGGTTTCGGTAACTGTACCAATACGCGAGCTTGTGAGGCTGTTTGCCCCAAAAACGAGTCTATTGCTAACATTGCACGTTTGAATCGTGAATTCATTAAGGCTAAATTGGCTGACTAATTCCAATTAGTAGCAAATTAGCTTATTTAAAATCCCCGAATTTTCTGTTGAGAAAATTCGGGGATTTTATTTTAGATTCTTAATGAAGTCGATAGAGTACGATTCGTTTGAACATGGTGATGATAAAACTTTGTATCCGGCAGTTCTTGTAGCGTATGTAAAAAGCTGTACCCCGTATGTAAAAAGTC
>Ash_p2__coassemble_840_pt1 | contig 44612 bp, 40 predicted proteins | sample Ash_p2__metabat2_low_PE_010 | metagenome-assembled genome bin Ash_p2
AGGTTGGTAATGTATGAATAAACAAACGTGTATATTTTTAATATAGAAGAATATAATGTTCTCTGAAAATCAAATAGAAAAGCTTATTAATTGAAGTATTACTATAATTTCGCTATCCGTATAGTAATTTACAATATAGTATTGTAAAGTTGTTGTAGTACATCATTGTAAATATACGAATCTACAATAGTAAATAGTAATAATATTCTCAGTTTAGAAATAAAAACTTTAGAAATGTTGTATGATTCGGTATAATTTTTTATCTTTGTAGATGAAATACGGTAAGTGTGAATCCGCGAACGAGTTTACTGGAATGCTTTTTTATCAAGCAGTTGGCTTTTATAAGGTCAGCGTACTTCTATAGTTTCATCTTATAAATGCATAGCAAAAGTTTGCTTTGCTACGTATATTATCCTTCTTTTCCTAACTCGCTAATAGATGATCACTGCAGATTCGGAGCTCCAGTATTTTGCCCATACTTCTGTATGAGCAGAGTGTGTGTTGTTCTATTTTACGAATTCTATTCAAATAGAAATTTAACTATATCACGTAGGAATAAAGCTCTCAATCGGTATTGCATAAATATAATAATATTGAATATTGACATATGAAAGAGAGAATACGTGCAGTGATGGAGTACGCTCGTCAGTCACAACAAGATTTTGCTTTGCGTCTTGGCATATCGCCAGCTTCGTTGTCGAGTATCTATACCGGACGAACAAATCCTACTAACAATCACGTGATGGCTGTGCATCGTGCTTTTCCGGAAATCAATATTAATTGGTTGATGTTTGGTGAAGGGCAAATGATTTTAGAAAATGTGATAGTTGATGGTAATAATAGCCTTGGCGAAAAGGATAAGTTGAATGAGTCAGATCTTAATGGTTTAACTGGATCCGACGGAATGTCTAACATTTTGGATTCTAATGAGTTGTCGTGTAAAGAGGCCAATCACGTATCCTCAGCTGCTTCCTTAGGTGGAGTAGCATCAACGCATAGAAGTTCAAATGCTGATTATGCTTCTGCACATGCTTCTTATCGAGACTATCGTATAAATGCGATAAATATTGACAAAACTCAACGTAAGATTAAGGAAATACGTGTCTTTTTTGATGATGGTACGTACGAATCATTTGTACCTTCAAGTAAGTAATTTTTGATTTGAGAACATACAATACTCTTCTAAGCGCAAAAAAGCACGTCTTTTTCATTATTAAGACTGTTTATTAGGCTTATATAAAGGACATATTAATGATATATGTATCTATCAAAATGTTGCGTTATTTGTTTAGCTTCTGCATATTTGTCGGTTTGCATATTTCATTATATGATCTTATCAATAGTAGTGCAAGTCAGAGTTTCTGTTTCATTGGCAATAGTAGCCATAATGTTTATGTATGTTCTTTTTAAAGCAGACAGAAAAGAAAACTTTTCTTTGATTTACCTATATATAGGTATTGCAGTTATGTGAATAAGACCGTATTTTTGTACGTTGATAACGATAAACGTGATACTAAGGAATGAAATTATCAGATTTGCATACTGGCGAACGTGGTGTCATAGTTAAGGTAGCTGGTCATGGTGGTTTTCGAAAGCGCATAGTGGAAATGGGCTTTGTAAAGGGAAAAACAGTGACTGTAGTGCTCAATGCTCCTCTGCGTGACCCTATAGAATATGAAATTATGGGCTATAAAATATCGCTGCGTCGCGAAGAAGCCCGTTTGGTAGAAGTAATTAGTGAAGGCGAAGCTGCTGATGAGGTTCGCTTGCATCCTGAAACTGACTTACAAGGATTGTTGCCTGGAGCTGATGAAAAAGAAGAGATGCAGTTGCAACTCAAGAAGCGCATGGAGCGTATGGCTGCAGATAAACGGCGGCTTATCAATGTGGCGTTGGTGGGAAATCCCAATTGTGGCAAGACCTCACTCTTTAATTATGTATCAGGTGGTCATGAGCATGTGGGCAATTATAGTGGTGTTACCGTCGATGCTAAGGAGGGATTCTTTAGTATGAAGGTTCTGGTACCTGCTGCTTCAGATAGTGAAATGGAGCAGGCTTTAAAGCCCTTGGCCTGTGCAGGATGTTCGCTTAGTGCTAATTGCAGTAAGGCTGTTAAGTGTCAGCGTATGGTCGAAAAAGAATATAATTTTCGTATAGTTGATCTTCCTGGCACCTATTCACTTTCGGCCTATTCGCCCGAAGAACTCTATGTACGCAGGCATTTGATTGATGAAATGCCCGATGTTGTACTCAATGTTGTGGATGCCTCTAATTTGGAACGCAACTTGTATCTAACGACCCAACTTATTGATATGAACCAGCGTATGGTTGTAGCATTGAATATGTATGATGAGGTGGAGCGTAGTGGAGATAAACTCAATCACAAACAATTGGGTTATTTATTGGGTGTACCAATGGTACCTACTATTTCACGGTCAGGACAAGGCGTGCGCGATCTTTTTGAGAAAGTGATTGCAGTATATGAGAATCAGAGCAACCAAAGTTTGGCTCGTCATATTCATGTGAATCATGGTGTAGAATTAGAGAAGAGCATTGATCGTATCAAAATAATCTTTCAAAAGAATCAGTCACTCCGCTCGCGCTATTCTACACGTTATCTTGCTATTAAGTATTTAGAAGGTGATAGTGAGGCACAGCGTTTAGTAGAAAGGCTTCCGGAACACGACGAACTAGTTGCAGCACGTTATGAAGAGGTACAGCGTCTCAAGAAGGAATTGCACGATAGTTCAGAAAATGCATTAACTGATGCAAAGTATGGTTTTATACAAGGTGCTTTGCGCGAAACCTATCAGCCACACGATTCACGCGAAGTAACTACGCTTACAGAACGAATCGACCGGATTGTGACCAATCGTTTTTTAGGTTTTCCCATTTTCTTTGTCTTACTGTTTCTAATCTTCTATGGTACATTCATGTTAGGTGGATATCCCATGGAATGGATAGATTGGCTGGTGGTCAGTCTTTCAGATTTTGTAAGTTATGTCATGCCTGATGGTTGGCTTAAAGATATGGTTGTAGATGGAGCCATCAGTGGTGTTGGTTCGGTAATTGTATTTTTGCCGAATATCTTGATACTATATCTTTTTATTTCCTTGCTAGAGGATACTGGATATATGGCACGTGCAGCTTTTATTATGGATAAACTTATGCACCGAATGGGCCTTCATGGAAAATCATTTATCCCGATGGTCATGGGGTTTGGGTGCAATGTGCCTGCAGTAATGGCTACTCGAACTATTGAAAACCCCAAGAGCCGACTAATAACCATGTTGGTATTGCCATTTATGTCTTGCTCTGCGCGTATACCTATTTACGTAGTGCTGATTAGTGCTTTTTTTCCACAATATGGGGCCTGGCTGATGTTGGCACTTTATGCTTTGGGTATATTAGCTGCAGCTATTATGGCGAGGTTGTTTAGTCGGTTTTTACTTAAGGGAGAAGATTTGCCCTTCGTTATGGAACTTCCCCCTTACCGCATGCCTTCAGCCAAGTCGGTATTTAGGCATACTTGGGAGAAGGCATGTCAGTATTTGCGCAAGATGGGAGGGATTATCTTAGTTTTTTCGCTCATTATTTGGGCTTTAAGCTATTTTCCAAGAGCAACAGAAACGGCAGCAAATACAGCAGGAGTTTCAAAAGTTGAAAATGTAACGATAAAGGCATCTGAAGCACCTGCATCTTATCTCGAATCTATTGGTCGACTAATGGAACCGGTTATGTCGCCTATGGGGTTTGATTGGAAAATGAGCGTTGGCATATTGTCGGGAGTTGGAGCTAAAGAACTCGTTGTAAGTACGCTGGCTGTGATGTATTCAGGCGAAGAGGTAGATGCAGATATGGCTTCGTCAGACACACGATTGATGACAGCTTTGCGTGCCAATATGAGCCCCGCAACAGCATTAGCTTATTTGGTATTCATTCTTTTTTATTTTCCTTGTATAGCTACCATAACGGCAATCAAGAACGAGAGTGGTGGTTGGAAATGGGCTTTATTTACTGCTAGTTATACCACCGTGCTTGCTTACGTGGCTTCACTGCTCACCTATTGGCTTGCTATGTAGTGTGATGAGAGTTTGAATGATATAAATAACCGCCAATATCCGAATCATATATTATCGGGTATTGGCGGTAAAACATTGAAGGAAAGGCCTCCCATTTTACTAGAGTGGAGTATGGATTTTAATAATAGCTCTTACTTAATTATTAGATTGTAGAATAATGAAAATAGTTCTTGCTATAGACTCTTATAAAGGTTGCATGATGTCCAGGCAAGTCTCTGATATTGTAGCAAAGGCTCTGCATGGGGTTGTACCTAAGGCTCAGGTCATTGTTGTGCCAGTGTCCGATGGCGGAGAAGGTATGCTCGAAGCTTTTATGCCGGCATTAGGTGGTTATCTGGAACAAATTAAAGTGCATGGTCCTGAGTATGATACCCTTGTTCCAGCAAACATAGGTTTTACTATCGATGGGCAAACGGCATTGATAGAGATGGCCCAGGCAAGTGGATTAGCATGGAGTAAAAATAGGCAGGTTGTAAAGGCAACCTCGTATGGAACCGGTGAACTGATACGTTATGCCGTTTGCGAAAAGAAATGTCGCCGGTTAGTAATAGGTCTAGGTGGAAGTGCTTGTAGCGATGGCGGTGCTGGTATGCTCGTCGCTATGGGGCTAAAGCTATGGGATGCAGCCGGAAATATTCTCATTGGTACTCCCGAAGAAGTTCCATACATTGCAGGTATGGATGATTCGTGTTTGATAAAAGATTATGCGAATGTGGAGTGTTTAATTGCAACGGATGTAAGCAATTCATTGTATGGGGCTAATGGCGCAGCGCGGGTTTTTGCTCCTCAAAAAGGGGCATCTCCTTCAGAAGTTGATTTTATTGATACCCAGTTGGAGCATTGGAGTCAGTTGGTTGAGCGTAGTTGTGGATTAGCATGTGCAAAAGCTTGTGGTGCAGGAGCTGCCGGAGGGGTAGGTTTTGCATTGATGAGCTATTTGAATTGCAAAGTAGAATCTGGTGCCTCTTGTTTGTTTCGATATTGCTCAATGGATAGTTTGCTTGCTGATGCTGATTTGGTCATTACTGGCGAAGGAAGAAGCGATCTTCAAACGCTAATGGGTAAATTACCATATCAAGTTCTCTGTCTGGCGCAGCAGAAGCAAGTACCGGTATGGCTACTTTCTGGTAGTTTACGAAACCAAGAGGAATTATTAAATGCAGGTTTTGACCGTCTTATACAGGTCTCACCTTCTAATATGCCGTTAGAAAAAGCTATTCAGCCCACTGTTGCAGCTAGTTGTTTACAACATGCAGTCAGAAAAGCTTTTATCGTACCAGACAGAGTCTGTACGAATTTAAACTTTTAGCAACAAAGGCCGACAGACACATCATATGATTTTAACCATATCACGTGCCTGCCGGCTGAATAATGATGTTTAAAGAATATTATTTTTTAAGCCAAGTCAGTAAATCAGCTACAATAAAAGAACTACCGCCAATGTATATAAAGTCATCGGGTTCTGCAGTTTGAAGTGCTGCTTGGTATGCTTCGGGTACATTATTGTAGACATTTCCCTGCAGTTTATGTTTGGCAGCTAATTGCGCTACTTGACGTTCATCCATGGCCCGGTGAACAGATGCCCGTGTCCAATAATAAACAGCCTGGACTGGAAGCATGGCAATAACTTTTTCAACATCCTTATCTGTAGCCATACCAAATACAACATGTAGATGTTTGTGGGTTTGTGCAGCCGCAGCGAGTTGTTGGCTTAGATAAACCCATCCGCCTGTGTTGTGTCCGGTGTCGCAAACCACTTCTGGTTGATATTGCAAGTGCTGCCAGCGTCCTTGTAAACCTGTTAAATCGCATACAACTGAGAAAGCACGGCACACTTCGTCTAGAGTAATGCCAAAAATCTTGTTCAGCTGTTTTGCGGCACAAAGCAGAGTGTTTGTATTCTTAATTTGGCATTCACCTGTAAGTTCACCATCAAATTCTCCAAAACTATGTGTAGTGTAATGGCGCATTCCGCTTTTAGTGATTGTTGATGCATAAACTTCGGGGTCACTTTCTGCAAGATGTAAGTCTGCTTGTTGAATTTGCGCCTCTTCTGTAAATATAGGGAGTGTTTCGGGCAGTACCTCTCCTACAACAACCGGAATTCCGGGTTTGATAATTCCGGCCTTTTCGCGTGCAATTTGTTGTAGGGTATTTCCTAAAAACTGAGTATGGTCAAGACTGATATTTGTAATAACTGACAGCTCGGGTGTAATAATATTCGTACAATCGAGTCTACCCCCAAGTCCCACTTCAATGACAGCAACATCAACACCACATTCTGCAAAATAGTTGAAGGCCAATGCTGTTGTAAGTTCAAAAAAGGAAGGGTGAAGCGGTTCAAAGAAATTTCGTTCGTGTTCAACAAAATCAACGACATACTGCTCGGGTATCATCTGCCCGTTAATGCGGATACGTTCTCTGAAGTCAATCAAATGCGGTGAAGTGTAGAGTCCAACTTTGTAGCCGTGCAGTTGCAACATAGCAGCCAGTGTGTGTGCACAACTACCTTTACCATTTGTTCCAGCAACGTGGATGCTGCGAAATTTGTGGTGTGGGTGTCCAAAGTGGTGGTCGAGCATATGAGTATTGCTCAGTCCTTCCTTATAAGCAGCACCACCAACATGCTGAAATAGCGGTGCTGTATTATACAAATATTCGATAGTTTCGGTATAGGTCATGTGTCTGATTTAAGCAAGGCGCCCTCCGCACAGAGCCTTCGAGAAAACCTTTGGAAGAGAGAGGTTAACTCCTAAGAGCATACAATGCGAGGGGCGCCTTTTAACTTAATGATTGAAATAGTTTCTGAATGCTTTGAATATCTTTGCTTTTACTCCGTTATCTGACGACTGTATGTTTTTACAATCCTTCAGGGCTTCAAAGTGTTCCTTTTCTGTTTTTGAGAGTTCTTTGGGGATGTACACACTAATGTTTACGATGATGTCGCCCTTTCCATATCCGTAACCTTGTACGGCAGGCAGTCCTTTTCCTCTCAGACGGAGAGAAGTTCCAGGTTGCGTACCGGGTTCAATTTTGATACGAGCTTTTCCGTTAAGTGTGGGAACTTCTACATTATCGCCAAGTGCTGCTTGCGGAATAGTAAGGAGTAGATTATAGATAAGATCATTCTCATCGCGTATGAAGTCTTCGTGAGGAATCTCTTCAATAATTACCTGGATGTCTCCGGGAATACCGGCATGTCGTGCTGCGTTACCCTTTCCGGGAACGTTTAGAATCATACCTTCAGCAACGCCTGCTGGTATTTTGATTTCTACAATATCTTCACCGCTCACAATGCCTTCGCCTTTGCAGTTAGGACATTTGTGTGTAATGGTCTTTCCTTCTCCGTGGCAGTCTGGACATACCTCTTGTGACTGCATCATGCCAAACATGCTTCGTCGAGTACGTACAACGTAGCCTTGGCCATGACACGTGGAGCAAGTGTCTGGACTGTGTCCTTCTTCGCAGCCGCTACCCTTACATTTAGGGCAAGTAACGTCTTTCTTGACTTTAAACTTTTTAGTAGTGCCAGTTGCTATTTCCTCAAGGGTCAGTTTTATCTTCATGCGCATATCAGCGCCTTTATGTTGGCGTGCCTGTGCTCTGCCACCGCCACCAAAGCCACCGAAACCACCGAAGCCTCCTCCGCCAAAGATATCGCCAAAGGCGCTGAATATGTCGTTAATGTCCATACCCTCGCCCCCGTTAAATCCACCAAATCCGCCTGCTCCGTTTACAGCATCGGCTCCAAATTGGTCGTAGCGTGCTCTTTTATCAGGGTCGCGCAATACATCGTAGGCCTCGGCAGCCTTTTTAAACATTTCTTCTGCCTCCTTGTTCCCGGGATTACGGTCAGGGTGGTATTTGATTGCAACTTTTTTATAGGCGCGTTTGATTTCGTCAGCAGATGCTGTCCGCTCTACACCTAATATTTTATAGTAATCTTTTTCTTCGGCCATAGCGTTTGTTGTTTCTTGTATATCCGGAATCGCTTTTTGTTATAGAATCGCATTATAGGCTTATACTTGCATCATGTTCTTCTATAAGGAAATCTTGTTTTAGTTAATATATTTTATGTGTATGACTACCAAGCAGAGAATCCGGATTGGTTAGATATTATTGTCCAACAACCACTTTTGCGTGGCGAATCACCTTCTCGTGGAGCATATATCCAGGTTGTATACAATCAATTACTTGATTCTTTTGAGTTTCCTCGGTTGCCGGGATCAGAGCTACTGCTTCATGGAAGTCGGTATCAAAGGGTTTGCCAATGGTTTCCATTTTTTGCAAGCCTTGTGTGGCAAGGGTTTTCATCAACTTGTCAATAATGAGCGATACACCTTCTTTCAAGGTTTCAATATCATCGCTTTTTGCAATATTGTCTGCAGCTCGATCCAAATCGTCAAGTACGGGCAGGAGTGCTCCAAGCACCTTTTCTCCACCGTTTAGGATGAGCTCTGTCTTTTCCTTGAGCGTACGCTTACGGTAGTTGTCAAATTCGGCAACCTGACGCAGGTATTTGTCTTTAAGTTGTGCAATCTCTTCTTGAGCTGCTGCCAACTTGTCAGCATCGTTAGGTTCTGCTGTTTCGCTGGCAGTTTCGTTGTTTTCGACTTCCTTATTGTTTGTTTCTTGTTGTACAGTGGTGCTTTCTTCTGTCAACATGTCTTTCTCGTCCTTGTTCATATCGTTAGGTTGTTGTTTTATATTTGATTTATGCAAAAGCTATGCCATATAGTGCATCTAAAAGTGGTTTCCTTTACTTTAGGGATGGATGCGAGGCTTTGCTCCTGGTGCCATTGGGGTTGTGACTATTACGCGCATCAGCATTATTGACTTAATACTTAGCCCGTACCTTAGATTTGCGCGTAATTGTAATGTGCAGCCTTATATTTGTAGTTGTACGCCAGTAACTATATATTTGCTTTTGCATTCATATTGTGCAGGCGTTCCTACTTCGGTTTGTTATTGTGATTATAGTCGTTCGATTTGCACAATACTCCGGAATATGGCCCTATCAGTATATGACAGGGTTATATTCCGGAGTAAGCCTTAATAATGGCAGTTAATATATATATATATATAGGGTATGTTCGTTACTTTCCAATAAGTTGTAGGAACTCAGCTCTGGTTTTTGCCTGGGTAAATGCTCCGCTGAAGTCCGAAGTGGTCGTTATTGAATTTTCCTTTTCAACACCACGCATTTGCATACACATGTGCCGGGCTTCAACTACCACCATAACGCCCAGAGGTGATAGGGCTTCTTGAATGCAGTCTTTGATTTGTAGCGTCATGCGCTCTTGTACTTGCAGCCGGTGCGAAAAGATGTCTACCACCCGTGCTATTTTTGACAAACCAGTAATATAGCCATTGGGAATGTAGGCTACATGTACCTTTCCGTAAAAGGGCAACATGTGATGTTCGCACAGCGAGTAGAAGTTGATGTCCTTTACAATGACCATTTGATTATATGGTTCTCTGAACTTGGCCGAGTTAAGCACTTCGGCAGGATTCATGTCGTATCCGCGCGTTAGAGTCTGCATAGCTTTAGCCACTCTCAGAGGGGTTTTTACAAGTCCTTCGCGTGCGGGATCTTCTCCAAGCAGTCGGAGAATTTCGTGATAGTGGTGTTGGAGTTCTTCGGTTTTGTCCATGGTGATGGCTTGCTGTATTTATAGTTACAACCGGGGATAGGGTTGTATTGGGATTGTCAATGTTGGAAGGCAGATAAACTTTCTCTTAAAGCTATCAGCCGGAGGTTCTTTTTAAAACTTTGGGTAGCTTAAGGTGTTAATAGGGTATGTTAACTTCGCTTGCTACAATGCGAGTTTCGTAGGTAAAGCCTGCGCGGCGAATCAGATTTACATACTTTTGTGCATCTTGTCGAGTACGGAAGTCTCCTACGTGAGTTACCCATCGGGGTGCAATAAAACTGGTATATACAGATAATTCGCTAAACTTTTCACGGCATTTATTTCCCATTTGTATAGCCTTGGTTTTATCAACCCGGGAGTTTCCGCCGGTAAAGATGCATATACGATATCCGTTTGCTTTATGACGCGGTCTGGCTACGTATTTGGTATTTGTTTTCCGCTCGTGTGCGTAGTGGTGTTCTGTTTGTTTGTTGGTATTAGGTTTAACGGCAGGTTTGTGCGTAGTTTCGTGTTGTGCCTGCTTGCTTTCCGTATGGGGCGCAGGGGCGGGCGCAATCGTAGCAATCGGAGCCGGAAGGGTGTTGTTCACGATTTTCTCAATCATGTCCGATTGTTTGATAACTACCTTTCCTTTTCCGGGCTCTATGCTTCTGAGCTTCTCTGTGTAAGAGGCTTGTGCTTGAGCCGACGAAACGGCAAGTGCCGATACAAAGAGTAGGAGGAATTGCTTCATACTGGGGGAGGAGTGGTGGTAAGGTTGGTTAATCCTGATTAAATACAGGAAAAACATCATGAGCAAATGCAGAAATCTTATTCTGCATTTGCCATGATGTGGGATTGTTTATTGATACGAGTGTTTACCACTAAACAATGTAAAGTTTATGCTTTGGTTATTATGCCTTCCAAGCATCGATAATACCCTTGAAGTCAGCAACCTTAAGAGCTGCGCCACCGATAAGGCCACCGTCAACATTCACCTTCGAGAAAATCTCCTTAGCGTTGCTGGGTTTGCAGCTGCCGCCATAGAGGATAGAAACATTTTCGGCAGCCTCAGCACCGAACTTCTCTGCGATGGTAGCACGGATAAAGGCGTGCATTTCTTCAGCCTGCTCAGCGGTAGCAGTTTTGCCGGTACCGATAGCCCAAACGGGTTCGTAAGCCAAAATGATGTTTGCAAACTGCTCAGCAGTCAAGTCGAAAAGTGAACCTTCGAGTTGAGCCTTAACTACCTCGTTCTGCTTGCCAGCTTCGCGCTCTTCGAGCACTTCGCCGATACAGAAGATAACCTTAAGATTATTCTCAAGAGCCAAGTTTACTTTCTCTTTAAGAATCTCGGGGGTTTCGTGGTAGTAAGCACGACGCTCGCTGTGTCCAAGAATTACATAGTCAGCGCCGGTGCTCTTAACCATTTCAGCCGAAACTTCGCCCGTGAAAGCACCGCTAACCTTGTCTGCGCAGTTTTCTGCTCCAAGACCAATGATTGACTTGTCAATAAGTTCGGCTACAGGTGCAAGGTGGATAAAGGGAGTGCAAATAACTACGTCGCAGTTGGGCTTATCGGCTGTCAGTGCTTCGTTAAGTTCCTTTGCGAGAGCAATACCCTCTTGCAGGTTCTTGTTCATCTTCCAGTTACCTGCTACGATTTTCTTTCTCATGATTTTTTTGAGTTTAAAACGTTTGATGTATATATGGTGTCGATAAAACTTATGTCCAATCCATAGTGAGTCGGCTGCAATAAAAACAATAAGCGGTACGATGAACCATAAAATAAGTTTGGTCAGCGGTTGCAAATCGTTGGCTTGCGGCAAGTAATTTTCGAGTTTAGCCTGTGGCTGGTCGAGTTGGGGCAGGTTGTTGTTGCTCCATTTCATTGCTACTTTTCCGTTGTGCAACAGTAGCAAACCAGGGTTGGAGCGTACCATTGCTTTAAGTTCAGTATCTTCGGCCAGTAGCACGGGGTAGGCTGCTCCTGTGCGGTCGCCCCAATTATTTATGCCGGAACTATCTGAGGCTGTTGCCATGTAAAAGGGGATATCCCGTTTTACGCAGTAGTCGTGTATGTCGTTTATACGATCGCAACATCCATCATCGGCTGTTTGTACGTAAGGTACCGTAAGTATAAAGGTATAGCCTGTATCGGCTATCAGTTTGAGTGTCAGGTCTTCGCCTGTGCGGGGACTTTCGAGAAAGAAATTTACCAAACGCTCTTCGCGGCTGTTGGATGCTTTTCCCTCGAAGGCGGCCCGTATGTCTGCTCCGGGTCGGTAAGGAGTAAATTCTACTACAGGCAAATAGTGCAGCGTATAGAGCGCCAGACCGATGGCATATAGAATGCTGAAAATCGAAACAACCCATCCGTTACGGGATGTCATTACGCGGTGCAGTCTGACCGGTGTAAAGAGCAGATAGATGGACAATACCAGGAGTATTGCGTTTTTTGCAAGTGTTTCGCCATTTGTCAGTGTTATCGCATCGCCAAAGCAGCCGCAGTCGGGAACTGGGTTACTCATGTATATCCATCCGGTAAGCAGTGTGAAAACAGCCATAAATAAGGCTGTAACCCTGGTGGCCAAACGTCTGCGCAAGCGTATCAGAAGGTATACGCCCAAAACAAACTCGAGCACTCCCAAACTTACGGCCATGGTTTGCAGTAAGAGCGAGAAGTCGTCGAAGGGGAGTCCAACCGATGCAGCATAGGCGTGAAGTTTGTGGGTCATGCCCATAGGGTCGGCCACCTTAACAAAGCCTGAAAACAGGAAGGTTCCGCCTAATACGATGTTGCTCACAAAGGTGAGCACTATGTGTACATATTTAACTATTTTCGTTTTCAATCGTAAGTTTGATTAGGCCGAAAACGGCATAGTTCATCATGTCCATGTAGTTTGCAGCCACTCCTTCACTAACTAATGTGTTACCTTTGAGGTTTTCAATCTGCTTGGTACGGAACAACTTCATGAAGATGAGGTCTGCATACGAACTTACTCGCATGCCGCGCCACGCTTCGTCGTAATCGTGGTTCTTTTTAGCCATAAGTTCGAGGGCTTCTTGTGCTTGCTGGTCGTAAAGTGCCAAAGCCTCTTCGGCTGTTAAGTCTTCTTCGTTGGCTACGCCCTTTTCTAATTGTATCAAGGCAATAATAGCGTAGTTTACGATGCCGATAAATTCAGGTACTATGCCTTCGTTTATCTTTGAGCAGCCCTTTATTTGCAGCGAGCGTATACGTGCGGCTTTTATAAAAAGCTGGTCAGTCATGGTTTCGGGGCGCATCACTCTCCAGGCTGTACCGTAATCGTGCAATTTTTGTGCAAAGAGTGTACGGCAGTTTTGCATAACCTGCTTAAACTCTTCGTTGGTATTTGGGTGTGGCATATGCTTGAATTTGTTGTATTCGGTGCAAAAATACAACAAAAAAATGGCTTTTGAGCCTCCACGCCTTAATTTATAGCCTTTTCGGCCCTTAATTGAATGGGCGTATGGCTTCTCCAAAGGGCTTCTGCGTCTTTCTCAAGCTTGTTATAAGCTGATGCAAACTCCTTTAAAAGGTCGTATCATAGCTCTTAGTATCTTTTTGTTGGTAGATAATCTGCATATTCCATAGTTATTTATGCAGTTATACGGGCCCGAACTGCTCAATTTGATAGTTTAACTACCTTAGATTCTCAAAAAATGTTGAATATAAAACTTTTCTCGCCCGTGAGTTTCCGCATTCAGAAATATATAACGATATTTGCCGCATCTACAAATCTTGAATTTTCAGAAGTTATTCACCTAATCAATACACAAGGAACAATGAAACGAGTTTTACTATCTTTGCTGGTGTCGTTTATGTTTGTACTCGGCGCCTCGGCTATGGGGTATAGGGAAGCCCGTGAACGTGCTTGGTTCTTGACCGACAAGATGGCCTATGAACTAAACTTATCACCTGCCCAGTACGACAGGGCCTACGAAATTAATTTGGATTACTTTTTGCACATGCGCTCGCCATCTGATTGTTCGGGGCATTATTGGCGCTACCGCGATGCCGATTTGCGTTGTATATTGTTTGATTGGCAATACCGTCGTTATTGTGCCCTCGACTACTTTTTCCGCCCTGTAAGGTGGCATCGTTCTGCCTGGTTCTTCCCCGTGTGCAATCATTACAGGCATAATCATTACTATTTTAAACGTCCTCAAATTTATGTAACATATCGTGGTGGCAGGTGGCATAACCGCAAATCAAAAGACCGGAGTCCTTATTATGGTATGCACTTCAAAAAAGGACATGGTATGCGCGATCACTACAAACCCTTGAAGCCCGGTTGGCGCGGACACGATGACGATGATGATGACGACGACGACGATGATGACGACGATGATCGTCGCGGCCATCACCCGGTACAGCGTCCCGCATGGGCACGTCCGGCTCGTCCCGTAATGCGTCCTGAAGGTGGTTCGAAAAGACCGCATGTAGTTCGTCCGGCTCGCGATTACATCAAGAAAGATAAGCCTAAACGAGGTTATGGCAATTCAAACAGCTTCCGCGAGAAGTCTCCACGCAGCTTTGGCCATCCCAACAGTTTTCGTGACAAATCAGATAAGCGCTCGGTATTCAAGTCGTCACGGGGCAATTCGGGCGAACGTTATAAGTCACGTGCCGTACGTAGGCATCGCGAATCTGATGATCGCGATTGAATGTTCATAGCAACTTGGAAATATAATCAGTAAATATGGTCTGCCGCTTCGAGTAACAGGAGAGTGGCAGACCATTATTTATTGATTTAGGTAAGAGGTTGACAATTAGTCAAAGGTGAGTGCAATGCATGCCAATCACAGCCTGTGATGCTGTGGAGTCATTTTATTCAATAATGATGGTATACGAGGCACAGAAACTTTCTGCCGGATTAAGTTGCTGCATCCATTCGCGGTCCTTCCACTCGCCATTGTAACCCACGTTGTCGCAACGTCCATACCAGGGCTCGATGCATACAAAAGGGCATTCGGGATGTGTTTTTGTGGGCGACCATAGTGCTACAAGTGGAGCGTTGAACTCGAGAGTTACCAAGCGTTGTTTGCTTTTCGATAAAAGGCTTACGCTCTTTAATTGACTGTTGTCAATGATGTAAGTGTCGCAGTCAAATGTGTGCAACCCAATGGGCATGAGATTCTCATCGTTAAGGTGCAGGCTATGGCGCTCGGGCGATGTACAGCCTTTTTCCTGTGGCATTACGTATTCTAACTGCCTGGGGTTGTTAAAGGCAAAATATCCGTGTACACTGTCACCTTCATTAAAATTGTCCAGGTAAAAAGCCGGATGTGCACCAATCTGGAAAGGCATGCAGTCCTTGCCTGTATTGATTACCTGCCATTTGACTTCAATACGGTTGTCTTTGAGCTGGTAGCTGATGCGTAGTTCAAAATCGAAGGGAAACTTGTTCTGGGTTTCGGGTGTACTTCTCAAGCGATAGGTCAGTTGGTTGCTGCTTTGTTCAATACACTCAAACTCCATGTCGCGGGCAAAGCCGTGTTGGCCAAGTTCGTAGGTGTGGCCGTTGTGTCGGTAGGTATTGTTCCATACCCTTCCGACCATTGGGAAGAGTACCGGTGAGTGTCGGCCCCAGATGCGGGCATCACCCTGCCAAAGATATTCTTTACCGTTTTTTTGAATGCTTTGAAGTTCTGCGCCATGGGGCGATACGCTCAGTGTAAGGATGTTGTTGGTAAGTTTCTCCATAGATAATTGTAGAGTTGCGGGGCGGGCCATTTGTTAGCCTTCGATGGGTTGTTGCATTGACGGCTAAGTGGCTTGCGTCCGAATAGTGAGATATAGGTGTAGGCAGCCTTGTGTCGACTTGTCGGGGCTGTCGGTGTATGTTGTCGTTTTTATGTCTATGCAAAATTAAGCATATCGGAGCGCCTGGGCAAGCAAAGCTTTGGCTTTCTTGCAGGAGAGCGAGTTGAGTGGGTGTGCAGCGGCTTGATACTATTGCTCTGTTCGATTGCTTGTGTAGTTATGAGTTTTGATTCTATTGCATAGATGTTTATTGATTTAAACTACATTTGCATATCAGTAGGTGCGTGTTTTGGCATACCTGATGGCGGTATGATGGATTTTTGCGAGGGTCTTTTAATTTTACTTGATGTTTGGGGCGATGCATATATGTGGTGTGTGAAGTTGGTATTCGTGTTGTATCAATTTGCTCTGCGGCGTCATAGATAGCGGTAGCCGCTTTCGAAAAGTCTAACGCAGCGATAGAATTTTTGAAAGCCGCGTTAGAAATTTCTAACGCGCCGTCAGATTTTTGTCGAAGGGGGGTATAAAAGGCAAAAAATACGAGGAAAATAGCGTTTTGGGGCTTTGTGTGTATTATTCAAAGTCTAAAAAAATGCCTGGATTGTTTGGGTAATCCAGGCTTGGGAGTTGATTTTAGTAAAGTGGTGTTTGGTGTATTGCAAAGATACGTAAGTATTGCAGCAAGTGCAATTATTTTTTTAGAAAAAGCATCTTAGCTACTTTTATAACTGCTTTTCGTATGATATATTCAAGTGTTAATAGTTTGTAATGCAAGCATACATTCTTGCTGAATACTGATAATTCGAATATGTGTGCAGGCCAAGTTGCTGCTTGTGTGCCAATTGTTTGGGTGCGTAAGGTAAGATTGTCGCCTGAATAATAGATTGTGGCGGCAGCGGTGGTACTAGTTCCTGCATGCTGGATGTCTGCTGTTTGCTTGCAGTATTTGGTGGGTATTCAAATTTAGGGTTGCTTTGGGTCGTTAGGGTGCTGGCGGCGCAAGTAGCGGTTGTTTAAAAAATTAAGCATCGCATGTAAAAAGCGCTACATCTCAAATATTGGATGTAGCGCCCGGATTTATTTTTTCTTGTTTTTATTCTTACGATGGAAAAGGCTCGCAAATATATTGAATTTTCTGATGAGTTTGTAGCCAAGCATCACACCATCGTAAATGGCGTAAGCTCTTTCGGCTTGGTTAACCCACATTTGAACTTTTGTTTCGGCCTGTGGTGGTGCAAAGAGTTTAATCCATTGGTCGGTTATGACCTCCTTGCTGTTGTTAAGCTGTTTTTGGAGTTGATTGCGTCTTTGTTGCAGCGACTCAATGGTGTATGTGGCAGGTTGCTTCATTTTATTGGGCGGTTAGAGGGTTCGTTAGTTTTGGGGTTGCCTGCTTGTGGTGAGTCTGACTGTTCTTCAAGAAAGAGCTGCCCTAGAAAATTTACAATCGGGGCTTCGATCCAAGCTTGTCGTTTGATATAGACTGTAATTCCCAAAAGTGCGTAAAACGCTACAATAATGGCGTAGCTGTAAGCCGTTCCGCCAACAATGGGCTCGAGGAGTGAGGCTGCCAGCATGGAAATGAACACCAAGGCGATGGCTCCTAACAAAAATAGCGCAGATACTACCACAAGCGCCGCAAGGAGTTTACTTAGTTTGCTTACAAAGTCAATTTGCAGGCATTTACCCTTAATTTCAGCGTACTTTTTGACTTCTACTATCAATTGGCTGATAGTTTCAATATTTTTGTCTGACGAGATCACACTCAGAATGTTTTAGGATGAATACATGCAGGTGTCTGCCTGGTTAACGGGTGGCTGTTGTTGTTGGCCGGACGGTTTTGTCAGTGCAGGAACCTGTTTAAAAAAAAGGTTATGAGACAACAAGTAGGAGCAGGGACTGAAAGCCTGCAACGCTGCTTGCTGTCTTATAACCTTAGGCGAACGTGTCACAACAGTTATTCTGCGGGCTGGAGTTCGTCGGCGATATCGTCAACGAGGCTTTCCATTTCCTTGCGGTTCAACTTGATGCCGCGTTTGCGGATAGCTTCAGCAATTTTATCGCGAGTATCTGTACCTTTTTCAGGGGCAAAGAGGATGCCACAAGCTGCTCCTACGGCTGCACCGCCGAGGAAAGCTGCCAAAATGCTAAGTCCTTTCATAATTGGTATGTTGTTAAGTGGTTAATAATCGCCACAAACATACATAAAACTTTTTTATCCGGGGTGTTTTGTAAGACTTTTTTTTCGAAAAAGTTACTTTTCTGCATCTTTGAACATATTTAACCGCCAATTTCTTTTTTATAAAGAAAGGGTTTCGTAAATTTGTAACCGAATTATGCAGCAATACCGCAAAGGGTTTTATGCGTACTTTTGGGTAATATATTGCTTTTGCAAACTGCCCGGATTTGAGCGCAAGTCGCTTTAGTCGTGTGTGCCCTTTTAGCAGCTATAAAAAGACTACACAATGAAGAAGAATTTAGTATTGGCACTCAGTTTGTGTGCCGTAGCAATGTTTACCAGTTGTAAGTCACGCGAAAGTGCCTACCGTCAGGCTTATGAGCAGGCGATGACTGCCGAGAAGAATCAAACCGAGCAGCAGGCTGTGGTTTCGCAACCTGTAACTACAGAGCCGGTGGTAACTCCCGAAGTAGTTACTACAACTACTACTCAGACTACCGTGGTGGAAGATCATAGCGATGTACGTGAAATTCAGGGTGAATTGAGCGTAATTGCAGGTAACCCGCTTCAGACGTATAGCGTAGTCGTAGGTAGTTTTGTGACACAAGTCAATGCCGAGGGTCAGTATTCGCGCCTCCGTAATGAAGGTTATGATTCGCGCATTGTTAAAACAAATGAAACGATCAATGGTCAAACCGGTTGGTTCCGTGTTGTAGCTTCGTCGTTTGCCGATAAGGCTTCAGCGGTTCAGTCGCGCAACACGTTGCGTCAGACCTATCCCGGTGCATGGCTGCTGTATCGCAAATAAGATAGAATGATTGTTTTCTTAACGAGTTGGCAGGTGTATGGATGCGCTGTTCTTTTGCATATCATAAAGCGAAAATGCGCAGGTCCCGACTTACCAACTCGTTAATCTGTTTTCTGTAACCTCCTTATTGTTTTGAATAATTTACCTCCTTTGTTGGGTTGCACGCTCGATGAACTGAAGGCTATTGCAGTTGAACTCGGGCTGCCTGCTTTTGTAGGCAAGCAACTTGCCGACTGGATTTACCGCAAGCGGGTCAAGGATTTTGATGCCATGACCAATTTGTCGCGGCAGGCGCGCGAACGGCTTGGTGCGTCCTATCAGATAGGCTGCACTCCGCCTGTCGACGGGCAACGCTCGGTGGATGGTACCGTAAAATACCTTTATGCTACGGCTAAAGGCGATTTTATTGAAACGGTATATATTCCTGATGGCGAGCGTGCTACACTTTGTGTAAGTTCTCAGGTAGGCTGTAAAATGGGGTGCCGCTTTTGTATGACCGGTCGGCAGGGATATGTGGCCTCGCTTACAGCTGCTGATATTCTTAACCAGTTATACTCCTTGCCCGAAGCCGAAACACTGACGAATGTGGTGTTTATGGGGCAGGGTGAGCCGTTTGACAATCTTGATGCCGTGTTGCGGGCAACGCATGTTTTGACCGCAGAGTGGGGGTATGCCTGGAGCCCGAAGCGCATTACGGTGTCGAGTGTGGGTTTGGCTAAAGGCCTTATCCGCTTTTTGGACGAAAGTCAATGCCATTTGGCTATTAGTCTGCACCATCCCCTGCCTGAGGGACGATTGGCTCTGATGCCTGCAGAGCGTGCCTTCAGTATTGTAGAAGTGGTGAATGTGCTGAAACAATACGATTTTTGTCGTAAAAATCCGGCACGGATGGCCGATGGGCATGTTTCGCGTCAGCGCCGTGTGTCGTTCGAGTATATTGTTTTTGACGGAATAAACGATAGTATCCATCATGCTGATGCTTTGCTCAAACTTCTTGAAGGACTGGATTGCCGTATCAATCTGATACGTTTTCATGATATCCCCGACACTCCTTTGCGTGGGGTGTCGAACGAGGCAATGGTTAAATTTAGGGATTATCTTACCTCGCACGGGTTATTTACCACCATCCGTGCATCCCGGGGACAAGATATTTTTGCGGCCTGCGGGCTGCTGAGTACGGCTAAGCAGGAAGAAGCGCTCAATGCCAAAAAACAAGGAGCCGGAAGTGGCTGCTGAGCAAGGCCGCATTGCACCCGTCTTTCGGCTTTCGGAACGTAAGGCGTGCAGTTCGGTTAGCGCAGCAGTAGCTTTGTTGAACGAATTGTACGTTGCAAAGTAACCAATTATAAGTCATTAAAACTATGTCCGATAAACCATCAAATGCAGAAGTTGCCAAGGCGGCTTCTGCTTCGCAATCACTTGTTCGCGTTGGTATAAGTCAAGGTGATACCAACGGTATTGGCTATGAACTGATATTCAAGACCTTTGCAGACAGTGGTATGCTCGACCTTTGTATACCCGTTGTTTATGGGCATGCCAAAATAGCCAATTACCACCGTAAGGCGCTCGAACTGAATACACCATACCGTATTGTTTCATCGGTCGACGATGCTGTGCAGGGGCAGTTGAATTTTGTGAACTGTTCGGATGAAGAAGTTAAAGTGGAGTTTGGCAAGGCAAGTCCTGAGGCCGGACATGCAGCTTATGTATCGCTCGAACATGCAGTAAACGACCTTAAAGCCGGTAAAATTGATGTGCTTGTTACTGCACCTATCAATAAAGCAAGTATTCAGAATGCTGACTTCCATTTTGTGGGGCATACAGAGTATTTGCAGGACCGCCTTGGTTCGGACGAAACAGAGCCCTTGATGATATTGGCTAATAATCTGATGCGCGTAGCGTTGGTAACTACCCATCTCCCAATTTCTGAAGTAGCCTTTACTGTGACGCAAGAACGGATTGAACAAAAAGCCCGTATGCTGTACGAAACCTTATGTCGCGACTTTAATATATCGGCACCCCGTATAGCTGTTTTAGCCTTGAACCCACATGCAGGTGAAGGCGGACTTTTGGGACAAGAAGAAAACGACGTGGTTGTACCCGCAGTTAAGGCTCTGTCGTTGGCTGGACTTTCTTGTTATGGTCCTTTTGCTGCTGATGGTTTTTTTGGCGCGGGTACTTACCGCCAGTTCGATGCCGTGCTTGCTATGTATCATGACCAGGGGCTTGCACCCTTTAAGGCCCTTTCGCTCGAAGATGGTGTGAACTTTACGGCAGGGTTGCCCATTGTACGCACTTCGCCCGATCATGGAACAGCCTATGATATAGCCGGAAAAGGATTGGCTGACCCAGGTTCCTTCAGACAGGCAATATTTACTGCAATTGATATTTTGCGGGCCCGTGAGAATTATGATGCAGCTCACTCGAACCCGTTGCCCAAAATATATCAGGAACGAAAAGAGAAATAAAGGTTTGTTGTAGACATACTGTTTTTGTGCTGGCAGCAGGCTGAATCATCAAACAGACCTGCGTAGCAAGGAGCAGCGTGGTTTGAATCTGTTCAACTAATATCCAATGAAATATGCAATCATAGCTGCAGGCGAAGGCTCGCGGCTTCAGCAAGAAGGAGTTGATTTGCCAAAACCGCTTGTGCACGTGGCAGGCGAAGCAATGATTGATCGCCTTATTCGCATTTTCCGAAATAATCAGGCTGACGAAATCTGTATTATTGTCAATACGCTAAACCCGTTGACCGAGCAGCATCTGCGTACTTTGCAGGCAAAGGGATTGGCCGACGATATTCGGGTAGTTGTAAAGAGTACACCCAGTTCGATGCATAGTTTTGCTGAACTTGCACCTTATCTGCAGGATGCCCCCTTTTGCCTGACTACGGTTGATACCATCTTTGCTGAAGAGGAGTTTGGTAGTTACATCCGCCATTTCTTATCGTCCGACTACGATGGGTGTATGGCTGTAACCGACTATGTTGACGATGAAAAGCCGTTGTATGTAGCCACTGCCGAAGACATGACTATTAATGGCTTTCACGATACAGACGAGGGCGACCGCTATATTTCGGGAGGTATCTATTGCTTGAAGCCGAATGCACTCCATACGTTGCGCCGCTGTATGGCTGAAGGACAAAGCCGAATGCGCAATTTTCAGCGGGCACTGGTAGCCGATGGCTTGCATCTCGAGGCTTGCCCATTTACTAAAATTCTTGATGTGGATCACGCCGAGGACATTCAGAAAGCTACTGACTTTTTAAGTGGATGTGTCTGAAAATGCCTATGGGGCATTTAGGCATGTCCCGTTCACCTTTTACATGATTATATAAACCAACCATTTACAAAAACTTCCGTCAAGCTTGCTATTGGGCAGCATGGCGGAAGTTCATCACGTATGAACATTTTAGGAATTAGCCGATCGCCGCAATTCAGTCCAAATTCCGTAGACCGCGATGCTGCTATTTTTGCAGCAGTATCGAATAAGTTGCAACGGCGAGGCCATGATGTCTCGGTTATTAGCGAAGATTTGTTTATAGCTGTAGACTTGAGTGAGTTTGACTTGGTATACTCCATGGCCCGAGGACGTGATGTGCTTGAAGCATTGGCAAGTGCGGAAAAAACTGACCATTTGCGTGTTGTAAACTCAGCGCAGGCTCTGCTAAAGGCAACACGCTACGAACTGGTGAGAGATTTGGAACAGGCAGGCATACCGCAGCCCCGTACGCAGGTTCTTTCACTTGACGAATTAGGCAACCTTGTAGCTCCCTGCACATTGAGTTACCCCCTTTGGCTGAAACGGGGCGATGCTTGTGCACAGCAAGCTGGCGATGTTTGCTATCTAAGTTCGTGCAGCGAGAATACGGCTGCATTGACTCATTTTGCCGAAAAAGGTGTATCAAAAGTTATAGCCGTGGAGCATGCGGTTGGCGACTTGATTAAATTTTATGGAGTAGAAGGTACCGATTTCTTCTTCTTTGCTTATCCTACCGATGGAAAAGGCTTTTCGAAATTCGGTCTGGAACAGCACAACGGACAACCAGTCCATACTGCATTCGATGCCGAAGCCCTTAAAACAATTGCCGACAAAGCGGCCCGCGCCACCGGATTTACAGTTTATGGGGGTGATGCCATAGTACAGGCAGATGGTACATTTGTTATAATCGACTTTAACGATTGGCCTAGTTTTTCAGCCTGTCGTAAAGAGGCAGCCAAGGCTATCGCACAACGTTTGAATCAATAATAAGCACTGACATGACTAAACAACCAGTCAATTTGCAAGCCACCTTTAAGTCGCAGGATACAGAGGAGTGGCTTGACATTCATTTTACGCGTCCTTTGGGTTTGTTATGGGCGCGCTTTTTCAATCATTTCGACATCCATCCCAATGTAGTTACAATACTCAGCATTGTGCTGGGAGCAGCAGCTGGGGTGATGTTTTATTATCCAGATATGCTGCATACCATTTGTGGCATTTCGTTATTGGTATGGGCCAATCTATATGACAGTGCTGATGGTCAACTGGCCCGTATGACCGGTAAGAAGACCCGGTGGGGCCGCATACTCGATGGATTTGCCGGAGATGTATGGTTCTTTGCCATTTACGCAGCCATATGTTTGCGCCTGCAGGGAGAACTTATACCAGGAACCCAGATAGAGTGGGGGGTATGGATATGGTTGTTGGCTGCCTTCTCTGGGTTTATCTGTCATGGCAAGCAGTGTCAGTTAGCCGACTATTACCGTAATATACATCTTTATTTTATAAAGGGTGAAGCCGGAAGTGAGTTGGATAACTTTAAGAAGTTGCGGGCAGAACTCGCTACACTTAGCTGGAAAAAAGACGGAATGTGGATGGTCTTCCTCTATTTTTACGGAAACTATACGCACTCGCAGGAGCAGATGACCCCGGCCTTTCAGCAGTTGCGTGGGGCATTAAATGCAAAATATGCAGGGAACCCCCTTCCTGAGCAGTTAAAAGTAGATTTCCGGCAGGGCAGTTTGCCTTTGATGAAGTATGCCAACATCCTGACGTTCAATACGCGTGCCATTGTACTCTACTTGTCGCTTCTGGCGGGAGTGCCCTGGCTTTATCTGATATTTGAGGTTGTAGTAATGAATATCCTCTTCTTTTATATGCGGGCACGCCATGAGGCTCTTTGTCGCCGTATGCTGGCTTCGCTTAATTCTAACTATTAAAAGTATTACCCTTGAAGCCACTTTATCGTAACCTCTTTCTATTGTTTGGTATAGCAGCAATCGTTGTGATGCTCTGTACTTTTGAGTTGGATTATACCCAGTTGCTCGAAAATTTGGATAGGGCTGGGCTATATCTTCCGGCTGTGATAGGTGTATGGGTTTTTGTATATGCCTTTAACGCTCGTGCTTTTCAACTCATTGTGAATAGTGGAACGCACTCCAAACATTTGTCGTTCCGTCATGCCTACAAACTGACGGTATCAGGGTTTGCATTCAGTTATACCACTCCCTTTGGGTTTGGTGGAGGTCCATATCGCGTAATGGAACTGAGTTCGTACATAGGTGTCCCCCGTGCCATGTCGTCAGTAGTACTCTATTCAATGATGCATATATTGTCGCACATTTGTCTTTGGAGTTCGGCAGCCGTACTCTTTGCAGTTGTTTATACTGAAAAGATGACACCTTTTCTTTGGGGACTTTTCGGCCTCTTTACTTTAGTGCTGGTAGTTGTACTGTTTGTATTCCGCCTTTGCTATAAGAAAGGTGTGATTGTACGTCTATTTTTGCCGTTGCTCCATTTGCCCTATATAAAGAGATGGGCTAGAAAGTTCTATCAGACCCATCAGGCCGATATGCAGCAAGTTGACGATAATATAGCCTACCTTCACTCTCAACCCAAAGCCTTCTTCTTGTCTTTGCTCTATGAGTATGTAGCGCGTGTTGTAAATTCGCTGGAGTATTACTTCATTTTGTTATCATTAGGAGTGAGTTTAACCTTTTGGGATTCCGTATTAGTGTTGGCTTTTTCATCACTGATAGGAAATTTACTCTTCTTCTTGCCAATGCAACTTGGTGCTCGTGAAGGCGGTTTGTCGCTTATTGTAAAAATACTAGGTTTGAGTGCTCCTGGTATAGGAATCTTTACAAGTTTGTACACGCGCGTGCGCGAACTGGTATGGATATTTATAGGAGTGAGTTTAGTGAAAATTGGTAACAAGCGCATTATGCGCGACTGATGTGCAACGCAATAGTAATAACTATGATTCAAGCTTTTCTTTTTGATTATGGCGGTACGCTCGATACGGCAGCTCGCCATTGGTCATACGTATTACATGAGGGATATGATAAGGCCGGCATAAAACTAGAGAATGAAGTGTTCAGACCAGCTTATGTTTATGCTGAACGTGCCTTGGCCCGTCATCCTTATATTCGTTCGAACGACGACTTTTTCGACCTCTTGCTTAAAAAGGTATCTCTTGAGATAGAATACCTGGAGCAACATGGAAGTATTAAGTTTATATCGAGCGACAAACGAGCTGTAGTGGCTGAGCAAGTGGCTCTCTATTGCAATGCCTATGCGCGTAACATGGTGCATAATACCATTCCTATTCTTGAACGTTTAGCCAACAATTATCGGCTGGTGATGGTTTCAAACTTCTATGGTAACCTAACCAGGATTGTAAATACCTATGGTATAGCTCCTTATTTTGAAGCAATCGTAGAAAGTGCTGTGGTCGGAGTACGTAAGCCTGATCCTGCTATTTGGCAGATGGGTGTAGAGGCGGCTAGAGCTAAGGCTTCAGAATGTGTTGTTGTTGGCGATAGTTATTCGAAAGACATACTTCCGGGGCATTCGCTTGGATGCGAAACTGTTTGGTTCAAGGGCGAAGAGTGGGAAAATGTATCTAGAGACGAAACACTTCCCACCCATGTCATTACGGCATTGCCTGAGATACTTGAATATTATGGATAGTAGACTGGAGTAAATTGGGGTTGTCAGCTAAGGCAACCCCAATTTATTAAATACGCGAATCGATTTTTGATGACAGATATACAGAACGCTGATATTCAGAGGATTTAATGTGAACATGTGCTTATAATGGGGATGCTAAAGATTGCGTCTATGTAAAATACCAGTCGGTTTATAGTAAAAAAAGGTGCGTTAGTTGGCAGTTCCTCTATTTTTTTGTACTTTTGCGCGTACTAATATAATCAAACATTCCCTTCATACAGCTTTATGGAATTGGATATCCTGACAGCCGTGTCGCCGATTGACGGCCGCTATCGTTCAAAAACAGCATCTTTAGCTCCCTACTTTTCTGAGTATGCATTAATGAAGTACCGTGTGCGTGTAGAAATTGAATATTTCATTACGCTATGCGAACTTCCCTTGCCTCAGTTAGTTAATTTTCCTCATGATTTATTCGATACACTACGTAGCTTTTATCAGCAGTTTAGTGAGGCTGATGCTGCTCGCGTAAAAGAAATTGAAAGTGTCACAAATCATGACGTCAAGGCTATAGAGTACTTTATCAAAGAGCAATTCGACAAGGTTGGAGGTCTTGAAGCATATAAGGAATTTATTCACTTTGGCCTTACTTCGCAGGATATCAATAATACATCATTCCCCTTGATGCTCAAGGAAGCTGTAGAGGTTGCCTATTTGCCTCTGTTGCAGGAGTTGATTGACCAGTTGAATGCTTATGCTGAAGAGTGGAAAGATATTCCTATGCTGGCTAAAACACATGGTCAGCCTGCTTCGCCTACTCGCTTAGGCAAGGAGGTGAAGGTGTTTGCCTATCGTTTGGAACGTCAAGTAGAACTGTTGAAAGTTTGCCCCATGTCTGCAAAGTTCGGTGGTGCTACAGGTAACTTCAATGCGCACCATGTGGCTTATCCTAACTTTGATTGGCGTGCTTTTGGCGCAAAGTTTGTGAGTGAAAAACTAGGACTGCAGCGCGAGGAGTATACTACTCAAATCAGTAACTATGACAATATGGCTGCTTTATTTGATGCTATGAAGCGCATTCACAGCATTGTTATTGACATGGATCGCGACTTTTGGCAATATGTGTCGATGGAATACTTTAAACAGCGTATTAAGCAGGGTGAAGTTGGTTCGAGTGCAATGCCTCACAAGGTAAATCCTATAGATTTTGAGAACTCTGAAGGCAATTTAGGAATAGCGAATGCTATACTTGAACATTTGAGCCATAAACTTCCTATCAGCCGCTTGCAGCGAGACTTGACCGACTCTACCGTTATACGTAATATAGGTGTTCCGATGGGACATGCTATGATTGCTTTCCAAAGTTCGCTGAAGGGCTTGCGTAAGTTGTTATTGCATCAAGAAAGCATTATGCGCGATTTGGATGATTGCTGGGCTGTAGTTGCTGAAGCTATTCAGACAATTTTACGTAGAGAAGCGTATCCTCATCCCTATGAAGCACTCAAGGCTTTGACCCGTACAAACGAAGCTATTACGGAGGAACGTATTCATGCTTTCATTGATCAATTGAATGTTAGCGATGCTGTGAAGGCAGAATTGCGCGCCATTACACCGCATAATTATACTGGAATTTAAAAGCATAAAATCTATTCCAATTTATTAACCATATCCAATAAATATAATACCAACGTAGCGAGGGTTAAGCAGTTTGGTAAATGCGTATATGTAAAACAGAATATACTATAAGCTTGGTAAACAAACTTGAAATAGTATTGTACGCATGTAGACTAATTGCAAGGACCAGCATTCGGGAGAATGTTCGCATTAAACAAACAATTTATCTATTATGAGCGAAGATTATTTGAACAACAGCGGAAAAGGCCGTGATGGTTACAATCCGCAGAATGAAGGAAATTCTAATGGTGGACAGCGCTTTGGTGGTCACACTCCGCGTCCCCGTTTTACACGCAATGCCCGTCCTGCCGGAAATAGCGATTACGCTCCGCGTAGCAATGGCAATTATCGCCCGCGTTACAACAATGAAGGGGAATACCAGCAAAACCAAGGAGGTTACCAACCCCGTGGAGGTTATCAGCCTCGAGAAAACCGTTGGGGAAAGTCGCGTTATGGCCAGAATGAAGGTGGTTATCAACCCCGCGGCCAGCAGGGTGGGTATAGACCAAGATATAGTAATGATGGCCAAGGTAGCTACGATGAGGGAGGTTACCAGTCTCGTCAGCAGGGTGGCTATCAACCGCGTCAGCAGGGTGGGTATCAGAATCGCCAACAATCTGGTGGTCGTCCCCGCTTCCAAGGCGGAAATTCATATGGACGTGCTCCCCAACAGCGCCGTGGAGGCTACGATGCTCATGCAAAGTATTCGAATAAGAAGCGTATGGAGTACCGTGAGGAGAACTACGATCCTACACAACCCATCCGTCTTAATAAATTCCTGGCAAATGCCGGAGTTTGCTCGCGCCGCGATGCAGATAAGTATATTGAGGCTGGCGTTGTCAGCGTAAATGGTCAGATTATAACTGAGTTGGGAGCAAAAGTGCTGCGTACCGATGAAGTAAAGTTTCATGATAACGTAGTACGCATCGAAAAAAAGGTTTACGTGTTGCTAAATAAGCCTAAGGGCTATGTTACAACTAGCGAGGACCCTCAAAACCGCAAAACGGTGATGGATTTGGTACAGAATGCTTGTCCGGAGCGTATCTATCCTGTAGGACGTCTTGATCGTAACACTACTGGTGTACTTTTGCTTACGAATGACGGTGAGTTGGCGTCTAAACTTACGCACCCTAAATTCTTGAAGAAGAAGATTTATCATGTAACAACCGATCAAAACGTAACGGCAGCTGATATACAGCGTATTGCAGAAGGAATTACCTTGGAAGATGGTGAGATTAAAGCAGACGCAGTAGAGTATGCACATGCTACGGACAAGAAGCAAGTAGGCATCGAAATTCACAGTGGTAAAAATCGTATTGTGCGCCGTATATTTGAGAGTCTCGGGTATCATGTGGTCAAACTTGATCGCGTATACTTTGCAGGTCTAACCAAGAAGAACGTGCGCCGTGGCGATTGGCGTTATCTTACAGAAAAGGAAGTGCAAATGCTTCGCATGGGTGCTTTCGAATAATTGAACAATAGTTTAGAAAAGGAATTTGGCAGTTTGGGCTTTTCTCTAGGTAAGGCTTCATCAGTTCTGCCGGATTCCCTTTCTATGCTTTACAATAAATTCATCATGCAACGAACCAAAATAGTAGACTTACTCTGCCGTACAGACTTTGGGGCAGAGGTTTGTGTAAAAGGCTGGGTGCGTACGCGCCGTGGTAGCAAGTCAGTTAACTTTATTGCTATGAACGACGGTAGCACCATTAAGAATGTGCAGGTAGTGGCCGATGTTGAAAAGTTTGATGCTGAAATGCTCAAGTTAATCACTACTGGGGCATGCTTATCTGTAGTAGGCACACTAGTTGAAAGTCAGGGTGCTGGCCAATCAGTTGAAGTACAAGCTACTGCCATTGAAGTATTAGGTACTTGTGGTGCTGATTATCCGATGCAGAAGAAGGGTCAAACCTTTGAATATATGCGCCAGCATGCCCATATGCGTTTGCGTACAAATACATTTGGTGCTGTATTCCGTATTCGTCATCACATGGCCATGGCTATTCATCGCTACTTCCATGATCATGGCTTTTTCTATTTTCATACTCCTATTATTACGGCTTCTGATTGTGAAGGTGCAGGTCAGATGTTTCAGGTAACGACCAAGAATCTCTATGATTTGAGGAAGACCGAGGATGGTAAGATTGATTATAGTGATGATTTCTTTGGCAAAACAACTTCGCTTACAGTAAGTGGACAATTGGAAGGAGAGTTGGGAGCTACGGCCTTAGGTGCTATTTATACATTTGGTCCTACTTTCCGTGCAGAGAACTCTAATACTCCCCGCCATTTGGCAGAGTTTTGGATGATTGAGCCGGAGGTTGCTTTCAACGATATTGTTGATAACATGAACTTGGCGGAGGATTTCATCAAGTATTGCGTTCGTTGGGCGTTGGAGCATTGTCAGGATGATCTTGAATTTCTCAATAAGATGATAGATAAGACGCTGCTTGAGCGTCTGCATTTTGTCCTCGAAAACGACTTTGTCCGATTGACTTATACAGAGGGTATTAGTATTCTTGAAGAGGCTGTAAAGAATGGCCATAAGTTTGAATTCCCTGTTTCTTGGGGTATTGATTTGGCCAGTGAACATGAACGCTTCCTAGTAGAAGAACATTTCAAGAAACCTGTAATTCTAACAGACTATCCTAAGGAAATAAAGGCCTTCTACATGAAGATGAATGATGACGGTAAGACAGTGCGTGCAATGGATGTACTTTTCCCGCAGATAGGTGAAATTATTGGTGGTTCAGAACGAGAAGCTGATTATGATAAACTTATTGCGCGCATCGAGGAATTGAATATTCCTATGAAGGATATGTGGTGGTATCTTGATACACGCAAGTTCGGTACTTGTCCGCACTCAGGCTTTGGTCTTGGTTTCGAACGTCTTATCCTCTTTGTTACCGGTATGCAGAATATCCGCGATGTAATACCTTTCCCGCGTACGCCTAAGTCGGCAGACTTTTAATTTAGTTAAGGAGATAACTTTCTCTTACTTTCATGCATCCAGATAATTTAGCCTGCCAGTCGTTTGATTGGATAGGTTGAATTATCTGGTTTTTCATTACTATGCATACCCCTTTCAGTACCAATATAAAATATTATACTAATCCATTTTGCTAAACACACAGCAAACTGATTGGAATATTGCTATGTATGTGGCAAGCGAACTGAATTTTCTTGGTGAACCACGAAAACTAATCCCCTTTTATAGTTCTATAAATGTGATGTAGAAAGGAGCATGGCATTTTAGTAAAAATTGCAGAGTTCAAATTTGAGCATTAAATTTCGTAAGAGTGCAAATGTAGTTCGTTTGTCGAATGTAGATTATGAGATGCCGGATATAGACTAAATGAGAATTATTTCCAATCTAACCAGAATAAATAATAAGACTTATGCAAGCAGAAATTAAGCAAGGTTATCCTGTCAAACGTTTTGACGGAGCCACCAAACGGTATTGCCAAACACTTGATTTGCGCAACGACCCTGAGCTCATTGCTACGTATCGTAAGCTCCATTCACAAGAAGGAATTTGGCCTGAAATTATGGAAGGTATCCGTAAGGCAGGCATTCTCGAAATGGAGATTTATTTGCTTGGAACCCGTCTTTTCATGATTGTTGAGATGCCGGAAGAACTTCAGTGGGACGAAGTTATGCAGCGTATGGGCAGTTATCCCCGCCAAGCAGAGTGGGAGGCGCTAACTGCGCGCTATCAGCAGGCAGACTCCAATGCAGGTTCAGCTGAAAAATGGAAACTTATGGAGCGAATTTTTCATCTTTATGATGCTCGTTAGTTTTATCATGCACTTCAATTGAATTGATACTTAAGACCAAAAGGCCGCATCTTATACTTCATCGGGCTTCATGCCTATATATGAAGTTGTAGGATGCGGCCTTGTTAATCTGACTATTATTCTACGGAATACCCATTTAAGGAGCGGGTCACAATTTTATGAGATTAAAAAGGAGCGGTGATATATGTTTGATGTCTTAGTCAAATGAGAGTGAGGTCAATTCGCGGGCAACTATATTGGGTAGCATCTCACTACAATCCTTTCCAGCTTTCAATGCTTGTCTTATTTGTGTTGAAGAATAAGGAAAAATAGGTGCGTTCTTAATCAGAGTAACAGATGCTGGCAACTCTTTGGAGTTAATAATATAATCTTCTCGTGGGTAAATAAGAATTTGATAATTCTCGAGGATATCGTTTGCATGCGCCCATTGGTTAAATATTAGCCAGTTATCAGCTCCAATTAGTAGTGAAAAGCATCTTTTAGGGTATTTTTCGTGTAGTGCACGGAGAGTAAGCCAAGTGTATGAAGGGCGCGGTAGAGAAAATTCAAAGTCGGAGGCGTGGATGTGTGGTTCGTTTTCTAAGGCTAGCTTAGCCAGTTTAAGGCGCAGTTTCTCGTGAAGTAAGCCTTTTTTTTGCTTGAGCGGATTCTGAGGTGATACAAGCAGCCACACCTCGTCGGTCAAGCCCAAATCAAGAATGTGGCGTGACAGGCGGATGTGGCCGTTGTGTATTGGATTAAACGAACCACCGAAAATAGTGGTGCGTAAAAGGGTCATTTTTTCAAGAATTCTTTTATTGTCTTCACAGTCTCGGCAAGAGCCTTATTGAGCTCGTCGTTTACAATAACTACATCAAAATCTCGTGCAAACGAAAGTTCAAATTCAGCACGAGCAATGCGGTCGGCAATGATTTCAGGAGCATCTGTGCCACGTTTTTCAAGGCGTTGGCGAAGTACTTCAATTGAAGGAGGTTGAATAAAAACGCTCAGAGCCTGATTACCATAGCACTTCTTAATATTTTTAGCGCCTAAAACATCAACGTCGCAAACAACATTTTCTCCTTTTTCCAGTTGGCTGTCAACTTGACTTTTGAGGGTGCCGTAAAAGCGGTTGGTGTAAACTTCTTCGTATTCAAGGAAGTCGCCAGCTGCAATTCGCGCTTTGAACTCTTCGGGTGTAAGAAAAAAATATTCTACTCCATCCTGTTCGTTTCCGCGCGGTTCACGACTAGTTGCAGAGATAGAAAAATGAAGATTCAACTCTTGTTGCATCAAGTAGTTGATAATTGTGCTTTTGCCACTCCCGCTGGGAGCTGAGAAGATAATTACTTTCATGGTTATTTTGATTGGTTGTAAAATATAGGCTGTATTCGGGCAAAGTATGGGAATAGGAAGGTGGAAAAATCCTTTACATTACGTTGAGTACCTGTTCCTTGATTTGCTCCAATTCATCTTTCATTTTAACTACAATGTTTTGCATTTCTGCCTGATTGCTCTTTGAGCCAGTAGTATTGATTTCGCGTCCCATTTCTTGTGCAATAAAGCCCAGTTTTTTTCCTTGTCCGCAGCCATTTTGCATCGTTTCGCGAAAGTAGTTCAAGTGGTTGGTCAGTCGCTGTTTCTCTTCGCTGATGTCCAGTTTCTCAATGTAGTATATTAACTCTTGTTCAAGACGATTTTTATCGTAGTCTACACCGCGAAGTTCATTGAGTCGGTCTTCCAATCGTTGACGAATTTTCTCGACGCGGGCCTGTTCAAATGGTTCAATCTCTGCCAGCAATTTCTCAATGTTGTCTACTTTTTCGTTGAATTTATGAGAGAGTGCTAAGCCTTCCTGTTTACGGAATTCAACAGCATTGGCAATCGCTTGTTCAATGGCAAGTTTAACAGCTTTCCATTCTTCCTCATCAAGCACTTCAACTTGGGTCGTTTGTGTCACTTCGGGTAGACGGATTACTATTTCCCACAAGTTATCCGGACATTTCAATCCTTGAGTTTGGCTTATTTGTTGTATTTGAGCTACATAGTTTTTCACAGCGTCAGGATTGATGCTCCCACCTGCTGCAGTTTCATCTTTTTCTGTCCAAAGGTTGAAGTCTACCTTGCCGCGCTCCAGTTCTTTGGCAATGTATTGCCTTATTTCCATTTCCTTTTCGCGGTAGAGGGGTGCTATGCGCACGTTCAAGTCCAAACTTTTGCTGTTGAGTGATTTTATTTCGGCGTGTATCTTCTTGCCGTTAAAGGTGATATCGGCCTTGCCGTATCCTGTCATCGATTGAATCATACGAGTAAACGTTATAATCAGAGATGCTTATATACTATTCTTACGCAAATTTAGTGCAAACTGAGCGTAAAAAAAAAGAAAATGCCGATTATTTCGCTTTTCCTGTCCCCATGACACCCTTTAGTGGCCTGTGCAAGGGCTAAAAGGCTGTTTGGCAAGTAACAAAGAGCTATTCCCAATGTTAAGCAATAGAAGACGTACAAAGGATGACGGGGCCGTTTTTTCAAATACGAAGTTTCATGCTGTGAGAAGTTTATATTAAGAGAGGGAGAAGTTCGTACAAACTCTGACTTCATCCTTTTTAAATAGATATATGTGTGTTATGTATTTATGGTGCCGGATACGCGACATTATAAATCGGATGGTGCTTATTTTAACTTTAACCAGTTAGCTAAGCACCCTCTCTAATTAATTTTTCCTGATAGTGCGTATTTTGCGTCGGATTATCTGAACGTTGAAACTGCTCACCATGAGCCAATAGATAAAAGCGGAAACAAAGAGCGGCCATAGTGGGGCACCTCCCAGCCCCAGTTCAGCTAATTGCTTGTTCCACAACTGTCGGCAACCTAAGGTGATGAGTAATGCCATGAGGGTGATGACTGTGTTGACGCCCCACACAATCTGTTCGTAATAGCGGGCAACCTCGCCTGGAGTATAGCCTAGCAACATCAGTTTGCGCATGGTTTCGTGGTTCTTTTGAATGAGCAGGAATATTGAGAGTACCAGGATAAACAGTGCCAGCAGACTGATTACCACGCCGTTGATGGTGACAACACCCGACATGATACTCAAAAAGTCGGATACCGCACCCACATTGCCCTTTTGGTTTGTGCTATCGTAGTCGTGTGCTTGTAGGAAGTCCTCCATGCCCGAAGCCTTCATTTGGTCTATTTGTATAATCAGGCGCGAAGGGTCGCGTTTTACCTCACTCGGTCCGTAGTGTTCGTTGGCCCAGTCCATAAAACTTTGGGGCACAACGATGGTGTTAAGTCTGGAGGAGAAGCCCACTACCGCAGCTTCGTAGTATACGTCGTTCAGGTTGCGTCCCGTGATGCGCAGGGTAACGGGGATGGCAGGCATAGATGCGGTTTGAAACTTACATTGGTGAGGTATGCTTCGGCTTCAGTAGATTTTAGGAGGCTTTCTGTAGCGGTACTACTTTTATGTTAGTGTGTCAGGAACTTTACTGTTAAGCAGATAACATGCCGGGATTATGTCGGGGTAAGTGCTGCATCCGGCTATATGTGGTTCTTCTTTCTTCAAAAGGGGGTACAAATGTATCATAGGTGCTTTTCTAAGAGGGTATAAAAATGGCGCAAAGCCATAACTCGCACACAAAGGGTGTGGTCGTGACTTTGCGCCATTTTAATTGCCGGAAGTAACGCATGGCAGACTCTTTTCAAGAGCAGGCAAAACAAAGTTTTGCTTCGGCTGAATAGCAGCAGTCTACAGTTTATCCGGTAAGATGCACGTTGTATTATGGCATTTTGAATTTCTCTCCGGTTTCGTTGATAATCACCTTTTTGTACTCATTACTAAAGCCTGGGCGTTCCGGAGTGGTGGCCAAACCATCGGGCGTCATGATGTACTTGCCGTCTTTCTCGGGTTTTGTTGTCATGTCGTTGTACCTCACTATGAGGTATTCGCCCAACTGTTTCCAGCGCTTCATCATGTTGTTTGCACATTGGGCTGAGTAGTCTGTCAGATACGCCTTGGCACGTGCCGGGTCTTCCTTAAGCAATTGCAAGGCCTTTTGCTCCACCTGGGCCTGCTGCTTAGCGTAATCAGCCTCGAGTTCCTTGCGGGCAGCTTCGAGGCTGGGGAAGAGTTGGCTGTAGCGAGGGTAAGTCATGTTTGATACCCAGTTTTGCAGCCAGAAGGCAGAATTCCATGAAAAGGTAACGTCGTTAGCTTCCTTCAAATCGTAGCATTGAGGAGCTTGGGTTGCTGAACAGTAAACCGGAGTGTAGGGCACCATATTAGGATCGTCGTTGCCAAACCACAAGATGCCACCTACTTCGTTAGGTAGCGAAGCACGTATCTGTACCACGCAGGTGCTGGCAGTTTGCTGCGTTGAGATGGGGCGCTCGTTAAAGTATTGCTTGCCTTCGTATTCCCAGGTAAGTGGGGTGGGACGATAGGGCATGCAGCCTGGGCCGGATCCGGCATCTTTGGTCACGTCGAAGGGGGTTCCTTCATAGTGGTCGCGCATGGAGTCCATCACGTCGTGCAACGACAATTTCTTTTTAGGCTTGAAATAGAGAGGCATAGGCTCAGCCTTTCCAATGTGATAACCGTCAACAGCGTTCAGATAGCGGTCCATTCCTTCGACCCATCGGTTGTAGAAACTCCATGCTCGAGCTTCGCAAAAACGCAATGCGCCAAAGTCGGCCGGAGCATAAGCCTCGGAAAAGGAGAACTCAGTGTCTTTGCCTTTAAAGAACCCACGCTTGCGGGCAAAACTGATAACATCTTTTGAGTACATCACATTCTTTTTGTCCTTAAGGTCAAAATGATGGATGCGGCTGTGGTTGGCGTGGCAGGCAATGCAATCATCAGGAATGCGTACAGCCGCCCAAACAGTACCTTTTTCTTCAGGACCCTTGCCAATCATTTCGAGAATCCACACTTCGTTAGGATCGGCAATCGAGAAACTTTCACCACTTGATGCATAGCCATATTCCTGCACAAGCGATGTCATCACCTCGATGGCTTCGCGTGCTGTTTTAGCGCGCTGAAGGGCAATGGTCATCAGGCTCACATAGTCAATCACCCCTTTGGGGTCTACCAGTTCAGGACGTCCGCCAAAGGTTGTTTCAGTAATGCCCACTTGAAACTCGTTGATATAACCCATTACGGCATAGGTTTGTTCTGCCTCGGCTATTTGTCCAAGATAGCGGTTGGTATCACCGTCAACAATGCGGCGCATGGTGCCTTTCGTATGGCGCATGGCCGGAAAGTATTCAAGGCGGCCATACATGCCGTAACTGTCCTGATTATATGTGATAAATGCAGACCCGTCGGCCGAAGCATTCTTACCTACTAAAAAGCTGGTGCAGGCATCAGCAGTCGTTGTGCCAAGAAGGGCAGCACATAAAAGGGCTGCTGATTTGTGGAGAAGTTGTTTCATTGTACGATTATTATCAGTATTTGGTTAGATTGGCAAGGATCATGAACAAATTAGCAGGCTTTGAACGACATGTCGAGTCCCTTTACTGAATGAGTAAGGGCACCTACCGAAATGTAATCAACTCCGCACTCGGCATAGTCGCGAAGGGTATCGTAGGTAATACCGCCGCTCGATTCAGTTTCGAATTTGTGGTCAATCATTTCAACCGCTTTGCGAGTATCGGCTACCGAGAAGTTGTCGAGCATGATGCGGTCAGCGCCACCATGCTCCATCACCTGACGGATTTCGTCGAAACTGCGGCACTCAATTTCTACCTTCAGGTTCAATCCTTTCTCCTTTTGGTAGGCAGCACAGCGGTCGAGGGCATTGGCAATGCCTCCGGCAAAATCAACATGGTTATCCTTAAGCAGAATCATATCGAAAAGGCCGATGCGGTGGTTTACGCCGCCTCCAATCTTTACAGCCTCTTTTTCGAGCATACGCATGCCCGGAGTCGTTTTGCGGGTATCGAGTACGCGGGTGTTTGTTCCCTCAAGGCGTGCAACATATTTGGCTGTCATGGTAGCAATTCCGCTCATGCGTTGCATAATGTTGAGCATTAAGCGTTCAGTTTGGAGCAGCGAACGAATTTTGCCTGTTACAATCATGGCTATATCACCGGGTTTTACGTGAGCACCATCTTCAATAAATTGCTCTACTTTCATTTCGGGGTCGAAGCGGTGGAACACTTCTTTGGCAATGCGCATGCCGGCTAAAATTCCTTCTTCCTTAATTAGGAGTTTTGACTTGCCCATTGCATCTTCGGGGATGCAGCAAAGAGTGGTATGGTCGCCATCGCCGATGTCTTCGGAGAATGAAAGGTCAATCAATCGGTCGTTGAGTTCGTCTACTGTATACATAATGTTTGTGAGTTAGGAAATAAAATTCTTGGCAAAGATAATGAAAGGCGAGTGCATTGACAAGCCAAATGCTTGCTTTCAAGGCTTGATAGTGCTGAGCTGCCTCCTAATATTATGCAAAGGTAGTGAAAGGCAAGCGAAGAAGCAAATCTGAAAGTTCGCTTTCTGAGATTTGATTTTTCGGGGCCGACTTCTTTCTCAACAAATGGTCGCGAAAGGCAGGCAAAGTTCCGCATTAACCAGATCTACTGTGCTTTCTGGAGTTGAAATCGGCGAAGTGTGCTGAGGAGGGGGGAAATACCTTCTTTAACCGCCTATAACTTTGAATCTACGCTCCGTAACGGGGTACATAAACTCCTGATGCCGTACGGAAATGCCCTGTAAACCAAACGGAATGTAATGCTTTATTTGACAAAGTATGCTCTACCTCAAAAGGACTTAAAGATTCTATAAGTGATGTTTGCTGCTTGTTTTGCTTATAATGCTTTGCAAAATGAGCAAACGGTATTCAATTATTATTAAAATACGCCTTTTTTCTTTCCAAATGCTTGCTTTATTAGCGAAAAACCCATACTTTTGCACTGTTTTTCATGGTATTAGATTTAAGGTTAGTAAAAGATTGGTTGTCGGGAGACAATCAATTTTTTTTGTACCTGCTGCTCAGTTTCCTAAGTGTTCAGGATTTGCCTTATGACTTCTAAGGTGTATTTTCCGGATAGCCTAGCTGCGCGAACATTGTATATCTTTCTATGTCTGGGACTCTTGGGGCACTTTTTTAACCCCCGTGAATTTAAAATGTATGGACAATACATCATTGATACCTGCATGGTTGTACCCTCAAATCTGATGATGTAGATTTTTTTACACGATGTGTGTATCGTTTTACATACCTTCTACTTATTTATTGGCTATCCGCACGGATTAAAATGATTATATCAGCTATTGCTACTGGTATATGTTGTAGTTATTCAGCCACTATTGGGCATTGATAAGTGCTGTGTGCTGCTATTCGCTAAGTCTAAGTGCTCGGAGCCTTTAAGGGCTTGATAGCAGATGCAAGAGGCTGGGGGAGGGAGCACTGTTTCAGAAAAAGAATTATTACAACAATAGGAGGTCACACCTGTCAGCAGGTGTGACCTCCTATGCCATCTTGACCCTATGAACAGGGTTGCTGTATGTGTTGGCTTATAATCGGGGTATATGCGCAATCAGAAGGGTACGTTGCCCGGAGCACTTGGTGGAAAAGGAGCATCGGGAAAATCGGGTGGAAAGGCTGCATCAATACCCGGAGGCGGCGGAAGCTGGTCGGTCCCCGATATTTGTGAACTGATGATGGTAGAATCGGAAGGTTGCGTTGCCGTACTGCCCTTTTCGCCCGGAAGATTACTGCCTACGCTGTCTTCCTCAGGATTTTGAAAACGTGCATACTCGCCGCGGAAGGTGAGTAGAACGTTTCCAACTGCACCATTACGATGTTTGGCAATAATAATTTCGGCCTTGCCGCGCAAGTCGCGACCCGCTTCGTCCTGCAATATCTTATAATACTCCGGACGGTGAATAAAGAGCACCATATCGGCATCCTGCTCAATGGCACCCGACTCGCGGAGGTCGGAAAGTTGAGGACGCTTATCAGATCCCTCGCGGTTCTCCACACCACGATTTAGCTGCGAGAGTGCGAGGATGGGAATGTTGAGTTCTTTGGCTAAACCCTTAAGCGAACGCGAAATGGTTGAAACCTCTTCCTGACGGCTGCCAAAATTCATGCCCGAGGCATTCATGAGCTGCAGGTAGTCAATCATCAGTACTCGTACACCATGCTCGCGCACCAGTCGGCGTGCTTTGGTGCGCAGTTCGAAAACCGAGAGCGAGGGTGTATCGTCTACATAGAGCGGGGCACCCACTAGCTGCTTGATGCGGTAGTCAAGCTGACTCCATTCGTAAGGCTTGAGCTGACCGCTCTTGATGGTTTCACCCTTGATTTCGCAAACATTGACTATCAGACGGTTAACAAGCTGCACGTTCGACATTTCCAACGAAAACATGGCTACAGGTATTTGTTGGTCAACTGCCATGTTTTTGGCCATACTTAGCGCAAAGGCTGTTTTACCCATTGCCGGACGGGCTGCAAGAATCACAAGGTCGGAGTTTTGCCAACCTGAAGTAATTTTGTCGAGCGAATGGAACCCTGAGGCAATACCGCTCATACCATCAGTACGGGCAGCTGCCTTTTGCAACATGTCGTAGGCTTCGCGAATAACGGGGTCGATTTGCGTATAGTCCTTCTTCATGTTGGTTTGCGACAACTCAAAGAGTTTGCCTTCGGCCTCTTGCATCAGTACGTCAATGTCTTGTGTAGCATCGAAGGCCTTGGTCTGTATGTTGCTAGTATACGAAATCAGTTCGCGGGCCGTGGCCTTTTGAGCTATGACGCGGGCATGATATTCAATATGAGCCGACGAAGCCACCATACCGCTAAGCTGCGTGATGTAAAAGGGGCCTCCCACCTCGTCGAGTTTGTTAGTACTACGTAACTGCTCAGCAACAGTAAGAATGTCTACGGGTTTTTCCTCAATATTCAGCCTGCGTATGGCTTCATAGATAATTTGGTGTCGTTTGTCATAAAAACTTTCGGGGCGAAGTATTTCGCTAACTTGGTAGTAGGCATCTTTCTCAATCATAAGAGCACCTAGCACAGCCTGTTCCAGTTCGGTGGCTTGGGGTTGCAGATGTCCGTAGTTATCGGTTTCGGGTGCTTGTTGTCGGGGCTGCTTGGATGTATATCGGCGGGAAGTTCCGCCTTCGTTGTTAAAGGTTGGCATAATGAGAAAGGAGGTGTAGATAGTTGTTGAGGTTGCGTTGGCTGTAGAATGGCTTAACCTTAAGGGCGTTAGTCTAAAGGTTTGTTTTTCTTGCTGCCGTGCTCGTTGTTGTTGGGGTGTTGGTAGCAGCCCATGTCGGGTTTGGAGCCGCGGCTGCGTCCTTTTGCATCGTTAGGATAGGTAGCGGCTGTAACTGTGGCATCGGCATGGCCAATGGCTTTGGAGTGCGGCGAAAGTTCGAAACTGAAAGTCAGCGCTTCGAGGTCGGGTTTGGGTACGAAATTTTCATCGCGGGTTACGAGTGTATCCCCCTCGGACGTTGTACCATCGTTGTAGTCCCAATAGCAATTCCGCATTTTTGCATCTTCCTTCTCAGGGCGCGGGGTATTAATGAGGCAGTGGCTGAAGGTGTAGTTAAAGGCATCGTGCTCGTGCTCAGCGTTTCGTCCGCCCATCAGTTCATCGCTGCTATAACCGGTAATGATGCTGTTGACCACCTCTAAACGCTTGAGGGGCATGCGGATTGAACCATCGTAGTTCCTAAAGTTGAGTGCTGTGCCGTTTCCACCACTAAATATATAGAAGCGTGCAATGGTACAGTGCACTATTTGTACATCGCCACCAGTTACCTGCACGCAGTTGCCGCCAGCATTGGTCAACTGGCAGTTGCCAATGTAGGCATTGGCCATGCGCAGGTCGAGACCGTGGTTTTGAGTATTGTGAATAATTGAGTTTTCGAGGCGGAGCTTTTCGCGGCCGATGTCGGAAGAATCGGCACGTAAGCCCCAATTGCTGCTGTGTATGTCGGCATGGTTAATGTAGTTGCCGTACGAGGATTTTGTCAGTACGATGCCTCCCCATTGTCCCGGGATGCGGTCGTAGGGTTGCCCGTCGAACATGTACCCCATGCGGTCGCCCCGGAGCATGACGGGCGATTCGGCCGTTCCCTCAACGCGTAGCGTGCCGTGGACCGTGAGGGTTGCCTTCGGGTGAAAGAGTATTTGTGTACCTGCTGCTAATGTGAGTGTGCAACCGGCATCGACTACCAAACTATCCATCACGCGGTAGGGGCGCGGTGAATGGAAGGTTGTGTTTTCGCTGATGCGCATGCCACTCAATGGGGTAACGGTGATGCCCGAGGCACTCAAAGCAACTTTTTGCTCAACACCGGCTTCGGTAATGAACACCAGATTATCGCTGCTGGGAATGGGTTCAATGGCTTCTGATTCGGGCAGGTTGGCCATGAGCAGTACAATTAGGCTGTCTTTCGAGGCAATCTCAAAATCCATGGCAGCACCATTAACTAAGGGTGTACCATCTACGTTGACTTTAAAGGGCGAAGCCGCACCCGATTCAAGTTTTACTTGAGGTATGCGGATGGCTTTGTTTGCCGGATTGTAAACGGTAAATGTGTAAGTATTGGTCGGTGAGCCGCTAATGATGGTGTCGAACTTGACGGTGTCGGTGCTGAACCTTAGTTTGTCGGCAGCCGATATCGTATAGTCCTCGTCGTTCATGCACGAAACCATTAAGGCAAAACATGAACTGATAAACAGGTAAAGCAGTTTGCGCATAGGTCGAAGGTAGGGTAGCCCTTGTAGGGGTTATGTGAAGGGTATAAAAAGGCTGTATCTGCCTTTAGTAAGAGAGTGAGAGGCAAGTCGCAGTGCTTGCCTCTCACTCTATATGAACTATTTACTATGCACGAGGCATTGTAAGAAGAGTCAGAGTAGGGTTAAACTCGCTTCAGAATGTCGAGCAAGTGATCCCATACCATTTGTACGGTAGGGATGAGCAGACGTTCGTCGGGCGAGTGTACACCGCGCAGTGTGGGTCCAAAGCTGACCATGTCGAGGTGCGGATACTTTTCGGAGAAGAGACCGCACTCCAGTCCGGCATGGATCGCTAAAATTTTAGGTTCTTTGCCAAAGAGCGAAACGTAGCTCTCCTTGGCAATTTTTACAATCTCGCTGTTGGGGTTGAGTTTCCAGCCGGGGTAGCCCTCGTTGGTGAGCACTTCGGCACCGCCCAACTCAAAGGCTGCACGTACAACACTGGCCATGTTGGTGCAGGCACTGCCAATGCTGCTGCGCTGGCTGGTTGTGGCTGTTACATGGTTACCCTCCAAACGGATGCTGGCCAAGTTGGTTGAAGTTTCGACTAACCAGTCGAGGTCCTGGCTCACAGCAAATACACCATTATATACGGCATGCAGCGAGAGGAGCATTTTGCGCATGGCTTTCGGTTCCATAGCGGGGCCCTCGGCTTCGCAACTGTCGAGGGTAAAAAGCATCGACTTCTCGGTAACAGAGAACTCTTCTTCAATGGCAGCCGAAAGGATGTTCAAGTCAATGCGTACCTGCTCCTTTTGGTTTACGGGCACTGCACAGATGGCATATCCCTCGCGGGGAATGGCATTGTGCAAACCGCCGCTCTGAATGTCAATGAGCCGGAGGTCCATTTTCTCCATCTCATTGCAAAGGAAGCGTACAAGTATCTTATTAGCGTTACCGCGCTTTTTATTGATGTCGTCGCCAGAGTGACCACCCGTAAGTCCTTTTACACCCACACGGAACGTATAGTATCCGGCCGGAACGGCCTCGGTGGGGAAGGGATAAGTTGCAGTGGTGCGTACACCACCAGCACAACTTACAAAAATCTGGCCTTCGTCTTCAGAGTCGAGGTTAATGAGGTAGTCGCCTTGCATAAAGTCGCTCTTCATGCCCATGGCACCGGTTAGTCCCGTTTCTTCGTCGCGGGTAAATACGCACTGGATGGGACCGTGTTCAATATCGTTAGCCTTGAGAACAGCCATCTGCATAGCCACTCCGATACCGTCGTCAGCACCTAAGGTTGTGCCCTTTGCACACATCCACTCGCCGTCAATGTAAGTTTGTATAGCGTCGGTTTCAAAGTTAAATTCAACGTCTTTGTTTTTCTCGCAAACCATGTCCATATGGCTCTGCAGGATGACCGTTTTGCTGTTTTCGCGCCCGGGAGTTGCGGGCTTGCTGATGCAAACATTTCCGGTTTCATCGACTTTGGTGGCCAGTCCGAGGCTCTCGCCGAAAGCCTTGAGGAATGCAATCATCTTCTCCTCCTTCTTTGAAGGACGAGGCACTTTATTCACTTCGGCAAAGCAATCGAAAACGATGCCGGGCTGTAAAAGATTGTTGTTACTCATCGTAATTAAATTTAAAATGCTTACTTTTGCAACGCCTTATGGAGGGTTGCCCGCTTGTCCGCACGCTAATGAACTGTATTCTTACGGCTATTCCATGAGCATTGCGGGGCGGTGCAAACTTCGTTAGCATAGGCAAAGATAGACAAACCGAATTATAAAAGGGCATTTTGAGGCGCATTTTTTTATTTTTGGCCTGCTCTTCGGCATGTCGTGTGCAGTAGTATATAAACTAAAACGGCAATTATGAAACTTTTTTTCTTAATCCTGGCGCTGTTGGCCGTTGGTGTGGCTTTCCTTTCTATCCGCCTTTTTTTCGGAAAAGCGTTTGTCAAAACACACGTAGACCAAAGTAAAGCAATGAGGCAACGAGGCATCCATTGTGTACAGTCGCAGGATGCGGCAGCGCGTGCCCATAATCCCCATAGAATAAATGAACGAAATAATTATGAGTAAATTTACCACAAATCTGGCCATGCTTCTCATGGCCGCAGGCCTCACACTTACAGCCTGCAACCAGAAGGAACCTTCCAAGCAGGTAAAGTCGAACGGGCTGCCTCAGGCTGGCGCTGCTGCCGGTAGTACTGCAGTGGCAATAGTCGATGTCGATACGCTAACTTCGCAGTATGAGTATTGTAAACAGGAACTTGATAAATTGGAAGCTAAGCAGCGTGGTTATCAGCAGCAACTTAATAGCAAGGGTCAGGCTCTGCAGAATGCCATGGTTAACTTCCAGAAAAAATTGCAGAGTGGTGGTTTTACCACACAACAGCAGGCCGAAGCCGAACAGGCTAAACTGCAAAAGCAACAGCAAGCTCTGCAAAACTTCCAGATGCAGGTAGAAGAAGATATGGCTAAAGCTACACATACCTACCAGGAAAAACTGCGTAAAGACTTGAATGCTTTCTTAAAGGAATTCAATCACGACGGACGCTATAAGGTTATTATCAGCAAGAGTGGAGACAATGTTCTTTATGCAGATCCTGCTTGCGACATTACAGCTCAGATTGTAGAGGGAATGAACAAGCAGTTCAAAAAATAATTACAAAAAGTGGCGCATTTGTTTGGCCGGTTAATTAGATATATGTATCTTTGCACCGCATTTGAGAAAAACAATGCAACACAAGGAAAGTTGCCGGAGTGATCGAACGGGGCGGACTCGAAATCCGCTGTACGGCTTTGTCCGTACCGGGGGTTTGAATCCCTCACTTTCCGCCATAACCGATGCAAGTTTTAGTTTTTAGAACACTTGCATCGGTTTTTTTATATTCGCAAGGGGCAAACGTTGTAGAATAGGACCAGAGCAACAGCTTTGAGAATAAAGTATGTTTGGCTATATTGACCTCTCGCTTGGGGTTTAGTAGATTTCATGCATCCGTTGCCCGTTTTTTATAATTATACTTAA
>Ash_p2__coassemble_849_pt1 | contig 43920 bp, 38 predicted proteins | sample Ash_p2__metabat2_low_PE_010 | metagenome-assembled genome bin Ash_p2
AAGTTCTGAACAATGAAGATTTAATGAAATATGGGGTAGATGGGATGGATACAAAGCGCCTTACATAATCATAAAAAATTCGGACTGGTCTGTTTGTCAAACCAGTCCGAATAACAATGTTTCATTATTGTGCGCAAAGGTGCTGATTTACTTGGCAGGAAAATCGAATTGCTCGAGTTTGAGTTTGCCACACTTTTCCAAAATACCTACATACTGGGCAAAGTGGGGAGCCTGCATATGCAATTTGAGCGATTCCTCATCCTGCCAGGTTTCGCATATCATAAAAATATCAGGACGTGTAGCACTTTCAAAAACGTCGTAGGCTACATTTCCCTGATCTTTAAGCGATGCAGCAGTCAAGGCTATTGCAGCCTGCAGAGCCTCGTCATACTTACCCTCTTCGGCTTGAAAGAAACAATTGAGTCGGAGCATAATTTAGTTATTAAAGGGTTAAACAAAAAGTTATAAGTTCTTTGCACGCAAAGGCTAAACCTTAACGGCTCCAAACTTATAACTCATATTTTTCATTGCTTTTAGTGTTTTACCGATTGATTAAAACAAATAAGCTACTTGCACCTGGAAAGAGTTTGTGCGGTATCTCAGTTCATAATCGTTGGCCGAACCACCTGGAACACCCAGGTTTTCAAGAATAGCCTTTCCGGTGCGGCTAAGCGCAAAGTTATAGCCGATTCCCACCTCCAGGTGATTGAGCAAGCGCAAGCCTGCACCAATATTCCATGTCAAGTTCATATTGCGGCGACCAAAACTGCGGTCAAGATTATTGCCCGAAGCAAAATCCTCCCAGTGCCAACGCATGTTTTGCAAGGCAAAACCAAACTGCGGACCAGTTGACAAGTAAATACCAGCCTTTTTGCCAAGACCTATGTTATAGCGCAAGTTAATGGGAACCTCTATGGTGCGATAGGTTTCAGACTCTCCATTTATATCGAGATCGCGCTCGGAATACTGCAAAGCAGCATCTACACCAAGACCTATAACTGTATTGACATTAACCTTCGGACCTACATACCATCCGGCCTTGTTGTCTGATGCAAAATTACCTCCAAAGAAATCTCTGGCCGAACCATTAATCTTTACCTTCGTAAGATTAAAACCAGCCACAATACCCCAATCTACAGTTTGGGCTACGGCTGAAGTGAAACTAGTGAGTGCTAGCACAATAGCTACGCACAAGGTTGTTACTTTTCTCATAATAATTTTTTATAACAGGTTTTAAGTAATTTGGTGACACATTTCAAGAACTTCTCCAGCTATGTTAAAAGGGGAAGAACAAGGGAATAGTCAATATAGCAATGATACCCATAATTAGCTGCAGGGGAACACCTACTTTGACATAGTCCATAAAGTTATAATGTCCGGCATTCATCACCATGGCATTGGGAGGTGTACAAATTGGAGTAGCAAAGCAAGCACTTGCCGCTACTGCAGCTGTCATCATGAATGGTGTGGGCGAAACGCCTAACTGCTCGGCTGCAGCCCAGGCTATAGGAGCCACAAGAATGGCTGTTGCCGAGTTGCTGATGAAGGTAGAGAGTACGGAGGTTACCAGGTAGACTCCGGCCATTGCTGCTATAGGACCAAACTCCCTTAGGTTCTCAACCAGCGTCAGAGCTATCCATTCGGAAATTCCAGTTTTCGACAAAGCGGTCGACATAGGCATCATGGCAGCTATCAACACGATGCTCTCCCAACCAATCATCTTGTAAGCAGCATCAACACTGCGCACACAGCGAGTCAATACCATGAGCAAACCGGCTATGATAACTGTTGCTACTGGCTTTACACCAATTTGATCGGCAAATACCATACAAAGCACCATCGCAACCATAATGAAGGCAGCAAGCGGAGCCTTATGATCGAGCGCCACACTCTCAGCGTCCTCTGTAGGCGAACCTATTACAATCCACTCACGATTCTTCTTAGTCATACTCTCTATGCCTTTCCAGGCACCATGTACCAGGAGCATATCGCCATTCTTTATTGTCGAATCGAGCACTCCCTCAAAAAGGTACTTGCCCTGGCGCTTGACAGCCAAAACGCTTACGCCAAAACGCTCCTTGAAGTTTGCTTGCCGCAAAGTGCGGTTAATCATGGCCGAATCGGGCGATATGAGTATCTCGGCCAGACCAATTTCATAAAAGTCGAGTTTACCTTTTCCTTCACGCTCCTTATCTTCGAACACTGATAAATGGTGCTCTTCAGCAAAGTGGTTTACCTTATCGTGCTCGCCAAGTACATAAAGCGTATCGCCGGGTTGAAAAATAGTTTCGATGGTTACTAACTCCTGAATATTGGAACTGAATACCGAACGGTTAGAACGGCGAATTTCAAGAATGGTTACCCCATAACGCCTATGGATGTCTAACTCGCCAACTGTGCGCCCTTCCAATTGAGTAGTGCCCTCAATGGCCTGCAGTCTGAACACCAAATCGTTAATATGATACTCGTGCAAAAGCGAAGCTAAAGAAGTTTTATCGTCATTGTCTTCATGCTCCTTGGCCTTCTTGTTTAAGAAAAATCGGCAGAGCGGATAAAGTAATAACAAGCCCACACCTAAACATATAAGGCCAATGGGCAAAAAATCAAAGAAGCCAAAGCCTGCACGACCATGGTCGCGCAAATAACCATCGACTATCAAGTTAGGCGGAGTACCGATGAGCGTAAGTATACCTCCCATTGAACTGGCAAAAGCCAAGGGCATCATGAGTTTACCAGGACTGGTGCCAGCCGTTTTGGCCATGGCTAAAATAATAGGCAGCAACAAGGCTACCGTACCGGTATTACTCACAAAAGCAGCAACCACTCCTGTTACCATCATTACCAGGAAAAAGAGTTTAATCTCGCTCGTTCCGGCCAACTTGAGTAGGCGCCCTGAAATAATCTTGGCAAGTCCGGTTTGGAAAACGGCACCACCAACTATAAACAAGCCGATCATCATAACTACAGCCGAGTTCGAAAAACCAGCCAAGGCCTCGCCGGGTGTAAGTACGTTGGTTACCAGCAACAACGCCAGCGAACTCAACGCTACAATATCAGAACGCACTTTGTCTGCTATAAAAGCGACAATTGTCAAGATAAAGACGGTAATAACAACCGCTACTTGCCCGTTTGGCGAAGCAAAAAACTCCGTTACAGAATTCAGCATTTCCATAAGCAATAAGATAAGGTTAGTGCGGCGAAAATAGGCAAATGTTTCTGATTGGCCAAGTTTTAAACCAATTACTTACTGCTTTGACAAACAACTTGCTACTTTGACGAACGATTTGCTGATTATATCAACGGGAAAATGCCAAAATAAAAAATAACGATACTTCCGACATTTTTGCCGATACTCCTGACTGATAATACATCGGATTCATGCTTTAGGACATTGCCTTCAACTAAATTTTATTACGCTGTGCTTTGCCAAGCACTATACAATTGTTTTTCGGATTATTATGTGTATATTTGCTCATAAACCCATTCAATAAACAACTGATTACTCCCAGCATACACATGATTACGCGTAAAAAGAACCAATCAAACCCTTTTGCATTCAAGGCTCGGGCTGAAAAAAATGGCAAGAAGCCTTCGGGAAAGCGAGTTGGAAAATCGCGTCCGGAAAAGGCTAATAATCAGCGCAATCGCATCATCCGTTAAGCCCTCATGGCTTGTTTTCGGCAACCACGCCAAAAGTCGGAATCCAAATGCCCCAAACAGCAAATCCCCGTTACCACAACTACGTGCAGCAACGGGGATTTGAAAAGGCTTTGTATCGTCTGAAACTCAGTATACGTATTACTTACGCAGACCGAGAGCCTTAACGATGGCACGATAGCGCTCGATGTCCTTACGCTTGAGGTAGTTGAGAAGCGCACGACGCTTACCTACCATCTTAACGAGTGAACGCTCTGTCGTATGATCCTTACGGTTTGCCTTCATGTGCTCCGTCAAATGGGCAATACGGTAAGAAAACAAGGCTACCTGGCTCTCAGCTGAACCGGTATCCGAATTAGACTGTCCGTACTTGCCAAAGATCTCTTTCTTCTTTTCAGAATCTAAGTACATTGTGTATATATTAGTATTGTTAGAATGGATGCTGCAACCTACGTTGTAGGCATTAGCGGCTGCAAAAGTACAAAGATTATATCATGTAGCCAACTGAATTTCAATATATTTTGCTTCAATAGTTCTAAAAAGGGCTTAATTTGTTCCATAAGGCTACTCTTCAAACTTTATTCACAACTTCTGTGCCTTGTTTCATGCGGAATATCGCTATATTTGGGGCGCAAACAAATACTATAACCATGAGTAAAAACATCACTATACGTTGTAAAAATACCGGCCGTACGCACCGGGTGCCTATTGGCTTCACACTCGAAGAAGTTTACGAGATGCTCGACCTGCAGCTACCCTATGGAGCTACGAGCGCTAAGGTAAACAATAAAGTAGAGGGCTTACACTTTATGTTTTTCAACGATAAGGATGTCGAATTTCTCGACATTACCTCGTCATCCGGCCTGCGTACATACACCCGTTCGCTATTTTTTGTTCTATATAAGGCGGTACGCGATGTGTACGGAAGCCTAGCGCGCCTGCGCATTGATACTCCCGTTTCGAATGGATACTACTGCCAACTCGATATCAAGGACGAGAATATGTCTACTGCCGTTGAACGGCTCAAGCAGCGTATGAATGAAATTGTGAAGGAAGACTTGCCCTTCCATCGCATTACCAGCCCAACCGACGAGGCTATCCAACGTTTCCGTGCCGACGGTCTTGAAAGCAAAGCTGAACTGCTCGAAGGACTGGGATCACTATACACCACTTATTACACACTGGGCGATACGGCCGATTATTTCTATGGTTCGTTACTTATCAAAACCTCCCAACTCTACCTGTTTGACCTTGAATGTTTCGGAAACGGACTACTCTTGCGTATACCTGACCCTCAAAATCCCTCGCAACTGCGCCCGATGATTGACCAACCTAAAATGTTCGAAGTGTTCCGCGAACAGCACCGCTGGAACAAGATTTTAGGAGTTACAACCATTGGAGACTTTAACAAGGCCTGCGACATGGGTCACACAAACCAACTAATCAATGTGAGTGAGGCGTTGCAGGAAAAAAAGATTTCGAGGCTTGCCGACCGTATTGCTGCCAATCCGGAATACAAGGTGATACTTATTGCCGGACCTTCGTCAAGCGGTAAAACCACCTTCTCCAAACGCCTTAGCGTACAACTTACGGCCTGTGGACTCAAACCGGTTCCTATTTCGACCGACGACTATTTTGTGGATCGCATTCATACACCGCGCGATGAGAATGGTGAGTACGACTTTGAACACATCGAAGCCATGAACATTGAACTGCTGACACAACAGATCAATGCACTGATTCAAGGCGAAACCATTGAGCCACCGCGCTTTAACTTCGAAACCGGACAAAGTCAGCCAAGCGGCAAAAAACTGCAACTGGGCGAACAGGACATCTTGATTCTTGAAGGCATACATGCCCTCAACCCACAACTCACTGAAGGGGTTGACGACAAACATAAGTTCAAAATTTATGCTTCGGCACTAACTACCATTTTGCTCGACGACCACAACTACATTCCTACCACCGACAACCGCCTGCTACGACGCATTGTACGCGACTACAAATACCGCAACCGTTCGGCCCGCGAAACCATCCAGCAATGGCCTTCGGTGCGCAGAGGCGAGGAACGCTGGATTTTCCCCTATCAGGAACAGGCTGACGAAATGGTCAATACGGCACTCCTTTTTGAATTGGCTGCGCTACGCGACCAGGCGCTCCCGCTACTCGAACAGGTGCCCGAAAACACTCCCGAGTATTCCGAAGCTTACCGCTTGCGTAAGTTCCTTACTTACCTTAAGCCCATTTCGACGCGTGGACTGCCCCCAACCTCGCTTTTACGTGAATTCTTAGGAGGAAGCACCTTTAAATATTAACTTTTAAGCAGGTACCTGCTTGTATCCGGCAATCACCTGCCTTACGCAAGGCCCGCCATACATATCATTCAAGAGCGGATGTAGAAAAATCTACATCCGCTCTTGAATTTTTTACATACCTTTAAAGGAACAACTGGCTTGGCTCTACTTTACCCTGATCAAAGTAAGCCCGTCGCGTTCGGGCAGAATGAGTTGTTCCACACGGGGGTCGGCAGCAACCATGTCGTTAAAATGCTTGATAGCCCGGGTCTGAACATCGTTGTCATAGGCCGGATCGATTACATGGCCGTCCCACAGGGTATTATCAGCCAGCAAAATACTTCCGGAATGGGTATATGGCATCAGCAGTTCGTAGTACTGAGCATACTCCCGCTTATTGGCATCTATAAAGGCTGCATCTATGCTGAGTTGCATGGGTGGAAGCAATTCGAACACATTGCCTACAAACATTTCGACCTTGGCCGCGTAAGGGGCTTGCTCGAGCCACGGCCGCGTAAAACACTCCTGCTCATCGTTTACCTCAAAGGTGTATACTTTGCTTCCGGGCTCCATACCCGAAGCCATGGCCAGGGCGGAATAGCCCGAGTAAGTACCTATTTCAACCACAGTGCGCGGGCGGTGCATTTGCATGAGCATACGCAACAACTGGCCCTGCAAATGTCCGGAGGCCATGCGCGGACGTAACAGATGCAGGTGAGTAGCCCGATAGAGTTTTTGCAGATAATCATCGGGGCGGGTTGTATGGTCTGAGATATACTGATCCACGTTAATGAGTAGGTTTTAGTTTGGTTACACCAGGCGTTCAGCAAAAAGCAGTGCCCGGCTGCCGGGCTGTATAACCGGACCAACCGGACGCTGCATTTGTTGCTCTGCCTCGAACTGCCCGACAACGGGAGTAGCTCGGGATATTAAATGTTTTACAATTAGTTGGGGTAAGTTTCCTCGCCCTCGCTCTCAAAAAGATTCTTTACAATGTTCATTTCCATGAACGATGTGCGCTGCTCCTTACGCTGTGAGCCAAGGTAGCATATGCGATCTTCGGGCTGAAGCATATTGTCGGAAAGGAGTTTACGCAACGCTGCCAACAAGAACTCGTGTCCGTAGCTCTTCATGGGCATATAGATGGCATACACGCCATAAGAGAGCGCCAGGTGGCGCACGGTCTTGGCCTTATAGCAAATTGCCAGAATTGTACATTCGCCTCGGAATGACGACACGTAGCGCGCTGTGCGCCCGGTATACGAGTCCATAATAATGGCACGGAGTTTCATCCGCTTGGTAGCCATAACAGCCTCTTTGGCAAAGAACTCTGTTACATCCGGATTCTTCGACAGAGGAATATCTACGCCTCCAAAGCCCTGGAAGGAATCTTTCTCGGCCTGCCAGGCCACGGTAGCCATTACTTTTACAGCCTCAACGGGATAATCTCCATAGGCTGTCTCGCCCGAAAGCATCAGCGCATCGGCACGTGAGTATACCGCATTGGCAATATCGGTTACCTCTGTACGTGTGGGACGCGGGCTGTGAATCATGCTTTGGAGCATTTGGGTGGCCACAATTACGGGTTTGTGGGCACGAATAGCCTTGTCTACGAGTCGACGCTGAATGCCTGGAATAAATTCTTGCGGCACTTCAATACCCAAGTCGCCTCGAGCAACCATGATACCATCGGCAGCTTCAAGAATTTCGTCAATATTATCTACACCTTCCTGGTTCTCGATTTTGGCAATAATACGAATGTCGCTATTTTTGGCATCGAGCATTTTACGTACTTCGTAAATATCCTCTTTCGAACGTACAAAGCTGTGGGCAATAAATGCAACATCGTAATCGATGGCAAACTCAATGTTTTTGCGGTCCTTTTCGGTGAGTGCCGGCAGGTTGATACGTACACCGGGCACGTTCACACTTTTACGCGATCCGAGGGTTGCATCGTTCTCAACATGGCAAACCAATGAATTGGCATCCTTTTCGTCAACAATCAACCCGAGGCAGCCGTCGTCAATCAGGATATGTGCACCGACATTAACGTCTTTCACAAAATCGCTGTAGGTTACGGCAATAGTCTGACGGGTTGTCAATTGTTTAGGATTGCCTACAACGGTCACGATTTCGCCTTTTTTAAAATCAATCGGGCTTTCGGTAGGCGTGGTGCGCACTTCGGGTCCTTTGGTATCTACCAAAATGGCCAAATGGCTCGAAACCTCGCGCACATTATCGATAACCCGCTTCATACCTACGGCATCTTGATGAGCCGTATTGAGGCGCACGACATTCATACCGGCATCATACAGACGCTGGATGAGTCCTACATCGCAACGCATATCCGAAATGGTTGCTACAATCTTTGTCTTTTTGTACATGTTGAGTTAAGTGTTGTAGGGTTGTACATTACAAGCAAACCAAGCCTCCGGCTTACCGGCCGGAAACAAGCGCCTTCAGGGCTTCGATGGCTAAACGGTAGGAATCCATCCCAAATCCGCAAATCACTCCGGCACATGCTGCAGCAATCATGGAATGGTGTCTGAAAGATTCACGCCGATGCACATTCGATATATGCACTTCAACTACCGGTATACCCAGGGCACTGATGCAATCGGCCAGTGCAATGCTGGTATGCGTATAGGCACCGGCATTAAGGGCAATGCCTTCAATACCTTCGGCTTGAGCCTGCTGCAAACGGTCAATCAGGCATCCTTCAATATTACTCTGAAAGTATTGAATTGTATCGTTCGAATAATGTGTTTGCAGGTTGGCCAGGCAATTGTCCATCGTTGTTGTACCGTAGATGGCGGGTTCGCGTTTCCCCAACATATTTAAGTTGGGGCCATTCATAACCAAGAGTTTCATGTTGATAATTGCCAATGTGCTGAGTGCTATTGGCCTATTCTATGATTTAATCGTAATTTTGCCACAAAAATACTCATTTCTTATCACATTACCACCTTGACTATCGACAAATATCATGTCTACTTGCTTCTTGAAAGGGGGCTTTCTGAAAACACGCGTCTGGCTTACGAACAAGACGTTTATAAACTTTTGCAATACCTCTCTGACGAAGGGCTTGAGGCCAGAGATGTCAAGCTCGACGATTTGCACCGATTTGCAGCTTCGCTCTACGATTTGGGCATAGCTGCCTCATCGATTGCACGCATACTCTCGGGCGTTCGGTCATACTTTGACTTTTTGCTGAAGGAGGGGTATATTGATTCTGACCCGACAGAACTGCTCGAATCGCCCAAAAAGCCAGAACGTCTGCCCGAAGTGTTGACAGTGGAGGAGATTGACAGGCTCGAAACAGCTATCGACCTTTCACAACCTGAGGGGCAACGCGACCGCGCTATTATTGAAATGCTTTACAGTTGTGGTTTACGGGTGAGCGAATTGTGCTCACTATTGCTGAGCGACCTTTTTCTTGACGAGGGATTCTTGCGCATTTTGGGCAAAGGCAACAAGCAACGGCTCGTTCCCATCTCCGAAAAAGCCATTCACGAACTGAAACTTTGGTTTGCCGAACGTTGCCATATCAATACTAAACCTGGCGAGGAGGACTACGTTTTTATAAGTCACCGACGGGGTAAACATCTTTCGCGCATCACGGTGTTTCATAATTTACAGGTATATGCCGAACGCGCTGAAATTACTAAAAAAATTTCGCCCCACACGCTGCGCCACACTTTTGCAACTCATCTGCTTGAAGGAGGAGCTAACCTGCGGGCCATACAAGCTATGCTGGGGCACGAACGGATTGGTACCACGCAGCTCTATACTCACATAGACAGGAGTTTCTTGCGTAAACAAATTGAGGAGCACTTGCCACGCAATTGCCGTAACTAGCGGGGTAGCTAAATGTATTTCATAAACCAAGCACTCGCGTTTGTGATATATATACAAGATGCTTACCGCTTTGAATAAACAAAGTAGAAACCTTTAAATTACCTTGAAAACTGAATCAATGAGGGTCCGGCTAGCGCAAAGCGGATTCGGCTATATCGAAAAAGAAGAAACAAAATCGGGAATACCTGCTACGCTGCTGCACAAAGCAGCAAGAAGCAAGTACTCCCGGTTTTAAAGTTTGTAAACTGCCCTATACAGACAGTATTTTGCAAGAAAGTTCTATGGTTAACCGATACGGCTGCCCGGAGCTACTTGACGATCAACGCTTATTACGCTGAGCGAACCATCATAGTTTACGGCCGAAAGTATCATGCCCTGACTTTCAATGCCATTAATGGTTCGCGGAGCAAGGTTAGCTACAAAGCAAACTTGCTTACCTACAAAGTAGTCGGGTTCATAGTGCTGGGCAATGCCGCTCACGATGGTACGATTTTCCAAGCCGTCGGCTATTTCGAACTTCAAGAGCTTTTTGCTCTTCTTGACCTTTTCGCACGAAAGCACTGTGCCCACACGGAGGTCGAGTTTCTCGAATTGTTCGAAGGGGATATTCTCACTGATAGGCTCAGCCTTATAATTTGCAGCTTCGTTAGCTTTTTTCGTATCCAGAAGTTTCTGTATTTGTGCATCGACAACCTCGTCTCCAATTTTTTCAAAGAGCAATGCCGGTTCGCCAAGTTGGTGTCCGGCAGCCAAGAGGTCGATTGCTCCAAGACGGTCCCACTCTGCTTCAGCCACACCCAACATGTCGCGCAACTTAGCCGACGAGAAGGGAAGGAAAGGTTCGAAGGCTATTGCCAGATTGGCAACCAATTGGAGCGAAAGGTGCAAAATGGTTTTTACACGCTCAGGGTCTGTCTTCACAACCTTCCAGGGTTCAGAGTCGGCAAGGTACTTGTTGCCGATACGGGCCAGGTTCATAGCCTCCTTCTGGGCATCGCGGAAGCGGAAGTGCTCAAGCAAGCGTTCAACTTCGGCTTTCACACCCTTGAACTCTTCGATTGTGTCGAGGTCGTACTGGGTAAACTCGCCAGCAGCGGGCACTATGCCGTTATAATACTTCTTGGTAAGTTGCAGCGCACGATTCACGAAGTTTCCGTATACTGCTACTAATTCGTTATTATTGCGTGCCTGAAAATCTTTCCACGTAAAGTTATTGTCCTTGGTCTCTGGTGCATTTGCCGTAAGCACATAGCGCAACACATCCTGCTTGCCGGGAAAATCGAGCAAGTACTGGTCGAGCCATACAGCCCAGTTGCGTGAGGTTGAAATCTTATCGTCTTCCAAATTAAGGAACTCATTGGCCGGCACATTGTCGGGCAAAATGTACGAGCCCTCGGCCTTGAGCATGGCCGGGAAGACGATGCAGTGGAATACGATGTTGTCTTTACCTATAAAGTGAATGAGACGGGTATCTTCGCTCTTCCACCATTTTTCCCAGTCATTGGGGAGGATTTCTTTCGTATTCGAGATGTAGCCGATGGGAGCATCAAACCATACATAGAGCACTTTTCCCTCAGCATCCTGCACAGGTACCGGTATACCCCAGTCAAGGTCGCGGCTAACGGCACGAGGCTGCAGTCCCATGTCGAACCAGCTTTTGCATTGTCCCATTACGTTAGAGCGCCATTCGGGATGCTGCTGCGTAATCCATGGTTCGAGCCACTGCTGATGCTTGTCGAGGGGCAAATACCAGTGCTTGGTCTGGCGCAACACGGGTTTTGAACCGCTTACAGTACTTTTAGGATTAATTAGTTCGGTAGGCGAAAGTGCTGTTCCGCACTTTTCGCATTGATCTCCATAGGCACCCTCAGCATGACAGTGCGGACATTCGCCAGTGATGTAGCGGTCGGCCAGGAATGTATGTGCTTCCTCGTCATAGTATTGCTCGCTTACTTTTTCTACAAACTCGCCTTTGTCATAGAGTTTACGGAAAAAGTCGGAAGCCGTTTGGCGATGTATATCTGAGGTGGTACGACCAAAGGCATCAAACGAGATGCCAAATCCCTCGAACGACTCGCGGATAATCTTATTGTAGCGGTCAACAACTTCTTGCGCCGTGCAACCTTCTTTACGGGCACGGATAGTTACAGGTACACCATGCTCATCGGATCCGCAAATAAAGAGTACGTCCTTCTTCTTGAGGCGGAGGTAGCGCACGTAGATGTCGGCAGGAACATATACACCGGCCAAGTGGCCAATGTGTACACCGCCATTAGCATAAGGCAATGCTGCAGTTACCAACGTACGGGCAAATTTCTTTTCTTCCATATATTATTTGTCTAATTTATATAGTCGCGTGCTAACAAACTGCAAAGATAGTGCATTCCTTAGGCCTTACAAAACTACAGCTGCAATTTTCACACTTTTATCGGGCTGTGTCTTTACTCGCAATGCCTGCTTTAAATGAAGCAGAAGATTGTGCAAGGGCATATTCCCGCTTCAGAACAACAAACTCATACCCGCTAACCACAACACCTACACTGACACAAGCCTGAAGGGGGCAGAAAAAAAATGTTTTTGCTTTGTCCTTCACGCTCCTTGCACTAACTTTGCACCTTGAAACTGACAAGGTATTATTTCATTGGCCGAAACACACCAACAACCGGGTTTACCGACCATTTGTCACAGCCTCAGCCAGCTGCTTCAGGCTCACAAACCCCACTCCCGCTAAGCTGTATGTTTCTGCCCTCAGTTATAAGGTATTAGATTTAAGTGTATGCAAGACATTCGTAACATTGCCATTATTGCTCACGTAGACCACGGCAAAACTACCCTCGTAGACAAAATGCTTTTGGCCGGAAACCTTTTCCGCAAAAACCAAAACGCAGGCGAACTCATCCTCGACAACAATGACCTGGAGCGCGAGCGAGGCATAACCATCCTCTCTAAAAACGTGTCTATCCGATATAAAGATGTCAAAATCAATATCATCGACACACCGGGACACTCCGACTTTGGCGGAGAGGTAGAGCGCGTGCTTAACATGGCCGACGGATGTATCCTGCTGGTCGATGCTTTCGAAGGCCCGATGCCTCAAACACGCTTCGTCTTGCAAAAAGCACTTGAGATTGGACTCAAACCTATTGTTGTAGTCAACAAGGTTGACAAACCCAACTGCCGCCCTGAGGAAGTATACGAAATGGTTTTCGACCTCATGTGCGACCTCAACGCTACCGAAGACCAACTGGACTTTCCCGTAATCTACGGTTCAGCCAAGAACAACTGGATGGGCGAAGACTACAATACGCCTACCGACAACATAAACTACCTGCTCGATAAGATTATTGAGGTTATTCCATCGCCGCAACAACTCGAAGGAACACCGCAGATGCTTATCACCTCGCTCGACTACTCTAACTACACCGGACGCATCGCCGTAGGACGCGTGCACCGCGGAACTATTCAAGAGGGTATGAAGTGCGTGATTGCTCACCGTGACGGTACGTTGGAGAAGACTCAAATTAAAGAAGTACATACCTTTGAAGGCATGGGCCGGCAAAAAACTGACAGCGTATCATCGGGTGATATCTGTGCCGTCGTAGGATTGGAAAACTTCGAAATCGGAGATACCATCTGCGACTTCGAAAATCCTGAACCCTTACCAACCATTGCCATCGACGAGCCGACCATGTCGATGCTCTTTGCTATCAACGACTCGCCCTTCTTCGGCAAAGAAGGTAAGTTCTGCACTTCGCGGCATATTAACGACCGACTTGAAAAAGAACTTGAAAAAGACCTTGCACTACGAGTTAGCCGCACTGAAACGGGCGACAGCTGGACGGTGAGCGGACGCGGTGTGCTGCACCTCTCCATTCTGATTGAAACTATGCGCCGCGAGGGCTACGAGCTCCAGGTTGGACAACCGCAGGTAATTTACAAAGAAATTGACGGCGAGAAATGCGAACCCATCGAGGAACTTACCATCAACGTCCCCGAGGAGTTTGCCTCGAAAATGATTGATATGGTTACGCGCCGTAAGGGTGAGATGACCTCTATGCAGAATTTGGGCGAACGCGTAGACATTGAGTTCGACATCCCTTCGCGCGGCATTATCGGCTTGCGTACAAATGTACTTACAGCCTCGCAGGGCGAAGCTATCATGGCTCACCGCTTTAAAGAGTACCAACCTTACAAGGGCGACATCCAGCGCCGCTCAAACGGTTCAATGATTGCCCTCGAATCGGGTACAGCCTACGCTTATGCCATTGACCACCTTCAAGATCGCGGCCGCTTCTTTATCAACCCACAAGACGAGGTGTATGCCGGACAAGTGGTGGGCGAACACGTTCACGATAACGACCTTGTGGTAAACGTAACCAAAGCCAAACAGCTGACCAATATGCGCGCCTCGGGAGCCGACGACAAAGCCCGCATCATACCGCCCGTGATTTTCTCACTGGAGGAAGCTCTCGAATACATCAAGGAGGACGAATACATTGAGGTAACACCCAAATCGATGCGTATGCGCAAAATCATTCTCGACCACTTGACCCGTAAACGCGCCAACCGCGATTAAAATCTTTAACGGATTTAAAAGTCCAAACTAACCCAAGCCCCCGGCACACTGCCTGCAATGCAGTATGCCGGGGGCTTCGCCGTATTTTCAAATCTGACCCTTTGCAAAATTGACTGCCGGGTGTTGAATCGTTTACACCGAATGTTGAACACGCTACACCAGGTATTGAACATTCAACATCCACGCAGTTTCGCAGTGCTATATACAGAGATTTAAACTCTGAGCAACGGTTCGAAAATATAAGTAACCTGTTGCCCCGAATGAATTGGGATGGCTACAATTGCCTGGGCATAACTTTATAGCCAGCCCTACAACTATTTGCGGCCAAAATCGGCTGGCACTTCGCCCCAACGCGAGGTTTCCCACTTTAAGAGCGGTATGTGGCTCCAATCATTTTGGCTGAGCCAACGCTCTGCCCGCTCTATGAGTTGGTATACGGTTTCGGTGCGCGCATTGCGCTTGAGTTTAGTGCGGCATTTCCCAGCCTTAACCCACAACATGGCATTGCGACTATCGCTATACACGGTCATTACCCGCCCTTGCTGCTTGAGTAAGGCCAAGGCATGAACTATAGCCAAGAACTCACCGATGTTGTTTGTTCCCTGCACCGGTCCGTAGTGAAACACCTGCTGTCCGGTGGCCAAATCTACCCCTTGGTACTCCATAGGGCCAGGATTGCCCGAACACGCAGCATCGACAGCAAGGGCACAGGCGGTTACCTCAGGAGGCAAGGGCAAAACGGTATCGGAGCGGTCGGCTGGCGGTGCCTGCAAAGGTTGCGGCTTGGGACGCGGAGCAGTTTTGCGGGGCTTAATGTAGTCGGCCGGCGATGCATAATACGCCTCGCGAGCCTCGGCTTCGGTATCGAAAGCCTTAAAGGCAGCTCCAACCACTCCCTTAACCTGCCGCTCACATTCGCTCCACGTGGTATAGATGCCTGGTTCTACCCCATGCCACACCACATAGTACTTTTGCTTTTTCATGAAAGGCATTCTAAAAAAGCGGAATCTGCGGGGAGGTTATTACCCTGCAGATTCCGCCGGCTTATGAGTTTATAATGCTTACATGCGCTCAGGCATCTCGATACCGAGAAGGCCCATGCCCAAACGTACCACCTTGGCTACGCACTGCGAAAGTACAAGGCGGAATGCCTGCTTCCGGGCATCGCTCTCACGCAGGATGCTAAAGTCGTGGTAGAACTGGTTGTACTCCTTTACCAGGTCGTAGCAATAGTTGGCTATAGCTGCGGGCTGATACTCAGTACCTGCCTGACGCACCACTGAGGCAAAGTCGGCTACATGCTGTACAATTTCCTCTTCCTTGGTCGATAGTTCTACATCAACGGGCAGGTGCTCGGGCATAACGATTCCGGCATCGGCAGCCTTACGCAGGATGGAACGGATACGAGCATAAGTGTACTGGATAAACGGACCGGTATTACCATTAAAGTCAATGCTCTCTTCGGGGTTGAAGAGCATGTTCTTGCGAGCATCAACCTTCAACAGGAAATACTTAAGGGCACCCATACCTACAATGCGGGCCACTTCGGCCTTTTCTTCCTCCGACATATCGTCGAACTTACCGGCAGCCTCAACCGTCTGGCGGGCCTGGGCTATCATTCCGGCTACGAGGTCGTCGGCATCGACTACCGTACCTTCACGGCTCTTCATCTTGCCGTTGGGAAGCTCAACCATACCATAGGAGAAGTGAACCAGGCTCTTGCCCCATTCAAAACCAAGTTTGTCGAGCAGGATGGAGAGTACCTGGAAGTGGTAGTTTTGCTCATTACCCACCACATAAATCATCTTGTCGATGGGGAAGTCCTGGAAACGGAGCTTTGCCGTACCAATATCCTGTGTCATGTAAACACTGGTGCCATCTGCACGGAGCAAGAGTTTCTCGTCAAGCCCTTCAGCTGTAAGGTCAGCCCATACAGAACCGTCCTCCTTACGGAAGAAGATGCCTTTTTCCAATCCTTCTTCTACCTTTTCTTTTCCTTCAAGGTAGGTATCGCTTTCGTAATATATCTTGTCAAAGTTTACACCCAAGGCCTTGTAGGTCTCGTCAAAGCCAGCATAAACCCATTCGTTCATTTTACGCCACAATGCACGTACTTCAGGATCGTTTGCCTCCCACTTTACGAGCATGTCGTGTGCCTCCTGCATGAGGGGCGACTCTTTTTTGGCACGCTCACCGGCAGCCTCTTCATCCATTCCCTCGGCTACAAATTTGGCTGTGAGTTGTTTAACCTCTTCGCGGTAGTGCTTGTCGAAGGCCACGTAGTAATCGCCAATCAGGTGATCGCCCTTCTTGCCCGAAGTCTGCGGAGTTTCGCCATTGCCATACTTGAGCCAAGCCAACATCGACTTACAGATGTGAATACCACGGTCGTTCACAATATTAGTCTTAACAACCCGGTTTCCGTTAGCCTCGACTACACTGGCCAAAGCCCATCCTAGCAGGTTGTTACGCACATGTCCAAGATGCAAGGGCTTATTGGTATTGGGCGAAGAATACTCTATCATAACCAACGGGCTGTTTTCCGTAGGTTTTTGAATACCAAACTGGGGGTCGGCATTGATATCTTCAAGCAGTGCCACCCACTGTGCAGGAGCAATAACCATATTCAAGAACCCTGCAACTGCGTTAAACGAAGCGATGAGAGCTGTATTCTGTTGAATCCATTGGCCTATTTCCTTTGCTGTATCCTCAGGTTTCTTGCGCGAAATCTTTAGGAGCGGAAATACAACCAGGGTGAGGTGTCCTTCAAAATCTTTTTTTGTTTTTTGCAGCGTTATCTGCTCGGGCTTGATATCCTGGCCATACAAAGCCTTGACTGCCTCGGCTACTGCTACATAAAGCTGTTGTTCTATCTTCATCGTTATGTCTTTGTTAATTTACTTGTTTCTATGTTTTTAAACGGCTTTTAATAAGCGACTGCGTCTCTACCGTAAAAGAGTAAAGTTTCATCGAACTTATAGGTTGGGAAGCAGGAAAGGATATAGTGCTTGTTGAATGCTCTACACGGCATGTTAAAAGTCAAACACTGCTTTTTGAAAACCCGATATCCTTGGTCGAAAATCTACTTTGTACTATCCGTACGTTTATGCTTCCATCTGCGGTGTGTCCACAGCCATAAGTGCGGCGCCTCGTTAATTTCTTGTTCTAAGCGACGCATATAGCGTTCGGTCAACTCGTAGTCAGGATATTCGGCCATATCTGAAGTGAGGCGTTCAAGGGTACACTCGTAATAGCCTCTCCGAGGGCGGGTGATATGTACGAAATAGGCTGCTGCTCCAACCTTTTTCCCTATTCGCTCTGCCCCGGTAAAGATGGGCGTATCCTGGTGCAAAAATTGCATCCAGTCGTGTATGCTGTTTGGACGCGGACTTTGGTCTGAAATAAAGCCGATGTGGGTGGGCACGCCCTGACGCTTTAATGTCAGAATACGGCGCAGGGCATCGTACTTGGATATATTCTCACCTCCAAAGCGCGACCGCATTTCGTAGAATATATGGTCAAAGGTGGTATTATGCAGGGGGGTATAGAGCTGGGCACAATGCCTGCGGCTCCAAAGCACAATGCTTGATATCCACTCCCAATTTCCGTAATGTCCGAGCATCAAGAAACAAAATGGTTGGCGGTCCAGTTCCTGGTCCATCTGCTCTACACCTTTCACTTGCATTCGCCGTTTCATTTCTTCCGGAGTCATGGTCATGAACTTGACAGTTTCGACCACATAATCGCAGAAAAAGCGATAAAATCGGCGCTCTATCTGGCGACGTTCGGCCTCCGTACGGTCTGGAAAGGAGTTGTCCAGATTTTCGCGCACCACCCGCCGCCTGTAACGCACCACGTGGTAGGCCAGGACGTAGAGCAAATCGGAGAGCCGGTAGAGCCCCCACATCGGAATGCGCGAAAGCAAATGCAGGAACAGGCGAGCCATTCGTTCGGTTAGTTTCATAAAGTTTGAAAGTCGGTATGCGCTATCGTCCGAGCCATGACTCAGGGTTTAAGCGCGTGGTTTCTTTGTGGAGTTGGAACTGGAGCGTGCAGTTACCCGAGGCGTCAGTAGCTATGCGTCCCAATGCCTGGCGCGTATCTACCTGCTGCCCTTTACGCACCGATACTGCCGACAAATTGCAATATACCGATAAGTAAGAGCCGTGGCGCACAATGACATTGTACATGCCTCCATAGTGGAAGATAGAGGTAACCTCGCCTTTGAAAACGGCACGTGCCTGTGCTCCGGGCCGGGCTGTGATATTTATGCCCTTGCTATCGAGTTGCACCCCATTCAGTCCCGGCACATTGTAGCGGCCATAATGCATGGTAATGGAGTATGAACCGGTTACAGGTATAGGCAGTCGTCCGCGGTTGGCAGCAAAACTGTTTGAAAGAGCACGATCTACATTATCGGGTTCATGGAATTTGGGCGTTGCTGCAGCGTTCTCTGAACGCTCAGAACGGCTGCCCGATTTTTTACCGGCAGCAACTTTAGCTCTTTTGCGCTTTTCGGCCTCAGCCTTTTCCCTTTGTGCTTTTAGTCGCTTTTGTCGTGCTATTTCGGCCTTTCTTCTGCGTTCGGCTTCCTTACGCCGGCGCTCGGCAGCTGCTATTTCTTCTTTAATAAGTTTGTCTATGCGTGCATTGAGTGCCACATACTTTTTGCGCTGCTGGGCTATTGATGCCTGCAGTTGACGCTGCTTTTTATTGAGTTGGTCAATTACCTGCTGGCGCTCCTGCTGCTGTGCCTGCAACTTACGGGTTTCCTGCTGTCCTTGCGCATATAGGCGGTCTTTCTCGGCTTTTGCTCCGAGCAGTTCTTGCCGTTTAGCATTTACCTGGGCCTCTTTAGCCTGTATAACTCGGCCTTGTGCTACCTGAAACTTTGAGAAACTGGTTACATAGCGCATACGGCGATACATTTGCCGAAAGTTTTTAGCCGAAAGTATGAACTGCCATTTTGAAAAGCGCATGCGGTTGCCATACATATAGTCTACCGCCCGCCGATATTTACGTTTGCACTCCAACAGGTCGTTTTCCAAGAGTTGCAACTGCTTTTCCAATCCACCTATATCGGATGCCAGCATGGTTATTTCGGCATGAATGCCGTTTACATACTTTTGCTGTCCCTCGATTTGAGCATTTATAACCTGCAAATTCGAGAGTTGCGAATGAACATCCTTTTTTGTAGTTCGCAACAGTTGCTCCTGGTTGGCAATGTCCTTTTTCAGACTTGTCTGTTCGCGCTGCAACGAACGTATTTTCTTATTTGTCTGTGCCGGCAACTGCAGACAAGCAGTCAGCATGACGAGTCCGGCTAATAGATATCGGAGCATACGCTATTTAGAATTTGAGTCCTTTGAAAATTTCCTCCACGTTTAGAGGCTTATACCTGGACGAAAGATTGGTATAGGTTGTCCAGTCGGAATTGTTGTCGAGGTCAGAGAGCTGCAAACCCAGTTCTATATTTGTTTTTCCGCCACTCACCTGCATTTGCATCGTTGTAGGAAAGTGTCGTCCTGCAAAGGGTTTGAACTGCCCATAATTCCAACGAAACTCGGCCTTGTCTGCTGCATTTTTCCCCTTAACCAGCAATTGTTCTACAAGGGCTTGAGCGGTCGAAGTGGTAAAGGTATAAGTCAATTGTGGGGTGTCGGTCAATGTTAGTAGGGTATGGCCTGCATGATCGGCGACTTGAAATTTACACATGGCATGTAAAGGATTTGACACGCCGGGTACAAAAATTTCATTCCAGAAGAGTGCCTGCAAGGCAGCAAAATCAATATTAGCTTGCTTCAGAAAACTCACATCCGTATAGGCCGCACGAACGTATTGCTTTTTCATGCGGTCTACTATGAGCACATAGCTGGGTGTAAACTCCATCAAGCCAACCTCAATGCCCATAAATCGTAATGAAAGACGTACAACTTCGTTACGCTTCATGCGCAACGATCCGCTTACAGCCAAATCCTTACCCAAGCCCTTGAGGTTAACTTTTACGCTGGCCGTCACACTGTTTTTATTGATTCTTGTCTTGGCCACACGGCTCACAAAGGCTGCTGCATCAGCTTGTTTCTGGGATGGATGCTTGGGCGTAATCGGTACGACCCCCTCGGTGGGTGCTATGGGTTGGTTTTTTCGGTTTGCATGTTGCGAGGAACGACATCCTGCAAGGAGGACACAAGCCAGCATGATGTATAATATTCTTTTCATTGGCTCCAAATTATTGATGGTAGTTACCTGTTCAAAGTTAAATACAACGTAGCGAACTGCTGATACGTCCACTCCCGTTCTATCCCTGGTATCCGTTCGTTGTTAAATACGGCGACGTCTGATTTTGCGTTGCACACTGTTTTTCAGCATTTTATCAGTTGTAAGCGATAATGCTTTTTTCCAAAATCCCAATGCTTTTGCTGGTTGCTGGCATCGGAAATGTATGTCGCCTGCATGATCAAAGATCGAAGCGTTTTCGGCTGTTTCGGGCAAGTCGCGCAGAGCTTCACTGATATAAATGCGTGCCTGCTCGTATTGTTTCTTTTTAAAAAGAATCCAGGCATAAGTATCGAGATATACCGCTTCGCTTCCTTCTACCTCAACGGTCTGCCTGCTCATTTTTTCAGCTTTATCAAGATGCAGCCCTTCTTCGGACAAGAAATAGGCATAGTTATTCAGGCACATCAGGTTAAGCGGATTATATTGCAACGCCTTATCGTAGGCCAGGTAAGCCTCTTCGTTGAGTTTGCTGTCGTGCAACACATCGCCCAAAAGGGCATGTACATCCGAGGCCAATAGTTTGTCGGTGGTGTCATCTATACGCTCAACCCCTCGCTGCAGCACTCTGATTGCCTCCATGTTACGCCCTATGTTGTAAAGAGCCGTTCCTTCATAATAATAGTAGGTTACTTCCGAGGGGTCGTAGAGTTCACCCTCCCTGCATATGCGTGCCACCTCCTGCATATTGTTTCGCTGCAACATTATTTGCAGTATCTGCAAGCGTGCCTTCGTATAGTCAGGTTCTACTTTGAGTATATGGTTCATGGCCGACAGGAGTGTGTCGGTCGGCATTTTACGTTCTACTACATAATAAGCATAAAGTTCGGCCATGTCACGGCTTTCCTGCGGTTGGTTCAGCGCTTTCAAAAAGAGGTTAATTACCGGCACCGAGTCGGCTCCGGCTTTAATATTGTCTACCGCATAGCTGCGCATAGCTTCGATGCGTGCACTGCTTTGTGTTTGCGGATTGAGCACTACCTTTTGCAGGAAATCCAAATAAAGCGAGTCGGCTCCAGCTGCTTTATAGTAAGCTAAAAGCGAAATTTGAGCATAGCTGTTTTCGGGTTCGGCAGCCAGCACGTCTTGGTAAATACCGATGGCCATTTCATGATAGCCATGCTGGTCGTAAAGGTCGCCAAGCAACACCCGGTAACGCAGGTCGAGCGGATATTCGGCACAGAGGTCTTCGATGGCTTTATAGGCCTGTTCTGTGTCGTTCATTGCCAGATAAGTCTGGAACTTTTCCATGCTTAACTGTTCGTTGGTTCCGTCAAAGCGTTCCAGGCGCTCAATGCTCCGGATGGCTCCGGGGTAGTCGCCACTGGTTTTATACAGCCATATAAGGGTGGCCAGGGTTTCGTAGCTTACCTTAGCATCTGTTATCTCCTCATACAGATGTATAGCCTCGCGGTAGCGTGCATTGTTGGCCAGATAGATGGCCAGCATTTCCTTATAAAAAAGGTTGGCGGGTTCGAGTTCGACGGCACGGTGCAGCATCGAGTCGCCCTGTGCCCGGAGCAATGAATCGGAATATCCGGCAAACGACAATTTAAGAGCACCCATTTCGTAAACAGCCTCCGAAGCATCGGGATGAATGCGCAGGGCTGCATCGAGCAGTTCGTAGGTTGCGTCAATATGTTCCAACTCTTTTTGGCGTACTGCCTCGAGAAACAATTCATTAAAGCGACGGCTGCGCTCATAATTGACCCGTTTGGGCACACCTCCTGCAGCGGCCTCGACTGCCTCGTGGTTTGAACGGGCTGGAGGCTGCTGCTGTGCCGTACGGCATGACGCCATCATCACGGCAGTTAAAGCTATTAACAGGAGGGTACGTAACATACAAAAAAATAAATACTTTAGCAGCAAAGCTGCACTTATGGCTGCCTAAAGCCTATCAGATGCCGGAATGACCGAAACCACCTTCTCCGCGAACGGTTTCGTTGAGCGTTTCTACAAGTTCCCACTCCGCACGTTCATGACGGGCAACTACAAGCTGGGCTATGCGGTCGCCATCGGCCACTTTGAAGGGGTCGGCCGAAAGATTGACCAATATGACGCCTATTTCGCCCCGATAATCGGCATCGATAGTGCCCGGCGTATTGAGCAACGTGATGCCATGCTTTAGCGCAAGGCCCGAACGTGGCCGTACCTGCGCCTCGTAACCTGCAGGCAGGGCTATGCGCAGCCCGGTTGGGATGAGACGGCGCTCCATGGGTTGCAAAATAATGTCGGCGTCGAGATTAGCCCTCAAGTCGAGACCTGCACTCAGCGGGGTGGCGTATTGTGGTAAAGGGTGGTGCGAATGGTTTACTATTTCGATTTTCATAATGATAGGTAATGAGCCTCTGGAGTCTGTACGTTGCTTTTACGCATTATTATCAGAACTTCAGAATGTGAACAGGCGTACTATTGATGCTGTAAGGCATCTATGGCCGGGGCTTGCATTGCCTTGCAAGATGCTCGAACACAGGCCACAAACGCCAAGGTACACCATTAGCGGAGCAAAATTACTGAAATTAAGGCACATACCGGATAGTTTTTGCCGGAAAAGCTACTACCCTGCCTGGTTTTTGCTATTTTTGCGGATACTGCCTTTGCACAACGCTTTCGAGTCTTTGTACCGGCTGCTCCGAAAGCTAGTGCAAAATTTTTTACATGCCGTGTAAAAGGCACTACACCCATTGCTTAAACACCCCGATGCCGCATTGCCAAACGCATGGCACATGAACCCGTTATTCAACACTCAACTATGAATTGGCTACAACTTATCTCCTCCAAACGGCTTGGCAAAGAAGACCGCACGAAACCGCTCGAAGAACGCCGCACGGAATTTCAGCGCGACTACGACCGCCTGATTTTTTCGGCAGCCTTCAGACGCTTGCAAAACAAGACACAGGTTTTTCCGCTACCCGGAAGTATTTTTGTACACAACCGACTAACCCACAGCCTCGAGGTGTCGAGCGTGGGCCGCTCACTGGGCACCGATATCAGCAGGGAACTCATTAACCGCCATCCCGAACTGGACAATTCCGAAATTACAGGCATGGGAGCTATTGTCAGCGCAGCCTGCCTGGCACACGATATGGGTAATCCTCCATTTGGCCACTCGGGCGAACGCGCCATACGTACCTATTTCAGTGAGGGTAAAGGGTGCAGCCTGCAAACCTTGATTACGCCCGACGGCAAGGAACTTTCTGAAGCCGAATGGACTGATATGACCCGCTTTGACGGCAATGCCAACACCTTCAGACTGCTTACGCACCACTTTAACGGCAGGCGTAAGGGCGGATTTGTCATGACGTATGCCACACTGGCTGCCATTGTAAAATACCCTTATGGCTCCGACCGTGCCATCCGTAAGCCCAAGTTCGGATACTTTGAGAGCGAACGCCAAACCTTTCTGAACATTGCCGAAAGCCTGGGAATCAGTTGCCTGGAAAAAGACTCCAACGGCTCCATGCTCCATGCCCGCCACCCGCTAGTATATTTAGTAGAGGCGGCCGACGACATTTGCTACGAGATTATGGACATTGAGGATGCCCACAAACTGCGCATCCTTTCAGACGAGCAGACCATGGAGCTTTACCTGGCATTTTTCGAACCGCAGGAACGCGAACGGCTGCGCAAATCGTATCGCGATGATACTGACATTGACGACCAGATTGTATACTTCCGTTCGTGCGTAATCAATGCACTTGAACGTGCTTGCGTACAAGTTTTTCTTGACCACGAAGAAGAGATTCTTAACGGCACATTTAAAAATTCACTCATCGACCACCTGCCTCCACTACTACTGCAGGCCTACCGCGCCTGCGAAGAGGTGGCTCAAAACCGCATCTACTGCTGTAAGGAAGTAACTGATGTCGATTTGGCCGGTTACCACATCATTTACACGCTGCTCGAACTGATGACCGATGCTGTATTAGCCCCCGAAAAGGCTTACTCCTCGTTATTGCTGGCGCACGTGCCGCCGCAGTATGAGGTGAGGGCTCCACGCATCGGCAACCGCCTGATGGCTGTACTCGACTACCTGTCGGGGATGACCGATGTGTACGCCCTCGACCTTTACCGCAAGATTAACGGCCACTCGTTACCCAGTGTTTAACACCCGGTTACCGCCGGGCAGCCACCATGCGGTCGTTGCCAAAGGCATCGCGGCGCAACTCTACTTGCCGCAGGCCGCAAGCCTCGAACAATTCGGCAGTCTGTACGCCATACTGCCGGTTAATTTCGACCATCAGTAGCCCGCCAGGCTTTAAAGCCCCGTTTGCAGCTCCGACAGCAAGCGCCCGGTAAAAGCGCAGCGGGTCAGTATCGGGCACAAAGAGCGCTGTAGCAGGCTCGTGGTTAAGTACATGAGCCTCCATGCTGCTCCGCTCCTGCTCGCAAATGTATGGTGGATTACTAACTATGAGGTCGAAGACCTTGTCGTCGGGCCAGGGTGCCAAAATATCGCGCTGCTCAAACTGCACTTTTGCTCCCAGGGCCTCAGCATTGGCCTGTGCCACCTGCAGAGCCTGGTTTGAAAGGTCCCATGCCGTTGCTTGCCATTCAGGTAGTGCCAACTGCAAACTCACGGCTATACAGCCCGATCCTGTACCGGCATCGAGCAAGCTTCCTTTAGCCGACAAAGGCAAAGACAAGACCCACTCTACCAATTCTTCGGTTTCGGGACGAGGTATCAACACATCAGACGAAACAGCAAAACGGCGCCCTGCAAACCATTCGTAGCCCAATACATATTGCACGGGTTCGCCGGCTTGCAACCTTTTGCATATATTCAAGAAGAGCTGCTGCTCATCTTGCGAAAATTGCCTAACTTTGTCGGCATAAATAGCTGTCCGGCCAATGCCGAAAGCCTCTTCAAGCACCATCATGGCAATGGCACGGGCTTCGCGCTCGCCATAAACCGGTGTCAACAAGCGACGTAAATCGCTATAAGCTGTATTCATATCTTTTTAAGTTAAGAGCAACCAAATGCTACGCAGGTGTATCTGCTCTGCCCATCACTGACAAAAGCCGTTAAACACCCCTATGCTTCACGAAAAATATATGCAGCGCTGCATCGAGCTCGCCCTGAACGGACGGATGCACGCTGCTCCCAACCCCATGGTTGGGGCCGTAATTGTTCACAACGACCGCATTATAGGCGAGGGCTACCATGCCTGCTGCGGCAAAGCCCACGCCGAGGTTAATGCCATCAACTCCGTACGCCCTGCCGACCGTCTGCTGCTCAAGGAGAGCACCCTTTATGTGAGCCTTGAACCCTGCGCTCACTTTGGCCGTACTCCGCCTTGCGCCATGCTGATTGTTAAAACAGGCATTCCACGCGTAGTGGTAGGCTGCATCGACCCCTTTGCCAAAGTGCAGGGACGCGGCATCGACATCTTACGCGAAGGGGGCGTTGAGGTAACCGTAGGAGTGCTCGAAGCAGAATGTCGCGAACTGAACCGCCGCTTTATCACAGCACAAACCCTGCACCGCCCTTACATCACCCTGAAGTGGGCACGCTCAGCCGATGGCTTTATTGACCGCTGGCGCGATGATGATGGCGAAGAACCTGCCTTGCTGTCGACTACCCACTCGCTGATGCGCGTTCACCGGCTCCGCGCCATGAACCAGGCCATTGTGGTGGGCCATCAAACCCTCCGCCTTGACCGCCCCATGCTGACCATTCGCCACTGGGTGGGACACGACCCCCTCAAAGTAGTGCTGGGACGCGTGGCCGAGGGCGAATTGCCCGCAGGCTTCCAGGCCTATGCCGACATCCCGACCATGCTCGAGGCCCTTTACCGCCAAGGCATCCAGTCGCTCCTGGTTGAAGGCGGACAGCAAACGCTGCAAAGCCTCATCGACCAGGGTTTGTGGGACGAAGCTTATGTAGAGGTTTCGACCATTGAACTTGAAAGTGGTGTGCCCGAACCCAAAATGCCGGTAGGGGTACGCCTGCACATCGAAAAGGCTTTCGGGGCCACTATTCTACACTACACAAACTGCTAAACTCAAGTTTCGGCCAATGCTCGGTGCCGCTGCTGAATGCCCCGATAGAGACTCAGTATGCGACAAAGTTATAAATATTAACTGAACCCAGCCCCGCAACACCTTTACACTTATGCAAAAAATCACTTCCATAACCTATTACCTGCTTGGCATCAATGTTGTTTGCTACCTGCTGCAACTCGTGCTCGAAATGCAGGGCATCAACCTGTCACAAATCTTTGGCCTTCATTTTATCTATGCCGAGGACTTCAAGGTTTACCAGCTCTTTACTTACATGTTCCTGCACAGCAACTTCCAGCACTTGTTCTTCAACATGTTTTCCTTTTGGATGTTTGCCAGCCCTATCGAAAGTAGCCTCGGAAGCAAGCGTTTCCTGACCTATTACCTGGTATGCGGCATCGGAGCCGGCATTTGCCAGGAATTATTCCAATTGGCACAATACTATATCGAGGGCCTGCAAAACTACACCATGGTTACCGATGGCATAAGTGGAATACCAATGTCAACCTACTTGAATATGTGGACTACAATCGGTGCCTCGGGAGCCTGCTACGGCATTCTGCTGGCCTTTGGCCGCCTCTACCCTAACCACCGCATCATGCTGCTCATCCCTCCTATCCCCATGAAAGCCAAATACTTTATAGCCGGATTGGTAGCCATTGAGCTGCTACTAGCCTACAATACCAACAGCAACATTGCTCACTTTGCCCATCTGGGCGGTATGCTCTTTGGCTGGATGCTCCTGTCGTACTGGAAAAGACAATACTACCAAAGCCACTCATACTCTGCAGGCTGGAACAACGGAAGCCGAAACGGAATATTCGGAACGAAGGGACAAAGTTTGAAAAACAGAATGGCTGGCCTCTTTGGCAAACATAATGAAACGCCGGGCAACGCGCACCATACAGCCAGTCGCGAAAGCGACTACGAACGCAACATGCGCAAAAAAGCCGAGGAAGCCCGCATGGACGAAATCCTCGACAAAATCCGAATCTCGGGTTACGACAGTCTCACTAAAGAGGAAAAACAAGAACTCTTCCGCATTAGCCGGCGATAACTACTGGTCTACATCAAAATAGTTGCCCATGAAGCATATTCTATTATTCTTTTGCTGGTGCAGCGTGCTGCTGCTTTGGGGCTGCGCCGCCAGTGTATATATCAATCCATCCATTTGGGGAGGCATCTTTGGAGTGGTAGGTCTGGCATTCCCCTTTTGCGTATTTGCCGTAGTTGTTATGCTCGTTATATGCTTGATATTCAGACAAAAAGCAGCATTTATACCATTACTTGGCCTGATTGGCTGCTACGGCTCGGTACGCGATTATTTTCCTATCAACCTCAATACCACGCCCCCCAAGAGCTGTCTGAAAGTCATGTCGTACAACACACTTTCATTCGGGCGTTGGCAAACCGACGAAAAGGGCAACTACGCTGTCATTCGCTTTATCGGCACGCAGGATTGCGACCTCGTTGCTGTACAGGAGTCGCCTCTGCGCCTGGACTATCAGGACGAAGACATCAAACGCGACTTTCGCCGCTATGGTTATTACTACGAATGGTTGCCACTCGGCATTAACGCCGTTGGCCTGGCATCTCGGTTTCCCATAGTTGGCAAAGAAACCATCTGCCACAACGACCTCAACGGTGCAACAGCCTTCTATGTCAGCCCTAAGCAGGGCGACACTATCATTGTGGTCAACGCGCACCTGCAATCCATGCGTCTGTCTACCGAAGACCGCAACCAATATCATCAAATAGTTAAAAACCCCGAACAAGCCGACACCATCAAAGGCAAACGAACCATTTTGACAAAAATAGCCCAAGCCAGCCGTTTACGTGCCACCGAAGCCGACTCGATTGCTCAGTTCTTAGACCGCCATCAGGGCAAAAAAATTATACTGATGGGCGACTTCAATGACACTCCCGTTTCGTATGCTCACCACCAGGTGTGCTCGCGACTCACCGATGCCTACCGCAGCAGCGGGAGCGGCCTTGGACGCTCTTTTAATCAAGATGCAATTATTGTACGTATTGATAACATTTTTTGTTCCAAACACTGGAAACCCTACGGAGCCTTTGTCGATAACTCCGTACCCTTTTCCGACCATTATCCCATCATTGCCTACCTGCAACCCCTCAATGCAGGCAGTTAGGCAGTGGATGCTTGAACAAATAAGCCCGCACAAGGAAATATGTTAGCAAAAAAACGTATTTTTGTAGTCGAATATAAACAATCCACATACACACAACTATGTCTGAAAGAAAAGTTCGCGTGCGCTTTGCACCCAGCCCTACAGGCCCCTTGCATATAGGCGGCGTACGCACAGCACTTTATAACTACCTCTTTGCCCGCCAGCATGGCGGCGAAATGGTTTTCCGCATTGAAGATACCGACTCAACTCGTTTTGTTCCCGGTGCCGAAGACTACATCATCGAGTCGTTCAAATGGTTGGGTATAGAGTTTGACGAAGGAGTAAGCTTTGGTGGTGACCACGGCCCCTACCGTCAGAGCGAACGCCGCGATATTTACCGTAAATATGTCAAACAGTTACTTGACGAGGGCAAAGCATACATTGCCTTCGATACCCCGGACGAACTGAATGCCAAACGCGAAGCCGTACAGAACTTCCAGTACGATGCACATACCCGCATGGGCATGCGCAACTCCCTGGTATTAGGCAATGAAGAAACCCAGCGCCTCATCGAAGCCGGAGAGCAATACGTAGTACGCTTTAAGGTAGAACCAGGCGAGGAGGTACATGTTGAAGACATTATTCGCGGCGATGTGTGTATCATGTCGGACATTCTCGATGACAAAGTGCTCTACAAGAGTGCCGACGATTTGCCCACCTATCACCTTGCAAACATTGTAGACGACCACTTGATGGAAATATCGCACGTCATCCGCGGCGAAGAGTGGCTTCCCTCAGCTCCGCTTCACGTGCTGCTTTACCGTGCCTTCGGTTGGGCTGATACCATGCCCCATTTTGCTCACCTGCCCCTGCTTTTGAAACCCGACGGCAAGGGTAAACTTTCCAAGCGTGACGGCGATCGCCTCGGATTCCCCGTATTCCCCCTCGAATGGCACGACCCCAAGTCAGGCGACATCTCTTCGGGATACCGTGAAAGCGGCTACCTGCCCGAAGCCGTTATCAACTTTCTCGCACTGCTGGGCTGGAATCCTGGAACCGACCAGGAAATTCTTTCGATGAAAGAGCTTATCGAGCAGTTTGACTTATCAAAGTGCTCAAAGAGCGGTGCTAAATTCGACTACGTCAAGGGACAATGGTTCAACCGCGAGTACATCATCAAGACCGACGATGCCCTGCTTGCCCCCCAGTTTGACCAAGTACTCAAAGCTAATGGCATTGACGCACCTATCGAACGCGTTGAAGCAGTTGTAGGCATGATGAAAATGAAGAAGATTAACTTTATCAAGGAACTCTGGCCCCTGTGCGACTTCTTCTTTATGGCACCAACCTACAGCAAGGACGACAAGTTTACCCGCAAGAACTGGAAAGAAGATACGGCTTCAGAAATGCGCGAACTGGCTACACTCCTAGCCCAACTCGATGACTTTAGCATTGAGAGCCAAAAGGCTGCCGTTGACAGCTGGGCTGAAACTAACGGCAAGAAGCCCTGGAACCCCTGGCGCGTATGCTTAGTAGGTACAGGCAAAGGCCCCGACATGTACGAACTGGCCGCCTACCTTGGCAAGGAAGAAACGCTCCGCCGCATGGAGTCGGCGCTCGAAGCGTTGAGCTAAACCTTTTTTGATTGTAGGGCCTGAAGCTGCTGCATACCAGGCTTCAGGCCCTAAAAGTTACCTTCTAACACCTCGCAACAGTGTACTCACTTGCAATTTACCTGATGATGCTCGGATGCAACATTGCCGCACTTTTCAGCAAGAAGGTGCGGTTAATGATGCGCGGACATCGCGACACCTGGCGTATACTGCGCCGACAAATTGGCACCGACCGCTATGTGTGGTTTCATGCGGCTTCGCTCGGAGAGTTTGAGCAAGGACGCCCACTCATGGAAAGGCTCAAACGCGAGCATCCTGAAAAGAAAATTCTGCTAACCTTCTTCTCCCCCTCAGGCTACGAAGTACGCAAAAACTACACCGGAGCTGACGTTATCTGCTACTTGCCACTCGATACGCCCTTCAATGCCATCAAGTTTATCAAGTTAGCCCGCCCTGAAGCTGCCTACTTTATCAAATACGAATTCTGGCGTAACTACATCGATGTGCTCCACCGCAACCGCATACCCGTATACAGCGTATCGAGCATCTTTAGGCCTAAGCAAATTTTTTTCAGATGGTACGGACGCAACTACGCGCGCGTACTCCAACGCATGACACACCTCTTTGTACAAAACGAATCATCGCGCGAGCTTTTAGCACAAATAGGAGTCAACCACGTTACCATAGTGGGCGATACCCGTTTTGACCGTGTCATTGACATTCGCAATGCAGCCAAGCCCCTGCCCCTGGTTGAACGATTTGCTGGATGCTGGAAGGTGCTTGTTGCTGGAAGTTCCTGGCCCGCCGATGAAGACATCATTATACCCTACTTCAACGCACACCCCAACCTCAAACTCGTGCTTGCCCCTCACGTAGTTTCTGAAGAGCACCTGCGCCAAATAGAGAATAAGCTACAACGCCCCACCGTGCGATACTCTGCAGCAACCAACAAAAGCGTTGCCGAAGCCGACTGCCTGATTATTGACTGCTACGGACTCCTTTCCAGCATTTATCGTTATGCCACAGTAGCCTACATAGGAGGCGGTTTCGGGGTTGGCATACACAACGTGCCCGAAGCAGCCGTTTACAGCGTACCCGTTATCATTGGCCCCAACAACCAAAAATTCCGCGAAGCACAAGCCTTGCTTAAAAATGGTGGCTGCTGCGAAATTAAAAACGCTGACGACTTTGGACAGTTACTCAACCATTTCCTTTCAGACAAAGAGGCCCTGCACAAAGCTGGTACGGCTGCAGGCAAATACATTGTCGAAAATGCCGGAGCCACCCAAAGAATCATGGAGACGACCTGCTCCAACGAAAATCCTTAGCTGCCTGCCCACACCTAAACTATTAACCATCAGCCATGAATGTTTTGCTTATCAACACCTCCGACCATACAGGCGGAGCGGCCATTGCCGCCATCAGGTTGCTCAGAGCCTTACAAAAATATGGGGTAGACGCCAAACTTCTTTGTCGAGACCGCACATTACCTGCCGAAATAAGTGAGGTGATAAACCTTAAACCCTCTCCTTGGCTCAAGGTAAAATTCATTCTCGAACGGGCAGATATCTTTATACGAAACGGATTTACCCGCGAAGGACTTTTTGCAATCGACACCGCACGCTTTGGAAACGACATTACCCAACTGCCCGAATTCAAACAAGCCGATGTGATACACCTGCATTGGACCAATCAGGCAATGCTCTCGCTCAACAACTTGAAAAAGGTGCTGAAAAGCGGCAAAAGGGTTGTTTGGACCATGCACGACATGTGGCCGTTTACCGGCATCTGCCACAATGCCGATGACTGCACCCGCTGGCTCGAAGGCTGCGGCAAATGCAAACTGCTCAAAAAGCCAAGCATCGGTGACCTCTCAGCCCAAACGTTTAAACGTAAGCAAAACATTTACCCCAACGGCCAACTCAATATGGTGGGCTGCAGCCTGTGGCTAACAGAACTGGCCCAACGCTCGCCCCTGCTAAAAGGACACCACATTACAAGCATACCTAACCCCATCGACACCGACTTTTACCGGCCGGCCGGAACAGGTAACATGCCTTCGGCCGAATCCATCCGAAAACAATTGGGGCTGCCTCTCGACAAACAGCTGCTGCTCTTTACAGCCTACAAGGTAACCGATCCGAACAAAGGTATTGATTACTTGATTGAAAGTTTGTCAATACTCTGCCAGGAATATCCGCAACTAAAGTCAAAACTAGGTATCGTACTGGCCGGAAAAGAGGCTGAAAGTTTAAGCAATGCCTTCGATATCCAGGCATACCCCATGGGATATGTAACAAGCGAGGAACGCATGCGCCAACTCTACCAGGCCTGCGACCTCCTGCTCATGCCAACCCTCATGGACAATCTGCCCAACACCATTGTCGAAGCAATGGCCTGCGGACGTCCATGTGTTGCATTTAAAGTAGGAGGTATTCCGCAGATGATTGACGATGGAGTTAACGGCTTTATGGCCACCTGCCGCAACAGTCTTGACTTTGCTAAAGGCATTGTACGCACACTCCACTCGCAAAACTACACAGCACTCTGCCGCAACGCACGCACCAAAGCCGTTACTGCCTACTCCGAAAAGGCTGTGGCCGAACAATACATGAACCTTTATAACCCCAAGGCCTAAAAGGCCTTACTAACCATTCTTTTTCTCTAATTATACACAATGCCTCCGCTTAAAATTACCGTCGCAACCGTGACCTACAATGCCGGTAACCTTATTAACCGCACCATTCAAAGTGTGGAAGAACAAACCTACCCGCACGTAGAGCACCTTATTGTTGACGGAAACTCTCAAGACGATACACTCGAACATATACACCACTACCAAGAACGTAACAGCATTGCAGCCATCCGCCACGAAATTGCCTGCATCAGCGAACCCGATGAAGGTTTGTACGATGCCATGAATAAGGCTATTGACATGGCTACAGGACAATACATTCTTTTTCTCAATGCTGGCGACTGCCTGCACGCTCCCGACACCTTACAGCAAGTGGCCAAAGCCATCGAAAGTGCCGGTTCCTCCCCCCAAAAACTACCAGCTGCTGCCTATGGAGATACGAACCTGGTCGATGCCAACGGCAAATTCTTGCGCCGACGCCGACTCTCACCTCCCGAAAAACTCAACTGGCGATCCTTTAAAAACGGCATGCTTGTGTGTCACCAGGCCTTCTTTGCACGCACCGACCTGGCAAGAAAACTACACTACGACCGCCAATACCGGTTTTCGGCCGACTTTGACTGGTGCATACGCATCATGCGCGAAGGCACACGCCTGCATCTGCCACTCGCCAATACACACACCATTGTAGCCAACTATCTGAACGAAGGGCTCACTACCCGCAACCACAAAGCCTCGCTGGCCGAACGCTTCCGCATTATGGCTCACCACTACGGACTGCCCTGTGCCATTTTCAGACACTTGTGGTTTGTGGTTCGGAGTTTTACGCATAAATAATTCATGGACCTCTACCTCTGGGCTTCGGCGCGTTGTGCTGTCAAAGAATACTGCCATGCTGAAATCGAAGCCAAACTCAAAAATAAAGGAGCTACACCCGAAGAAACTGAGAGCATTATTCAAAAACTCGAAAACGAAGGGTTTATAAACGAAAACCGCTATGCCGAAGCTTTCGCGGCCGATAAATTCAGATTCGACCATTGGGGACGTACAAAAATACGCTATGCACTGCGCAACAAAGGCATTACCGAGAGCATTGTGAACCAGGCTATTGACAAATGCATTGACCCCGAAGCTTACCACATGGCACTTAAAGACTTTATTGCAGCCAAAACCCGACAAACTAAAGCCCCCGATGCCTACACACTCAGGCAAAAGGTAGCACGAGCTGCTATTGCACGGGGCTTCGAGCCGCACTTGGTTTTTGAATTGCTCAGCCTCGATAACTAAAACTTACGCTCCCGTCATTTTCTTCAGTAGGAATGTTAGCACATCCTGTTTATACACACCATATTCACCAACTATGATCGATGTTGTAGCTGCCTTGATTTACAATACGCAAGGCCAAATACTCTGCATGCAGCGCGGAGCCGGCAAATACGCCTATACGAACTATAAATACGAGTTTCCCGGTGGTAAAATTGAACCGAACGAAACACCGCAGCAAGCCTTGAAACGCGAACTGCTAGAGGAGATGGACCTGGAGGTGCAGGTGTGTGAACAAATGGCCGACGTTGTACATCAATACCCTGATTTCGACATTCGCCTGCGTGTATACAGCTGTACACCTCTACACATGCAGTTTAAACTTAAAGAACACACTAAAAGCTGCTGGCTGCCTCTTGACAGCCTGGAGCAACTCGACTGGGCTGCAGCCGACCTTGCTGTAATTGCACAAATCAAGAAACAATAACACTACCTGCTAACTACACCTACAAACACCTGTACAGGGCAAATACAGCTGTTCAGATTCGAATTCTTACAGTTTCAATCGTGACATTTGTTACTGCACATTCCTCATTTAAACCATACTTACATTATATAGCCCGGCTACAGCATTTTGATGCAGGTAGCCGGGCTTATTTACCCATACATCCCCAATACCGCGGAGTTACTGCACATAACTCCAACCTACGCTGTTTATTATAACTATCTACCTCCTATAGCTTGCCGTACAAGGCTTTAAACCATAAATACGAAATGGAAGTCCGCTTCAAAATCGCAACGCAATAATATTCATACTTTCCCTCTCCATACATTTATTACTGGACACACATCAAATATTACCAATAATTTAATTCTGGAGTATTGCCCCTTTACAAAATCCAATTGCAGCAACATAATGCTTAGGTTACAAAAACAGAAGACCTTATATGTAGAACCTTAAACACCAGGTGCACAAAGATTTACACTACCTTCTAAAAGGCTTCAAAACAGCATAAAAAAAATGGGTGGATACCCCGTAATGGAGTATCCACCCAATTATTTTAGTATATCTGAATAAAATTCAGTCAATTAGAGCTGGGGACCAGCAGCTACGAGAGCCTTACCAGCCTCGTTGCCTTCGTACTTAGCAAAGTTCTTGATGAAACGTGCAGCGAGGTCCTTAGCCTTTTCTTCCCACTGAGCAGCGTCAGCGTAAGTGTCGCGGGGATCGAGGATGTTGGTATCAACACCGGGGAGAGCCGTAGGAACAACGAAGTTGAAGAAGGGGATAACCTTAGTTTCAGCCTTGTCGATAGAACCGTCGAGGATTGCATCGATGATACCACGAGTATCGCGGATAGAGATGCGCTTGCCGGTACCGTTCCAACCAGTGTTTACGAGGTAAGCGTGAGCCTGGTTAGCCTCCATCTTCTTAACGAGCTCCTGAGCATACTTGGTGGGGTGCAACTCGAGGAATGCCTGACCGAAGCAAGCCGAGAAAGTAGGAGTGGGCTCGGTAATGCCGCGCTCTGTACCAGCCAACTTAGCAGTAAAGCCAGAGAGGAAGTAGTACTGAGCCTGGTCAGAGTTGAGGATAGATACGGGAGGAAGAACACCGAAGGCATCGGCAGAAAGGAAGATAACCTGCTTTGCAGCGGGACCCTTGCTGATGGGCTTAACGATGTTGGCAATGTGGTCGATGGGGTAGCTTACGCGCGTATTCTCGGTAACGCTCTTGTCGGTAAAGTCGATGTTGCCATCCTTGTCAACCGTTACGTTCTCGAGGAGTGCATTGCGCTTGATTGCACCATAGATATCGGGCTCGCTTTCCTTGTCGAGGTTGATAACCTTTGCGTAGCAACCACCTTCGTAGTTGAACACACCGTTATCATCCCATCCGTGCTCGTCGTCGCCGATGAGCTTACGCTTGGGATCGGTAGAGAGGGTAGTCTTACCAGTACCAGAAAGACCGAAGAAGATAGCGGTGCTGGTTTCATCCATGTTGGTATTAGCCGAGCAGTGCATTGAAGCGATACCTTCGAGGGGCTTGTAGTAGTTCATCATAGAGAACATACCCTTCTTCATCTCGCCACCATACCAGGTGTTGATGATAACCTGCTCACGGCTGGTGAGGTTGAATACAACAGCAGTTTCAGAGTTCAAGCCGAGTTCCTTGTAGTTCTCAACCTTAGCCTTCGAAGCGTTGTAAACAATAAAGTCGGGCTCGAAGTTAGCGAGTTCTTCCTTAGAAGGACGGATGAACATGTTCTTAACGAAGTGAGCCTGCCATGCTACCTCCATGATGAAACGCACAGCCATGCGAGTCTCCTTGTTGGCACCACAGAAACCATCAACAACGAAGAGGCGCTTGCCAGAAAGTTCCTTCTGTGCAATTTCCTTAACGGCCTTCCAAGCCTCCTCCGAAGCGGGCTTGTTGTCGTTCTTATATTCGTCGCTGGTCCACCATACTGTATCCTTAGACTTCTCATCCATTACGATGAACTTGTCCTTAGGCGAACGGCCAGTGTAGATACCGGTCATTACGTTAACGGCGTTGAGTTCGGTGTTCTGACCAACCTCAAAACCTTCGAGGCCAGCCTTAGTCTCCTCTTCGAAGAGCTGCTCGTAAGAGGGGTTGTGAACAATCTCAGTCACACCGGTAATACCGTACTTGGTCAAATCTAATGTTGCCATAATGATTTATGAAATTAATAGAATGAAAGGGTTTCAGTTTAGGGTTGGGTGAGCATTTGTGCATTTGCTCCCCTTAACCGCAGCAAAAGTACTAAAAACTTACCGCACAGAGAACAAATTAACTCAATTTATTGGGGCTCTTCTGCAAAAGTTTAGTAGTTTGGCTGTACAGAGCGTATGTTGTGTTTGCATTTTTAGTACAAAACGACTATAAAAGCTCTTTTATCAAAACTGCGGCCCCGAACAACCTTTAGGGTTGCGGGGCCGCAGTTTGGGGTATATTGCCTTTAGGCAAGGTCTTCGTCGGCCGATTTTTTAGGAGTTCGACACGCATTCCATACAGCCAGTGCAAAGAGCAGAAGAATAATGGTCAAAGCACCATAGGCTACATTGTTAGTGGTTGAAACGCTGGCAGGGCGGAATTCCATAACCACCTCGTGGTTTCCGGCAGGAACTTTAAGGGCCCGAAGCACGTAGTTTACACGGCCTAACTCGGCTGGCTGACCATCAATGGTTGCAGTCCATCCGGGGTAGAATATTTCGGAAAATACTACCACGCCTCCCTTGGCGCTTTGCACCTTGTACTTGAGCTGGTTTGGTTCGTAGGCGGTAAGTTGCACCTTGCCCGAATCAAGCACTGTTCCTTCAAGTTGCTGCTTAAAGCGCTCATCGGCCACGGCCTGATGCTTGGTATCGAGCGTTCCTAGAACTTCCATTTCGGCATCGGCATTCTTTACAAAATGCAGGCTGTTTATAAACCATCCGTTGCCATTGGCATAGGGGTTTGTCACGGCCATTGCCTGTTTGCCGGCTCCGAATATCAAATACTTCGTATTGAGCATATTGAGCACCGGTGCCAAGCTGTCGCCCTGCACTTGGCTCATGTTGCCATTGGCCAAACTGATTGCACCTGCAAACTCCATTATTTCGTTGTTGAGCACACGCTCAATCAAGTCTTGATAACGGCGGAGTTTGGCCGCATGATAGCCACCGATGGAGTGGTGATAATAAGAAGTAGCATTCGACGTTTCGTTAAAGGGGTTGCCTGCTCCTAAGTTAACCACACGGTAGTAGCTCTTATCCTTCAGTATTTGCTCATCAGCTGGTGTCATGGCAAAGCCATCCTGCTGAACAACAGGGTCGGTAAAACTTTCATCGTTAAGGTAACGCTTGTCTATTTGCCAAAGATCGAGCAAACAAACCAGCGCCAAGCACACACACATCATCCAACCCTTGATTTTTTGAGCTGCATAGGCCCAAAGTATCAGAATACCGACCACAATAATCAAAGCCGAACGCAAGGCATCGCCCGATAGAATGGCTTGGTGCATGGAGCTCAAGGACGTGCGGTAACGGGCTACGAAGTCGGGCGGGAAACCATTCTGAAGCATCACTCCGAACGCACTCTCGTCGGCCGCTGACAGGCAACTGCCTGCAACCGAGGGGGCCAGCCAAATTACAAGGCACAAGCCTAAGGTTGTAACTGCTGCTATGGGCAATCCGATACGCTTGCGCCAAGATGCTCCGTCCCACGAGGTCAGGCAAAAGAGTTCTTTATTGCGCATTATCTGACTGAGGCAAAGAATGGCCAGCAGGGGTATGGTGAATTCTGCTATCACCAAGGCCGAACTAACCGTACGGAACTTGGCATACATGGGCATATTGTCTATCAGGAAGTTGGCAACCTCGGGTATATTCTTTCCCCAGGCAAAAAGCAAACTCAACAGTGTTGATGCAAGCAATGCCCACTTGAGCGGACCACGTACATAAAAAAGGCCAAGCATAAACAAAAAGCACACAAAGGCACCAATATAAACCGGTCCTACGGTAAAAGGCTGATCGCCCCAATAGAGCATCACACCGGGAGGGTTAGCTTGAATGCCTGCCTGCTGAAACATTTGCTGAGTCTGGCCTGCACAGTCGTAGAATTCGACATAACCATCAAGGTCCTCAACATCTTTACGATCGAAAATTGAGGTTGAGCCTCCACCTTTATAATCAGGAATGAGCAAGGTTAGAGTTTCGTCAATACCATAGCTCCAAGCCGTAATATAGTCGCGGTCAAGACCATTGGTTGCCTTGGGCGCTTCTTTTTGTGAAGCCGGAGGTGTCAGTTCGGCCTTTCCGCGTATCGATTCCTGGGCATACTCGTAGGTATGATAAAGATTAGGCAAGTTGGCGGCAACACCGAGTAATCCGGCAAAGGTAATAACCATCGTGGCTTTGAGCCACTGGCCAATGTTTTTACGCAGTATCGCATCTATTCCATAAGCCAGAACCATGAAAGCCATGACAAAGAGAAAGTAGTAGGTCATTTGCAAGTGATTGCTCACCACCTGGAATGCCGTAAACAGGGCGGTTACGGCACCACCCCACAAGTATTTGCCCCGATAACAGAGCACCAGTCCTGCAATGGTAGGAGGAATAAAGGCTAAGGTCATAACCTTCCAGATGTGACCGGCAGCAATAATAATAAGAAAGTAGGACGAGAAAGCCCAAAGAACCGATCCGAGTGCTGCCAAATAGGGCTTAAAGTTGAAAGCACGAATCAGAATATAAAAACCCAAGAGGTAAAGAAAGAGGTAGCTGACGGCAGGAAACCACTCCCCGGTCCATAGTCCATAGGTTGCGGCTAACTCCGATACGACGCCGGTGGCACTATAGGAAGGCGCCATTTGATAAGTAGGCATACCGCTAAACAAAGCATTCGACCAGCGTGTAACCTCGCCGTTGTGAGTCTTCATGTAATCGCTTTGCTCTTTACCCAAGCCAACTGCGGCCACACTGTCGTGACCTCCAAGTACAAGACCTTCGCTCAGCGGTGTCAGAAAATAAAACGTGCTGACGAGCAGGAAGATGAGCACAACGAGGATGTCGGGTCCGTACTTCTTGATACTGTTCTGATAATTCATAAGCTATGAGGTGTTGTTTATTGCTTTTGCATTGAGGGGCAAAGGTAATGCATTGTACGCGCATAATGAAAGAAACGGGACAAAAACCTTTGCTCTCAAAGCTTCATCCTTCTGTTATACCCGATATTGTGTTTGCCGCACAACTGTCCGGCCTCGTAAAAGAACAGAACGACTCTCAATAAAAAGGGCCGCATCTGCACGCTCCCTTGCAAGGAGATAAGCAGACTGCGGCCAAAAGTATAACTGGGTGACTGCTGGTTCAGTCTCACCTAACTACTTTACAAAGGTACAGACATACCAAGCGATACATTGGCATTGGTGTTGTTAAGCGGTATAAACTGCTTGCTCACCTTGCCAAAGAACCGGTCGGTTCCAACAAATATATTAAAATGACGGGCATGGAAGTCAATCACCATTCCGCCTGTAACACCTGTGCTTCCTGCAGCTACATTCACTGCGGCCTCAAACCATTTTAACGGGCGGACTGTAGCTGTGAACATACCTTGATGGTGAGAGAATTTTCCTGCCATACGTCCTGAATAAAGAAAACCCAAACGCAACTTGCGGTAAACAGGCAAAGTATATTCGGCACCTGCATTTAAAGTTGCAGCCAAAGTTCTGGCATCCGACTTTTGAGGGGTTTCGTCTTCGTAGAGCGCAAACATATCTTTCAAATCGTCTTGTATTGCATCAAGTTGATCTTCAATCTTATTGTTTCCGGTATCTGTACCACCGGCATAGATATCATTTTCAAAACCCTCAAAACGCCATACTCCAGCCGACGAAGCTTGGTAGGCATTGCTCCAGTTTATGAATCCTAAATCAGTGATAGCTGCGCTCAGTTTGAGATCAGGAAGAAGCTGATACGTTGCACCCAAATCGATTGCTAACCCCCAACCTGAAAGCCCTGGCTTGAACTCATCAATGCCATCAATACGACGGCGATTGGTAAGGTTTCCATGCTCATCTACATAGTTCTTGCTCGGATCCTCATACGACAAAGTACTATTCATAATAGCAGCCGAAAGGCGGGCATCACCATCCACCAACCAGTAATCGTCGCGCAAGTGAAGGTTCAAGGTCTCTACATTCAAATCAGAATAGGCTGCACCTATCAACAATTTAAATTTTCCGCCCACTGTAAGTTTTTCGCCTACTTTGCGCGAGTGGCCCAAACCTAGCTCCAGGTAATTCTCTGTGCGCATACCTAAATTCTTTATCTGATAATCAGGCTTTTCGCCTGTAGTCTTCATAAATTCAAACAAACTCTTAGGCAGCGACAGCGAAGTATTGGAACACAAGTTCAACTCTACCACATTCATACCACCAAAAGCTTTGAAAGCAACTCCTGCCAATTGATACTTTAGATGTAGAGCTAAATCGTTTTGATTATTAAGTTTGTTTAAAAAGGTAGAAGCATCAACGTTGGGGTGCATAAACGTTGTAAGATTACGGCCATCAACCCCATAGCCCTGCCAAGAAGGCTGCATTTTATAAATAAAATTGGTCAGCCCCATATTACCAGTCAATCCCAAATTAAAATTACCTAAAAGCAAAGGCATGGCTATATACGAAGAATCGAGCAATGCCGGATTCATTTCGTGACGATAATTCGACGTCTGCATAAAATAAGACGTACGCAGTTCCTGTGCCATTGTTGCAAGCGATATTGTTGCAGTCAACAAAATTGCCAATATTCTGTATTTCATATTCTCAATTGTAACTTTAACTGGGTTATTAGTTTAAATCGGCAATAATTTGTCCTTTCAAGCGCAAGCGCATATCCTTTACTTGCAGGTATTGCGTAGAATAAAGTTGGTGATTCCTAGTTGCTTCCTCGTCTGTTGCATGAATTGTAAAGTAGATACGATCAACTTTTTTCAGCAATTCAGGTGCATCCAAATCTCCATCTATTTCAATTTCTGTAGTTTCAATACTTACTCCATCTGTACTTGGAGCTACAAGTGCTTTTGTAAAACGCACTCCCGGAATTCTGTTACCCATCACATCTACAGCATAAGCGGTAGCTTCGAGTTCAAGCGGAATGGTGTTCTCGATTTTAGCATTAACCCGAACTCCATGTGCCGCATAATCCTCAACATCTTTATTGAAACTGTTTGTCGAATCGTTATAGACAATAACCAAACCTTGCGAAAACTCAAAAGGCACAAAAACCTTGTAATCAGCTTGCGCCTGATAGTCCTTACCTAAATCGATTGTATACTGTTGGGGCTGTACACGCACCTTTCCATCTTTTAAATCTACTTCTAAAAAGTCTGGCAATACCTTTATAAGCGAGTTTATGTCGGCTACCTGCTGACAGATGGCCCCCTCTACCGTGCCCTCGGGATCATAAGGCTGTTCAGCCTGATGATAGTATACTGTATTATAGGTACGGTTACTCAATGATACTGAAGGAAAGTCAAGTTCACGCTTAAAGCTTTCAGCACCATTCTTTTGCGAAATGAAACGTGCACTGAAATCTATGTCTACAGGGATGTTTTGCATATCGGCCATGAACTTCACTGTGGGGTTGGCGGCTGTAATACGTACATCTTCCCCTTTAAGAAAATCGGGGAGCGACTCAGCAATCTGAATGGGAGAAACTTCAGGATTGATAGCCGGATTGAAGCGTCCAGTAGCCTGTACTACCTGGATACGCTTATCGCCAGCAATACCTAAGGAAAAACAAAGGTCGGTATAATCACCGGCATGCATTGTAAAGGCTTCTGCTGCAACTAGCGACACTTTACCCGAAATATTTGTAGCACGCTGCTCTGCTGGCAGCTCGATAACACCATTTTGAGGTACACCATGCTTACCTAATTCTATGCCGCTGACAACCAACTCACAAAGCAAAGTGTTACGAACAGACAGGTCACCTTTAAACTTCAGGGTCTGTCCATTGAGTGTCCAACCTTGCGGCACAGATTTTACCTGCAGGAATTGGGGTAACTCTATTTGGAAATCGGTTATTTTATTAACATCAAATTTCACCATGGGCGAAGCTACCAACTTCATCTCTAGCGACAATTTAACATCCTCTACACAGGCATGAGTTACAGACAAAATATCTGGGGAGATATTCTCGACTTTAAACTTGATGTTCTCAGCAGCCTCAATCGTACCAGTTACCTGCAAACCTGCCTCAACCGGCAATTCCTTAACAGTTTCGGGCAATCCGTTCTGCTCCAATAAATCTTCAAAAGTAAAGACTCTATTTGATGTGTTTATTGCCGTTTCTTCAAGATTGGCACTCACTTGAGCTACATTAACATTGATGTTAGTTTGTCCGTCTTTAATTAAATAATACAGATTAGCCTTGTCAAGTTTAACGGTTTCGTCAGTATCGATAATCGTTTCTAAATAAATCTTTTCTGTGTTTCCCAATTTTACGCTCAGACCATCACTACCCAAGCCCATCGTAAGGTCTACACGATCTAAATCATAATCACTATCTATACAACTTGAAGGCACCAAGAGGGCTCCCAAGCATACTGCTCCGACTCGAAACCATTGTTTCAAGAGTTTGTGTGACGTCATATTCACTGCTATTATATTAATTAAACTTAGAAAATAAACTACGTTCCCTGTATAGGTTCTCCGTAAGGATTACAAAACTTTAATACCATTCTATATGAAATGGCGCACGCATTATAAAATCATATCGCCACATAAGAAACAATATCTCTACAAATGAAGTTTTTGTCAATAAGCCTATTATACCTTAAAAATAATAAGGTATTCATCTATATTATAAACTTTCTTCAGATTCCAAAAACAGAAAAGCACATAAATATCGACACTAAAACTCAAGAACTTAAAAGTTATAAGCATAAAAAAGTATCGATATACTTCACTCAAAAGTTTAAATAAATCCAATGCAAAGATACAATAAAAATGTTACAAGCAAACAATAAAGACTTAAATTACCATGAATTTATATTAATCGCTAAAGTTTCCCACCCCCAATAAAGAGGGTGGGAAGTAACAGTAATTCAAATTTT